>Ga0182748_1004050_pt1 | contig 11914 bp, 8 predicted proteins | sample eDN3rd37CKraftOP_FD_128877 | JGI IMG/M metagenome (GOLD analysis project Ga0182748, IMG submission 128877) | Enriched Organic Plus compost microbial communities from Emeryville, California, USA - eDNA 3rd pass 37_C Kraft OP (version 2) (version 2) ...
CGGCCACCGGCGTCAGGTCAGGAGGACGCGGCCGCGCTGCCGGACGAGCCGCTCGACGACGACGTCGAGCTCGTCGCGGCCGGGGTCGACGTGCTCGACGCGCCGGACTTCGCGGCCGCGGCCGAGGAGGACGATCCGCCCGAGCGCGAGTCGGTGCGGTAGAAGCCCGAGCCCTTGAACGTCACGCCGACCGAGGAGAACACCTTGCGCAGGCGTCCGGAGCACTCCGGGCACACCGTGAGGGCGTCGTCGGTGAACGACTGGTGGATGTCGAAGGCGTGACCGCAGGCGGTGCACGTGTACGCGTAGGTGGGCACGGGTTCTCCTCGTTCACGAGACGGCCGCGGTGCGGCCGCCGGCGGTCGGGATCGGGACGGTCTCGGCCGGGTCGTCGGTGTCAACACCGTCTGGCACTCGAAACTTCCGAGTGCTAATCATACGCGGACCGGCGCGCGCCCGGCGCCGGGGTAGTCTCGCATCCGTGTCTGCGCACGAACCCGCCGAGGCCCCCGCCGGTGACGCCGCACCCGGTGCCGACCCCGTGACCCCCGGGGACACCGCGGTCCCTCCCCGGCGCCGCCGGTCGACGCGGCGGAACGTGCTGCTCGTCGTCGCGGCGCTGCTCGTCGTCGCGCTCGTGGCGGGCGCGGCGTTCGTCGTCGTCACGGTGCGCCGGCCGCTCCCGCAGGCCTCGGGGGAGATCGAGGTCCCCGGCCTCGAGGGACAGGTCACCGTGCTGCGCGACGCCCGGGGCGTGCCGCAGATCTACGCCGACACCCCGGAGGACCTCTTCCGCGCCCAGGGCTTCGTCCAGGCGCAGGACCGGTTCTTCGAGATGGACTACCGCCGCCACGTGACGGCGGGCCGGCTCGCCGAGCTCGTGGGTGACAACCCGGACGCCATCGCCGCGGACGCGGTGACGCGCACCTTCGGCTGGAGGCAGGTGGCCGAGGAGGAGTGGGACGTCGTCTCGTCCGAGACGAAGTCGTACCTCCAGGCGTACGCCGAGGGCGTCAACGCCTACCTGGAGAACCGCAGTCCCTCCGAGATCGCGATCGAGTACACCGTGCTCGGGCTCCAGGTCGACGTCGCCGAGCCCGAGCCGTGGGACCCCGTCGACTCGCTCGCGTGGCTCAAGGCCATGGCGTGGGACCTGCGCGGCAACTACGACGACGAGCTCGACCGCGCGCTCGCGTTCGGCGCGCTCCAGGACGCAGGGCGCGTCGCCGAGCTCTTCCCGGCGTACCCGTCCGACGTCAACGCGCCGATCCTCGACCCGGGCGAGCTCGAGAACCCGCAGCAGGTCGCGCTCGAGCTCGGCCCCGAGGCGCGTGCCGCGTACGGCTCGGACCACCTGCAGAGCGCGCTCGAGGCCGCCGACCGCGCGCTCGACGCCGTCCCCGTGCTCGTGGGTCGTGGCGAGGGCACCGGCTCGAACTCGTGGGTCGTCTCGGGCGAGCACACCGCGAGCGGCATGCCGATCCTCGCGAACGACCCGCACCTGAGCCTCGGGGCTCCCGGCATCTGGGCGCAGGTGGGGCTGCACTGCAACGAGGTCGGACCCGACTGCGCGTTCGACGTCGCGGGCTTCTCGTTCGCCGGGTTCCCCGGCGTGATCATCGGGCACAACGCACAGCTCGCGTGGGGCCTGACGAACATGGGCGCCGACGTCACCGACTTCTTCGTCGAGCGGGTGCGCGACGACACGTATCTCCGCGGCGACGAGTGGGTGCCGCTCGAGAGCCGGACGGAGACGCTGCGCGTCGCCGGGGGCGACGACGTGGAGCTCGAGATCCGCTCGACCGTGCACGGGCCGATCGTGTCCGAGGCGATCCCCGCGACCGAGTCCGCGGTCGGCACCCCGGCGCTCGACACGCGCCTGGGCGAGTACGCCGTCTCCCTCCAGTGGACCGCGCTCGAGCCGGGCCGCACCGCCGACGCGGTCTTCGCGTTCAACCTCGCGCAGGACGCCGACGACATGCAGGAGGCGGCAGCCCTCTTCGAGGTGCCCGCGCAGAACATCGTCTTCGCGACGACGGACGGTCACATCGGCTACCAGGCGCCGGGCAAGATCCCGGTGCGCGCGTCGGTGCCCGACGCCCCCGTCCCGTCCGACGGCACGTGGCCGCGCGACGGCTCCGACGAGCGGTACGACTGGCAGGGCTACGTGCCGAGCGAGGAGATGCCGCGCGTGGTCGACCCGGCGGAGGGCTTCGTCGTGGCGGCGAACCAGGCCGTGCTGCCCGCCGGCGTCGCGCCGTTCCTCACGACCGACTGGGACTACGGCTACCGCTCGCAGCGCATCCGTCAGCTCCTCGAGGCCGAGATCTCCGCGGGCCGGACCGTCGACGTCGACACGATGAACGAGATCCAGGTCGACGACCGCAGCCCCTACGCCGAGGTCCTCGTGCCGCTGCTGCTCGACCAGGAGATCGAGGACGGCTTCGCCGCCGAGGGGCAGGAGCTCCTGGCCGACTGGGACTACCGGACGGACACGGACTCGGCGGCCGCCGCGTACTTCGCGGCCGTCTGGCGCAACCTGCTGGAGCTCACCTTCTGGGACGACCTGCCCGAGTCGGCGCGGCCGAACGGCGGGAGCCGCTGGCTCGCCGTCGTGACGAGGCTCCTCGACGACCCGACGAACCCGTTCTGGGACGACCGGCAGACCGTGAGCGTCGTCGAGACGCGCGACGAGGTGCTCACGCAGGCGCTCGTCTCCGCGCGCCTCGACCTGACCGTCGAGCAGAGCAAGCAGCCGTCCGACTGGGCCTGGGGCACGCTCCACGTGCTCGCGCTGGAGCACCCGATCCTCGGCGGCGAGTCGATCCCCGGACCGGTCCGCAACTGGGTCAACCCCGACCCGGTCCGCATGCCCGGAGGCTCGTCGATCGTCAACGCGACGGCCTGGGACGCGGCGTCCGGCTCGTTCGACGTGACGGCCGGACCGTCGATGCGGATGGTCGTCGACCTCGGCGACCTCGACCGCTCCACGTGGGTCACCGTGACCGGCACGTCCGGCCACCCGGCGTCGAAGCACTACGCCGACCAGCTCAAGACCTGGGCGCGCGGCGAGACGTTCGAGTGGCCGTTCACGACCCAGGCCGTCGCCGACGCCGGCACGGACGAGCTCACGCTCGTCCCGTAGCCGGGCCGGCGTCCGGCGTCCGGCGTCACGCCGGGCGCGAGGGGACGGCCTCGCGGCGCGGGTCCGGGCTCGTCGCGGACGGCGCGATGCGCGGCCAGGTCCAGGCGTACCGCACGACGAGGGCGAGCAGGACGAGCTCCAGCACGACACCGAGGCCGTAGTAGTACAGGTAGAACCCGCCCGCGACGTTGAAGACCGTGACGGGGACGTAGAGCGCGGCCACGACGAGGTTCGCGGTGCGGCTCGCGCGGGCGGGCAGCGTCAGCGACAGCGTGACCATGAGGATCGGGACGGCCATGAGGGTCAGCGCCGAGATCGAGAAGGTCTGGGAGAGGTCGAACGTGAAGACCTTCCCGTCCAGGATGTCCGCGACGACGCCGGGCGTGTAGAACCCGAGGATGTCGACGTAGGCGTACAGGAACATGAAGCTGGTCCACACGGCGGCGAGCTTGGCTCGCACCGGGACCGGTCGGTCGTCCAGCGTGGTGGTGGGCGCAGGGGTGGTGCTCATCGTGGCCTCCGTCGTCAGGGTGCGGATCGGACAGGTCCACGGTCGCGGGGGTCGACGGCCGCGCACATCGGCCCGGAGGCCGGTGCCTCCCGGCCGAAGGCACGGTCCGTCTCTCGTCCTTTCGGCGGGTACGCGCGGGCGCCGCGATCCCTAGGCTGGGCCCGTGACCACCGTCCGGCGCTCCCTCTGGCACGAGCCGCGGCCCGCCGACGCCCCACCCGTCGGTCGCCCCGACGTGCTGCTCGCCGGCGCGTTCGCGGCCGTCGTCGTCGTCGAGGCGGTCGCCCGGCCGGGTCTCGCGTGGCGGCTCCTGGTCGCGGCGCTCGCCCTCGTGCTCGTGCCCGCGCTGCTCTGGCGGCGGGCCCACCCCCTGCCAACAGTCCTGGTCGGTTGGGGCGCCGTCGCGCTGCTCTCGGTCCTCCAGCTCGCGGCGCACACCGCGGACCTCGGCCTCTACTCCACGACGGCGGTCCTGATCCTGCTCTACTCCCTGGTGCGGTGGGGGTCGGGCCGCGAGACGGTCCTGGGGACGGCGTTCGTGGCCGTCGTGGTCGCGCTGGGCATGTACGCGTCCTCCGCGGGGTGGGCCGACGTCGTGGGCGGGACCGCCTTCGTGCTGCTGTTCGTCGCCCTCGCCGCGGTGTTCCGCTACCGCGCCGACCTCTGGCACCGCCGGCAGCGCGAGATCCGCAACGAGGAGCGGGTCGCTCTCGCGCGCGAGCTGCACGACACCGTGGCCCACCACGTCTCGGCCATCGCGGTGCAGGCGCAGGCGGGCGGCGTGGTCGCCGGTGCCCAGCCCGAGAAGGCCGCGGAGGTCCTGGCCGCGATCGAGACCGAGGCGTCGCGGACCCTGGCGGAGATGAGGTCCGTGGTGGAGGTCCTGCGCGCGGAGGACGCCGTCGCCTACGCACCGCCGCGGGGCGTCGCCGACCTGCCCGCCCTGGCGCGCACGGGTGCGACGCCCGTCGTCGCGGTGTCCCTCCACGGGTCGTTCTCCGGGCTCGCACGACCGGTGGACGCCGCCCTCTACCGGCTCGCGCAGGAGTCGCTGACCAACGCCGTGCGGCACGCCCGGGGCGTGACCCGCGTCGAGATCGACGTCCGCCGGGAGCCGGACGCCGTCCGGCTGCGGGTGCGCGACGACGGGCGGGCCGACCCGGGGCCGACGCCGCAGCCGGGGTTCGGCCTGCTGGGCATGGCCGAGCGCGCCCACCTCCTCGGCGGGTCGTTCACCGCGGGGCCGGGCGCGGCGGGCGGCTGGGTGGTCGAGGCCGTGCTGCCCACGGAGGCCCCGGCGTGAGCGTCCGCGTCGTCGTCGCCGACGACCAGGACCTCGTCCGGACCGGCCTCGTGATGATCCTCGGCGCGCAGCCGGACGTGGAGGTCGTGGGGGAGGCGGCGGACGGGCTCGCCGCGCTCGACCTGGCGACGCGGCTGCGTCCCGACGTCCTGCTCGTCGACATCCGGATGCCCGGGCTCGACGGCATCGAGGTGACGCGGCGCCTGGCCGGGCCGGGCGCCCCGGGCACGACGGCGGTCGTCGTGATCACGACCTTCGACCTCGACGAGTACGTCCTCGGCGCCCTGCGCGCGGGCGCGCGTGGCTTCCTGCTCAAGGACGCCGGGCCGCAGCTCCTCGTGCAGGCCGTCCACGCGGCGGCCGCCGGGGACGCGCTGATCGCCCCGAACGTCACGCGCCGGCTGCTCGCGACCTTCGCCGACCGGGCGCCCGTGGCCCCGGTCCAGCCCGTCAGCCCGCTCACCGAGCGGGAGGAGGAGGTGCTCGCGCTGGTGGCACGCGGCCGCACGAACGCCGAGATCGCGGCCGAGCTGTTCGTCGGCCTGAGCACGGTCAAGTCCCACGTGGCGTCGCTGATGACCAAGCTCGGTGCCCGCAACCGCGTCGAGGTCGCGCTGTGGGCGTACGACACCCGGCGCGTGCGGGCCGACTAGCGCGGACCGCGGAGCCGGCTACGGGAGCCAGCGCCACCCGAGCGGGGTCGCGACGGCGTCGACGAGCTTGTCGTGCGGCTCGAGCGGCAGCGGGCGGTCGGACGCGTCGTAGACCTCCTCGGGGAACACGACGGCCACGACCTTGGTCCCGGGACGCACGTGCTCGAGCGCGCGGTCGTACCAGCCGCCGCCCTGCCCGAGCCGGACGCCGCGCGAGTCGACGGCGAGCGCGGGGGCGACGACGACGTCGGCCTCGGCGATCGCGTCCGCGCCGAGCGCCGGGGTCCCGGGTTCGGGCGGTCGGCCCGGCGCGCGGACCTGGAGGTCGGCGGGGCCGTCGTAGAGCGCCCAGTCGCGCTGCAGGCCCGCGCCGAGCACGGGCAGCAGGAGCCGGACGCCGCGCGCGGCGAGGCGTTCGAGCGTCTCCGACGTGCCGGGCTCGGTCGGCCGGGCGGCGTAGGTCGCGACGCACGAGGCGGAGGCGACCTCGGGGATGGTCTCGATGACGTCGGCGATGGCGGCGGCCGCTTCCTTGCGGAGCCGCTCGGACCGCGACTGGCGGTTGGTGCGGATGGCCTTGCGGAGGATCTCCTTCGCGTCCTCGGCTTCGATGCTTCCGTGCAGGGGGTACGGCTGGACCGGGCCACTCATGTCCCTATTGTCACCCGGAGCGACGGTCTCCGTGGACGCGACGCGGGGTGACCTTGTGCCCGTCGTGCGCCGGACGGGTTCCGCGGACGGGTCGGCGGTGCCTATGATCGTGGTCGAGCCAGTAGTACGGACTCCTGACAAATGCGTCGCGAGGCCGTCGGAGTGCCGACCAGTGAGGACGCCATGACCGCGACGACGCCTGCCCAGCCCACCGCCACCACCCCGCGCGGGGGCGTCCGCCCCCGGACCGGACGGGCCGCCGTCGTGCTGGCCGCCGGGCACGACGCCGCGTCGCGCGAGCTCCTCACGCGGCCCCTCGGCGACGCGACCGTCGTCGAGCTCGCCGTCGCGAACGTGCGGCGCGTGGTCGACGCGAGCCGGATCGTCGTCGTCGTGTCGCCGGACGACCCGACGGTGCGTGAGCTCCTCGGCGAGGACGTCGTGTACGTGGAGCAGGCGGAGCCGCTCGGCACGGGGGACGCCGTGCTCGCCGCGCGCGAGGCGATCGCCTCGGTGCTCGGGCCCGGGGCCGACGACCCGGTGCTCGTCGCCTACGCGGACACCCCGCTGCTGCGCTCGGAGTCGCTGCTCGGGCTCCTCACGCGCCACACCCTCACGCGCGCCGACCTGTCGCTCCTGTCCGCCGTCGTCGACGACCCGGACGGCTACGGGCGCGTCGTGCGCGCCGAGGGCGAGATCACCGCGATCCTCGAGTCGTCCGAGGTCGACGGCACCGCCGCGGAGCCGCTCACCGAGATCAACGTCGGGGCGTACGTCGCGGCGCCGAGCCTGCTGTTCGGCGAGCTCGAGCGCATGGTGACCGGGGGAGAGCACCGGCTCACCGAGCTCGCGCGCCGCGTCATCGGCGCGGGCAAGCGCATCGCGTCGTACCGGATCGTCGACGTCGACGAGGTGCGCGGCATCAACACCCCGGACGAGCTCGCCCAGGCGGCGGACATCGTGCTCAAGCGCCTGTTCGTGCCGACGAAGAACACGGACACCAAGATCGTGTTCGGCACGGGCGGCTGGCGTGCCGTCATCGGCGAGGGCTACACGCTCGCCAACGTGCGGCGCCTGTGCCAGGCCATCGCGAACGAGACGATCCGCCGCGGGCTCGACGGCAAGGGCGTCGTGATCGGCGGCGACCGGCGCTTCCTCTCGCGCGAGTCCGCCGTGGCCGCGGCCGAGGTGTTCGCGGGCAACAACATCGCGGTGACGCTCCTGCCCGACGACGTCCCCACGCCGCTCGTCACGTTCGCCGCCCCCTACCTCGGCGCGGCCTACGGGATCATCGTCACGTCGAGCCACAACCCGCCCGAGTGGAACGGCATGAAGGTCTTCCGCCAGGACGGCTCGCTCCCGCTCGACGACGAGACCGACCGCTACCAGGACGAGGCCAACGCCCTGTCCGTGGACGACGTCATCACGCTCGACATCGACGTGGCGCGCCGCGCGGGCGTGGTCGTGGACCGGTCCCTCACCGACCCGTACGTCGACGCGATCGAGGAGATCATCGACGTCGAGGCGGTGCGCGGCTCGGACCTCCAGGTCGTCGTCGACCCGATGTACGGCACGAGCCAGCTCACGCTCGGCACGATCCTGTCGGACATGCGCGTGCGGTCGGAGTTCATCCACGCGACGCACAACCCGCTCTTCGGCGGCGTCGCGCCCGCGCCGGACCTCCAGCGCCTGAGCACGCTCGTGACGATGATCCGGCAGGGCGGGGGGCGCTACGACCTCGGCATGGCGACCGACGGCGACTCCGACCGCATCGGCATCGTCGACGAGACGGGCGAGTACATCTCGACGAACGACCTGCTCCTCCTCCTGTACTGGTACCTGCACGAGGTCCGCGGCGAGAAGGGCGGCGTCGTGCGCAACCTCGCGACGACGCACCTCCTCGACCGGCTCGCGGCCCACTTCGGCGAGGAGTCGCGCGAGGTCAAGGTCGGGTTCAAGCACGTCACGGCGGGCATGGCGGAGATCGGGGCGGTGCTCGGCGGCGAGTCGTCCGGCGGCCTGACGATCCGCGGCTGGATCCTCGGCAAGGACGGCATCTTCGCGTGCGCCCTCGTGGCGGAGATGCTCGCCCGCACCGGCAAGCGGATCTCCGAGCTGCGCGCGATGCTCTACGAGATCACCGGCCGCCTGTACACGCTCGAGGCGGGCGTGCCGGCCACCCCGGAGATGCGCGTCGAGGTGCCGCGCCGGCTCGAGGCGCAGCCGCTCACGCACGTCGGGCCGTACCCCGTCGTGTCCGTCTCGCACCTCGACGGCACCAAGATCCTCCTCGAGAACGACAACTGGGCGCTCCTGCGGTTCTCCGGCACCGAGCCCGTCCTGCGCATGTTCGTCGAGGCGGACACCCCCGAGAAGGCCGCCGAGCTCCTGGAGTGGCTCCAGGGGTTCGTCACCGCCGGCGTCTGACGCCGGCGCCCCGCCCGGCACCCACCCGGCACCCTCCTGCACCCAGCCCCCAGACCACCCCAGGACAGGAACCAGAGCAACGATGCGCTACGGCCACTTCGACACCGCGCACGACGAGTACGTCGTCGAGCGCCCCGACGTCCCCGTCTCGTGGACGAACTACCTCGGCACGCGGGACATGTGCACGGTCCTGTCCCACCACGGCGGCGGGTACTCGTACCACAAGAGCTCGCAGTACGGGCGGATCACGCGCTTCCGCCAGAACGGGGTGCCGCTCGACCGCCCCGGCCACTACGTCTACCTGCGCGACGACGCGGACGGCGACTACTGGTCGGTGTCCTGGCAGCCCGTGGGCAAGCCGTTCGTCGGGCCGGACGAGGAGCTCGACCCGGCCGGCGGCGCGGGGCGCTGGACCACGCGCCACGGCCTGAGCTACACGACCTTCCGCGCCGAGTACAAGGGCATCGACGCCGAGCAGACGGTCTTCATCCCGCTCGACGACGACGTCGAGCTGTGGGACGTGCGCGTCACCAACACGACGGACGAGGTGCGCGAGCTCACCGTCGGGTCGTACGTGGAGTTCTCGTTCCACACGATCACGATCGACAACCAGAACCTGCAGATGTCGCTCTACGCGTCCGGGTCCTCGTACGAGGACGGGATCATCGAGTACGACTTCTACTACGAGCCCTGGACGTACCACTACTTCGCGTCGAGCGAGACGCCGTCGTCGTACGACTCGCTGCGCGACAGCTTCGTCGGCCCGTACCGCACCGAGAGCAACCCGGTCGCGATCGAGCGGGGCGAGGGCTCGAACGCGAGCGCGACGACGCAGAACCACTGCGGCGCGCTGCTGCACAAGGTGACGCTCGCGCCGGGCGAGACCAAGCGCCTCGTCTTCATGCTCGGCTACGGCTCGCGGGAGGCGGCCGGCCGCGCAGTCCGGGCGAAGTACTCGGACGTCGCGGCCGTCGACCACGAGCGCGCGCGCCTGCGCGACTACTGGCGCGCCAAGCAGGACAAGCTGCGCATCCGCACGCCCCACGAGGGCATGAACACGATGATCAACGCGTGGACGCTGCTCCAGGCGGAGACGTGCGTCGTGTGGTCGCGGTTCGCGTCGTTCGTCGAGGTGGGCGGTCGTGCGGGGCTCGGCTACCGCGACACCGCGCAGGACGTCATGAGCGTCATCCACTCCAACCCGATGAAGACGCGCCAGCGCATCGTCGAGCTCCTGCGGGCCCAGACGGAGGCCGGCTACGGCCTGCACCTGTTCGACCCCAAGGCGTTCGACCCCGACGCGGAGAAGCTGCCCGACGTCCCGTCGCCGACGATCGTGCCGACCGTCGACCCGAAGGACCTCATCCACGGTCTCGAGGACACGTGCTCGGACGACCACCTGTGGCTCGTGCCGTCGGTCGTGGAGTACGTCAAGGAGACGGGCGACCGCGCGTTCCTCGACCTGGAGATCCCGTTCGCCGAGGGCACGCCCGCGACGGTCTACGACCACCTCGTGCGCGCGCTCGAGTTCTCCGCGCAGCAGGTGGGGCAGAACGGCGTGGCGCTGGGACTGCGCGCCGACTGGAACGACTGCCTCAACCTGGGCGGCGGCGAGACGTCGCTCGTGACGTTCCTCCACGCGTGGGCGATCGGCGCCTTCCTCGAGGTGGCCGAGCCGCTCGCCGCGGCGGGCGACGAGCGCGCCGAGGCGGACGTCGTGCGGTTCACAGCGGAGCGCGAGCGCATCGCGAAGGTCGCGGACGCGCAGCTCTGGGACGGTCGCTGGTGGATCCGCGGGTACACGCGCGACGGCGTGAAGATCGGCTCCGCCGAGAACGACGAGGGCAAGATCTTCCTCGAGCACCAGGCGTGGCCCGTCATCGCGGGCATCACGACCCAGGAGCGCGGCGAGGCGTCGATGGACGCGGTCCGCGAGCTCCTCGGCTCGGAGTACGGCAACCACCTCAACTGGCCGGCGTTCACGAAGGTCGACGACACGGTCGGGTTCGTCACGCGCGTGTACCCGGGCATCAAGGAGAACGCCGCGATCTTCTCCCACCCCAACGCGTGGCCGATCATCGCCGAGGCGCTCCTCGGGCGCGGCGACGAGGCGGTCCAGTTCTACGACGCGATCCTCCCGTACCACCAGAACGACAACATCGAGGTCCGCGGCGCCGAGCCGTACGCGTACGTCCAGTTCCTCTACGGCCGCGACCACGAGTGGTTCGGCAAGGCGCAGAACCCGTGGCTCACCGGCACGGCCGGCTGGATGTACACGGCCGTGACCAAGTACGTGCTCGGTGTGCGGCTCGCGCTCGACGGCCTCGTCGTCGACCCCTCCATCCCGAGGGACTGGGACGGGTTCGAGGTGCGCCGCGAGTGGCGCGGCGCCGTCTACGACATCGAGGTCCGCAACCCCGACCACGTGTCGAAGGGCGTGCGGTCCGTGACGGTCGACGGCGTCGAGCACGACCCGGCGACGCCGATCCCCGCGCTGCCCGCGGGCACCGAGGCGAAGGTCGTCGTCACGCTCGGCTGACAGCACGGCCGGCACCACCGGGTGCCTGCGTCACCGGTCGGTGGCGCGCGGGCACCCGGTGGTGTCACCCTGTGCACCGAGGGACGGGCGCCCGCCCGTGCCGACCGACAGCCCGAGGACGGTTCACCGCCGGATGACGCACAAGATCACGCGCGGCTGGACCGTCGCCAAGCCGTGGCCCGTGACGCTGCGGGACGACACGCTGGGCGGCTCCGTCGTCCTGCGGCCGCTGCGCCGCCGGGACGCGACCGCGTGGATGCGCCTGCGCGCGCAGAACGCCGAGTGGCTCGAGCGCTGGGAGGGGACGTCGCCCCGCCCGGGCTCCGGGGGCGGGCCGCCGACGTTCGCGGAGTACGTCCGCGTGCTGTCCGCCCAGGCGCGCGCCGGGTCGTCCCTGCCGTTCGCGGTCGAGCTGGACGGCGAGCTCGTCGGCCAGCTCACCGTCTCGTCCATCACCTACGGCTCGCTGTGCGGCGCGAGCATCGGTTACTGGGTGAGCGAGCACGTCGCGGGCCGCGGGGTGATCCCGACGGCCGTCGCCATGGCGACCGACTACTGCTTCGCGGTCCTCGGCCTGCACCGGATCGAGATCAACATCCGCCCCGAGAACGGCCCGAGCCTGCGCGTCGTGGAGAAGCTCGGCCTGCGCGACGAGGGCGTGCGCGAGCGGTACCTGCACATCCAG
>Ga0182748_1004051_pt1 | contig 11914 bp, 4 predicted proteins | sample eDN3rd37CKraftOP_FD_128877 | JGI IMG/M metagenome (GOLD analysis project Ga0182748, IMG submission 128877) | Enriched Organic Plus compost microbial communities from Emeryville, California, USA - eDNA 3rd pass 37_C Kraft OP (version 2) (version 2) ...
ACGCGGCCCAGCTCGAATTGCGCCGAGGCGCGCGCGCCCAATGTCGTGTACGTTGTTTCGTCGCTGCGGCTGCCGGCGTGCAGGCCGGCCGGGCCGCTTTCGTCGTAGCCGCCGGTTCGCAGGTTGACGTAGGCCAGGCCGGCATAGGGCTCGACCGCCACCCGGCCCGCCTGCAGCGGGTAGCCGGCCTCGCCGAAGACCTGCGCCGTACGCCCCCGGTAGTCCGCCCGCGCCGTGCCGGCCAGGCCCGGCTCGGCGATGCTGCGCCGGGTATCCGTCTCGTGCCAGCTGTGCGCCGCGCCCAGCCGCAGGTTGACCGGCCCGGCCCGCCCGCCGGCGTAGGCGCCCACCGTGTAGCTGTCGACGTCGGCCTTGGAGGCGCGCGCATGCGCCTCCAGCGACGTATTGCCGTAGCCGGCCATGAGGCCCGCGCGCCAGTTGCCGCCGATGCGCGCGTCGGCGCCGACGAACAGGCCGCCGGCCGAGCGGTCCAGCTTGGCCGATCCGGCATCCGCATCGCCGTCCGACGAGCCCCAGGCGCCGTAGGCCTGGCCCCAGGCCGCAACGCGCCGGGTATCGGCCTCGGCCGCCTGCGGCCCGCCCGGCCCGTAGGTCGTCACCGGCGCGTCCGAGCCGCCCGCCTGGCCGAAGGCCGCGCGCAGCCGGCCCAGCGCGGCGTCGCGCGGATGGCGGCTGTCCTCGCTCAGCGCCGAGCCGACCGAAGCGTGGATCTCGCCCGATAGCTGGTCGTACAAGGCGCGCAGCGAGGCCGCATCGCCCGTTTGCGTGGCGATGGCGCCGTACACCGGCGAGCCCGCGCCCGCGCTTTCGGCGCCGGCGGCCGTGGCGCGCTGGTTGGCGGTCAGGGCCAGGTCGTCGAAGCCGGTGTCGTTGCGCGTCAGCTGCAGATAGACATGGTTGGCGTCGTAGGACAGGTCGGGCCGCAGGAAGACGTAGTCCGAGGCCACGCTGCCGAAGCGCCCGTCCACGCCGCCCGCGGCCTGGACGATGGTGTAGGTGGACGAGGGCCGGTAGCCGCCGTCCAGGCCGACGTGGCGCACCGCCGCGCCGCTCAGCGCCACCCGGCCGCCGGCCTCGATGCGGTCGCTGGCGCTGCCGGCCGGGTCGACCTCGACTTCGTAGACCGAGCCGGCGTCGAAGTCCAGGTCGCCGGCCACGTTCAGCGTGCCGATGGAATTGCCCGGCGCCACCGTCGCGCCCTTGCCCAGCACGACGCTGCCGACCCGGCCCGAGCCGCCCAGCGCGCCGCCGTCCAGCACGCGCACCGTGCCCCCCAGCGAGGCGTCATGCCCCGGCGTGCCCACGCTGAGCAGGCCCTGCCGCACCGTGGTCGTGCCGGTGAAGCCCGAGCCGTCGCCGATGAAGTAGGCCGCGCCCGCCCCGCTCTTGTCGAAGCTGCCGGGGCCGGACAGCCGGCCCGCATAGCTGCCGTCCTGCGCCTGGTCGAAGGCCAGCGATGCGCCCGCGCCTATCCAGGCGTCGCCCGCGTAGCGCCCGGCCGCCGAGGCCAGGCGGCCCGCCTCGATGCGCCAGGCCAGGCTGCTTGCGCCGGCGAGCGTCAGCGTGCCTGCGCCGCGCTTGGTCGCTTGGCCCGATGCGTCGCGCCAAGCGGCAATGTCGCCGCGAAAGGTCGCATCGCCCGCCTGCTCGAACACGACCGTGCCGTCGCTGGCGACGTCGCCGCGGATCGACGCCGCACTGCCCACCAGCGTGCCGGCCTCGACCACGGTGTTGCCGTAGCCGTTGGCGCCGGCCAACCGCAGCGTGCCCGCCCCGCGCTTGTGCAGGTCGCCCGCGCCCGAGACCGCGCCGTCCAGTTGCAGCGTGGTGCCGCCGGCCACGTCGAAGCCGCCGTCGCCGGCCAGCGCCACCGCGCGCGCGGTGCGCAGGTCGGCCGTGGTGGCCAGCGTGCCGCCGGCGAAGGTCAGGCCGCCCGCGGCCGCGCCCAGGTTCTCGTCGCGCTCGACTTCCAGCACGCCGCCGGCCAGCCGCGTGCCGCCCTGGTAGCCGTTGGCGCCGGACAGCACCAGCCGGCCGCCTTCGGTCTTGACCAGGCTGCCGGTGCCGGCGACGGCCGTGGCGATCTCGGCCCGCTCGCCGGCCAGCACGCGGATTTCGGCCGCGCCGTCGGGGCGCAGCTCGCCCGTGCCTGCCAGCCGGTAGGCGCCGTCGACGAACTGCAGGCTTTCGAAGGGCAGCGCGCCCTGCACCTGCACGGTTGCGCCGGCGCCTTCGAATATCGCGTGCTGGCCTGCCCAGGCCTGGACGATGCCGGTGTATTGATTGCGCCATCGATCGCCGGCGGCGTCCCAGACGCCGTCGCCGCCCGTCCAGGTCTGCTGCGCGTCGTCGCCGCCCGTGGCCACGCGCAGGTCGACGTGGCCGGCGCCCGCCGGGGCCAGCACGGTGAGCTCGGACGTGGAAAGCGGCGTCGGCACACTGCCTAGCGCCAGGCCGGCGCCGCTCAGGCTGCCGCCGTAGGTGAACAGGCGGTAGTAGCCGAAGGCCGCCGCGCCGTCGTCGGCCAGCGGGCTTTGCGACAGGTTGAGCGTGCCGCCCAGGCGCAGGTCGCCCGCCACGGCGATGAGGTCGCTCACGCCGGAGGCGGCCGAACCGGCCGCCGCAGCCGGCGCCCCCAGACGGTAGTCCAGCACCGCGCCCGGATCCAGCTGCAGGCTGCCGGCCACCGTCAGCGTGCCCGCCCCGCCGGCGTCGCCCGGCGACAGGATGCCGCCGTCGTCGATCATTACCACGCCGGCCGCCGAGGCCGGCGCGGCGGCGGCCACCGTGCCCGTGCCGCTCAGCGTCGCGCCGCTGCGCACCTGCACACTGCCCGTGACGATGCCCGGCCCTTCGACCGCCAGCTCGCCGGCTTCCACTTCGGTGCCGCCGGTATAGCTATTGGGTCCCGACAGCGTCAAGGTGCCGCTGCCGGTCTTGACCAGCCTGCCGCCCGCGGGGCCGCAGCCGCAATCGTCGGTCAGCGTGCCGGCGAATTCGGTCGACTGGCCGTTGCCCACCCTCAGGGTATTGCCGCCCATATACACGGTGCCGTCCCGGCTCCCCGACAGCGCAGCGACCGGGAGGATGCCGTCGCCGGCTGGCCCCAGGGCGGTGGAGAAGTCGAACGCGCCGTCCTCGGCGACCAGGGCGGCGGAGCCCGGCGTGCTGTTCCCGTCGAATATCACCTGCCCGCCGTCGACGGCGGTAATGGTGGCGTTGCCGCCCGTGCTGCTGTCCAGGAAGATGACGAAATTGTCGGCGGGCGCGAGGCTGCCGTCGGCGACCAGTTCGGCCTGGCCGGCCGAGCTGTTTTGCTGGAAGACCATCTTCCCGCGATTGCGGATGGCCGTATCGCCCGCGGTCGTATTGCGGTCGAAGACCATGAAATCGTCGTTGTCGATCCGGCCCATGCGGGAAATATCGGCATAGAGGAACTGCACGAGGCCCTCGCTGGCCAGATCGCCGGCCAGGACGACGGGCTGCGTGGAGGTGCCGACCACCTGCAGGTTGGCAACCCCCCGGCTGCCGTCGGCCGCCTCGCCCAGCACCGTGATGCGGCCGGCATAGGCGGCGCCGTTACCGGTCAGCATGACATTGGTCATCTCCGCAGGCGAGCCGCCGTCCACCGTCGGCGAGACGATGGCCAGGTCGCCGTCGCCGGAAAGAACGCCGCTCAGGGTCAGGGCGCCGCCGCCCAGGGTGGACAGGGTGCCGCCGCCCGCGTCGACCGTGATGTCGCGCGGCATCGCCAGGTTGGCCGAAACCTGCAGCGTGCCCCCGTCCAGGACCAGCCCGGTCGAGGAATCGCCCAGGTTCGCGCTCTGGCCGATGCGCGTCACGCCGCCTTTCAGCGTGGTGCCGCGCGTATAGGTGTTGGCGCCGGCCAAGGTCAGCGTCCCGGGGCCGTCGACGACGACGCTGCCGCTGCCCGTGATCGCGCTGTCCAGCGCGACTTCGGCTGCCGAGGCCGACACCGACAGGCTCAGCTGCGCCTCGTTGGCCAGCCGCACGTCCCCTGTCAGGCCGTCGGTCCCGTCGTCCCGCTCGAGCGTCAGCGAATTGCTGCCGCCGGTAAGATCGATAGCGGGGCTGGGCAACGCGCCGCCACCGATCACGCCGCCTTGTATGGTGCCGGCATTGCGGATATGCAGGCCGGCGCCGAGTATGCCCGCGCCGCCCTGGCCGTTGGCGCCAGGCAGGCCGCCCGTCCCCCCGCCCGCGCCACCCGCGCCGCCGTCGCCGCCCGCCACGGTGGCGCCGGGCTGGACCAGGATGCCGGCGCCGCTGGAAGCGACGATGCCGGCTCCGCCGGCCCCTCCCTTGCCGCCATTCCCGGCCTTGCCGGAGGCGAGGACGGTGCCGCCGCCGATGCCTCCGGTGCCGCCCCTGACAATCGCGCCGCCGGCGATGGTCAGGTCGTAGCCCGGGGTAACGAGGAACAGCCCATGGCCGCCGTCGCCGCCGCCCCCGCCGGTGCCCCTGGAGAGGGCAGTCACGGTAGTCACGCCTCCCGCGCCGCCCGTTCCGCCCGACACATTGAAGTCGACGGTGGCGGTAATGCCGCCGGCAGCGTGGCTCGCCACGATGCCGTAGCCTCCCTCGCCACCGCCGCCTCCGGCCAAATCGTCCCCGGCGGGGCTTACGCCGGCATTGCCGTCGTTGCCGGCGATGTCGCCCGGGACGGACCAGCCGCTTAGCACCGCCAAGCCATGCGAGCCTCCCTGGCCGCCCCCGCCGCCCGAATCGGAAATCCCGCCCGCCCCGCCCGTCAGGCCGGCACCGCCCCCGCCTCCGCCGAAGTTGCCGTCGCCGGGGTTGCCGCTCCTCCCCCTCCCGACGGCATTGCCCTCCCCGCCCGCTCCGCCCGATTGGGCGGGAAACCCCCCACCCTGTCCGCCGGCCGCCCGGGCATCGCCAGCGGACAGGGCGGCGGACAGCACCACCATCGGCAGCAGGGCCGCGGGTCCGGGAAAGGACGCAATGGCCGTCGTGCGCCGCTTTCCGCGGATTGGCTGGGCGCATCCGCGCAGGGGCAGTCTGTCAGGCACGATGGATCCGACTCCTCTCGATAGGGCCGCGCAGTCGGCGCAGAATGCGGCCGCCGGCGGGGACACCCCTGCCGGCGGCAAGCCGCAGCGTCTTCTTGAATGGCTGAATGGCAGTACCCGGAAACCGGGCAACAGTTCCAGGAATATTATCCAAGAACTGTTACTTTTAGTTGGAATTTCTAATTCTTCTGTCCGACTGCAACATCCAGGAAGCGCCACAGCGCCGGCGCCTGGGCGTAGGCAACGTTGAAGCGCAGCCAGGGCGTGTCCTGCTCGTCCACGTCGAAATAGGAGCCGGGCGCCAGCCAGATGCCGTCGCGCAGCGCCAGCTCGGCCAGGCGGTTGGCGCCGCGCCCGGCCGCCGCGCCCGCCGGCCGGGCCCACAGGAAGAGCCCGGCCTGGGGCTGGGCGTAGACCTCCATGCCCAGCTCCTCCATGCGCGCGGCCGCCTGGCCGTGCGCCAGCGTCAGGCGCTCGCGCACGCGCTCGATGTGCGGGCGGTAGTGGCCGTCGCGCACCACCTGGTGCACGATGCGCTCCATCAGCTCGGGGGAAGTCAGCCCGACCGCCATCTTGGTGCGCGCCAGGTCGCGCACCAGGTCGCGCTGCGCCACCACGTAGCCCACCCGCAGCGACGGGCTGATGCTCTTGGAATAGCCGCCCACGTGGATGACCCGCTCGCCGCCGTCCAGCGCGGCCAGCACCGGCGCCACGCCGGCGGCCAGGGGGCGCGAGATGTCGTCCTCCACCACCCACAGGCGCATGCGCTCGGCCGCCTGCAGCACGCGGAAGGCGTTGGCCATGGACAGCGTGGTGCCGGTGGGATTGTGCAGCACCGTGTTGACGAACAGCGCGCGCGGCTTGAACCCGGCCGCGGCGTCCAGCACGGCGACGTCCAGGCCGTCCGCGGTGCGCGGCACGGCCAGGATGCGCATGCCGGCCAGGCGCAGCATCTGCAGCAGGTTGGTGTAGCAGGGCGATTCGACCAGCACGGCGTCGCCCGGCTTGAGCAGGGTGCGCACGACCAGGTCCAGGCCCTGGGTGACGCCCTGGGTGGTCAGCACCTGGGCGGGCTCGACCTGCACGCCCTGCCCGGCCAGGTCGGCCGCCACCTGCTCGCGCAGCGGCGCGTAGCCGTAGGGATGGCCGTAGCCGCCGATCTGCGCGGCCGGCACCCGGGCCTGGTGGCGCAGCGCCTGATGCAGCCCCGTTTCGTCCACCCACTCGGGCGGCAGCCAGCCGCAGCCCGCCTTGATGGGCACGGAATGGTCGGCAAAGATGTCCGACAGCAGCCAGGCCGCCCCCAGCTGCGGCGGCTGCCAGGTCTGGACCGTGCCATGGCCGCCGTTGCGCGCGCGCACGGCCACGCGGTAGCCCGCGCCGCGGCGGACGTCCAGCCAGCCCTGCGCCACCAGCCGGCTGTAGGCGCTGGCCACGGTGAACGTGCTGATGCCGTAATGTCGGGCGAACTCGCGCACGGACGGCACCGCCATCCCGGGGCGCAAGGTTTGGCGCTCGATGGCGTGCACGAAGGCGTCGACGGTCTGCTCCACCAGGGTGGGCGCGCGGCCGCGGTCACGCACCGGCAGGAATTCGATCATGCGGCAACCTGTACAGTTTTACGATGTATAGCAATACAGTTTGGGGAAATTCTCTCGATTGTATATTTTCAGCCACCGGCGCCCACCGCAGAATGCGGTATCGGCCGATACCGCGGCGCCGGCGCGCCCCGGCAGCATTTCGGCTTCGTACCTGGAGACCCGCAATGAACGCCCCCATCAAGCTTCCCGACCTTTCCCATTTGTGGATGCCTTTCACGGCCAACAAGCAGTTCAAGGCCGATCCGCGCATGCTGGTTGGCGCCAAGGACATGTACTACACGTCGGCCGACGGCCGCCGCATCCTGGACGGCACGTCCGGCCTGTGGTGCGTGAATGCGGGCCACTGCCGCGACGAAATCGCCCAGGCCATCGCTCACCAGGCCGCGCACCTGGATTACGCCCCCGGTTTCCAGCTGGGGCATCCCGACGCCTTCCAGGCCGCCAGCGCGGTGGCGTCCTTCATGCCGGAAGGCATGGACCGCATTTTCTTCACGAATTCGGGCTCGGAATCCGTCGACACGGCGCTCAAGATCGCGCTGGCCTACCACCGCGCGCGCGGCGAAGGGCAGCGCACCCGCCTGATCGGCCGCGAACGCGGCTACCACGGCGTGGGGTTTGGCGGCATCTCGGTGGGCGGCATCGGCCCCAACCGCAAGGCCTTCTCCGGCGCGCTGCTGCCGGCGGTGGACCACCTGCCGCATACCCACGACCTGGAGCACAACGCCTTTTCGCGCGGCCAGCCCGCGTGGGGCGCGCACCTGGCCGACGAACTCGAACGCATCGTGGCGCTGCACGACCCGTCGACGATCGCGGCGGTGATCGTCGAGCCCATGGCCGGCTCCACCGGCGTGCTCATCCCGCCCAAGGGCTACCTGGAGCGGCTGCGCGAGATCACGTCCAAGCACGGCATCCTGCTGATCTTTGACGAGGTGATCACCGCCTACGGCCGCCTGGGCGCGGCCACCGCCAGCGACTTCTTCGGGGTCAAGCCGGACCTGCTGACCATGGCCAAGGGCATCAGCAACGCCGCCATCCCGGCGGGCGCGGTCGCGGCCCGCCGCGAGATCCACGACACCATCGTCAACGGCGTACAAGGCGGAATCGAGTTCTTCCACGGCTATACCTACTCGGCCCACCCCATGGCCGCGGCCGCCGTGCTGGCCACGCTCAGCCTGTACCGCCGCGACAATCTGTTCGAGCGCGCGCGCCAGCTGTCGCCGGCCTTCGAGCAGGCGGCCCACAAGCTGCAAGGCGCGCCGCACGTGATCGACGTGCGCAACCTGGGGCTGGTCGCCGGCATCGAGCTGCAATCGCGCGAGGGCGCGGTGGGCGCGCGTGCCGCCGAGGTATTCCAGAAGTGCTTCGACCGCGGCCTGCTGGTGCGCTACACGGGCGACATCCTGGCGATCTCGCCCCCGCTCATCGCCGAGGCCTCCCAGATCGAAGAAATGTTCAGCACCATAGGCGCCGTGCTCAAGGACGTGCGCTGACCCTTGCCGGCGGCCAGGCGCCCGCCGGGCCCGGCCGCCGCGCCGTTTCCCGCGCGGCCGCGCCGCCACGCTCCCCTTAGCCCGATACGACCATGAACCAGATTCCTCACTACATCAATGGACAGCGCGTTGCCGGTTCGGCCACGCGACTGGCCGAAGTCTTCAACCCCGCCCAAGGCACGGTCGCCGCGCAGGTGCCGCTGGCCTCGTCCGCCGAAGTCGACGCCGCCGTCCAGGCCGCGCGCGCCGCCTTCCCTGCCTGGAGCGAGACGCCCGCGCTCAAGCGCGCGCGGGTGCTGTTCAACTATAAGCAACTGCTGGAAGCGCACCAGGACGAGCTGGCGGAGATCATTACCCGCGAGCACGGCAAAGTGTTCTCCGACGCCAAGGGCGAAGTCACCCGCGGCCTGGAAGTCGTGGAATTCGCCTGCGGCATCCCGCACCTGCTGAAAGGCCAGTACACCGAACAGATCGGCGGCGGCATCGACAACTGGAGCCTGCGCCAGCCGCTGGGCGTGGTGGCCGGCATCACGCCGTTCAACTTCCCCATGATGGTGCCGTGCTGGATGTTCCCGGTGGCACTGGCCTGCGGCAACAACTTCGTGCTCAAGCCGTCCGAACGCGATCCTTCGACGGCCGTGCGGCTGGCCGAACTGCTCAAGGAAGCGGGCCTGCCCGATGGCGTGTTCAACGTGGTGCACGGCGACAAGGCGGCGGTGAACGCGCTCATCCAGCATCCGGACGTCGAGGCTCTGTCCTTCGTCGGATCGACGCCTATCGCGCAATACATCTACGCCGAGGGAACCTCCCGCGGCAAGCGGGTGCAGGCGCTGGGCGGAGCCAAGAACCACCTGGTAGTCATGCCCGACGCCGACCTGGACCAGGTCACCGATGCGCTGATCGGGGCGGCCTACGGCTCGGCCGGCGAGCGTTGCATGGCGATCTCGGTCGCCGTTGCGGTGGGCGACGTGGCCGACACGCTGATCCAGCGGCTGGAGCCGCGGGTGCGCGCGCTGAAGATCGGCGACGGCATGAAGGCCGATACGGAAATGGGGCCACTCGTCACCGCCCAGCACCGGGCCAAGGTCACCGGCTATATCGAAGACGGCATCGCAGCAGGCGCCAAGCTGGTGGTAGACGGCCGCAACCACACTGTGCCGGGCAATGAGAAGGGATTCTTCCTGGGCGGGACGCTGTTCGACCAGGTGACTCCCCAGATGAACATCTACCGGGAAGAAATTTTCGGGCCCGTGCTGTGCGTGGTCCGCGTGCCCGACCTGGCCTCGGCGGTGGAGCTGATCAACGCCCACGAGTTCGGCAACGGGGTGTCGTGCTTTACGTCGGACGGGGGCGTGGCGCGGGCGTTCGCGCGCCAGATCAAGGTGGGCATGGTCGGCATCAATGTGCCGATCCCGGTGCCGATGGCTTGGCATTCCTTCGGGGGGTGGAAGCGGTCGCTGTTCGGCGACCACCATGCCTACGGGGAGGAAGGGGTGCGCTTCTATACGCGCTACAAGAGCGTGATGCAGCGGTGGCCGGATAGCATCGCCAAGGGGGCGGAGTTTGCCATGCCGGTGGCGAAGTAATTCTGCGCCGGTTTTTTGGGAAGGATTTCGGACGGGTGGATGGCAGGTTCTTCAGCCGTCCGCCTTCGCACGGGCTGAAGGCAGGTTCTTGAGCCGTCCGCCGTCGGCCGCAGGGGCTGTTCGGCGCACCGCGGAGCCGGTCCGGCGCGCGGGCGCCGGACACCGCATCGGCTCGCTCGTCCGCGCCTTCGCGCTCCCTTCGCGGCTGCCTCGCTCGACTCCGAGGCGCGCCGCACAGCCCCTGCGGCCGCCGACGGACTCATGGATGGGTGCGGCATCCATCGCCGGGACGTGCGGTGTGCTTGGCATCTTTGCGTCGCGGTGGCGGCAAGGAAGAAGGTCTTGCAGGGTTCGTCCGCAAGGCCCGCCCTGCGCGGGCCCTGCGGACATGCGGGCGGGGGGTGGTTGCGGCTGCTCCCTCGTTGGGGAGTCGGACTTTGATGAACCATCCGGGTCCGGCTACGATGGAGATGTCACGCCGGCCCACCGGCAGCGCAGCAAGCCCGGGCAAACTCGTCCCCGGCTCCGCCACATCGAAGGAGCAGCCTCTCGCCGCCTCCCGACGCGTAAGCTCATGACCGGGCGCCCGCGCGCCCGGTCATGAGCGGGCCCCGAAAAGTCTTTCTCCCTGCGAACCCCTCACGCAAAAAGGCCAAGCACGCCACCCGTCCCGACGACCGTCAGGATCCGACGCCGTGAGTCCGTGTCGTGGGCGTGGGCCGGTGGGGCGGGCCTCGTGGCCGGGCGAGGTGGCCGCGAAGGGAGCGCGAAGGCGCGGACGAGCGAACCGAAGCGGTGTCCGGCGCCTGCGCGCCGGACCGGCTGCGCGGCCCGCCCCACCGGCCCACGCCCGCGGCGCGGACGGCTCAAGAACCCCAGCCGGTCAATAGCCAACCGTTACGCCGCAGCACCCTGCTCGCGCAGCTGCGCGAGCAGACTGTCCGGAATCTCTACCCCTTGCTCCCGCGCCTGCTCCTGCAACCGCTGGCGACGATCCCCCGGCACTCGCACGCCTTCGTCGACCAGCATGGCCGAGATGAGCGTCTCGACCCGGTCGAGATAGGCCTCGCGCCCGGCCAGCGCATCCGGATCGATGGCCAGGAAAGCCTGGCCGATGCGGGCCTGGTTGCCTTCCTCGGTGAAGAAAGAATCCGCCTCGAAGCCGAAATGGGCGCCCGTGAGCGCGCAGGCCAGCAATTCCACGACCATCGCCAGCATCGCCCCTTTTACGCCGCCCATGGGCAGCATGCTGCCTGCCAGGCCCGCCTTGGGATCAGTGGTGGGATTGCCCTCGGCGTCCAGCGCCCAGCCCAGCGGGATGGGCTTGTTGTCGCGGGCTGCGGTCATCAGCTTGCCGCGCGCGACCTCGGACAGCGACAGGTCGATCACCACCGGCGCCTGGCCGCGCCGCGGGAAGGCGGCGGCGATGGGATTGGTGCCGAACAGGGCCCGCTTGCCGCCCCAGGCCGGCATGGCGGCTGGCGAATTGCCCACGGCCAGGCCCACCATGCCCGCCTTGGCCACGGACTCCAGGTGGTAGGCGGCCACCCCGAAGTGATGGCTGTTGGTGACGCCGATGAAAGCCACGCCGTGCGCGCGGGCCCGTTCGATCGCCTGCTCGATCGCCAGCTCGCAGGCCGGAAAAGCCAGGCCGGCGCCGGCATCGATTAGCGCGGCGCCGCCGCGTTCGCGCACAAGACGGGGTTGGGCGCGGCCCACCGCGCGGCCGTTGCGCAGCTGCGCGGCATAGGACGGCACGCGCGAGACGCCGTGCGATGCCAGGCCTTGCGCATCGGCATAGATCAGGGCGTCGGCCGTGGCGCGCGCCATGTCGGGATTGGCGCCGGCGGCGGCCAGGGCGGAAGCGGCCAGCTTGTGCAAGGCCTCCAGTTCGATTCGAGCCATGGTGATTCTCTTGGTGTGTCAGTTCGACCGCAGGGTTTCGGCGATGCGTTGTCCGATCAGCGCGGAAATGCGCTCATTGGAATCCGCCGTGACCCCGGCGATGTGGGGGGTGAGGAACAGATTCGGGGCGTCGGCCAGCGGACTGCCGGCCGGCAGCGGCTCGTGCTCGAAGACGTCGACCGCGGCGCCCCGCAGGTGGCCTCGCTTCAGCGCGTCGGCCAGCGCGGCTTCGTCCACGATGCCGCCGCGCGCGGTGTTGA
>Ga0182748_1004057_pt1 | contig 11898 bp, 11 predicted proteins | sample eDN3rd37CKraftOP_FD_128877 | JGI IMG/M metagenome (GOLD analysis project Ga0182748, IMG submission 128877) | Enriched Organic Plus compost microbial communities from Emeryville, California, USA - eDNA 3rd pass 37_C Kraft OP (version 2) (version 2) ...
CATCGAGGCGGTGCGGCAGATCCGCGGCGAAGCCGGACAGCGACAAGTGGCGAAATGCGAAACGGCGCTGGCGCATGGCAACGGCGGCACGCTGTCGAGCCAGAGCACCGTTATTTTGGGGGGGGGTGCGGCGGTGTAATTACGCTCCTTCAAGACGCCAAGAGTTGCCTCTTCCTATTGATCCGATCGTGCGTCGAACCGCCTGGACATGTTCATCGGTGGTGTGCAGTATTGCTTGATATGCTGCGACGGAGTCGAGATGCTGAAGCAAGGATTGTTGTTCAGCGTCGCGAAGCAACCGCTTATGTATGCGCATAGCACGCCCCGGGTGACGAGCTATCCGCTGGGCGAGGCATTCTGCATGTTGTACAAGTGCATTATCGGCGACGACCTCCGAAACAAGTCCGATCTTTTTGGCTTTCTCGGCATCGATAGGATCGGCGGTGAAGGCGAGTTCCATGGCACGGGATCGGCCAATGAGCCTCGGTAGGATCCAAGCTCCACCATCGCCGGCCACAATCCCGAGCCGGGCAAAGCTAGCTGAGAAGGTAGCGCTTGCGGCGGCTATCCTGATATCGCAAAAACATGCAAGATCGAATCCCGCTCCATAGGCGGCGCCATTGATTGCTGCAATGGTCGGGACGTCCGCACAGGCGAGAGCTCTTGGCAACAGGTGAATAGTTTCTCGATAGCGATCATGTACGTCGGCGACACTTCCTTCGGAGAATCCTTTCCGCGTAGCCATTTGGTTCAGGTCGCCGCCTGCACAAAAAGCCTTTCCGCGCCCGGTGATAATGAGAACCTTAACGCGCGGGTTAGCATTTGCACTATGTATGTGTTCGGCGAGTTCAATGAACTGCTGAGTGCTGCGGAACCGGTTCAGGGAATCGGGTTGATTCAGAATCAGGGTAACGATGCCCTGCTCTTCACGGCGATGGATGAATGCCCCGGCAGTCATGGTTAGGCTCCTATCCATCGCGGAGAGCGTTTCTCGGCAAACGCTCGCGGACCCTCGACGGCATCTTGGCTGGAGTAAACACGCTCGTGAAAATGGCAGGCTTCATGGAAGCCTCGATCACATCCCAGGTCCATTGCAGCTCCTACACTTTTCTTTGCTGCCCAGACAGTGAGCGGCGCATTGTCGGCAATCGTTCGTGCAATCTCCAACGCGCGCGCACGCACCGAATCGGGGTCCTCTTCTACATAGTTAATGAATCCGAATTGATAAAACCGTTGTATGTCGTGCATTTCTCCTGTCAGCATCAATTCCAGCAGGAACGGTTGAGGAAGCATCCAGAGCATGGGGACGGCCCAGGGGGAACCACGGCCCACCTTTGCTTCTGATATGCCCCCTTTCGTTCCGCGCAAACCAACCCGAATGTCGCTGTTGGCGGCAAGTACCATACCCCCCGCAGTGAAATGCCCCGTCATTGCTGCAATGATAGGTTTAGACACTTTCCGCATCCGTTGGTGGAACGGGTCGCGCAGCAGCTGGAGCATGTCCTTGCCAGTTTCGGCTCGAACCTGTGCTGCTTCCTTCAAATCCATGCCCGCACAGAATACTCCGCAGTCCGTCGAAGTAAGGATGACCGCGCGGACCGATTCATCCTGATCAACTTTTTCCCATAGCTCATGGAGACGGTCGCAAACCGAGATGGACAAGGCATTGCGTCGCTCCGGACGATTGATGCGGATTGTGGCAATTCCGGACTCGCAGGAATAGAGAACTTCTTCGTTGACGTTGTCCATGTTCCGTTTACTCTGGATTGATGCCTGCTGCCTTTGACAGTTTCGCGTAGTGCTCGCTTTCCTTCTCGATGTATTTGCGAAACTCGTCTGGTGACATCTGGTTGAGAAGCTCGTAACCTGTTCCGTCGATCCGCTTGCGAACCTCGGGCTCCTGCAGCACTTCGGCGACGGCTCGATGGAGCTTATCAATGATGGCCTTGGGGGTGCCTGTCGGTGCAAAGAGTCCGTTCCAGTTTCCGATCTCGAATCCGGGAAGCACTTCTTTCATGGCGGGTACGCCAGGCAGCTTGCTAGACCGCTCCGGGGTGATACCTAACGTCTTGACCCTGCCAGACTGCATGTATTGCAGCCCGGTCGAAAAGTCCAAAAACATCATCTGGGTTTGTCCACTGATGAGTTCTGATACTGCCTGGCCGTACGCCTTGTATGGGATCTCCCGGATATCTGTTCCCGTCATAACTCGGAAGGTATTGCCCGTGAGTCGGGTCGTACTGTTGGCGAATGGAAACTTCAGCTGTCCGGGATGCGCCTTCGCGTACTCAATGAGTTCCGGGACGGAGTTCACGGGTATCGAGTTGTTCACTACCAGGGCGTGAGGAACACCGCCCACGATGGCGACCGGATCAAAGTCTCTTATGCCATCGTAAGTCATGCTCTTGAAAAAATATTTGTTTGCTACCTGTGTGGTGTTGGTCCCAAAGAGCAAGGTGTAGCCATCCGGCTCCGAGCGAGCGACGAACTCACTGCCGATCATGCCTGTCGCCCCGGGTTTGTTAAGAATGACCAATTGCTGCCCGAGCCTTCTTGAGAGGGGTTCGATCATCACCCGGGCGACGACATCGGTTGGGCTTCCTGCTGCGAAGGGCATCACGATGGTAATGGGTTTGTTCGGATAGTTCTTAGCGTCGTCTGCATACGCGGCTGTTCCAATGAGGTAGGCGATCGCGATTCCGGAAAAAATGGCTAGTCTCATGAATGTCTCCTCGTCGTTGTATTACTCGATGTTCCGAACACGGTGCACAGTCAGTCTTTCGGTCGACTCTTAACCATGCGCAGCGGGTTGTATGTCATGACGACCTCACCACGCTGATTGACGACGCGGTTTGCGGTTCTTATCAAGCCACGTCCGGGTTTGCTGGTCGCACGCGCCTCAATGACCTCGCATTCGACATGTATCGTGTCTCCGGCATTGGTGGGCTTGAGGACATTGATATCAGCGCCAAGAAAGGCCATGCCTGTGCGCTGCATCGTGCTCTGCATCAGGAGTCCCTCTGCAACGCAGAAAACGAGGGAGCCCGGAACGGGCCGCGCTCCCATGAGGGACTGTGATGCCACATATTCCATGTTCGTGAACATCTCTTCGACCATCCCCGTTACGCCGACGAAGAAGGTGATGTCTGCCTCGGTGATGGTTCGGCCGAGGGTGCGGTATCGGTAGCCAACTTTCACGTCGTCCCAATAAAGCCCCACTCCGTGAATTTCCAGGCCGTTCTCGTCTCGTGCCGGTTCGCTGCGCATCCTTCCTCCTCTTCTGGCATGTCATTGGCTTGATGAGATCACTCCGGCTGTACGCAGCTCATTCAGTTCTTTCTGCGTCATACCCAAGGATCGAAGAATTTCCTCGCTGTGCTGGCCGAGCATCGGGGGAGCGCTGTCGAGAGTGAGCGGTGTTTCCGAAAACCGGATTGGATTGCGCACGCTCGGTACGCTGCCGTATCGCGGATGAGGCAGGTCCGTCCGCATTTCACGCGCGATAACATGCTCGTCCGCAAACACCTGGTCCATGCGGTAGATCGGGCCGCCTGGAACTTGTGCCTGTTCGAGCAGCGCGGTCCATTCAGCTAGGGTGCGCGACCGGGTTAGGGGCACGAGCCACTCGTCGAGTGCCTGCCGATTGCGGACCCGGTCTGGGATCGTGGAAAACCGTGGATCATTGCTCTTTGCCGGTTGTCCTATCGCCTCGCACAGGCGCCGGAACTGTGCATCGTTCCCGACGGCCAGCACTAGATGCCCGTCCTTGGCCGGGTAAACGGCATAGGGAGCGATGTTGGGATGGCCGCTTCCCATTCGGACAGGTGCCTCGCCGGTCACCAGATAATTCATCGACTGGTTGGCCATAGATCCAACCATACAATCCAGCAGGCTGATGTCGATGTGTTGACCACCGAACCCCCGGTCGCGATATTGGAGGGCGGCAAGAATTCCCGTCGTGGCATACATGCCTGCCAGCAAGTCGGCCACCGCAAGGCCTGCGCGTTGGGGGCCTCCCCCGGGGAGGTCGTCGCGCTCGCCGGTCACGCTCATTAACCCACCCATGCCCTGGATCAGATAGTCGTAGCCGGCGCGATGGCGGTACGGACCAGTCTGCCCGAAGCCCGTTATGGAGCAGTAGATCAGTCGCGGATTGATTTCCCTCAAGGATTCGTAGTCCAGCCCATATTTCTTCAGCCCTCCGACCTTATAGTTTTCAACGAGCACGTCAGCCTTACGGGCTAGCTCGCGCACGATGCGCTGACCGCGCGGGTCCGCGAAGTCGATGGCCAATGATTTCTTGCCACGGTTGCAGCATATGAAGTACGCGGCATCGCCATCCTCTCCAGTTCGCGCGTCTTTCAGGAAGGGCGGCCCCATCTGGCGTGTGTCGTCCCCAATGCCGGGCTTTTCGATCTTGATGACTTCCGCGCCGAGGTCCGCCAGATTCTGAGTTGCCCAGGGGCCGGCAAGTATTCGCGATAGATCCAATACGCGGATGTGGCTCAATGGTTTCGGCATCGCAGTCTCGATGAATGAACGTGTATAAGAAAAGCGGCGACGTGATTACGCGTCCTGCAGAAGCTGTTCTGCGTCGGATTCAGTAGCGCCGTAGGCCAACTCGACGATGAGCTCGCCTTCGCGAACGCTCTCCCCTTTGCCATATCGCACGGACTGAACGATTCCCTCGGCATCTGCCGTAATGGCATGCTCCATCTTCATGGCTTCAATAACGACCAGGACGTCACCTGGGTGAACCTTGTCTCCCGGTTTCACCGGCAGCGCGGATATCACTCCCGACATCGGTGCTATCGCTGCCCGTGGTTTCCCCTTGGTTTCGGGCGGGAGGTATTCGAATGGCGAGAGAATGTAATGGTCGCCATCTACCTGGGCAAACCAAACTGAGCCGTGGTGACAGGCATGCCACTTAGTGTCTTGCACCGTTCCGCAGAGGCAGAATTCGTCCCGAGAGACGATCCAGTCCCGGCCCATGCATCGGACGGTCAGCGAATCACCATGAAGTGAGATGATGCGAACTTCGGCGGGGTGCATATCAATACGTGCACGGACGCGTCCAAACGGCGCATCGGTATCGAGATGACGACGGTCGAGAATGTCGACGGTGCCTGCCGCCCAGGGCGAGCGGGGATCCGCAGGACGAGGAAGTAGCAACGCGGCCATGACGGCTATTGAAGGTCCTGCGTCTGGTACCTGCAGTTCTTTGTGCTGGTCCAAGTAGCGCGTGTGAATGCGTCCTTCGCGCACGCCGGGATCGTCTAGGACCCGCAGCAGGTATCCCATGTTGCTCTTGATTCCGAGCAAGACACTATCGCGTAGCCCTTGCCGCAAGCCTGATAACGCGGCATTTCTATCGCAGCCCCGCGAAATGATCTTGGCCACCATGGGGTCGTAGTACGGCGGCACATTCCCAGCACTAGAGAACGAGGCATCTACGCGGAGGTTCCCAGGCCACCGGACGCTGACTGCTCGGCCTGGTGCCGGACGAAAATCCTGCGCCGGATCCTCCGCATAGATGCGTGCTTCCATCGCGTGGCCAGCATACGAAATCTGCGCTTGCGACAGGGGCAGGCCATTACCCGCAGCTACGCTAAGCTGCCATTCGACCAGGTCCAGTCCAGTTATTTCTTCGGTGACCGGGTGTTCGACCTGCAGCCGGGTGTTGACTTCAAGAAAGTAAAACTGGGAGTCAGGGCCCACTATGAATTCGAAGGTGCCGGCATTCCGATAGTTCAGACTACGCGCGCCCTGGACCGCGGCTTCCAGCAGTCGTTCGCGTGTGTGTGCCGGAAGATTGGGAGCAGGTGCCTCCTCGATGACCTTTTGGTGCCGTCTTTGGAGAGAACACTCGCGTTCGAACAAATGCACCGCATTCCCGTTCCCGTCGCCAAAGATTTGGACTTCTATGTGGCGCGGGTTCTCGATATACCGTTCTGCAATTAGCCTTCCGTCACCGAAGCTGCTGCGCGCGACCCGAATGGCGGACGCAATCACATCGCCCAGCCCGTGAAAATCGGCGATGACCTGCATACCCTTGCCGCCGCCCCCGGCAGATGGCTTGAGCAGCACCGGCAATCCGATCGCGCGTATCTGCTCTTCCAAATGGCGGCGGTCATCGCTCGCTTCCATGGTTCCAGGAACAACCGGCACCCCAGCCTCCGTCATGAGCCGCCTGGCCCGGGCTTTGTCCCCCAGCGCGGCGATCGTTTCCGGAGCCGGCCCGATAAAGACTAGGCCGGCATTTTCTATGGATGCCGCAAACGAACTGTTCTCAGACAGGAACCCGTATCCGGGATGTACGGCTTCACATTCGGTGCGAAGTGCGGCTTCGAGCAACTTCGCTCCATCGAGGTAACTGGCGGTTGCGGGACCGTCTCCTATACACATGCTGGCAGCCGCGCTCTTCAGGTGTTCGGCGCCAGCATCAGCGCTGGAATAGACGGCGACGTACTCGATACCGAGGCGCCGGCAGGTTCTCGCAATGCGGCAGGCGATCTCCCCACGGTTGGCGATGAGGATTCTCTTGAACATAGTTACATCCTGAAGACGCCGAAACGGGTGGTGTTCTGAGGTCCGTTCGCTGCCAGGGCGAGGCCGAGGGTCAGCCAGGTGCGGGTCTCGGACGGCTCGATCACGCTGTCAATCCATAGGCGAGAGGCCGCGTACAAGGCGGAACTTTCTTTGTCATAGATGGCGCGAATGGGGTGCTTGTATGCCTCTGCCTCCTCCTCGGAGAATTCTTTCCCCTGCCTGGCGCACTGTTCGCGGCGCACGAGGGCAAGCACAGTCGCCGCCTGTTCGCCCCCCATTACAGATGTGCGAGCGTTGGGCCACATCGCCATCAGTCGGGGCCCGAAGGCGCGTCCGCACATTGCATAGGCACCTGCCCCGTAACTGCCTCCGATGATGACGCTAAATTTCGGCACTCGCGCAGTCGATACGGCATTCACCATCTTGGCTCCGTCTTTGGCAATGCCTCCTTGTTCGTATTGGATTCCCACCATGAACCCGCTGATGTTGTGAAAAAAAACAAGCGGTATGTTTTCCTGGCAGCACAACTCGATGAAGTTGGCAGCCTTCTGGGCGCTTTGCCCATAGAGCACGCCGTCGTTCGCGATTATGCCGACCGGATACCCACCTATCGCTCCTGTTCCACAGATGATCGTCGTGCCATAGCGCTCCCGATAGGGAAGCAGTTCACTTCCATCCAGCAGCCTGGCCAGCACGTCACGAATGGGAAGCGCCTGTTTGGGGTTTGCGGGAATAAGCCCGGGAAGTTCTGATGGATCGAAAAGCGGTGGCCTCGGCTCCTGGGGTGGCGGAGTGAGCGACGGTGCTCTTGAGCGCGCGACGATTTGGCGCACAAGGTCTAGCGCATGCAGGTCGTCGTGCGCGTAGTGATCTGCTACGCCTGATAGGCGGGTATGTACATCGGCTCCACCCAGTTCCTGAGCGTCCACGATTTCGCCGGTCGCTGCCTGAACGAGCTGGGGGCCGCCGAGGTAAATCGCTCCGGTTCCTTGGACGATGATTGTTTCGTCGCACATCGCAGGGATGTACGCGCCTCCGGCCGTGCACGCGCCCATGACCGCCGCGATCTGTTTGTATCCGAGTGCGGACATCTCGGCGATATTGCGAAAGATGCGCCCAAAATGATGCTCGTCAGGGAAGATTTCTCCCTGCATGGGAAGGTACGCGCCTCCCGAATCCACCAGGTAGATGCACGGCAGGCCGTTCTCCCTTGCCACCGCTTGTGCGCGTAGTTGCTTCTTGATGGTGAGGGGGTAATAGGTGCCGCCTTTAGCCGTGGCGTCGTTCGCCATGATCATGCAGGCACGTCCCGCAACGATTCCCACGCCAGTGATGATGCCGGCCGATGGCGAATTGTTGTCGTACAGATCATCGGCCGCAAGCTGCCCCAGTTCGAGGAAGGGAGTGCCGGGATCGAGCAGTACGTTGATGCGTTCACGTGGCAGGAGTTTCCCGCGCGCTAGGTGAGATTCTTTCGCCTTGGCGCCGCCGCCGGCCAGAGCCCTTTGTCGGGCTTCCCGCAGAGATGACAGCGTAGCCTCGAATGCCGCGGTGTTCTCCGCAAATCCTGCTGTGTCGATGAAAGGCCTAGAAGAAATGGTGGGCATCTCAGCAAATCATCCTCGTTGAGGTCATGGCTGGCCCACGGTTTCGCGTACGGGCAGGTGCAGCAGCGCGTGTCCCAGCGATTTTCCGGTTTGGTCGAGCCGCAGGGTCTTGGTAGCACCGCCGCCCAGGGCGTTGCGCATGATGACGACCAGCGCACCGAGGTTGTCCATGGGATGGCACTCCACTTCCCCCTGCACCCAGTTTCCGTATAAGGCTTTCACGGCTTCGGGCGTTACGCTGGCAAGCAGCAGCCGGTATTCGTCGGGCCCGCGGGCAATGAGGCCCACGCTACAGACGTCGCCTTTGTCTCCAGAGCGCACGTATGCGATGTCTTTGACTTGAAGTGGCATTTCCATGCTCCTTAGGCCGTCAACAGACTCACGGTCTGTTCGACAGCGGTTTTCGGGATCAGCGTCGGCCACAGCGATATGACGGGACGTGGCTTCAAGGGGCTTCCAAATGACGTTCCTCCGGGTCCCATGATCCACAGATGTGCGCCAGCCCTGCGTACTTTTTCCGCTTCCTCTGCAGTGCGGGTGCGCACTGCGCAGCGAAGCCCGACTTCGGGGAGCTCGTTAGCTTGGGCGCGTCCCATGAAACGAGCGGCTGGACCATGTAGTGTGTTCAGGCCGATGAAGTCGAAATGAATTTGATCCGCGACTAGTCCCATGCGTTCGAAGCGTTCGAGCATGGTGTCCCGAGCCTTCACCGCCCGGTCATAGGCGTCAGGCCAGGGGAAGAAAGCCATGGCTTCACCGATCCACCCGTCCTCGTAGCCTATCACCAGCTTCCAGAGATCCGGGGATGGTTCGCCTCGCACACCACTGACGCGAACACGGTCTTCTCCCACTTCTTCAAGCTTTACCGACGTGAAGTCGGCCACTGCATCCGGCATAAGATAGCGACGCGGGTCCCCAATCTCATAAACGAGGTGTTCCTTGATCGTCCACAGATCCACCTTGCCTCCGGTGCCCGGCAGTTTTGTCACGATGGCGCTGCCATCCTGCTCAACCTCCAGGATCGGGAATCCGGCCCGGCCCATGTTGGGCATTTCAAGAAAACGGGAAGACATGCCTCCGGTGCAACCGGCCGCGCATTCGACGATGTGCCCAAGGGTCACCGCAGCTGCGAGGTGATGGACATGCTCTCTGCCTCGCCCCCAGCCGAATTCGTACGCCAGGGGCCCTACGTACAAAGCGTTGTCCGTCACTCTTCCGGTAATGACGATTTCCGCTCCTTCAGCCAACCCTTCCGTAACGCCGGAACTATCGGTGTACACGTTGGCGCAGACGACCCGGTCGCGAATAGCAGCAAAATCGTCGTCGCCAGTATCCATGTTCCGCAACACGACGCCTTGCGCTATCAGTCCATCCAACTTGCCTAGCATGTCGTCGCCTTCGACCACGGCAATTCGAGTGCCTGTCAGTCCTGCTGCACGCGCGCCTTCAGCGATGCGTTCGGCAGCCGCGCGGGGGTTCACTCCCCCACCATTAGAAATGAGACGCAAGCCCCGAACCTTCGCCCTAGGCAGGAATTGCAGGATGGCCTTGACCGCGTCCGGCACGTAACCCATGTCCGGACGCTTCAATTTCTGGCGCTGTAGAAGAGCCATCGTCAGCTCGGCGAGGTATTCGAGGCAGAGGTAGTCGAGCTCTCCCCTTTCGACCAGCTCATCAGCAGGATCCAGGGCATCGCCCCAGAATCCCGACCCTGCACCCAGGCGCACCCGCTTGCCCATGCCTCGAACCCCCCAGATCTAATTTCATTTTAATCGTCTCAATTTCATTCTAATTCCGCAATAAAGATGCGGTCAAGGCTTTGTCAGAATGACTTTTCATCCCGCTCTTCAGCCCGTACGATTTAAGGCTAATTTCAAGACTCGAAGACAGATGTCAATTTCTCCAGTTCATCCGTCCCAACGTAGTGATCATCCTCCCTTAGTACGGGTACTATCCCGAGGCCTGACGATTCTTTCTGCATTCGAGCCAACGAATGACTGGCTGACGAATTCCGAAATTTCAAAAAAGACGGGCGTGCCCAAGCCAACAGTCTCCAGATTGACGGCAAATCTGCTGAAGGAGGGATACCTAGAGTATTCGCCAGACAAGGCGGCATACCGCCTTGGCGTGTCGGTGCTGTCGCTTGGTTTCATCGCTGCCGCACATCGCAGTTTCATCATGCATGCACGTCCGCTCATGCAGAAATTTGCAGACGAGCACCAGGTTTCAGTTGTGTTGGCATCTCCCGATATCACCTCTATGGTCTGCAACGATGTCGTTCATGGAAAAAACATGGTTTTCGCACTCAGGGTGCATGCAGGTTCCCGCCTAAGGATCGACCGTTCCGCCATGGGCCGCGCCCTGATAGGCTCGATGGCGGAGATCGAACGCAAGGTTTTTTTCGAAAAACTCAAGGCGAGGGACTCGCGCACATGGAAGGCGCTCAAATCGGAAGCGCAAGAAGCGGTTCGCCAAATGTCCCAACGCGGTTACTGCATCGGGGCCGGCACTATGGAAGCTGGCGTCAATGGCGTGGCAGTCGTTATCGATACCCCAGAAGGAGCGCACACCTATGCCTTGGGCTGTGCTGCTCTGGCCAATAACTTGGATCTGGAGCGTCTCGAACGGGTTGTGGCCCCGGGGCTGCTCGCGTTGAAATTCCAATTGGAGAAAGAGTTGAGCGATGGCAGCATCGAGCGGGATTGAAAATGGTCAGGACGCGTAAGATTTCCGTAGAACCGAAAGACCGGGAGCAGCAGGTAGATTCTTTGCGTCGGGGGTTAGAAATCCTGCGACTGTTCAACATTCGGCACCGTACGCTATCTGTGGCGCAGATCGCTGCGAGACTGAATCTGTCCCGCTTGACTACGGAAAAGTTGGTGAACACGTTGGTTGCGCACCAATTCTTGCGTCCAGTTGGCGATGATTGTTTTGAGCCGTATGCATCGTGCCTATCGCTCGGACGCAGCGTCAAACATAGCCTTGCGATCGCCCAGGTAGCTCGTCCTCGTATGTACGAATTTTCGAGGACTCACGATGTGCATGTTACGTTGAGTACCCGAGACGGTACCCATATGCTCGTCGTAGAGCATTGCACCCCGGCTGGAAAAGTTGCGCTGGGGTTGACTACAGGTGCTCGCTTCCCTATTGCCGTTTCAGCATCAGGACGGGCTTATCTTTGGAAGCAACCAGCTAGCAAGCGGAAGCAGCTACTGGAACAGCTCGAAAATGCCTCGTCTATCGGTGCGTATGGCACGCTGGCTGATATTTATGCTGCATTCGAGGAATTGAACCGGCGTGGCTGGTGTCACATCACTGCGCCGGTAGCCAATCAAACCGAATCTATTGCGACACCACTGCCTACGCATTCGGAATACGTTCTGGCTGCTATGACTGTGGGCTGTTTTTTTTCTAAGCACGAGCAGCGCGAGCGGATCGCTACGGCATTGGTCGAAATGGCTCAGGAAATAGACTTGGTCGCAGCGGACGCAGCTTGACTTGAGGAATTGGCACTGCACCCCCTTGGGTAGGTCAACCGAGGCTTGGTGTCTCAACTGTTGCGCTCGATATCAACCGAGCGCGCTTTTGGGTATAGGGCCTTCGTGGGTCAATCAACGGCGGTTTCGTGCCCTATGGTTTATTGCCCGATCGCCCGCCGCCAGCTTGCGGGCGTCAATCCATACGCACGCTTGAAAAGGCGGGTGAAGTGGCTCTGGTCGGCAAACCCCGCCTCCGCCGCGGC
>Ga0182748_1004060_pt1 | contig 11894 bp, 9 predicted proteins | sample eDN3rd37CKraftOP_FD_128877 | JGI IMG/M metagenome (GOLD analysis project Ga0182748, IMG submission 128877) | Enriched Organic Plus compost microbial communities from Emeryville, California, USA - eDNA 3rd pass 37_C Kraft OP (version 2) (version 2) ...
CACCCGCAGCATCGTGGCGCTGCGCGACCATCTCACCGCCCGGCGGCGCGCGGAGGAGCGGCAAGAGGCGCTCGATGCGCAGCTCGCGCGGGTGAACGCCGTGCTCAGCCTCACCTGGTCCGGCGCGGTGCCCATCCACGGCTTCCGGTACGAGCGGCTGGTGAGGGCCCGTGACGCCTTGGCCGCCGACGGGACGGGCTGAGGCGCATCGCCTTGCCGCGTTCGCGCTGAGCTCCGGCGGTACGGTCAGGCCGATGCGGCGCGGCAGGAGGCAGGCAGGGCCGCGCCTGCACGGATCATTGCCGCAACGCGGGCGGAGGTGCTGACCGCGCGCGTTCCGTACCTTCGAAGAACAAGGAGCTCCTTGCCGCCCGCCATCCCGGCCCGCGCGCCATGGCACGCCACCGGTTGACCCGCGCCCGCCCCGAGGTCAGCCTTGCGGCCCCATTCCCGACGGGAGGAAGCGATGTCCGAGGACTCCGCGCTGTTCGACAAGGGCCTGCCGATCCGCCGCGAGGTGCTGGGGCCCGACTATGTGGACGGCTCCATAGCCAAGGCCGACGACTTCATGATGGCCTTCCAGCGCGCCACCACGGCTTGGGCCTGGGGCTGGGCCTGGGGTGACCCGACGCTGTCGCGCAAGACGCGCAGCATGCTGAACCTCGCCATGCTGACCGCGCTCGGCAGGACGCCGGAGATCAAGCTGCACGTGAAGGGCGCGCTGAACAACGGCCTGACGGTGGAGGAGATCAAGGCGGTACTGCTGCACGCCACCGCCTATTGCGGCATCCCGGCCGGCCTGGATGCCTTCAAGGCGGCGCATGAGGTGCTGGTGGCCGAGGGCGCCTTGCCGGGGAAGAAGTGATGCCCGCCCCCATCAAGCGCGTCGGCTTCGTCGGCATCGGCAACATGGGCTGGCCGATGGCGGCGAACCTGCTGAAGGCGGGCTTCGACGTCGCGGTCTGCGACGCCGCTCCCGGCCGGGCAGAGAATTTCGCGCGGGAGGTCGGCGGCCGCGCCGCCGGCAGCCCGACGGAGGCCGCCCGGGCCACGGACTGCGTCATCACCATCGTGCCCACCAGCGCGCAGGTCGCGGAGATCGCCGACCGGATGGCCCCGGCGCTCGCCGCCGGCACGCTGTTCATCGACATGACCTCCGGCCAGCCCGGAAGGACGCGCGAGATCGCGGCGACGCTCGCTGAACGTGGCGTCACCATGGTGGACTGCCCCGTTTCCGGCGGCGTACCGCGAGCCAGAACCGGCGAGCTTGCCATCATGGCCGGCGGTGAGGCGGCGGCGCTGGACCGTGCCGAACCCGTGCTGCGCGCCATGGGCACCAGCATCCACCGCTGCGGGCCGATCGGTGCCGGCCAAGCGATGAAGGCGCTTAACAACCTGGTCTCCGCCGGTGGCTTCCTGATCGGCATCGAGGCCCTGCTCATCGGCCAGCGCTTCGGCCTCGACGCCGCGCTGATGGTGGATGTGCTGAACGCCTCCACCGGCATGAACAACAGCACGCAGAAGAAGTTCAAGCAGTTCGTGCTGTCGCGCCGCTTCGATTCCGGCTTCTCGCTGGACCTGATGGTGAAGGACCTCTCCATCGCCCTGGAGGTGGCGCGGGAGACGCAGACGCCGACACCCTTCTCCGCCCTGTGCCGGGAGCTGTCGGCGGCCTGCCAGGCGTTGCTCGGCCCCGGCCAGGATCACACCGCGCTGGCACAGCTTTCGGAGAAGCTGGCGGGCGAGAGTTTGGGAGGGAACAAATGACCTGGGAAGCCTACGCGATCCGCTACGGGCGGCATGACAGGCCGGCGCAGTCCAACTTCCTGCTGCCGCTGGACGACCCGCACGAGGCCATGCCGCTCGACTACTATGTCTGGCTGCTGCGTGGCCCCGGAGGCCACGAGATCGTGGTGGACACCGGCTTCGACGCCGCCTGCGCCGAGAAGCGCGGCCGCACGCTCAGCCGCTCGGTCGCGCGGAGCCTCGAGGCCATGGGCACCGATCCGGCCAGGGTGCGGGACGTGGTCGTGACGCATCTGCACTACGACCACGCCGGCAGCATCGACATCTTCAAGAACGCCCGCATCCACATCCAGGACCGGGAAATGGCCTTCGCCACCGGCCGGCACATGTGCACCGCCTGCATCCGCCTGCCCTTCGAGGCGGACCATGTGGTTTCCATGGTGCGCGCGCTGTTCGCCGACAAGGTCCAGTTCCACGACAGTGAGGGAGAGGTGGCACCCGGCGTCACCGTGCACCGTGTCGGCGGGCATTCGGACGGGTTGCAGGTGGTGCGGGTGCAGACCGCGCGCGGCCCTGTCGTCATCGCCTCCGACGCGATGCACTTCTACGCCAATGCGCAGCGCGGCAATCCCTTCCCGATCATCTTCGACCTCGGCGCGATGACCCAGGGCTGGCGGATCGCGAAGCGGCTGGCGGGCGGGGATGAGAGCCGCGTGATCCCCGGACACGACCCGGAAGTGCGGGCGCGCTTCCCCGCCGTGGCGGGCCAGGACGGGGAGGTCGTGGCCCTGCATCTGGAGCCGGTGGCGCGGTAGCGCGACACCTCATCGCCCTGCCCTCGCAAGGGCAGGGCGCGCAGCCGGTCAGCGCCCCTTGAAGACCGGCTTGCGCTTCTCCCGGAACGCCGCCTGGGCTTCCTTCGAATCCTCGGTCCTGGAAAGCTCCACCGTCTGCGACTGCTCGTAGCGGTAGCCGTCGCGCAGCGTCATCTCCTCGACCAGGTTGAAGCTGCGCTTGGCGGCGCGAACCGCCAGCGGGCTCTTGGCAGCGATCTCCCGCGCGACTGCCTGTGCCTCCGCCAGCAGCCGCTCCCGCGGATAGACGCCGGAGACGGCGCCGATCCGGTACAGTTCCGCCGCCGGCACCCGCCGTGCGGTATAGAACATCAGCCGCGCGTCGGAGCGGCCGAAGACCTGCAGGATGTGTCGCACCCCGCCGGCGAGGCCGACATCCACCTCGGTCATCGCCACCCAGGCATCCTCCGCCGCCAGCATGATGTCGCAGGAGAGGGCCAGGGCGAAGCCGGCGCCGATGGCCGGGCCGTTGATGGCGGCGATCACCGGCTTGTCGCATTCCAGAACCGAGTAGAAGGCCTCCCGGACCCAGCGGTTGTGGCGGGGATAGACGCCCGCCTGATTCCGGTCGGGCCGATCCTTCAGATCGGCACCGGCGGAGAAGGTCTTGCCCTCGCCGGTCAGCACCACGGCACGGACATCCTCCCGATCATGGAGCTGGTCGAAGATCGCCATCAGCTCCTCGCGGAACTTGGCATTCTGCGCGTTCACCGGCGCGCGGCACATGGTCACGGTGGCGACGAACTCCGCGACCTCCAGCCGAAAGCACTCGAAATCCTGCATCGGTTCCTACCCGTCAGACTCGCCAGTGAGCCTCGGCGGAGGCTCGCCGGCCGACCTGCCCCTGTCAACGCCGGGGCGGGGTCGCGCCCGCTGGCGGAGTGCCCTAACCTCCCCACATCCCCAGCAAACCGCCAATGCGAGAGAGACGACATGCCCGATACCTCCATGCCGGACGTGACGCGCATGAAATTCGGCATCGGCCAACCGGTGCCGCGCAACGAGGATCCCGTGCTGCTGCAGGGCCGCGGCCGTTACACCGATGACGTGAATCTGCCGGGCCAGCTCTGGTGCGTCATGGTGCGCAGCCCTTACGCACATGGCGTCATCCGCGGCATCGACACGGAAGCGGCGAAGCAGGTCCCGGGCGTGGTCGCCGTGTTCACCGGCGCGGACCTCCAGGCGGCCGGCTACGGCACGATGAAATGTGTCCTGCCACTGAAGAACCGTGACGGCTCGCCGCTGACGAACATCGAGCGACCCTCGCTCGCCCTCGACAAGGTCCGCTTCGTGGGCGATCCCGTCGCCTGCGTGATCGCGGAAACCAAGGCCGCGGCGCGCGACGGCGCCGAGGCGGTGGAGATCGACATCGACATCCTGCCCGCGGTGACCGAGGCCTCGGCCGCAGCCGCCCCCGGAGCCCCGCAGCTCTACGACCATGTCCCCGGCAATATCGTGCTGGATTTCCACTACGGCGACAGCACCAAGGTCGCGGAGGCCTTCGCGCAGGCCGCCCATGTCACGAAGCTGGAGATCCGCAACAACCGCGTCGTGGTCTGCGCCATGGAGCCGCGCAGCGCCATCGGCGAGTACGATCCGGAAACGGGCCGCTACACCCTGCATGTCGGCTCCCAGGGCGTCTTCGGGTTGCGCGCGCAGATGGCGAACGACATCCTGAAGGTGCCGGTGGACAAGGTCCGCATCCTCACCGGGAATGTCGGCGGCAGCTTCGGCATGAAGGCCAGCGCCTATCCGGAATATCTCTGCCTGCTGCACGCGGCGAAGGTGCTGGGCCGCCCGGTGAAGTGGACCGACGACCGCACCGGATCCTTCGTGTCGGACCAGCACGGCCGCGACCACGAGGTGACGGCGGAGCTGGCGCTGGATGCCGAGGGCCGGGCACTGGCGGTGCGGCTGACCGCCTTCGCCAATATGGGCGGATACCTGGCGACGGTCGCGCCGCTGATGGGCACCGGCAATTTCGTCAAGAACGTGCAAAGCAACTACACCACGCCGCTGATGGAGGTGAACACCAGATGCGTGGTGACCAACACCACGCCCGTCTCCGCCTATCGCGGCGCCGGCCGGCCGGAGGGCAACTACTTCTTCGAGCGGCTGATCGAGCAGGCGGCGAAGGAGACCGGCCGCGACCCGATCGCGCTGCGCAAGCTGAACCACATCAAGCCGGAGCAGTTCCCCTTCAGCGCCCCCTCGGGCAGCGTCTATGACAGCGGCGACTTCTCGAACCTGCTGGAGCAGGCGCTGGCCGCCGCCGACTGGGACGGCTTCCCCGCCCGCAAGGCGGAAAGCAGGGCGCGCGGCAAGCTGCGCGGGCGCGGCATCGGCAATTTCCTCGAATGCACCGCACCTCCGGTGAAGGAGCAGGGCGAGATCGTCTTCGGCGAGGACGGCACCGTCACCATCGTCACCGGCACGCTCGACTACGGTCAGGGCCACTGGACGCCCTTCGCCCAGGTGCTGCACCAGACCCTCGGCGTGCCCTTCGAGTCGATCCGCCTGGTGCAGGGCGATTCCGACCGGCTGATCGCCGGCGGCGGCACCGGCGGCTCGAAATCCCTCATGGCCTCGGGCGCCGCGATCGTCGAGGCGGCCGCGCTGGTGATCGAGAAGGGCAGAGCGGCCGCCGCCCATGTGCTGGAGGCCGCTCCCGCCGATATCGAGTTCGAGAGGGACCCGAGCGGCCTCGGTCGCTTCGTCATCGCCGGCACCGACCGCGCCATCGGCATCATGGAGCTGGCGACGCGCCTGCGCGAGCAGAAGGGCAGCCTGCCCCCCGACGTCCCGCAGGCGCTGGATGTCCGCCACGTCTTCGATCAGGCACCGATGGCCTACCCCAATGGCTGCCATGTCTGCGAGGTGGAGATCGACCCCGAAACCGGCATCACCGAAGTCGTGCGCTATGTCTCGGTGAACGATTTCGGCGTCATCGTGAACCCGCTGCTGGTCGAGGGCCAAGCGCATGGCGGCATCGTCCAGGGGATCGGCCAGGCGCTCTACGAGCACGTGGCCTATTCCGAGGATGGCCAGCTCCTCTCCGGCAGCTACCAGGACTACGCCCTGCCGCGCGCCTCGGACGTTCCCGGCTTCGGCTTCCTCAGCCATCCGTCGCCATGCAGGACCAATCCACTCGGCGCCAAGGGCTGCGGCGAGGCCGGCTGCGCCGGCTCGCTGCCTGCCGTGATGAACGCCGTGGTGGACGCCCTGTCCGAATACGGCGTCACCCATATCGACATGCCGGCGACACCGGAGAGGGTGTGGCGCGCGATCGCGGAAGCACGCGCCGCCGCCTGAGGACGGCGGCCCCTGCCCGGCGCCGGAGGCCCATTGCCGCCTCCGGCGCGGGCGACCTTGCCGGTGCATGACCTTCCGCGCGATCTTGTGAGCATGCAGGCCCCCCCCGGAGCGCTAGCCATGTCGCGAAAGGCACCCGGGGCGCCGAGGGAGCCAAGGGGCGCGTGGACATTCCCACTTCGCTGAGCAGGGCGGAACCAACAACGAATCCGCCGCGCCCACAGGCGCGTGGCGTCGGCATCCGTGCCCATCTCGCACTGCTCGCACTGCTCGCGCTGCTTCCCGCCTGGGGCACTGCAGGCTTCATCGCCTGGCGCTTCGCCGAGGCCGAGCGGGCCCAGCTGGTGCTGACCGGCCTGGACGCGGCGCGCGACATGGCCACCGCGGTCGAGCGGGAGGTGGTGGCGCTGCGGGCCAGCCTCGCCGTCCTGGCCACCTCGCCGGCCCTGCTCTCGGAGCAGGCCGCTCCTTTCGCCCGCCAGGCTGATCTCTTCGCCACCGCCCAGGGGGTCAGCGTCCATCTGGAGTCGGCTCCGGTGCCCGATCCGCTCGCGCGGGAAGAGCCAGTGCCTGCGGTCTCCGGGCTGGAGCGCAACCCGGAGACCGGCCGGCTCGTCATCACCTTCCGCCAGCCGGTGGAGCGCGGCCCTGGCCGCGAACCCGCGCGCCTCGTCCTCTCCACCGATGCCCTGACCTTGTGGTCGTCGATCCTGCAGCGGACCCGCCTTCCGCCGGGCTGGGTCGCCTCGGTGCTCGACCGCAACCACATCATCCTTGCCCGGACGCCGATGCCCGAGCGCTTCGTCGGTCGCCCCGTGCACCCGGACGCGCTCGCGGCCCTTGAGGCGGCCGGCGGAGCGGTGAGCGGCTGGCAGGTCGGCAGCACGCGCGACGGGCAGCCCGTGCACATCGCCTGGCGCGAGATCACCGGCCTGCCCTGGACCGTGCTGGTAGGGGTGCCGCGCGACGCGGTGGATGGCGCCCTGTGCCGGGCCATGATGCCGGTGGTGCTGACCGGCCTGCCGCTCCTGCTCGGGCTCACGCTCGGCATTGCCGTCTGGGGCAGGTGGCGCCTCGCCCGGCCGCTCCGCGCCCTGGCAGAGGCGGCGAGTGCCGTGGGCCGGGGCGGCGTTCCGGCCGTGCTGCCGACCTCCGGTGTGCGCGAGATCGATGCCGCCGGCGCCGCGTTGGTCGCCGCCGCCGAGGACCGGCGGGACCGCGAGGCCGAGAGCACGGCGCTCGCCGCGAAGCTGGAGGCAGTGCTGGAAAGCACCACCGACTCCGTTCTCGTGCTCGATCAGGACTGGCGAATCATCTACCTGAACAGCCGCGCCCGCACGGTGCTGGGGCGCGGGCGCGAGCTGAGTGGGCGCTGCCTCTGGGAATGCCTGCCTTCCGGTGCCCGTTCGACGTTCGAGGAAGCCTTCCGCCGTGCCCTCGACAGCGGCATGCCGGTTTCGGCCATGGCCGAGCTCGGGCCTCACGGTCCCTGGCTTGCCGCCGATGCCTTCCCTGCGATGGAAGGACTGACCGTCTTCCTCCGCGACGTGACCAGCGCCCGTCGTGCCGAGCGGGCGCTCAGGGAGGGCGAGGCGCGGCTTAAGGCAGTGCTGGACCATGTCCCGCTCGGCGTCCTGCTGGCGGAAGCGCCCTCGGGTCGGATCACCCTGAGCAACCGGCGCCTCGCGGAGATGCTGGGCGTTCCGGAAGTCCGGGCAGAGCACATCGGCGGGTACGGCGGCATCCTCGTCTTCGACGCGGACGGACACGAGGTTCCGCCCGAGGCGCGCCCCCTCGCCCGCGCCGTGGCGGGGGAGACGCTGGTCAACGAGGAGTACCGCTACCGTCGCGCCGATGGCAGCGAGGTGTGGATCCGCGTGCGTGCCGCGCCGATTCGCGCCCCGAACGGGCGCGTCACCGGCGCCGTGGCGGCGCTGATGGAGATCGATGCCGAGCGGCAGGCCGCCGAGGCGCTGCGCGAGAGCGAGCTCCGCTTCCGAACCCTGGCCGAGGCGGTGCCGCAGATCGTCTGGTCCAGCGGCCCGGACGGGGTGGTGGATTACGTGAACCCGCGCTTCTTCGAGTTCGTTGGCCAGCCGCCGCGCGACCGGCCGGCCGGGCTGCGCCTGCCGATCCATGCCGACGACCTCGATGCGGTGCGCAGGGCCTGGAATGCGGCGCTGGACCAGGGTGCGCCCTACCAGGCCGAGTTCCGCCTGCGCCGCGCTGACGGCATGTGGCGCTGGTTCGTCGCCCGCGCCCTGCCGGCGCGAGGCCCGGAAGGCGACATCCGGCGCTGGATCGGATCCGCGACCGACGTGACGGAACTGATCGAGACGCGCGAGGCGCTGCAGCGGCAGGTGGCCGCAGAGGCAGCGGCGCGGCAGGCAGCGGTCGCCGCGGCCGAGGCGCTCGCCGCCTCCGAGATCCGCTTCCGGCGCTTCGCCGAGGCAAGCCCGGACGTTCTTTGGATCCTCGACGCGACCAGGGATCGGCTGGACTATGCGAGCCCCGCCTTCGAGCACATCTGGGGCGAGGCCCCCGATACCGGGGTCGGTCTCGCCGCCTTTGCCGGTGGCCTTGCCCCCGAGGACAGGGCGCGGGTCGAGGCGGCGCTCAAACGCATGCTGGAAGGCACTGTGACGGATCTGGAATACCGCATCCTCCGGCCCGATGGACAGCAACGCTGGGTGCGGGTGCTGGGCTTTCCCATCCGCGACGCGGCGGAGCGTCCGGCACTGCTCGGTGGCTTCGTGCGCGACATCACCAGCCGCAAGGAGGCCGAGGAGCGGCAGCAGCTGCTGGTCGGGGAGCTCAACCACCGGGTCAAGAACACCCTGGCCACCGTGCTGTCGCTCGCGCGGCAGACGGCGCGGCACGGCAGCGCGGCGAGCAGCGCGGCGCCTCCCGTCAAAGCCTTCCTGGATGATTTTCAGGCCCGCCTGATGGCGCTGGCGCGCGGCCACGACCTGCTCACCGCCAGCACCTGGCGTGGGGCCATGCTGAGCGAGGTCGCGGCGGCCGCCCTCGCGCCCTGGCGTGGTGGGGGCGAGTCGGCGCGGGCCGCGCGTATCGCGCTGTCAGGCCCGGCGGTGTGGCTGGCGCCGAAGCAGGCGCTGGGTCTCGCTCTCGCGATCCATGAAATGGCCACGAATGCCGCCAAACATGGCGCTCTCGGGGCGCCGCAGGGGCAGGTGGAACTGGCCTGGCGGCGTGAGCCGGAGGGCTGGGTGGAGCTTCTCTGGACCGAGACCGGTGGCCCGCCAGCGCAGCCGCCGCAGCGAGAGGGCTTCGGGACGCGCCTGCTGCGCTCCGGCCTGCCCTCTGAACTCGGCCAGGGGTCCAGCGTGGGGCTCGACTACACGCCGGCAGGGTTCCGGGCCAAGATTCGGTTCCGGCCGGCACCGGAAGGAGAAGCAGCATGACGAGGCTCACGGGGCGGCGCATCCTGGTGGTGGAGGACGAGGCGCTCGTGGCAATGTTGGTGGAGGATGCCCTGCTGGACGCCGGGGCGACCATCATCGGCCCGGCGGCGACGGTGAGCGAGGCACTGGCCCTGCTCGACTCGGAGCAGCCGCATGCCGCGGTGCTGGACCTCAACCTGGCGGGCGAGACCTCAACGCCGGTGGCCGATGTGCTCGCCGCGCGCGGCGTGCCCTTCGTCGTCGCCACCGGTTATGGCGCGGACGGGTTGCCGCATGAGCACGCCCAGGTGCCGGTGCTGGCCAAGCCCTATGATCCGGACGAGCTGACGGCGACCCTGGGCCGGCTCTGCCGCTGAGCGGCCGCCGGCGGCACCCGGATGCGGCAGCGTGCTCGGGCGGGGCCGGCGGCCCCGCTCAGCCGTGCCGTCATCCCGGTGGCGGCACCGACCCGCAGCATGGAAGCGCCCTCCGGATCAAGGCCGCGGCATGTGGACGGCGAGCCAGAGCGTGTCCGTGTCCGGGTCCGTCCAGGCGACGCGATGGCGGCACCGGGCCGGAATCACCGCCCAGTCGCCCGGCATCAGCATGCGCTCGGTTCCATCCGCGAAGGCCAGGCGCGCCCGCCCTGCGGCCAGCAGCACGAACTCGTCGGCATCCTGGTCGTACCAGCGATCCGGCGGGTCGGCATGGGCGCGGGAGGCGATACGCTCCACGCGCGCACCGGCCGCGCCGGTGAGCAGCGTGGCGAAGCTCTCCCCTGCCGCAGGCGGTGGCGGCCCCTCGCCGAGGCGGCCAAAGCTCGGAGGCGAGACCGAACGATCCTGCATCCGCACAGGGTGCCACGCCGCAGGGCATCACGCACGGGTGATGTGCTGGCGGGCCGCTATTCATGTCGGTATCGCGTTGCCCGGCGGGCAGGACATCGGGGGTCCGGATGGCATCAAGACGTGGCACCAGGCCGAAGGCAATGGCTCGCGCGGCGACCGTTCCGGTCGCGGTGGAGGAACCTGCGCCCCCAACGCCCGCCTCGCCGCCTGGCCTGCCCCGGCTCTACCATCTGCACCCGCTGCTGCTCGGTCCCCTGCCCGCATGGGACGCCGCCTTCGCCCAGGCGGCGAGCCTCGGCTTCGACACGGTCCTGCTCGCGCCCCCCTTCGCTCCAGGCAGCAGCGGCAACCTGTACCACCTCGGCGACCCGGATCGCCCGCACCCGATCCTCGAATCCATGGCGGACGCGACGGCGACCCTGGCGCTGCTGGCGGAGCGGGCGCGCGGACACGGGCTGGCACTGTTTCTCGACATCCTGCCGGCCCGGGTGGCCGCGGACGGCGCCCTGGCCGCGGCGGAGCCGGGCTGGTTCGAGGATGCGGCCGGCAGCGGCCCGCCCGACCCGCGCCGCCCGCCGCCGGACCGCGGTGCGCTGCGCCCGCGCTGGGACGATCCCGGCGTTGCCGATGCCCTCCATGGCTGGTGGGAGGACCGGCTCCGCCGCTGGGCCGCAGCCGGTGTCGCGGGCTTCCGCTGCAATGCGCCGGCCGAGGTGCCGGCGGCATTCTGGCGCCGGCTCACGGAGGCGCTGCCGGACTGTCGCTTTCTTGCCTGGACGCCCGGGCTGGCCGCGGAGGTCGTGCTGGGGCTGCGTGGCCTGGGCTTCGCCGGCGTCTTCGACAGCCTGGCCTGGTGGGATCTGCGCGAGAGCTGGCTGATCGAGGAGCATGCGCGGCTGGCCGCTGTGGCGCCCGTGCTGAGCACGGTGGAGGCACCCTTCGGCCCACGCCTCGCCGCACACTGGAAGGAGGGCTGGCTCGCCGAGCGCGTTGCCCGGCGCCATCTGCGTCTGGCCGCGGCGACCGGCGCAGGCCTGCTGGTGCCGATGGGTTTCGAGTTCGGCGCCCGCCGCCCGCTGGACCCCGCCCGGGACCGCCCGGGGGATTGGTCCTGGCTGGAGGCCAATCGGCCCTGCGATCTCTGCACTGAGATCCGCGCCGTCAACGCACAGCTGGCGGCGCGCCGGGGCGAGGCGACGGAACTGCGGACACTCGCCGGACCGGGTGCACCGATAGTGGCGCTGCTGCGCGCCGGGACCACCGATATGCGCCGGGATGAGGAGGCGACACTGGTGCTGGCCAATCCCGACCCGCACCGGGCTACGACCGCCGAGGCCGCTGGACTGCTGCCAGGCGCCGGCGCGTCCTTCGCCCGCTTCCGCCCGGCCTGGCCGGCCGAGGGCGAGGCGCTGACCCCTGAGACGAGCATCACACTCGACCCTGGCGAGGCGCGGCTGTTCCGCGCCGAAGCCCCCCGTCCGGTGCTGCACCGGGAAGCCCCCGTGCGGCGCAAGCGCGCCCCGGTGGAGGGCGAGGGCGCGATCGCAGCCGCCGCCTCGCCACGCATCGCCATCGAGGCCATCGCACCGGCAGTGGACGAGGGGCGCTTCGCGGTGAAGCGCGTGGTGGGCGAGGTGGTGGAGGTCACCGCCGACCTGATCATGGACGGCCATGAGCAGCTCAGCGCGGCGCTGCTGTGGCGCCCGGCCGACGAAGCTGGCTGGCAGGAG
>Ga0182748_1004064_pt1 | contig 11884 bp, 11 predicted proteins | sample eDN3rd37CKraftOP_FD_128877 | JGI IMG/M metagenome (GOLD analysis project Ga0182748, IMG submission 128877) | Enriched Organic Plus compost microbial communities from Emeryville, California, USA - eDNA 3rd pass 37_C Kraft OP (version 2) (version 2) ...
CCACTTTCGGGAGACGTGCTCTATTCCATCAGCCGTGCGGTGCCGGAAACGCGAATGGAACCGCCGCGTTCATTGCCGATCTGGGCGCGCAGGTGCGACGGGCTACCCATATCCTCGCCCTGAAAGACCTCGATCTCGCCGCCATGCGGCCAACCGCTGTCACGCAGATAAGCGGCAAAGGCCGCAGTCGCCGCACCAGTCGCCGGGTCCTCATAAACCCCGCCCGATGCAAACGGGTTGCGGCTGTGGAAGCGCCTCGGCGTCTCGGAATAGACGAGCAGGATCGTGGTCCAGCCCTGGCGGTTCATCAGGGTGCGTCCGCGCGCCATGTCGTAATGCATTGATGCGAGCTTCTCGCGGGAGCGAAGCGGCAGCACGATATGGTCCGCTCCGGCGTGGATCAGAGCGGGTGCAAGACCGGGCGCCAGATCGTCCTTCTCAAAACTGAACAGCGTCAGCGCCTGTTCCACTTCCGCATCGTTGGCGGCGCGCTGGCGGGTTGGCGGCGATTGCAGGCTCGCCGCAAACAGCTCGCCTTCCTTGCGGCCTTCGACGCTGATATCGCCACTGTTGAGCTTGAGCGCGAAACGCCCATCGCCTTCACGCATGGCCAACGCAGCGCCAAGCGCAATCGTGGCATGGCCGCAGAACGGAACTTCCATTTCCGGCGCAAAATAACGAACCCGCCAGCTGTCGCCTTCCGGCGCGGCAAAGGCGGTTTCGGAAAAGCCGACATCCTTGGCGATCTTCTGCATGTCTTGCGGGGAGGGCAGGTGATCGGCAATCAGCACTCCAGCGGGGTTGCCGCCCTGATTGCCCTGCGAAAAGGCTGCAATGCGCAACACGTCCATGGTTTCTCCTCGCCAGTCTGATTCGTGTCCCGCCCCTCCCTATAAAGAGCGTGAAATGTGGCGGGTCAAGCTGTCTGTCGGCTATTGAAGTTCCCTCGACGCGGATGCTTCAGAAACTTCAAACCACACTGGCGGAGACTATCAACAGCATGGGCCGCTCCATTTCCTCCGACAGTGCTGGCCATGCCTCGACCTGCTCCGTTGAAGGACGCCATTCCTCCAGCCGATTGATGGCAAATCCGGCTTCGATCAGTGCATTGACCGTGGTGCTGAGGCGGCGGTGATACTTGATGACACCCTCGGCCAGCCAGTCGGTTTGCCGCTCGCCCTCCACGGCATAATGATCGACCGGCCAGTGCTTTCCGCCATTTTGGTCCTCGATCCAGCCCGGCGCCAGCGGAGCCATGAAGATCGGATGCTCGATTGTGAAAACAAACCGTCCTTCCGGCCGCAAGGCCGCATGGATCGTTTTCAAAAGACGGGGGAAATCGTGAATATAGTGAAAGGCCAGCGAACTGTAGACCAGATCGAAGCGCGCTCTGGGAAGTTCCAGCTCCTCCATGTCTGCCTGAACATAGCGGACAGCGTCGTCCTGTGTGTCGCGGCGGGCGCGTTCGAGCATGTTTTCCGAAAGATCGTAGCCGATGACGGAGGCAGCGCCCTGTTCACGGGCAAAGCGGCAAAACCAGCCGAAGCCGCAGCCGAGATCGGCAACGTCACTGCTGGTCAGATCTGGCAGGAGCGAGCGGACAAAAGGCCATTCCGGTGCGCCGTCCAGCCCGTGTACCGAGCGTGGCAACTGGCTGTAAGCGGTGAAGAAATCGTCGCGGTCATAAATATTCTGGGCCATGGTCTATCGTTGGTTCCGTGCGTCAATCCTTCATCTCATGCGCCCAGGGCGGGTTCGCCCCAGCGCGCGAGACGGTCACCGCAGCAGCCCGCACCCCGAGCGCAACAGCGGAATGAATCTGGTCTTCGGTGAGGTCCGCAAGCGCGTCCTTGTCGAGAAGGCCCTGATTGTGAAGGCTGGCAAGAATGCCGGCATTGACCGTGTCGCCCGCGCCAACCGTATCGACCACATCCACTTTCACACCCGGCACGCGCACGGTTGCCCCGGCCGTATAGGCATCCGCCCCATGCGCCCCTTTGGTGATGACCACCAGTTTGGGCCCAAGCTTCAGCCACTCGGCGGCGATTTCATCGTGGCTGCCCTTTTCGCCGAACCACGCAAGGTCTTCGTCGGAAAGCTTGACGATATCGGCAAGCGCGATCATGCGCTTCATGCGCTTGAGATGCTTTTCGCGGTCGATGATGAAGCTGGCACGGATATTCGGGTCGAGGAACATGACGCGCCTCGGTGCCTCCCGCGTCATCAGCGCTTCATAGACACTCCCGCATGGCTCGGAAATCAGGCTGATGCAGCCGAACAGCATGGCATCGACGGCATCGTCGACATAGGGCATGTCGCTCTCGGCCAACATGCGGCCTGCGGTGTTCTCATCGTAGAAGGCATAGCGCGCCTGTCCGTCAACCAGACGCACGAAGGCCAGCGTCGTCGGGCGGTCCGAGATGGCGGCGAAGGAATAATCGACATTGGATCGCGCCAGATTATCGCGCAGAACTTCACCGAAAAAATCCGACGAAATGCCGGAAAAGAAACCGGTAGGCACGTCGAGACGACCAAGCGCAATGGCTGTATTGAAAACCGAGCCGCCTGCAAAGGGCTGGAAGGCGGTTTCGCCCGCTGCGGTTTCGCGTGGCAGCATGTCGATCAGGGATTCACCGCAGCACAGGATCATGAAGACACAACTCAGTTGTTAAATCGATTGAAACAGACATAAGCACAAAAGCGCGGAGAATTTCAATCTCCGCGCTTCGTTCGAGGATCAGACGTGCTGGCCGCCATTGATATGGATTTCCGAGCCGGTCACATAGGACGAAGCTTCGGAGCAAAGGAAGTAGATGGTTTCTGCCACTTCCGATGTTTTGCCAAGGCGGCGCATCGGAAGCTGCTCCACCAGCTTGTCGGTGCCCGGTGAAAGGATCGCCGTATCGATTTCTCCAGGTGCGATGGCGTTGACGCGAATGCCATAGGGACCGAAGTCGGATGCCATCTCACGGGTCAGTGCCGCAAGTGCGGCCTTCGACGTCGCATAGGCGGTTCCGGCGAATGGATGCACGCGGCTGCCCGCTATCGAGGTCACATTGACGACCGAGCCCTGCGCCGCTTCCAGTTCCTTGAAGAGACCTCGCGCCAGCATGATCGGCGCCATGAAGTTCACCTGAAACACGTCACGCCAGACCGCCATCGGCGTTTCGATGGAATTCATGCGGCGACCGCCTTCGGCCTTTGGGGAAATGCCCGCATTGTTGACCAGTGCATGCAGCTTGCTGCCATTGGCTTCGAGGCGGCGGCGGATTTCGGCGATTGCCTTGCCCACATCTTCCTGATCGGCAAGGTCCACCTTGATGTGGTCTTCGGGGCCAGCCGGCCACGGGCAATTGTCGGAAAAATCCTGTCGCGAGCAGGTGATGACACGCCATCCAGCACGCGAAAAGCGCTTCACTGTCGCGTGACCGATACCGCGACTGGCGCCGGTCAGGACCAGTGTCTTGCGTTCGGTATCTGCTGTGGGAGTATCGGAACCGGCAACGTCTGCTTTGGTGACTTGGGACATGGAAACCTCGCTCTCCGATCTTGAATAGACCAAGCCGCTCAAGATTTCGAGGGGAATTAGAGAGCATTCTAAAAAGTGAGAGACGCCAAACGGTTTTAACCAATTCCCGATGAGGACATTTCACCGGGAATTGGCCTAAGGGCAGTTTCCGTGAGGTTTGCCCGGATCGGCTTCAACCTTGCCGTTTCCCGCTCAAAGCGGCACGTACTGCTCCAGCTCCGGCAACAGGACGACGCTTTCCTGCTCGTTTGGATCGGTTCGCGCTATTATGGCTGTCGCGGGCTTGTCGCCGAGATTCGCGGGGAGATGCGGGACGCCTGCCGGAATGTAGAACATCTCCCCTTCGCGAACGATGACATGCTCCTCAAGCTTGTCGCCGAACCAGCAATGCGTTTCGCCGGAAAGCGCATAAATCGCTGTTTCGTGTGAAGCATGAAGATGGGCCTTGGCGCGGGCACCCGGCGGGATAGTCAGAAGATGCATGCAAATGCCTTCCGACCCGACAGTTTCAGCTGCAATGCCTTCAAAATAATCAAGGCCCTGTTTCCCGGAATAAGTGTTTCCGGGACGGACGATCCGGCAGACCGGTTTTGATGAACTATTCATTCTCTGCCTTCCTTTTAAAATGACTTTTGTTGCTAAGGTTTATTGCGAGTTCCCCATTATGATATCGAGCAGTGTCGTGGATTTTCCAGATTGTTGCGGTTGTCCGCCGCCCACATCGCCGGGGGGCAACGGACGGTAATCATCGTTGGCATTGGCAGGATAAGCTGAAACGCCGGGTTGTTCTGCAAGCGGGCGTCCCGTCTGGCCCGGCTGCTGGATAGTGCTGCGGACTGGCGAATCCGGCGCTGGCGGCCAGTATCCGTCGTCACCATTGGCAGCCATCGGCTGATTGCCATAGGAATCCTGCGGCATCATGTTTGGATCGTAGGGCGCATTCGGGTCGATGCCGTCGCTGCCGCCGGGAACGATGTTCTGAATGTCGTAATGGCCGGGAAGCTCGGCGATCGGCACGCCCTTGTGCGCTTCCTTCATGAAGCTTTTCCAGGCCGCGACCGGCAAGGTCGCGCCGAACACGCGCTTCATGCCCTTGCCATCGTCATTGCCGAACCACACGCCGGTCGTGAGGTTGGCAGTATAACCGACAAACCATGCATCGCGAAAATTCTGGCTGGTGCCGGTCTTGCCCGCGGCTGGCCAGCCAAAGGCCGCGCGCTTTGCCGTCCCGTCCTCCACCGTGCGCCGCAGCATCGCATTCATCATGCCGACATTGCGCTCGTCGATAACGCGCGGTCCGACGCCGTCTTCCTTCTGGTAAAGAACCTTGTCGTTCGAATCCGTTACCCTGGTTATGAAATAGACCGGCGCGCGATAGCCGCCATTGGCAAATGGCACATAGGCATCGGTCAGTTCCAGCAATGTCACTTCCGATGTGCCGAGCGCCAGCGAGGCATTGGCTTCGAGTTTGGACTGCACACCGAGCCGATGTGCCGTGTCGATCACGGTCTGCGGGCCGACTTCCATGACGAGCTGTGCGGCGACGGAGTTCAATGAGTGAGAAAGTGCGGTCGCCAGCGTCACCTGTCCCATATATTTGCCGTTATCGTTGCTCGGCGTCCATTTGCCGATGCGGACCGGCGCATCGTTGCGCACGGAGTCCGGCGTGCGGCCCTGTTCAAGCGCCGTCAGATAGACGAAGGGCTTGAAAGAGGAGGCGGGCTGGCGGCGGGCGTCCGTTACACGGTCGAACTGGCTGGTGGCATAATCGACGCCGCCGACCATGGCGCGGACCGCGCCGGTGCTGTCGATGGATACAAGCGCGCCTTGGCTCGCATTCATCTTTTTGCCGTTCTGGGAAATCTGATCCTTGATCGCTTCTTCGCCGGCGCGTTGCAGGTTGAGGTCGATGGTGGTCTGGACGGTGATGTCGTCCTTCGCCTCGCCAATCAGTTCGGGGAGCGCGGCCACGACCTTGTCAGCGACATAGTTTTCCGAACCCTGCCAGTAGGACGGCGCCCGCGTCGGCGGTTCGCTTTCGGCGATGGCCATCTGGCTGTCGTCGATCATGCCTTCCTCACGCATCGCGCCCAGCACCAGCTTGGCGCGCGCGGCGGCGGCTTCCGGATCGCGGGCAGGCGACAGGCGCGACGGAGCCTTCAAAAGACCGGCGAGCGTCGCCGCTTCCATCAGGTTCACGTCCTTGGCGGACTTGTTGAAATAACGCCGCGAGGCTGCATCGACGCCGAAAGCGCCGGAACCGAGATAAACCCGGTTCAGATACATCTCCAGAATCTGGTCCTTGGTGTATTTGTGCTCCAGCCACAATGCGAGCATGACTTCCTGCACCTTGCGCTCAAGCGTGCGGTCAGGCGAGAGGAACAGGTTCTTGGCAAGCTGCTGGGTGAGGGTCGAACCGCCCTGAACGGCGCGGCCGGAAACGACATTGGTGACCACCGCACGGGCAAGGCCGATTGGGTCGATGCCGAAATGCGAATAGAAGCGGCGGTCTTCGATGGCTATGACGGCCTTCGGGATAAAAGGCGACATTTCGTGCAAGCCCACGGCCTCGCCGCCGGTCGTACCCCGATTAGCGATCAGGTTGCCGTTGACATCGACGATGCGCACATTCGGCGGTCGATCCGGAATGGCCCAGTCGGTCGTTGGCGGCATCTTGGCGGCAAAATAGACGAGCAATCCTGCAAAGGCGATGCCGCCCCAAAGGCCCAGCACCAGGCACCAGTAGATCGAGCGGCGCAAAAAACCGAAGAAGCCGCGCGGCTTTTTCTTGGACCGGCGCGAAGAGCGCGGTGCCTGTTCATCCGATTGCCTGCGTCGGCGCTGCTGCGAGCGAGCCATGCGGTCCTCCTCGTCGACGCGAAAAACCTCATCGTCTTGTTTCTCTTCGCCACCGAAGGAAGGTTCGATGCGCCGGTTTTTATCGTCACGCGATGCCATGTCAGTCTGGAGCCGCCCGCCCGTTTGCCGGTCCCTATCGTGATGCGGACCGGTCGCTTTGAACAATGTTTGCGTGCTTTACGGGATTTTGTGCCGCAAAAGCAAATAAGGGCCTAATGCGGTGCAGGGTAAATGCGGCAGTTTAAAGGGACGTAAATCGTCCATGCACAAAAAAGGCTCCGCCGGGGCGGAGCCTTTCTCGATCATAGGCGCTTGAAGGCCTAGAACTTGTAGGCGATGCCGAGGCGGATATCATTGGTTTTGAACGAGCCGCGGGTGCTGAAGTCGTCCACCCCGAAATCCTTGTTGCCGAAATCGGTATAACGATATTCCAGGCGCAGAGTGATATTGTCGGTCGCTGCATAGTCGATACCGGCGCCTGCGGTCCAGCCGGTCAGCGTCTGGCTGTCGCTGTAGCTGGTGCTGCCGCCGATGATGACCGAATTCTTGACATGGCCGAAAGCTACACCGCCGGCGATGTAAGGCATGAAGCGGTCAATTGCATAACCGGCGCGTGCGCGCACCGCACCCGACCATTCCAGTTTCGATTCAAGCGAGGTCTGAACCGGACGAACACCGCCACTGAGGTAGTCCTGCGATTCCTTCAGGTCATTATAGTCGAAGTTGCCGTCGATACCGAGAATGACATTATTGCCCAGGTCGAAGTTGTAGCCGGCATAGACACCGCCGAGAAAGCCGTTCGGCTTGAACTCAGCATAGTTATCCGCGTCGCCGTCCAGCTTGCCGCGACCCCAGCCCCAGCCGATTTCACCGCCGATATAGGCGCCGCCCCATGAGAAGACCGGCGCTACGAACGGAACAGGTTCCTCCGAAACAATCGCATCTGCTGCGAAGGCACTGCTGCTGGCGGCAATTGCGATAAGGGATGCGCTAAGAATCACTTTAAGATTCATGGAAAGATCCTTTGAAATATATGTCAGTGAATATCTTCCAGATATATAGGTTCTTTTGTTATAGATGTATGTAGCAAAAGGGCAACATGAAAAGGTTTGCTGTTGATGTGCCTGTAATTAGTTGTTATCTATTTATTAGATTCTAATATTATTGCGTTAGAAAAAGAATTTATACATAGGTCATTTGTCCGGCGTTATTCAACTTTTCGTAATAGCCCGAAAATAAAAAGGCCCCGCATTGCGGGGCCTTGGTCTGTATCGTTCAGCAGAAATCAGAACTTGTATGCGACGCCGAGGCGGACTTCGTTGGTCTTGAAATCCTGATTGATGTTCAGGCCGCCGAAATCGATGTCCTTGTCGCCGTAGTCGGTGTAGCGATATTCAAGGCGAACGATCAGGTTATCGGTCGCGGCGTAATCCACGCCCGCACCTGCGGTCCAGCCGGTAAGCGTCTTGCTTTCGGAGAAGCTGCCAACACCGTCGATGCTGCCGCTGTTCTTGATGTTGCCGAAGGCCACACCACCGGCGATGTACGGCATGAAGCGGTCAACCGCATAGCCGACGCGGGCGCGAACGGCGCCGGACCAGCGAAGCTTGGTTTCGAAATCGCCTGCTGGAGCGCCAGCCGCGTCGAAAACGTCGATGCCCTTGGAAACGTCGTTATAGGTCACGTCGCCGTCGATACCGAGAACGACATTGTTGCCGAGATCGAAGTTATAACCGGCATAAACGCCACCGAGGAAACCATCCGGCTTGACATTGCCATAGCTGAATACATCGCCATCGAAATTCGACTTGCCCCAACCGTAGCCGATCTGGCCGCCGATATAGGCGCCGGTCCAGGTGAAGGACGGAGCGACCACGACAGGAGCTGGTTCCTGTTCGATGACGGCGTCAGCAGCCTTTGCGCCAGTAGCTGCCACGAGGGCGACAGTCGATGCAAGAAGAAGGGCCTTGAGCTTCATGATAAACCTCCTGAAGGAAAGTCTCAGAACCAATACTTGGAGTTAATATAAGCGATTGCTGTCAAAAGTCTGTAGCAAACGGGACACAGCAAGAGGAATGTCGTCCGGGCAGTACACGATCCTGTGATCGCTTCATGAAGAGTCTTGATGACAGGCGGGCGCAATAGGGCGAAGGCGGGCGGAAGTTCTTCGGGATGTAATTCTCCCGCCGTTCGCGTTATAGAATGCAGCCGAACTTGCGGGGGAACCGGAAATGCAGGACACAAAGGGCATGAATGCGCGGGTCGACTGGGTCGATATTGCCAAGGGCATCTGCATTATCTTCGTGGTTATGATGCACTCCACGCTCGGCGTTGAGAAGGCTGCCGGTGCGCAAGGGTGGATGCATTATGTCGTGGCCTTCGCCAAGCCCTTCCGCATGCCGGATTTCTTCATGATTTCAGGCCTGTTCCTCGGTCTCGTCATCGACAGGCCGTGGCGGCGCTATCTTGATCGCAAGGTGGTGCACTTTCTCTATTTCTATATCCTCTGGCTGACGATCCAGTTTGCATTCAAGGCGCCGGGCATCGCCAGCGAAGCCGGGGTTTCAGGCGTGGTGCAGGCCTATCTCATGGCTTTCATAGAGCCGTTCGGCACGCTCTGGTTCATTTATATCCTGCCCGTTTTCTTCATCGCTACGCGCCTTTTAAAGCGTGTGCCGGTTGGCGTGACCTTTACGGTGCTGGCCTTACTGGAAATCCTGCCGATCCACACGGGCTGGGTCATGGTGGACGAATTCTGCTCGCGGTTCGTCTATTTCTATGCGGGCTATGCCTTTGCTCCCGCCATTTTCCGGGTCGCAGACTGGCTGCGCCAGCGTTCGCTCATCGGCATTGCCGGATTGCTGGTATGGGGATTTGTCGAATACAAGCTGGTTTTCATGCCGGTGCCCGAAAGCCTCGCCGCGCTGATATCGCCCGCAAGCGACCTTCTGGACGGGCGCGGCGCAGTCAGCGATCTGCCCGTTATTTCGCTTCTGCTGGGGCTGGTCGGCGCGTTGGCGATCATTTCCATTTCGTCGCTTCTAAGTCTCCTGCCAGCCGGAAACTGGCTGCATAGAGGTTTGAGCTGGCTCGGTGCGCACTCGATCGTCGTCTACCTGGCTTTCTTCCTGCCGATGGCTGTCGCCCGCACTTTGCTGCTGAAGTTCGGCGTGGGCGACATCGGCACCGTCTCCCTTCTGACGACGGCAAGCGGCGTCATTGGCCCCGTCATTCTTTACAGTCTCATCCAGTGGAGCGGTTACGGACAGTTTCTGTTCCGCCGCCCGGCCTGGGCCTATATCGACAGCGAACCGCAAAAGAAAACGGCGGCTGTCGCCGCCGTTTGATCTTCCTCAGGAATGCGCGAAAATATCGTCTTCCGGCCAGCCCATAAGATCGAGTTCCGAGCGCGTCGGCAGGAACTTGAAGCAGGCTTCGGCCTGCTTGGTACGGCCATCGCGCTCAAGCCGCTGCTCAAGCACGGCTTTCAGGCGATGCAGGTAAAGCACGTCGGAAGCTGCATATTCGAGCTGCGCGGCTGACAGCGTTTCCGCGGCCCAGTCCGACGATTGCTGCTGCTTGGAAATCGAAACGTCGAGAAGCTCGTTGCAAAGCTCCTTCAGGCCGTGACGGTCCGTATAGGTGCGGGTGAGCTTCGATGCGATCTTGGTGCAGAACACGGGCTGCGGCATGGTCCCGAAAGCATGCGCGAGCACGGCGAGGTCGAAGCGGCCGAAATGAAAGATCTTGGTGATGGACCGGTCTTTCAGAAGCTTGACCAGATTGGGGGCCTTCTTCTGGCCCGCCTCGATCTGGATCACGTCCGCCGTGCCGTCGCCGGGCGAAATCTGCACCACGCAAAGCCGGTCGCGATGCGGGTTCAGACCCAGCGTTTCGGTATCGATGGCCACCGCATCGACCTGATAATTGTCGAGATTCGGCAGATCGTTTTTATGAAAACGAATTGTCATTCAGTTGTCCTTACTTCGCGGCGATAGCCGCCATAATGCGGGCCCTACTTGGCGGCGATAGCCGCCATGATACGAGCCCACGAGCGCTGGCCTTTGTGGAAGGAGTTCAGCTCGTATTTTTCGTTGGGCGAATGGATGCGGTCATCTTCGAGACCAAAGCCCACCAGCAGCGACTCCATGCCGAGGAACTTGTCGAAATCGCCGACAATCGGGATCGAGCCGCCCATGGCGATCAGCACGGCTGGCTTCGGCCATTCGTCGGAGAGCGCATCCTTGGCCTTGGAAACAAGTGGGGAGTCATAGGGCAACTGGATGGCCGGGGAGCCGCCATGCGGATGGAACTCGACCGAGCAGTCGGCAGGAACGCGTTCCTTGACGAAAGCGCGGAAGGCTTCGCGGATTTTGACCGGGTCCTGTTTGTGGACGAGGCGGAACGAAACCTTGGCGGAAGCTTCTGCTGCGATGACGGTCTTGAAGCCTTCGCCGGTATAGCCGCCGGTGATGCCGTTGACTTCCGCCGTCGGGCGCGCCCATGTCAGTTCCAGCACGCTGCGGCCTTTTTCGCCGGAGGGGATGGAAAGGCCAATCGGGCCAAGGAAATTTTCCGCCGTGCGGCCAAGGCTTTCCCAGGACTTCAGGATCTGCGTCGGCGTTTCTTCCACGCCCTCGTAGAAATCAGGAACCGTCACACGACCGGTTTCGTCGTGCAGGTCGGCCAGAATCCTGGTCAGGATATGGATCGGGTTCGCCGCGGCACCGCCGAAGAAGCCGGAATGCAGGTCGCGGTCGGCCGCCTTGATGACGATTTCTTCGCCGACGAGGCCGCGCAGGCCGACGCTGATGGCGGGCGTTTCCGCATCCCACATGGCCGTATCGCAGACAAGCGCCACATCGGCTTTCAGTTCCTGCTTGTTGGCGTCGAGGAAAGGCTTCAGCGATGGCGAACCGGATTCTTCCTCGCCTTCGAATAGAAGCGTTACCTTGACCGGCAGATTGCCATTCACTGCCTTATAGGCCCGGCAGGCTTCCACAAAGGTCATGAGCTGGCCCTTGTCGTCGGACGTACCGCGTCCGGTCAGGATCTTGCGGCCATTGCCAAGGTCCTTGATGGCCGGATCGAACGGATCGTTTTCCCAAAGATTGAGCGGGTCGACCGGCTGCACGTCATAATGGCCGTAGAACAGAACATGCGGGGCATCGGGTGTGGCGCCTTCGTGATGAGCAACCACCATCGGGTGGCCGGGCGTGTCGCGCACGCTTGCATCGAAGCCGATCGTCTTCAAATCCTCGACCAGCCACTCCGCAGCCTTGCGGCAGTCGGCCTTGAAAGCCGGATCGGTTGAAATCGACTTGATCCGCAGGAGATCGAACAGGCGATCGAGGCTCTTGTCGAGGTTGTTGTCGAGATGGGCGAGGACTTTGTCGAGCGATGGCGCAGACGATTGCTGGGGCATGGAAACTTCCTGACGAGTCGTAACGTAAACTGGCGGCACACTACAACCAGCGTCGTCAAGAAGAAACCCAA
>Ga0182748_1004065_pt1 | contig 11877 bp, 10 predicted proteins | sample eDN3rd37CKraftOP_FD_128877 | JGI IMG/M metagenome (GOLD analysis project Ga0182748, IMG submission 128877) | Enriched Organic Plus compost microbial communities from Emeryville, California, USA - eDNA 3rd pass 37_C Kraft OP (version 2) (version 2) ...
CCGCGCGATCACCGGCCTCGGCCTGACCGAAGCCAAGGCGCTCGTCGAAGGCGCGCCCAAGGCCGTCAAGGAAGGCGTGAGCAAGGCGGAAGCCGAAGAACTGAAGAAGAAGCTGGAAGAAGCTGGCGCGACCGTCGAACTGAAGTAATTCGGTTCCGCGATACGCGGGTTCTTTCGGATCCTTCCGAAAAAGAGAGGGCGGCACCCACATGGGGCCGCCCTTTTCTTGTGGGTCGAGCAGATGCCGGCGGCGTTGTTGCTTTCGCCTGATTGGTCGGCCTCACCCCTTATCGTCACCCTGAACTTGTTTAGCTGCGCTGGCCTTCGGCTCAGGGTCCATTTCGTCGAACTGACCAAGGGCCTGTTGGGCTTGATGGATGCTGAAACAAGTTCAGCATGACGATTTTCCTTAGCGATGTGCGCAAAGGAAAAAGGCGAGGCCGCAAAGCCCCGCCCTTTCCTCCTGCCGTTACGCGTCCAGCGAGGCAAAGCCGCGCCTCGCCGTCAGCGCCTGCGCGCCGCGCCCGCTTTCTCCTTCGCGTCCAGCCAGGCGATGATCTCCGGCTTCAGCCGCGCCCAGGTCACCACCCGCGTGCGGATCGCAGCGATGGCGCGGTCGATCACCTTGCGCGATTCCGGCGTCAGATAGCGGTCGGCATAGGCGTTCAGCTTGTCCGCCATTGCAAGGTCGGCCGAATTGCCGCCCAGCCGCGCCAGCGCCTGGCTACGCGCGGAAACGTCGATCAGCGCCTCATATTTCTCGCGATTGGCGAGCACGAAATCGACCGCGCGCCGGTCATGATCGACCGACACCGCCGCGATGATGGCGGCGCTGGTCGTCTTGCCCGGCTCGTCGGTCAGCGCGAGCTTCAGCGCCTGTTCCGCCAGCGCCGGGTCCTTCGCGCGGCCCAGCAGCGTGAAGAGCTGGCTCCGCTCCAGCGCGGAAGGCGCGGCATTGGCCATCGCGCGCAGCCTGTCCCATGTCGGCTGGTCCGCATATTGGGCGACGACGCCCAGCCACACGAACTTGAGCGGCCCGTCGAGCGCGGCCGGGTTCTCCTCCAGCGCGGCGAAGCGACGGCGCGCCTCGGCCAGCACGGCTTCGTCACCCATGCCGCCCAGCGTGGCGATGATGCTCTGGCGCAGCACCGGCACCTGCGCGCCCTCGCCTTCCTTCGCGTCATAGCCGATGCGGGTGAGGATCGGCGTCAGCTTGGCCGAGCTATACGCCAATATCCGCTTCTGCGTCCCTTCGTCGCCCACGAAGATGTCGCGCGGCCCGTTCATATAGGCGGGCAGGTCGGCGAGGATGATGTCGCTGGCGTCGGAAGGAACCGCATCGACCAGATCCATCGCCCGGCTCATCGGCTGATAGCCGCCGAGGCCCAACTGCCAGTTGTCGGCGAGCAGGCCGCTCTGGTCGATCGGCGCGAGCTTGGTGAAGTCCTTCGCCAGTGCAGCGACATTTTCCGCCGGATAGAGCGAGCGATAATAACCCGCCTGCCCCAGATTGACCACATAGGCGCCGCAACCGGGCAGCTCCAGCGTGCCCTTGCCTTCCAGGATCATCGAGCGGGTTTCGCCGTCCGCCACCTGCGCCTTTATCGGCACGTGCCATTTCAGCGGCGTCTTGTCCTTCGCGTCGCGGCTGAACTCGCCCTGCGACAGGGCGAGCCGCGTCGTGCCGTTCACGCATTGCGCGGCATCGACCTTCACCAGCGGAATGCCCGGCTGCATCGTGAAGTCGTGGGCGATGGCGGTCAGCCCCTTCGCCCCCGCATTCTCGACCGCCGTCCACAGGTCGTTGGTGACGGTGTTGCCATAGGCATGGGCCTTCATATAGGCGCGGATGCCCTCACGCCACACATCCTCGCCGGCGAAGCTTTCCAGCATGGTGATGACCGCCTCGCCCTTCTGATAGGTGATCGCGTCGAACGCCTGGCTCACCTCGTCCACGGTGCGCACCTGCTGGATCACCGGATGGGTGGTGGCATAGGCATCGAGGCCCATCGCCCGCTCCCGCCCGTCGACGCGGGTCAGCAACATGTCCCATTCGGGTTTCATCCTGTCGGTGACCTTGGTGGCCATCCAGCTGGCGAAGCCCTCATTCAGCCAAAGGTCGTCCCACCACGCCATGGTGACGAGATCGCCGAACCATTGATGCGCCATTTCATGCGCGACGATTTCATAGACGGTGCGCCGGGTCGCCTCGGACGTGGATTTGGGATCGACCAGCATTGCGCGCTCGAAGGTGAAGATCGCGCCCCAATTCTCCATTGCGGAGAAGAACTGGCTCTGTCCCGGCCCGGCCACATTGTCGAGCTTGGGCAGCGGGAAAGGGACGCCGAAATAGTCGTTGAACCAGGGCAATATCTCCGCCGAGGCGTCGAGCGCGAGCTGCGCCTTCTTCACATTGCCCTTGCCGGTGACGACGCCCAGCTCGGTTTCGCCCACCTTCGTCGTCATCCGCTCCAACTCGCCCAGACCGAGGAACAGCAGATAGGTCGACATTTTGGGCGTGGTGCCGAAGGTGACGAGCGTGGAGCCATCCTTTTGCGGGGTGCTCTGCGTAATCGGCATGTTGCCGACCGCCATCTGCCCCTTGGGCACGACGACCGACAGGTCGAAGGTCGCCTTGTAGCTCGGCTCGTCCCAGCTCGGCACGAAGCGGCGCGCGTCGGGCGCCTCGAACTGGGTGAAGAGCGCGCGCTTGTCCGCGCCCGAACCGTCCTTGTAATCCAGCGCGAACAGGCCATTGGCCTGCTGGTTGATGACGCCGGAATAGCGGATGGAAAGCTTGTACTTGCCGGGCGCAAGCTCCTTGGCGAAGCGGATCGTCGCCGTCTGCGCGGCCGCATTCACCGCCACCGTGCCGTTCGCGGCCTTGCCCTTCCCTTCGGGGGCGATGGCGGCGGAGGCGAAAGCGAGGTCGGCGGCGTTCAGCGTGATCGCGTTCGTCGCCTGCGCCAGCGTCAGGTCGATGGTCACCTCGCCGGTGAAGCGGAGATTGGCCGCATCGGGCGTAACGCGGATCGCATAATGGCCGGGTACGACGCCGCGCGGCAATTGGGTGGTGACGCCGGCGGCCGGGCCGTCGCCGGTCTGCGCCATCCCTTGCGGCGCGGCCATGATCGCCAGCGCGAGCGCCAGCGGCGCCGAGGCGCGTTTCAGACGGTTGAACCTGCGGGATATTTCCATTTCGATTTGCTCCGACAAGCAGTGAAATGCAGACTATGCATGGGCCGACAGGGTTGGGCGAAATCCTCGACCCGGTCAACCTGTCATCCTGCCACTATCCATCTTCGCATTGCCGGGGCGGGAGCGATCAGCCCCCTTTCCGCCGCGCCGCCGCGCTTCCGGCATAGAGCAGCGCCGCCGCCAGCGCACGCGACCCCACGCCCGATCCCGCCACGCGCGGGCGGGCCGCCGGATAGGCGGTGGGCGGCTGCTGACGTCTCCGTTGCGCCAGCGCGGCGGGCCCGGCCAGTTTCTCGTTCATATCTTTCCCTTTCGCGGCAAGCCCTGCAATGCGGGCGTCCCGTCCTTTCCCGTGTCAGTCGAAACGTTCCGTGGTATCGGCGGCGCCGTGGGTCCAATATCCCGCCGCCTTCATCCGCGCGGGGGGATGGCCCCGGTCGAGGACATGCTGGCGCAGCGCCCTGGCGACGCCCGCCTCGGCCGCGATCCAGATGAAGCCGTCCCCTTGCGGGAAGGGCCGGTCCCGTATCCGGTCGAGCAGGGCTGCCGGGTCGTGCGCGGCGGCGGCCGGGCGATGCGCCCAGTCGACGGTCAGGCCCGGACGCCGCTCGAATGCGATTTCCTCTTCCGCCCCCGTCACCGCGACCAGCGCATAGATGCTGCAATAGGGCCATTCCCCAATGCGCCGGGCGATGGAGGGCAGCGCCGTCTCGTCGCCGATCAGCCAATACCAGTCATAGCTGTCCGGTATCACCACCGACCCGCGCGGCCCGCCGATCTGGATGCTGTCGCCCGGCCGCGCCGCCATAGCCCAGGCCGTTGCCGGGCCGGGGTCGTCGTGCAGAGCGAACTCGATCACGATCTCGCCCTCGTCGGCGTCGAAGGACCGGGGCGTATAATCGCGCATCGGCGGCCTCTCCCCCTCCCGCGCCGCGTCCGGCACGAACAGCTTCACATGATCGTCGGCCGAGGCCGAGATGAAATCGTGCAGTTCGTCGCTGGTGAACCGGATCGAAAGCAGGTTCGGCGTTACCTGCTCCCGCGCCGCGACGGTCAGTGTGCGGCGCCTCGTTTCATGACGCATGCGGATGATCCTGCGTTCTTCCTCCATCGCGCCTTCTCCTCTCCTCATATGTCGAGCACCAGTTCCGGCCCCAGCGCGCGCGACACGCAGATCGCGATGAGGCCGCTGTCCCGTTCCTCTTGCGTCAGATAAGCATCGCGATGGTCGGCGGTTCCCTGCACGATCCGCGTGATGCAGGCGCCGCAGCCGCCGCCCAGGCAGCCGGTGCGCGCCTCCACCCCCACCGCGGCGAGCGCCTCGGCGATGCTCTGGTCCACGCCCACTTCCAGCGCACGGCCCGACCGGGCGGCGACGAGGCGGAAGGGCGCGTCGCTATCGCTCATCCCAGTGTTTCCCGCTGCTCCAGCACCATGCGGGCGATCATCCCCCCGATCGGCAGCGCGGAGGTCGCGGCAGGCGACGGCGCATTGCAGACATGGACGGACCGCGCCGTGGTGCGGACGAGGAAATCATGCACGATCGCCCCGTCCCGCATCACCGCCTGCGCGCGGATGCCCGCTTCTTCCGGCTGGAGGTCGTCCAGTTCCAGCTGCGGGCAATATTTGCGGCAGGCCTCCAGATAATGGCGCTTGGACAGCGAATTGCGCATCTCGACAAGGCCGGAGGAAAGATTGGCGCCGATCACCCGCCAGAAGCCGGGGAAGCGCGCATAGGTCGCCACGTCGCGCAGGTCGAACGAAAATTTGGCGTATTTCTCCCGCGCGAAGCCCAGCACCGCATTGGGCCCCACCGTCATGCCGCCGTCGATCATGCGGGTGAGGTGGATGCCGAGGAACGGCAGGTCCGGGTCCGGCACGGGATAGATCAGCGTCCTGGCGATCCCCGATTTTTCCGGCGGCAGGCGATAATATTCGCCCCGGAACGGGATGATCTGGAAATCGGGCACGATGCCGCCCAGCCGGGCGATGCGGTCGGCCTGCAACCCGGCGCAGGCGATCAGTTGCCTTGCCTGCCATGTGCGCTCCCCGGCGCGGACGGTGACGCCCGCCGGGCCTTCCTCGATCGCCGTGACGCCCGCGCCCAGCACGATCTCCCCGCCCTGCTCGCCGATCCGTCGCGCCATCGCGCGACACATCGCCGGATAATCGACGATGCCGGTGGACGGGATGTAGAGCGCGCCCACCCCCTCGATATTGGGCTCGCGGCGCTTCAGCTCGGCTGCGTCGATCCGCTCGCACTCGATGCCGTTCTCCGCCGCGCGGGCGAAGAGCGCGTTCATGCGCCCCTGCTCCAGATCGTTGGTGGCGACGATCATCTTGCCGCAGACCTCGTGGTCGATCCCGTTGTCGCGGCAGAAGGCGACGGTCGCGCTCGCCCCCTCACGGCACAGCTGCGCCTTCAGGCTGCCCGGCGCATAATAGATGCCGGAATGGATGACGCCGCTGTTATGCCCCGTCTGGTGCCGGGCGACCTGCCCCTCCTTCTCGATCAGGACGAGCGAGGCGCCGGGGCAGCGTTCCAATATGCCGAGGGCCGTCGCCAGTCCGACGATCCCCCCGCCGATGATGATGAAGTCGTTCATGAACAGGGACGCTATGGGCGGCCCGCGCCGATGACAACGGGATCAGCGGTAAACCTATAAGACGCGCAGCATGACCAATCCGGCGCGCGGCGAAATTGCATCCGCCGCCCGGTGCGGCCATGCAGGGGGAAAGGAGGAAGTCCCATGATCTTGGAAGTTGCGATTTTCGACATAGTGCCGGGCCAGGAAGCCGCGTTCGAGGCAGGCGTGGGCCGGTGCCGGCCGCTGTTCGCCCGCGCGAAGGGATGCCGCGCCATGTCGCTGCGCCGGGTGATCGAGGTGCCCGGCCGCTATCAGCTGCTGGTCGAATGGGACAGGCTGGAGGACCACATCATCGGCTTCCGCGAGTCAGAGGATTTCCAGACATGGCGGGCGACGGTGGGGCAGTATTTCGCCGCCGCCCCGGTGGTCGAGCACAGCGAGATCGTCGCGTTTGCCGATTGAGTCAGCCGATGCCGGAACTCAATCGATCGGATGCTTTTTGAACCAGCGCGACAGGAATTCGTTGAACACGCGGATTTTCTTGGGCGGCGTGCCGCCGGGCGCGAACACCGCATAGAGCGGGCGTTCGGGCAGCGGATATTCCGGCAGCACGTCGACCAGCTCGCCCGCGACGATATCCTCCCGCACCATCTGGCGCGGGAGGACGCCGAAGCCCAGCCCGCCCAGCACCATCTTGCGCAGCACCAGATAGGTGTTGGACGACGCCGCCACCTTGCCCTTGACGGTAAGGGTCGTATCCCCAGCGAGAAAGCGCCAGCTCTGGTCGGTATCCTGCGTGATGCAGGGCTTTTCGGCGAGGTCGCGGGGATGCTCCGGCATGCCGTGCCGGGCGATGCAGCCGGGCGTCGCGACCATCGCATAATGCAGCGTCGCGATCTTCTTCACCCGCACCAGCGAGTCGGGAATATTGCGCGTGTGCAGCGCGACGTCGAAGCCGCGCTCGATGAAATCATAGGTTTTCTGCGACATGCCGCCCAGATGCAGGTTCATCGTGATGCCGGGATAGGCGAGGCAGAATTCGGTGACGGCATCGGCGATATCCATGCTGCCGATCCATTTGGGCACGATCACCGACAAATTGCCTTCCGCCTCGTCATTGCGGTCGGTGATCTGCCCCTCGACGCTGGAAATCTCGTCGAGGATGCGGGTGCAGAAATCGAAATAGTCCTTCCCTGCCTCCGTCATGCTGATCGAGCGCGTCGTGCGGTTGAGCAGGCGCACGCCCAGATGCGCCTCCAGCTCCGCAATGTGCCGAGACACCAGCGCCCGCGATATGCCGAGCGTGCGCGCCGCGGAGGTGAAGCTGGACTTGCGGACCACCTGCACGAAGGTGGTCATGGTCATGAAACGGTCCATCTTCTTCCCCCCGCTGCTGCCGGTGACGATATCCGTCCCGGCGCCTTATTCGTCCGGCGCGCCCATGAGGTCGGCGGCGGAGAGATGCTCCACGGTCTCGCCGGTGTCGCCAAAGGTGCGCGTGACATTCTGCGAAGCGTATATCCACAGAATGCGCATCGGTCCATCGCCGCGATTGCGGAAGCAATGCTGCCTATTGGCTTGAATATAGGTGGAATCATAGGGCACCAGCGGCGTCACCACGCCGTCTATCTCCACCTCGCCCACGCCCTCCAGCAAGGTCACCTGCTCGTCGCAATTATGGCAGTGCATCGGCGCGCCCTCACCTCTGGGATAGACGCTCATGCCGGTGGTGAACTTCGCGCCTGCCGCATTATGATGGGTGATGAGCGGCCAGGTGCGGATGCCGCTGCCGCGTTCGAGGACGCGGACATCCTCTATCTTGACGATGGTGGGGCCGGTTTCTTCGCTCATTGTCCTTTTGCCTCTGTTCTCCATGGGAATGGAGACGAGGTCTGCCTTGCCCCGCCGATTGTCAATTACGCCCCGCCCCTCCGGCTTGACCCTGAAACCGGAAATATCCGAATATTTTCAATATATTGATCGATACGCATCGGGATTGGTCACGCCACACGAACATTAGTTTCGCGGATTGCGCGGGTTCGGGACCGGCCAAGTCGCACTATGCTAGGCCATCAGAACGACAGGATAAGGAGATTTTCGGATGCAGCCTGGGACCGGACCTTCACCGGCGTCGCCCGCTTCGCGGCTTACCATGCCGCTCTGTTTTCTCGTCGCCGTGCTGGAAGGATACGACCTGCAGGTCATTTCCTCCGCCGGGCCGCAACTGCGCGCGGCGATGAACCTCAGCCCCGGCCAGATCGGCTGGTTCTTCAGCGCCAGCCTGATCGGCCTCGCCTTCGGCGCGATCGCCGGGGGCTGGATGGCCGACCGGTTCGGGCGCAAGCCCGCGCTGATCGGATCGGTGCTGGCGCTGGGCATCTTCACGGTGGCGACCGCCTATGCGTATAATTTCGAATCCCTGCTGGTCATCCGCATCCTCGCGGGCGTGGGGCTGGGCGGCGCGATGCCGACGCTGATCGCGCTGGTGGCCGAGGTTTCCGGCGGCGGCAAGACGACGAGCGCCGTCACCACGATGATCTGCGGCCAGCCGACCGGCGGCATCATCTCCGCGCTGGTCGGCCAGACCATCGCCTCCCATTATGGCTGGCAGAGCCTGTTCCTGATCGGCGGGGCGCTGACCATATTGGTCGCGCCGCTGCTGGTCTGGGGGCTGCCGGAAACGAAGCCGGGCGGATCGGCGCATGGCCGCGGGCAAGGCGGCGGCGGGGCAAAGGCGCTGACCACCGCGCAGGCGCTGTTCCACGACGGGCGCGCGGCCGGAACCGTGCTGCTCTGGCTCGCCTTCATCGTGACGCTGGCGCTGCTCTCGGTGCTGCTCAGCTGGACGCCGCTGCTCGTCATGGGCAAGGGCCTGCCCAGGTTCGTCGGTCTCAACGCAATCATCGCGCTCAATGTCGGGGGGATCATCGGCGGCATCGCGATCAGCCGGCTGATCGACCGGCACGGCGTGCGCTGGCCGATGCTGGGCCTCTACCTCACCACCGCCGCCAGCCTGTTCGTCTTCGCCCATACCCAGACGCCGGCGGCGCTGCTGCTGGTCGCGGGGCTGGTCGGCTTCGGGGTGCTGGGCGCGCAATTCTCGCTCTACGGCGTGGCGCCGCGCCTCTATCCGCTGGCCGGACGGGGATCGGGCGTCGGCATAGCGGTGGCGATGGGGCGGATCGGATCGGTGCTTGGCCCGATCCTGATCGGCGGCTTCATCGGCAGGGGATCCTCGGAGAACCAGGCGGTGCTGGTGATGGCGCCCGTCGCGCTGGTCGCCGGTCTGCTCATCCTCGCCCTCACCACCGCGCGCAAGACCGATCTGGAAGGGGGAGCGGCCGCCGGTGCGCGGGAAGCGGCCAAGGCGCCGCAGGGCGCCGCCTGAGCCGGGTCCATTGTCAACCGGGCATGAACGCAAAGGCCAAGATTGGGCCAGATGTAATTTCCAATCGACCGGAATAGTCAAAATCAGCTTTCACAGGAAAAGGAACACCCATGTTCATCGTTGATTCCCAAATTCACATCTGGAAGGAAGAAACCCCGGACCGCCCGTGGATCCCCGGCGCGCGCGAGCGCATGGTGCTGAACGGCCACCGCCTCGAACCCTTCACCTATGAGGAATGCCTGGAGCATATGGACAGCGCGGGCGTGAACCGCGTCTGCATCGTCCCGCCCTCGTGGGAAGGCGATCGCGTCGATTACGGCATCGAGGCGTCGGAAAAGCACCCCGACCGCTTCTGCGTGATGGCCCGCGTGGTCCAGAACGACCCGGTCGAAGGCGCGGCGATGATGCGCGATTTCGCCACCGTCGACGCGATCAAGGGCCTGCGCCTGACCTTCCACCGCCCGCAGGACCGCAACTGGATGATCGACGGCACCTGCGACTGGATCTGGCCGCTGGCCGAGGAGCTGCAGCTGCCGCTGATGATCCACGCGCCGATCTGGAAGGCGGAAATGGGCGCGATCGCCGCCCGCCACCCCGGCCTCAAGCTGATCATCGACCATATGGGCATCCTCGCCCGCTCGGTGGACGACGCGATCGGCTACTGGATGGACGAGACCGCCGACCTGCACGTCCACCCGAACATCCATGTGAAGGTGTCGGCGGTGCCGGGCTATTCGACCCACCCCTATCCCTATGAGAACATCAACGGCTATGTCCGCAAGATGATCGAGCGCATGGGGCCGGATCGCTGCTTCTGGGGCACCGACCTCACCCGTCTGATGGACGCCAAGGGCCTTACCTACCTCCAGACGGTCGAGCATTTCACCAAGCATATGGGCCTGTCGCAGGAGGCGCTGGAGCAGGTGATGGGCCTGGGCATCTGCAAGGCGCTCGACTGGCCGGTCACCGCCGAGCAGGCCGCCGCCTGACGCGACCGGAACCGGGGAGGGACTTCTCCCCCCTCCCCGGCACGGTTGAGACTTTTCACGGAATGGAGAAGAACGGGATCGGCCCCGCGCATCGGGGCGAAGGTCCGGCCAGAGGAGCGAGCATGACGGGGCGTATCTATCAGGATGGCGGCGAAGGGTTGCTGGAGGCGTTTCGCGACCTCCGGGTGGATTATGTGTTTTCCTCGCCCGGTTCCGAATGGGCGCCGCTGTGGGAAGCCGTCGCGCGCCAGACCGAGGCGGGCGCGCCCGGCCCGCACTATATCGACCTCTGGCATGAAACGCTCGCGGTGGACATGGCGATCGGCTACGGCCTCGTCACCGGGCGGATGCAGGCGGTGCTGCTGCACGCGGCACCGGGGCTGTTGCAGGGCGCCTGCGGCATCCATGGCGCGCTGCTGGCCGAGGTGCCGATGCTCGTCTTCTCCTCCGAGGCCAACAGCTATGGCGAGCGGGAAAGCGTCGATCCCGGCTCGCAATGGTATCGCAACCTGTCGATCGTCGGCGGGCCGCACGGGCTCGCCGCGCCCTTCGTCAAATGGTCGAACCAGATCCCCGGCATCGAAACCCTCTACGAGATGGTGAAGCGCGCGGGCGAGATCAGCCAGCGCCAGCCGCGCGGCCCTGTCTATCTCAATGCGCCGGTCGAGGTGCTGCTGGAGGAATGGAAACCCTCGCCCTTCCCGATGCAGGTCGCCCCGCCCGCCCGCAAGATCAGCCCACAGGAGGAGATCGACGCGCTGGTCGAGGCGATCCGCGCGGCCAGGGAGCCGGTCATCATGACCGAATCCGCCGGGCGCGATCCCGAAGGCTTCCACGCGCTGGTGCAGTTCGCCGAGGCGTTCGGCATCCCGGTGATCGAGCCCCAGTCGACCGTCTGCGGCAATTTCCCGAAGGAGCATCCGCTCTATCTCGGCAATGAGATCGGCGCGCTGCGCGACACGGCCGACCTCGTGCTGCTGGTCGCCTGCCGCGCGCCCTGGTATGCGCCGTCGAACAAGCCCGCGCAGGCGCGCACCATCGTCATCGATCCGGTGCCGCAGCGGCCGCAGTCGGTCTATCAGGTGCTGTTCGCGGACCGCTATATCGAGGGCGAGATCGCCCACACGCTGCGCCGCGCCGCCGAACAGGCCGCCCCCGCCGATCATGCGTCCCGCCGCGCGCGCCATGCCGAAACGCACAAGGCGCAGCGCGAGCGCATCGCCAGGGCGGAAGCCGCCGCGAAGGACAGCCCGCGCATCACCGCGCCCGGCCTCGTCGCCGCCCTGCGCGAGGCGGTGCCGGACGACACGATCTTCGTCGATGAAACCATCACCCACAGCCGCATCGTGCAGCAGCATCTCAGTTGGGACGAGCCCCATCGCTATTTCTATGTGCAGGGCGGGCTCGGACAGGGCATCGGCGTCGCGCTGGGCGTGAAGCTCGCCGCGCCGCAGAGCTTCGTCGTGCTGACCGTGGGCGACGGCTCGCTGCTCTATAACCCGATCGTGCAGGCGCTCGCGGCGTCACGGAACAATGATCTGCCGGTGCTGATCCTCGTGTTCAACAACCGCAAATATCTGTCGATGCACTACAACCATATGCGCTTCTACCCGGACGGGGTGACGAAGGCGGGCGGCTATGAATATGGCGTCGACCTCTCCGGCCAGCCGCCGCTGGAAGCCTTTGGCGAGCCGTTCGGCATGCATTGCGCCGC
>Ga0182748_1004066_pt1 | contig 11876 bp, 10 predicted proteins | sample eDN3rd37CKraftOP_FD_128877 | JGI IMG/M metagenome (GOLD analysis project Ga0182748, IMG submission 128877) | Enriched Organic Plus compost microbial communities from Emeryville, California, USA - eDNA 3rd pass 37_C Kraft OP (version 2) (version 2) ...
AAAAAAACGCCCGCCGGAGGGGCCGGCGGGCGCTGGATCCGGCCGCGAGAGGGGATGGTCGCGGGGCGCGGATCGGCGGCCGATGAGAGGGGTCGGCCGGTTCGTGCAATCGATCACAAGGACTGGCCCGCCGGGCGGCCCATCGACAGACGGCGAAAGCCGGGCTCGACTTGAGGGTCGATCTGGGTCTCGCTGTCGGCCCGCATCAGGGTGCGATTCGAGCGCCGCTCGATCGCGCGCGCGCGCAGAACCGTGGTCGGGTCTTCCCAGAACGGCTCCGAAAAGGCGTCGCGCAGATCCGACCGGGTAATGCCGATATCGGACAGCATGCGCCGATCGAGCCCGGCCAGCATGGCCGCTTCGCGCCGGTGGCGACGCGCGCGCGCCAATTGCTTGAGCCAGTGCGCGACAAACGAGAGCCCGGCGACAAAGGCCCGCACCAGGGCGCCGCCGGCGATGGGCAAAACGGGATAATTGACGCTCATGTCGATCTCCATGCGGTTCGTGGTCTCGAGGCCATTCGCCTCGAAGTCCGGTACCCGAACCACCCGAAAGCCCCACCCGATTCCTTAGGGACGTCTCGGGAGCCGCATGTAGCGCCACGGCCATTGATTAGTGAAACGAATGTTTTTAATCTCAACCATCGGAATGAATGATATCTCGATTCCTTCCGACCGACGGCAAGGGCCGAGCATCCGGAAATTCGTAATCCCGAAATAGGGTTACGGATGACCGGCCAGCCGCCGCGCGGGCACCGACGCGGGTCAAGAGCCCCGCCGACCCATGACGAGACGGAGAGGCTGTTATGACCGCGCTGCTCGACGTCGACCAACTACGTACCTTCATCGCCATCGCCGAGACCGGCAGCTTCACCAAGGCGGCCGAGGTGGTGAACAAGACCCAGTCCGCCGTCTCGATGCAGATGAAGCGCCTGGAGGAGCGGCTCGACCGGGCCATCTTCGCGCGCGACGGGCGTGCCTCGAAACTCACCGAGGACGGCCAGCGGCTGCTCGATTACGCGCGCCGTATCGTCAAGCTCAATGTCGAGACGATCGCCGCATTCTCCGATGCCGAACTGTCCGGCCGCGTGCGGCTCGGCGTGCCGGACGATTATGCCGACCGTTATCTGCCGGAAATCATGGCGCGTTTTTCCCGCGTCTATCCGGCGGTCGAATTGACCGTGATCTGCGAGCCTTCGGCCGACCTGCTCGAACGCATCGATTCCAACGAGATCGATCTCGCGATCGTCACCAACTGCGAAACAAAGCGCGCCTCGGAGACCTTTCGCCGCGAGCGTCTGTTGTGGGTGACGTCGAACCGGCATGCCACGCATACGGAAGAACGCATACCGTTGGCGCTCGGGCGGCCGACCTGTTCCTGGCGGCGCGCCGCGATCGAGCGGCTGGAGGCGATGGCGCGGCCCTATCGCGTGCTCTATTCGAGCTCGAATGCCGGCGCGGTGGCGGCGGCCGTGCTCGCCGGGCTGGCGGTATCGGTGCTCCCGGAATCGGGGCTCAGGCCCGGCATGCGCGTGCTATCGGCCGCCGACGGCTTTCCCGAACTGCCGAGCTGCCGCGTCGGCCTGGTGCGCAATGCGCACGAGAGTTCGGCGCTCGCCGACGCGCTGGCCGAGCACATCGTCTCCTCGCTCGACAATTTGTCGGAAGCGCAGGCGGCGGAATAGTCATCTCCGCACTGCCGTCGTCCCCGCGCAAGCGGGGACCCAGTACTGCGCAGCCTATCGAGAGCACACGGAGTACCGGGTCCCGGGCCTCGCTAACGCTCGCCCGGGACGACAGGGGAACTTCGGGGACGACGGGTTACCTCGGCCCCCTTAGCACCAGCACATTGCCGATCAGCACGCAGGCGAGCCCGAGCACCGAAGGAAGCGTCCAGCGGTAGCCTTCGGCCACGGTGGAAACGACCAGCGCCACCACCGGATACATGACCGTCGCATAACCGGTGCGCGCGGCACCGATGCGGCCGATCAGCGTGAAATAGACGCCGAAGGCGATCACCGAGCCGATGAGCGACAAGTACAAGAGTCCGCCGATATAGGTGGCGCTCCATTCCAGCGTGAAGGTCTGGCCGCGCAAAAGCGCGAACAGCGTCATGAAGCTCGCGCCGTAACACATGCTCCAGCCGGTCGACGCGAAAATCGGCAGCTTCTTGCGCTGCGCGGCGAAGGAGAGCATGTTGCCGATACAGAACGACACCGTACCGGCCATGCTGAGGCCGAGCCCGATCAACGCCGCCGCGTCGAGCTGCAGGCCGCCAAGCTCCGGATAAAACATCGCCGCCACGCCGGCGGCGCCGAGCGCGCCGCCGATGACCACGCGCCGCTCGACGCGGATGCCGAAGACAACGGCGCCGAGCACGACATTGCCGATCGAGGCAAGCGAGAAGACGATCGACAGAAGCCCGGACGCGACGTGCTGGGCGGCGTAATAAAACAGCGCGAAATTGGTGGAGAAGATCGCGGCGCCCAGGCCGACGAAATAACGGTGATCGGCGAGCGGGAACCAAAGCCGTTCGCCGCGCAGCGCGGCCACCAGGAACATCATCGGCGCCGCGATGACGAAGCGCCAGACCACCGAGACTTCGGGCGCGACCACGCCGACCTGGTAGTGCATGGCGATCCAGGACAGGCCCCAGACCAGCACCGACGTCGCATAGAGCGCATAATCGAGCGGCGCCAACGGGCGCGTGATCGGGGCGGCTTGCGTCATGCCACGAGATCCGCGGCCGTCGCCCCAAGCACGCGCACGAGATCGGCCGGCGCCAGTTCCACCTGCAAGCCGCGCCGGCCGCCATTGCAGACGACGCGCGGGAAAGCGAGGGCGGACGGCTCGATAAACACGCGCACACGCTTCTTCTGTCCGAACGGCGAGATGCCGCCGACGTGGTAGCCGGTGATGCGCTCGGCTTCTGCCGCGCCCATCATGGCGGCGCTCTTGGCGCCGGCGGCGGCGGCGAGCCTCTTGAGATTCACTTCGCGGTCGGAAGGCACCAGCACACAAACCGTTTCCTTGTCGGCGCGCGCCATCAGCGTTTTCAGCAGCCGCGCCGGCTCGATGCCGAGCGATTCCGCCGCCTGCATGCCGATGCGCGCGGCATCGGGGTCGTAATCGTATTCATGCAGGTCGAAGGCGACACCGGCCTTTTGCAGCGCGAGCGTAGCGGGTGTGGATTTGGCCATGCTTTCTTCCTTCACCTCTCCCCGCAATGCGGGGAGAGGTCGACGCGTCGGAGCTTCAGCGAAGGCGCGTCGGGTGAGGGGCGAAGCACAGCATCGCAGCAAGCGCCCCCTCACCCGGCTCGCATCTCGCTTCGCTCAATGCTCGCCACCCTCTCCCCGCAAGCGGGGAGAGGGAAAACCTCAATACGCATATTCCTCAAAGATCGGCTCGACCGAGCCGTTCCACGCACCGTTGAACTTCTCCAACAGTTCCTCGGCCGGCGTGATGCCGCGCGCGATCGATTCCTCGAGCGGGCGCAGGTAGCGCGTCTCGTCGCGGCCGTTCCGGTCCAGCCGTTTGCGGCGCGCAAGCCCGCGCGCGGCGAGCCTGAGCGTCTCCTGCGCCAGCGTGAAAACGTTGCGGCCGCGGATCTCCGCCCGGAAGCCGAGCCTGGGCACGTCGTCGCGCAACTTCTGGCGTTCCTCCGCGCTCCAGCCCTTCACCATGTCCCAGCAGGCGTCGAGCACGTCGTCGTCGTAGAGCAGCCCCACCCAATAGGCGGTGAGCGAGGGCAGCCGCCGCCACGGACCGCCGTCGGCGCCGCGCATTTCGAGATAACGCTTGAGCCTGACCTCGGGAAAGATCGTCGACAGGTGATTGGCCCAGTCGGAAATGGTCGGCCGCTCGCCCGGCATTTCGGCCAGCTTCCCGGCGAAGAAGTCGCGGAACGACTTGCCGGAGACGTCGATATAGCTGTCGCCGCGCTTGATGAAATACATCGGCACGTCGAGCGCGTAGTCGACCCAGCGCTCGAAGCCCATGCCGGGCTCGAAGGCCCAGGGCAGCATGCCGGCGCGCTGGTTGTCGGTATCGGTCCAGATCTGCGAACGCATCGACAGGAAGCCGTTCGGCTTGCCCTCGGTGAAGGGCGAATTGGCGAACAGCGCGGTCGCCACCGGCTGCAGCGCCAGCGACACCCGCAGCTTCTTCACCATGTCGGCTTCGGAGGAGAAATCGAGATTCGCCTGCACGGTGCAGGTCCGGTACATCATGTCGAGGCCGTAGCGACCGACCTTCGGCATGTAGGCGGTCATGATGCGGTAGCGGCCCTTCGGCATCACCGGCATGTCCGCGCGGCTCCAATTCGGAGTCATGCCCAATCCCAGGAAACCGATCCCCAGGGGCTTAGCCACTTCGCGCAATTGCGCGAGATGCGCGAACAGCTCGGAGGCGGTCTGGTGCACGTTGTCGAGGGGCGCGCCCGAAAGCTCGAACTGGCCGCCCGGCTCCAGGGAAATCGCGCCGCCATGGGTGACGTCGAACATGCCGATGATGTTCTCGCCCTCCATGATCGGCTCCCAGCCGAGCAGGTGCTGCATGCCGTCCAGGAGTGAGCGAATCGAACAGCGCCCGGCATAGGGCACCGGCCGGTGGCCCTCGACCGTGAAGGCAAATTTCTCGTGTTCGGTGCCGACGCGCCAACGCTCCTTCGGCTTGCAGCCCGCTTCGAGCCAGGCGACCAGTTCGTCGCGCGTCTCGATCGGGGTCATGTCGATCTGGTCACGGGCCATGCAAGCGTCCGGCGGGCATTTTTGTTTGCGCATGATCTTGTCCGAAAACCGGTACCCACTTTTCGGAACCATGCGCGCGGGCCGCGACCTTAAACATGGGGAGGGGGAAAGGGCAATGCACGCACCGCGCATACGGGATGCCGTGGCGGGCCCTTGATTTCTCCGATGTCGTACTGGGCCTTGCCCATGTCGTCCCCGCGAACGTGGGGACCCACTAGTCCGTTTCCTCTCGACAGGCTGCGCAGTACTGGGTCCGGGCCTCCCGCGCTGCGCTCGGTTGCCCGGGACGACCGCGGAAACGCCAGGCGAGAGCTTCCCACCGTTCTATCTTCGTTCTTCCCCAAATCGCGTAGATGCTCTATTGGTCTCGCCCCATGCCACAGTTCACGCCCGATCAAGACGCCGCGCTCGAAGCCGTCGCCCGCTGGCTCAAGGACCGGCCGGGGTCGAGCGGCACGCCCCAGGTTTTCCGCCTGTTCGGCTATGCCGGAACCGGCAAGACCACGCTCGCCAAGCACATCGCCGAGCATGTCGACGGCGAGGTGAAATTCGCCGCCTTCACCGGCAAGGCGGCCAGCGTGATGCGCGGCAAAGGCTGCCATGGCGCCTCCACCATCCACAGCCTGATCTACCGGGCGCGCGAAAGCGGCGAGGAAGTGCCGAGCTTCGATTTGTGGGACGAGGCCCCCGCCTCCAAGGCCGAACTGATCATCATCGACGAGTGCTCGATGGTCGATGCCGAACTCGGCCGCGACCTCTTGTCGTTCGGCGTGCCGCTTCTGGTGCTGGGCGATCCGGCGCAATTGCCGCCGATCCAGGGCGGCGGCTTTTTCACCGAGGCCGAGCCCGACGTGATGCTGACCGAGGTTCACCGGCAGGCGGTGGACGATCCCATCATCCGCTTGTCGATGGACGTCCGCGCCGGCGACTATCTCGAGCCCGGCCGCTACGGCGAAACCGAAGTGGTCGCCAAGAGCGAGCTCGATCCGCAGCGCGTGCTCGACGCCGACCAGGTGCTGGTCGGGCGCAATGCCACCCGCCGCGCCTACAACAAGCGCATGCGCGAGCGGCGCGGCTTCGAGGGCGAATTGCCGTCGGCCGGCGACAAGCTGGTATGCCTCAGGAACAACCGCAAGAAGGGCCTGTTCAACGGCGGGCTGTGGACGGTGAAGGATCGCGGCGGGCGGGCGCGCGCCAGCAAGACCGGCATCATGACCATGCATCTGTTGCCGGACGACGAGACGGCGCGCCGCGGCGTGAAAGTTTCGGTGCGGCCGGAATGCTTCACCGGCGGACTGGAACAGCTCGAGTGGGACCGGCGCAGGCCTTATGACGAATTCGACTATGGCTACGTGCTCACCGTGCACAAGGCGCAGGGTTCGCAGTGGGACGACGTGGTGCTGTTCGACGAGTCTTTCGCGTTTCAGGACAGCCGCGCGCGCTGGCTCTACACCGGCATCACCCGCGCCGCCAAGCGGCTGACGGTGGTGGTGTGAGGTTTCACGGCCGCCGCAAACGCTGCAGTCATCACCCGCGAAGCGGATGATCCGGTCCGCCGCAGCCTCTTTCCGCCTCATCCTGAGGAGCCGCCGCAGGCGGCGTCTCGAAGGATGAGGCGGCCTCATGGTTCGAGACGCGTTGCTGCGCAACGCTCCTCACCATGAGGCCGGGAAAGGCTGCGGCGTACTGGGTCCCCGCTTTCGCGCGGACGACAAAAACGTTATGCAAGGCGCGACCGTTTCATCCGCACGAGAAATGCAATGCTCCCCATCGTCGACGCGCATCATCACATCTGGCGGCAGGCCGATCAGCCGTGGCTGCAAGGCCCGACGGTACCGCGCATATTCGGCGCGTACGACGCCATCAAGCGCGACTATCCGGTCGAGGAATTCATCGCCGATCTTTCCGGCACCGGCGTGGTGAAATCGGTCTATGTACAGACCAATTGGGCCAAAGAGCGCGCGGTCGAGGAAGTCGAGTGGGTCCAGTCGAACGCCGACCGTGCCGGCTGGCCGCACGCGATCGTCTCCTTCGTCGACTTCCAGAGCGAAGACGCGCCTGCGGTAATGGCGGCGCAAGCGAAGTTCCCGCTCATGCGCGGCGCGCGCCAGCAACTGCACTGGCACGAGAACGCGCAATACCGTTTCGCGCCGACGCCGGACCAGATGAACACCGCCATGTTCCGCAAGAACATCGCGCTGCTGGAAGAGCGCGGCTGGCTGTTCGAGCTGCAGGTGTTCGCCGCGCAGATGGCCGACGGCGCCGCGCTCGCCGAGGCCTTCCCGCGCATCACTTTCGTGCTCGAGCACGCCGGCATGCTGGAGGATTTGTCGCCCGCCGGCCGCGCGCTCTGGCGCGAGGGCATGCGGCGACTCGCCGATCAGCCCAACATGCACACCAAGTTTTCCGGGCTCGGCACTTTCATCCGCCGCAACGATCCGCAGCACATCGCCGACGTGGTGGGCGAGACGCTGGAACTGTTCGGGCCCGCGCGCTGCGTCTGGGGCTCGAATTTTCCGATCGAGAAATTGTGGACCGACTACGCCGCGATCGTGAACGCGATCAAGGCGGCCCTCGCCGGCCTCTCCGAAAGCGACCGCCGCGCGGTCCTGCACGACAACGCGGTGCGGCTCTACCGGCTGTGAGCGGGCGGATCCTGCACGGCCGTCGCGCGCCGCGCAAATGGCAATGCGGCGAGCGCGACGGCCGTGAACAGCGCGCCGGCCAGGAACGTGCCGTCCGGGCCGATCCGGTCCCATAATTCGCCCGCGATCACGCTCGCCGCCAGCAGCGCGATGCCGCTCACCAGATTGAACATGCCGAAGGCCGTGCCGCGCAGCTCCGCCGGCGCGGTGTCGGCGACCAGCGCCGAAAGCAGGCCCTGCGTCAGGCCCATATGCAGGCCCCAGAGCGCCACGCCGATCATCACCGGCGCCACGCTATTGCCGAAGGCGAGCACGAGATCGGCCACGATCAGAAGCGCGAAACCGGCGGTGAGCAGACCATAGCGTCCGATTCTGTCCGACAGCGCGCCCGCCGGCCAGGCCGAGAACGCGTAGACCACGTTCATCACCACCATCACGACCGGCACGAAGGTGAGATGGAGGCCGACGGATTGCGCGCGCAAGAGCAGAAAGGCTTCGCTGAAGCGCGCGAGGGTGAACACGGCCGCCACGGCGACCACCATCCAATAGGTGATGTCGAGCCGGGAAAGCTCGGCGCGCGACAGGGGTGCGCGCACCGCGCGCGGACGTCCCGGCTGCGCGGGCTCGCGCACGACCGATACGATGATGGCGACCGAAACGAAGGCCGGCGCCACCGCGATCCAGAACACGGCTTTGAAATTGTCGGCCAGAATGGCCATGAACACGATCGCCAACAGCGGGCCGAGCAGCGCTCCCACCGTGTCGAGCGATTGCCTGAGGCCGAAGGCGGTGCCGCGCAGGTCGGGCGGCGTCAGGTCGGCGACCAGCGCGTCGCGCGGCGCGCCGCGGATGCCCTTGCCGACGCGGTCGACGAAGCGCGCCGCCGTGAGCGGAACGATGTGGGTCACGAGCGGAAACACCGGCTTGGTGAGCGCCGCCAAGCCATAGCCGGCCGCCGCCAGCCATTTGCGCCGGCCCAGATAGTCGCTGAGCGCGCCGGAAAAGACCTTGGTGATGGAGGCGGTCGCTTCCGCAATGCCTTCGATGATGCCGACGGTGAGCGTGGAGGCCCCGAGCACGCTCACGAGATAGAGCGGCAACAGCGCATGGATCATCTCGGAGGAGACATCCATGAACAGCGAGACGAAACCCAGCGCCCAGACGCTGCCGGGAATCTCGCGCCAGCGGAGGAGGGAGGTGGAGGGGTCGGGCATGGCGATGCCTTCTTCACCTCTCCCCGCTTGCGGGGAGAGGTCGACAACCGAGCGTCAGCGAGGATGTCGGGTGAGGGGGCGTTTCCATGAGCTCAGACTTGCGACAACGCCCCCTCACCCGGCTCGCAGCTCGCGCTGCTCGCCACCCTCTCCCCGCAAGCGGGGAGAGGGAATTACGCCACCTCTTGTCTCCGCGCCGGGGCAAAGCGGCCGTAGAACGTTTCGTCGTGTTCGGCGAGATCGAGCAGCAATTTGCCGGGCGCGAAGCGCGCGCCGTACTTCTTTTCGAAGCGGCGGCACAGTTCGACGAATTTCCGCGCGCCCATCATGTCGATATAGGACAGCGTGCCGCCCGAATAGGGCGCGAAGCCCCAGCCGAGGATCGAGCCCACGTCGGCCTCACGCACGTCGGTGACGACCTTCTCCTCAAATGTGCGCGCCGCCTCCACCGCCTGCACGACCAGGAAGCGCTGCTTCAGTTCCTCGACGTCGATGGCCTCGACCTCGGCACGCGTCAGCTTCTTCGGCAGGAGTTCGGAAAGTCCCGGCCAAAGCCGTTTCGGCTGCCCTGGCGGATAATCATAGAAGCCCTTGCCGTTCTTGCGGCCGAACCGGCCCTCCTTCTCGACCATGTCTTGCAGGAGCTTTTTCATCCCCGGATTGACCGCGCCGGGACCGATATCGGCTTCCGTGGCACGCATGATCTTGAGGCCGAGGTCGAGCGCCGTTTCATCGTTGAGCGCGAGCGGACCGACCGGCATACCGGCCATGCGCGCGGCATTCTCGACCAACGCGGGCGGAATGCCCTCGATGAGCATCAGGTGGCCTTCCTGGATGTAGTTCAGCACGCAGCGGTTGGCGTAGAAGCCGCGCGTGTCGTTCACCACGATCGGCGTCTTGCGGATCGCGCGCACGAAATCGAGCGCCGTCGCGAGCGCCTTGTCGCCGGTCTGTTTGCCGAGGATGATTTCGGTGAGCATCATGCGGTCGACCGGCGAGAAGAAATGGATGCCGATGAAGCGCGCCGGCTCCTTGAACTCGGCGGCAAGCGAGGTGATCGGCAAAGTCGAGGTGTTGGAGGCAAAGATCGCGTCGTCGCGGATCACGGCCTGGATCTTGCCAATGACCTCGGACTTCACCTTGCGGTCCTCGAACACGGCCTCGATCACGAGATCGCAGTCGGCGAGCGCCGCGTAATCGGCGGTGGGCGTGATCAAACCCAACAGCGCATCGCGCTCGGCGCTTTTCATGCGGCCCTTCATCACCCGGTCCGAAAGCGCCTTGTGCAGGCCGGCCTTGCCCTTGTCCGCGGTCTCCTGATCGCGGTCGATCAGCACGACCTGCAAACCCGCCGCCGCGCTCACCTGCGCGATGCCCGCGCCCATGAAGCCGGCGCCGACCACGCCGATCTTTTTCAGCGACGAGGGCGGCACGGAAGCCGGCCGCCGCGCGCCCTTGTTCAACTCCTGCATGGACACGAACAGCGTACGGATCATCGCGGCAGCCTGCGGCGAGCGCAGGATCTTGGCGAACCAGCGCGACTCGACGCGCAGCGCAATGTCCATCGGCAATTGCAGGCCTTCGTAGACCACCTGCATGATGGCGCGCGCGGCCGGATAATTGTCGTAGGTTTCGCGCCGGTAGATGGCATTCGCGGCCGGGAAGGTCATCATCCCCGCTTTGGAATAGACCAGCCCGCCCGGCAGCTTGAACCCCTTCTCATCCCAGGGCGCGACCGCCTTGCCGCCGGCCTTGATCCAGTCCTTCGCCGCCTTGATCAGATCGCCGGCCGGCACCACCGCGTCGATCAGCTTCATCGCCTTGGCACGGTCGGTCTTGAGCTGGTCACCCTTGAGCAGGAATTGCAGCGCATCGGCGGGCGGCAATAGGCGCGCCACGCGTTGCGTTCCACCGGCACCGGGGAACAGGCCGATCTTGATCTCGGGCAAGCCGAGCCGCGTCTTCGGATTGTCGGCGGCAATGCGATGGTGGCAGGCGAGCGCCAATTCAAAGCCGCCGCCCATCGCGGTGCCGTTGAGCGCGCACACCCACGGCTTGCCGCAGGTCTCGATGCGGCGATAGAGCAGCGACAGCTTGCGGCTTTCCTCAAACATGAAGGCCGATGCGGCTTCCTCGCCCTGGCCGCGCACCATGTCGGCATAGACCGCACCCATGCGCTCCAGCATGGTGAGGTCGGCCCCGCCGCAGAAGGCCTCCTTGCCCGAAGTGATGACCGCGCCCTTGATCGCGGCATCGCTCGCCACCTTCTCCACGACGCCCGCGAGCTCCTCGATGGCGCTCATGGTGATGACATTCATCGAGCGGCCCGGCATGTCCCATGTAACGAGCGCGATACCGTCGGCATCGATGTCGAGCGTGAAATCGGTCATGGCCGGGTCCTTCAGAAAGGTTCGCCGTTCTTGCGCGTGTAGCGGAAGCCGTTTTCGTCGCGCACCACTTTCATGTCGATGTCGGAATAATGCGCGCGCTCGGTCGGCGCGCGCGTCCCGACCTCGATGAAAACAGCATCGCGCGCCGAGCGGTTGACGAGGCAGTGCCCATTCGCCACGCCGGCCTTCCAGGCCGCGGCGTCGCCCGCCTTGAGCACGGTTTCGCCGCTGTCCTCGCACAGCACGACCTCGCCTTCGAGCACGTAGACCAGCTCGTCCTCGTTCTCGTGCCAATGACGCTGCGACGAGGCCGCGCCCGGCTTCAACGTGCAGATATTGACGCCGAACTGGCTGAGGCCCGCGGCCTTGGCAAGCCGCTTGCGCGCGCGTCCCTCGACCGCCTTGTTGAAGGGCGCCGGATAGTTGGTCGCGGTGTCGAGCTGGATATTCGCAATGTCGATCTTGGGCATGCGCCCCACCTTTCTTTCCTCACCCCCCGCAAGCGGGGAGAAGAACAGAACTCACACCCTCTCGATGATCGTCGCGGTCCCCATGCCGGCGCCGATGCACAGCGTGATCAGCGCCGTGGATTTTCCGGTGCGCTCCAGCTCGTCGAGCGCGGTGCCGAGGATCATGGCCCCGGTGGCGCCGAGCGGATGGCCCATGGCGATCGCGCCGCCGTTCACGTTCACCTTCGTATTGTCGATGTCGAAGGCCTGCATGAAACGCAGGACCACCGAAGCAAAGGCCTCGTTGATCTCGATGAGGTCGATGTCGGACAGCTTCATTCCGGCCTTCTTCAGCACCTTCTCCGTCACCGCGATCGGGCCCGTCAGCATGATCGCGGGCTCGGAGCCGATATTGGCGAAGGCCTTGA
>Ga0182748_1004070_pt1 | contig 11867 bp, 9 predicted proteins | sample eDN3rd37CKraftOP_FD_128877 | JGI IMG/M metagenome (GOLD analysis project Ga0182748, IMG submission 128877) | Enriched Organic Plus compost microbial communities from Emeryville, California, USA - eDNA 3rd pass 37_C Kraft OP (version 2) (version 2) ...
CGCATCGACCTGCATGCCGACCTGTGCTGCACCGTGCATTATTGTCCGGCGAGCGGCGCCCAACTGGCGGTCGACTTCCATCGCAAGGGCGAAAAGCCGGCTGACGACCTTCTGCTCGATCTCGACTCGCTACCGGGGCTTGCCGCATGAGCCGAATCCCGAACCCGTTTCTCACCGCGGCCGGCGACGAATTGCCGACGCAATACGACCGACCGCCCGAGTTCGAAGGGTTCATCGAAGAGCGCGACATCAAGGTGCGGATGCGCGACGGCGTCCACCTGTCGATCGATGTCTATCGACCGGACACCAAGGAAAAGCTCCCTGCCCTGCTTGCCTTCGCGATCTACAACAAGGACCTGCAGGGCCCCGATGTTGCCGAGGCGCTGACACCGCAGCCGTCATGGTCGCCGCTTTGGACCGGCTGGCTTGAAGCCGGCGACACGCGCTTCCTCACATCGCGCGGCTATATCCATGTGATTGGCGCGCCACGCGGCATCGGCAAGTCCGAAGGCGGCGGCTCGCGCGAATTCGACAGCTACGACCTGATCGAATGGATCGCGCAACAGCCCTGGTGCGACGGCAATGTCGGCATGATCGGCATATCCGGATTCGGCGCCGAGCAATTCAACGTGGCCAAGCAGCAGCCGCCGTCATTGAAGGCGATCTTCCCGTTCGACCCCCGCGGCGCCTATGGCACGCTCGGCAGCTTCCGCGAGGAATATCACGGTGGCGTGCTGCACCTGTTCCGCTATCTCCTTTCGATCAATCTCGTCGCGCATCAGAACAAGGGCCAGCCGGGCGAATTGCCGCCGGAGCGCGAAGCGCTGTGGCGCGAAGCGATGGCCAATCCGGACTTCAAGATCTATCCGCACGTCTACAACATCCTGACCCAGAAGGGTCAGCACCTGCCGGCGATCTTCGATTTCCTGATCCACCCTTACGACAGGGAGGAAACCGTCGAGAAGGCGGAGGCGGACTTCAAGAAGATCAACATCCCGGCCTATACCGGCTCGGGCTGGTATGCCTACGGATACAAGACGCATCTCAACGGCGCGCAGAACTGGTTCCGCAACATCGATGTGCCGAAGAAGGTCGCATTCGGCGGACCGTCACATCTCGAACGTCCCTTCCGGTCCTTCCATCAGGAGATCCTGCGCTGGTACGACCACTGGCTGAAGGGCATCGATACCGGCATCATGAACGAGCCGCCGGTGAAATATTGGGTCATGGGCGAGAATGCGTGGCGGTCCGGCCAGGACTGGCCGCTGCCCGAAACGCAATGGACCAAGCTTTATCTGTCGAGCTGGGGCCGGCTGCGGCCGCAACCTTTCCTGCCGTCCAGCACTGACGGACGGCTGGCGCCCGACGCCTTCGTGCAGATGCCGATTACCCAGACCAGCGAGGTCCAGCGCCTGCGCTACATGAGCGAGCCGCTGCCGCAGGACACGCTGATCGCCGGGCCGATCGTGCTCAACCTGTTCGCGGAAATCGATCAGGACGACACCAACTGGATCGTGATCCTCAGCGATGTCGGTCCGGATGTCTCGGTTCGCACCGCCCGCGAGGGCGAGCGCAATGTGCCGCGCGACCTGCCTGAACGGGAGCTCACCCGCGGCTGGCTGAAGGCCTCGATGCGCGAACTCGATCCGAAGCGGTCAAAGCCGTGGAAGCCCTGGCACAAGCTGACGCGCGCCGCCAAAAAGCCGGTGGTGCCCGGTGAGGTCACCGAATACGCGATCGAACTGATGGCGACCGCGAACCTGTTCAAGGCGGGACACCGGATCTGCCTCGACATCACCAGCCTCGACGTGCCGACCGGCGTCGGGGGAGCGACCAATGTCGAGTACATCCCGTATCACATCTGCGACCACCGGACGGTGCTGCACAAGGTCCACCACGACGAGGCGCATCCCTCGCACCTCCTGTTGCCGGTGATCCCGCAGGATTAACGATTCGTTACGCTGGCCGGTGGAATTCCGGCCGGAACCGCGACCATGACAACGCTGCCGTGACGCTGTAATCACCGCGTCATGACATTCCTGATCGCAGCCCTGTCCCTCGCGATATGGGTTTATTGCGTGTTCTTCCGCGGCGGCTATTGGCACGCCCGGGTGAACGGCGACGAGCCTGCCCCGACCCCCGAAGCCTGGCCGCACATCGTCGCGGTGATTCCGGCGCGCAATGAGGCCGAGACCATCGCCGACTGCGTGACGTCGCTGCTGATCCAGGATTATCCGGGCCGTTTCTCGATCGTCCTTGTGGACGACAACAGCGATGACGCAACCGCCGCAATCGCCGCAGGCCTGCCGGAGCGGACGGGCTCTCCGGTGCCTTTGACGGTCCTGAAGGGCGCTCCGCTCCCGGACGGCTGGACCGGCAAGCTCTGGGCGCTCCAGCAAGGCATTGCCGGGGCCGAGCGGGAGAGCCCGGATTATCTGCTGCTGACGGATGCGGACATTGTCTACGCCCCTGGCATGCTGCGCTCGCTGGCGGCGCGTGCGGCATCCGGTCGCTATGTCCTGACCTCGCTGATGGCAAAACTGCGCTGCGAGACCCTGGCCGAGCGGGCGTTCATCCCGGCCTTCGTCTATTTCTTCCAGATGCTCTATCCGTTCGCCTGGGTGAACGATCCCAGGCACCGGGTCGCCGCGGCGGCGGGCGGCTGCATGCTGGTCCGCACGGCGGCGCTGGCGCGGGCCGGCGGGATCGGGGTCATCCGCAATGCCCTGATCGACGACTGCACGCTCGCCAGGGTGATGAAGGCCCAGGGGCCGATCTGGCTCGGGCTGACGGACCGCGTGCGCAGCATCCGCGCTTCGACCGGGATCTCCGAAATCCACACCATGGTCTCGCGCTCGGCTTACGCGCAGCTGCGCTATTCGCCGCTCCTTTTGGCGCTGACCCTGATCGGCATGGCGGTGACCTACTGGGCGCCGCCGCTCCTGACCTTTGCCGGCGCGGGCGGGGTCCGGCTGCTGGCATTGGCGGCCTGGGCGCTGATGGCAGTCTCGTTTTGGCCAATGTTGCGCTTTTATGGTCTAAGTCCCCTCTGGGCACCTCTCCTGCCGGCCATTGCAACCGGGTATATGGCATTTACCTGCAGTTCCGCCTTGCAGCACATGTCGGGCCGCGGCGGCCGCTGGAAGGGGCGTTATCAGGCGAAAAGGGCCTGAAACTCAGCCTGAAGAAAGGTGTGATGGTTCAATCGGCAGACTACCGGTCCGGCAAGGGGCATCGCGACGAGAATTTCCCCGTCGCGTCGCGGCTCGTGAGTGCGCGGCACAGGCCGGTCATCATGGCATTCTACGATTTCGCGCGGGCGGCCGACGATATCGCGGATCACCCGAGCCTGTCTGCCGACGAGAAATTGCGCGGACTGGATCGCATGGAAGCCTCGCTCACCGGCGCGAGTTCCGACGATGACCTGTCGGTTCGCCTGCGCGAGCAGATCGCCGCGCGAAAACTCTCGCCGGTCCACGCCCTCGATCTCCTGAAGGCTTTCCGCCAGGACGTCACCAAGCTGCGTTATGACGACTGGGACGACCTGATCGGCTATTGCACATATTCGGCGATGCCGGTCGGACGCTTCGTGCTCGATGTGCATGGCGAGGACCGGGCGACCTGGGCGTCGTCGGACGTGCTCTGCGCCGTGCTGCAGATCATCAACCACCTGCAGGATTGCGGGAAGGATTATCGCAATCTCAATCGCGTCTATCTCCCACAGGATTCCTTGCGGGCGCATGGCGCCGCGACCGAAGACCTCGCGCGCGCGAAGGCCTCGCCCGCCCTGCTCGCCTGCCTGCACGAACTGACCGGGCGCACCACGCGCTATTTCGACACCCAGCCGCCGCTCGCCGACGACATCGGCGACACGCGCCTCGCCTGCGAAGTCGCTGCGATCGATTCCCTTGCGCGCCAGTTGCTCGCGGTCCTGCAACGCGCCGACCCCTTGGCTGACAAGGTGCATTTCGGCCGCGGCAAGCTCCTCGCCGTCATGACGGGTTCGGTGGCGAAGACACTTGTCCGCCGCATCTTGCCGCGCAGCCTGTCGGACCGGCGGCCTCAGGATATCCGTCTGTGAGCACGCCGTCTGTCTCAGCCGACGCCGCACAGCATGCTGGCGGATCGTCGTTCTATCTCGCGATGCGGATCCTGCCGCGCGCCAAGCGCGAGGCGATGTTCGAGGTCTATAAATTCTGCCGCAAGGTCGATGACGTCGCCGACTCCGAAGGCCCGCGCGACGCGCGGCGCGACGAGCTGAACCGCTACCGCGACGATATCGCTGCGCTCTATGCGGGACGCATGTCGGAGCGCATGGGCGGCTTCCTTGGCCCGGTGCGGGACTTCGACCTGCGGCGGGAGGATTTCCTCGCCATTGTCGACGGCATGGAGATGGATGTCGTCGCCGACATTCGAGCCCCGTCGCTCGACACGCTCGATCTGTATTGCGACCGCGTCGCGAGCGCGGTCGGCCGCCTGTCGGTCCGCATCTTCGGCGTGCCCAACGATGACGGCATCGCGCTGTCGCATCATCTCGGCCGCGCCCTTCAGCTCACCAACATCCTGCGCGATATCGACGAGGATGCCGCGATCGGCCGCCTTTATCTGCCGCGCGAATTCCTGTCCGCCGCAGGGATCGAGGGCGACGATCCGGACCGTGTGCTCGCTTCGCCCGCTCTCGGGCAGGCCTGCGCGCCATTGATCGCGAAGGCGCGCGAGCATTTCCGGCAGGCGCGCACCATCATGGACCGGCAACCGCGCTCAAGCGTCAAGGCGCCCCGCATCATGGCGGAAGCCTACGCGCCGATGCTCGACAAGCTGCAGCAGCGCGGCTTTGCGGCACCGCGCGAGCGCGTCCGGCTGGATCGCCTCCATCTGATCGGCGCGGTCCTGCGCTACGGCATTGTGTGATGATCAAGCACGTTCACGTCATCGGCGCCGGGCTCGCCGGCCTCTCCGCTGCCGTGCGGCTGACCGCCGCCGGTATCGCCGTCACCGTCCATGAGGCCACACGCCAGGCCGGCGGCCGCTGCCGCTCCTACGACGATGCCGCCACCGGCATGCATATCGACAACGGTACGCATCTTCTGCTGTCGGGAAATCACGCGGCCGTGGATTATCTGAAGGCGATCGGCATCGCGCCGGATTTCGCCCCGGCCAATTTCCGCTTTGTCGACGGCGCAACCGGCGAAAGCTGGATTCTGCGGATGGGCGACGGCAGCCTGCCGACATGGATTTTCGATGCCGGCAGCCGCGTGCCGCGAACCTCGATCCTCGATTATCTGAAGCTTGCGCCGCTTCTCCTCGGCAGGACCGACCGGCCGCTGCGCGAAGTGCTGGATCGCGACAGCGAATTGTATCGCCGGCTGCTCGATCCCCTGATGGTCGCGGCATTGAATATCGACACGCCGAGCGGATCGTCCCGGCTCGCGGCCCAGATCGCCCGCGAGACCCTGATGCGCGGCGGCCAGGCCTGCCGGCCGCTGGTCTTCGAACGCGGCCTGAGCACCGCCTTTGTCGAACCGGCTCTGGCGCTCCTGAGCGCGCGCGGGGCGACGGTTCGCTTCGAGCATGAACTGGAAGGCCTGACCTTCGCCGACAGCGGATCGGTGACGCTCCGCTTCAGGGACGAGGAGATCACGCTGGGCGACGAGGCGGCGGTGATCCTTGCCGTTCCGGCCTATGCCGCGACCGCCCTGGTTCCCGGTCTGGATGCGCCCGACCAGTTTCGGTCGATCATCAATTTTCATTACGATTGCGCGCCGCCCGCCAACAGCCCGTTCATGACCGGCGTGATCGGCCGCACGGTCGAGTGGATTTTCGCCTTCAAAAACCGTATTTCCGCGACCATCAGCCATGCCGATCGCCTGTTGACGCTGCCGCGCCAGGACCTCGCCGCGACGGTCTGGGGCGAGATTGCGGACATACTGGACATGGACGGACCGCTTCCTAAATGGCAATTGGTGCGTGAGCGCCGCGCAACCTTTGCTGCAACTCCCGAACAAAACGCCCGCCGGCCCGGCCCGAAAACACGCTGGCCGAACGTCATTCTTGCGGGCGACTGGACCGACACCGGCCTGCCGGCGACGATCGAAGGCGCAATCCGATCGGGCCGGAATGCGGCCGAACTTCTGTCAAACAGATGATGCTGACGACCGACAAAACCACTTCCCTGGCCCGCGACGTCCTCGACCATTCGGTCACAAACGCGACCGACGCACTGCTGAAGGATCAGAAGCCGGACGGCCACTGGGTCTTCGAACTCGAGGCCGATGCCACCATACCGGCGGAATATGTGCTGCTGCGCCACTATCTCGGCGAGCCGGTGGATGCCGAGCTGGAGCGCAAGATCGCGGTCTATCTGCGCAGGATTCAAGGCAAGCACGACGGCTGGCCGCTGTTTCACGATGGCGACTTCGACATGAGCGCCAGCGTGAAGGCGTATTTCGCACTCAAGATGATCGGCGACTCTCCCGATGCGGATCACATGCGGCGGGCACGCGAAGCGATCCTCGCACGCGGCGGCGCCTCGCACAGCAATGTGTTTACCCGCGCGCTGCTCGCGCTGTATGGCGTCGTGACATGGCGCGCGGTGCCGGTGATGCCGGTCGAAATCATGCTGCTGCCGCGCTGGTTTCCATTTCATCTGACGAAGGTGTCCTATTGGGCACGCACCGTCATCGTGCCGCTGCTGGTGCTCGGCGCGCTGAAGCCGATGGCGCGCAATCCGAAAGGAGTGACGATCGACGAGCTGTTTCTGGAAGATCCGAAATCGGTCGGCGGCGTGAAGAAGGCCGGCCACCAGAAATGGTCATGGTTCCTGTTCTTCCGTGGCGTCGATATCGTGCTGCGCGCGACCGAGCCGCTGTTTCCGAAGGCGACGCGCCAGAAGGCGATCGAAGCGGCGGTCGCGTTCGTCAAGGAACGGCTGAACGGCGAAGACGGGCTCGGCGCCATCTACCCGGCGATGGCCAACAGCGTGATGATGTATGACGTGCTCGGTTATCCCGAGGATCATCCGGACCGCGCCATCGCGCGGCTCTCGATCGAGAAGCTGCTCGTCGTCAAGGACGATGAGGCTTATTGCCAGCCCTGCGTCTCCCCCGTCTGGGATACCGCGCTGACCGCGCATACTCTGCTCGAAGTCGGCAGCGATCAGGCCAGGGCCGCCGCGAAGGGCGGGCTCGACTGGCTCATTCCGCGTCAGGTGCTCGATCTGAAGGGCGACTGGGCCGAGCAACGGCCAGACGTGCGGCCGGGTGGATGGGCTTTCCAGTATAACAATGCCTATTATCCGGACCTCGACGACACCGCGGTCGTTGCCATGGCGATGAACAGGTCCGAGGCCAACAGCGCTACGCAGAAATACAGCCCGGCGGTCGAGCGCGCCCGCGAATGGGTGCTCGGATTGCAGAGCGCGGACGGCGGCTGGGCGGCCTTCGATGCCGACAACACCTACAGCTACCTGAACAACATACCCTTCTCGGATCATGGCGCCCTGCTCGATCCGCCGACCGAGGACGTCACCGCGCGCTGCATCTCCATGCTGGCGCAATTGCCGCAGGATGAAGCCGGTACGCGCGCCATTGCCCGTGGCGTGGAATATCTGCGCAAGACGCAGCTCGCGGACGGCTCCTGGTACGGGCGCTGGGGCCTGAATTACATCTACGGCACCTGGTCATGCCTGTGCGCGCTCAATGCCGCGGGGCTTGACCCTGAGGACGACATGGTCGCGCGGGCGGCGTCCTGGCTGCTGTCGATCCAGAATGCCGATGGCGGCTGGGGCGAGGACGGCGCGAGCTACAAGCTCGACTATTCGGGCTACGAGCCGGCGCCGAGTACGCCGTCACAGACGGCCTGGGCGTTGCTTGGACTGATGGCGGCCGGCAAGGTCGATCACCCGCAGGTCGCGCGGGGCGTCCGATACCTGCTCGAGCATCAGAAGGACCACGGGCTCTGGGACGAGGAGCGTTTCACCGCCACGGGCTTCCCGCGGGTCTTCTATCTGCGGTATCACGGCTACCGGAAATTCTTCCCGCTCTGGGCGGTCGCCCGCTACCGCAATCTGACCGCGGCCAATGATCGCCGCGTCGCCTTCGGCATGTGATCGGATGAGCTCCGCACCGCCAACGCTCCTGGTCGTCACCGGATTGCAGCGCGAGGCGCGGATCGCGCGTGGCCCCGGCGTCGTCACCGTGTGCAGCGGGGGCAATGCCTTGCTGCTGCAGAAGCGCCTGTCGGCGCTGGCGCCGGCCGCGCGGAACGGCTCCGGTGCGCCGGCGATTGGCGGTGTGCTGAGTTTCGGTCTCGCGGGCGGCCTCGCCCCGCATCTGAAATCGGGAGACCTCGTGATTTCATCGAGCGTGCAATGCGCGGCCGATCATCATGAGGCTCATCGGGGCTGGCACGAGGCCGTTGCGTCCGCGCTCGATGCGAAGCTCACGGCGCATCGCGGCAAGACCGCGGGCCACAATCTGGTTCTCGCCAAGACCTCAGAGAAAGACGCGATGCATCGTCAGACCGGCGCCCTCGCCGTCGACATGGAATCGCACATCGCCGCTGCCTATGCGCGGGCGCACAATCTGCCGTTCGTCGCGATCCGTGCGATCAGTGATTGCTCGACGCGCAGCCTGCCCCCGGTCGCCACCGATGCGTTGACGGAGGATGGGTCGATTGCCTTGCGGCGCGTGATCATGGGCCTGTTGCGCGACACCGGCCAGTTGCCGGCGATGATCGCCGCCGGCGTCGATTCAGAACGCGCGTTTGCGTCGTTACGCCGCTGTCGCCGTCTTCTTGGCCCGCTCTTCGGCCTCAGCCGCGCGGATCTCTGACAGCTTCATCTGCACCTGCGACGAGAACACGTATTGTGCCGGACGCTGCTTATCGAGCGCGATCTCCGGCGCCATCGGGCCCGAGGTGCGAACGCCGCGCAACGACACCCACAGCGCCTTGAGCGGATTGTTGAACGCCTGGTCCGCTGCCGTCGGCTCGTAACCGCAATGCGCCATGCAATTCGCGCATTTTTCGTACTTGCCGGTGCCGTATGAATCCCAATCCGTGGTTTCCATCAGCTCCTTGAAGGTCCGCGCATAGCCTTCACCCAGCAGATAGCAGGGCTTCTGCCAGCCGAAAATGTTGCGCGCGGGCATGCCCCACGGCGTGCATTCGTATTGCTGATTGCCGGCGAGGAAGTCGAGGAAGGACGTGGAGTGCATGAACTTCCAGCCCTTGCCCTTGCCGAGTTCGAAAACCTTGCGGAACAGCTCCTTGGTTTTCTTGCGGTTCAGGAAGTGCTGCTGGTCCGGGGCGCGCTCATAGGCATAGCCGGGTGAAATCGACACGCCGACGCCGAGCTCCTTGGCATAGTCGAGGAACGCGGCGATGTCTTCGGCGGTGTGACCATCGAAGATCGTCGCATTGACGTTGACCGCAAAGCCCGCGTCCTGCGCGGCCTTGATCGCCTTCACCGCCTTGTCGAACACGCCCTTCTGCGACACCGCCTTGTCGTGGTGGTCGCGCAGGCCGTCGAGATGCACCGAGAAGAACAGATAAGGCGACGGCTTGAAAAGATGCAGCTTCTTCTCCAGAAGCAGCGCGTTGGTGCAGAGCGAGACGAATTTCTTGCGCGCCACGAGGCCGGCAACGATCTCGCCGATGTCCTTATGGATCAGCGGCTCGCCGCCGGGAATTGCGACCATCGGCGCCCCGCATTCATCCGCGGCGTCGAGGCATTCCTGCACGGTCATGCGGCGGTTGAGGATCGCGTCAGGGTAGTCGATCTTGCCGCAGCCGGCGCAGGCCAGATTGCACCGGAACAGCGGCTCCAGCATCAGCACCAGCGGATAACGCTTTCGGCCGAGCAGCTTCTGCTTGAGCAGATAGGCGCCGATCCGGAGTTCTTTGTGAAATGGTATCGCCATGGTCGAGGTCTATGGGGTAAATCCTAAACGGAAGCAACTTCGGCCGGGAGGCGGAAGGTGATGTTCTCTTCCCGGCCCGGAAGCGCGCTGACATCGACGATGCGCAGCCGCCGCAATGCCTCGATGACGTCGTTGACCAGCACCTCGGGCGCGGAAGCGCCGGCGGTGATGCCGACGGTTTCGACCCCCGCGAGCCAGGCCGGCTGGAGTTCGCTGCCGTCCGCGATCAGGTAGCTCGGGATTCCGGCTTCCTCGCCGATCTCACGCAGACGATTCGAATTGGACGAATTGGTGGCGCCGACCACCAGCAGAAGATCGGCGACCTTGCACAGATCACGCACCGCGCTTTGCCTGTTCTGCGTGGCGTAGCAGATGTCGCGGGTGTCCGGACCCTGGATATCGCTGAATTTCCGGGTCAATGCGGCGATGATGTCGCGGGTGTCGTCGACGCTCAGCGTCGTTTGAGTAACATACGCGACCGGAACATCCGTCGGAATATCGAGCTTTTCGACGTCGGCGACGGTCTGCACGAGAACGACCGTCCCCGGGATCTGGCCCATCGTGCCCTCGACCTCGGGATGCCCGGCATGTCCGATCAGGATCACGGTGCGACCCTGTCCGACATAGCGTTTGCCCTGATTATGAACCTTGGTGACGAGCGGACAGGTGGCGTCGATCACCGGCAGGCTTCGCTCCGACGCTTCCCGCTCGACCTGCTTGGAGACGCCATGTGCACTGAAGATGGCGACGGCGCCGTCCGGTATCTCGGAGACGTCCTCGACGAAGCGCGCGCCCTTCGCCTTGAGCGACTCGACCACAAACTTGTTGTGAACGATCTCGTGGCGCACATAGACCGGCGGGCCGTATTTCTTGAGCGCACGCTCGACAATGTCGATTGCGCGCACGACGCCGGCGCAGAAACCGCGCGGTTGAGCCAGCACCACATTCAGCGGACGGAGCTGTGTCCGGGGAGTATCGTCTGGCTTACGCAAGCTGCACCTTGTCCTGATTGAGAGTCTTGCCGAGGGCTTCGAACGCCTTCGCGAGAATGCCGTTCGCATCCAGCCCGGCGCGGGCGTACATTGCAGCGGGCGTGTCCTGGTCGATGAAGATGTCCGGCAGGACCATGCTGCGCACCTTGAGACCGTTGTCCAAGGCGCCATGGTCAGCCAGCGTCTGAAGGACGTGCGAACCAAAGCCGCCGATCGATCCTTCCTCGATAGTGATCAGCACTTCATGATTGCGGGCCAGCCGCAGAACCAGCTCGGTATCGAGCGGCTTCGCGAAACGCGCATCGGCGACCGTCGTGGTGAGGCCATGTGCAGCGAGCGCCTCGGCGGCCTTCATGCATTCGGCCAGCCGGCCACCATAGGAAAGCAGCGCGATGCTGCTGCCCTCGCGGAGGACGCGGCCCTTGCCGATTTCGAGCGGAACTCCGACCTCAGGCAATTCCACACCGACGCCGTCACCCCGCGGATAGCGCAGTGCAGACGGCACGTCATCGAGCGCAGCTTGCGTCGCGACCATATGAACGAGGTCGGCCTCATCGGCAGCCGCCATCAGAACGAAGTGCGGCAGGCAACCCAGATAGGCAACGTCGAACGAGCCGGCATGCGTCGGGCCGTCGGCCCCGACGAGACCGGCGCGGTCCAGCACAAAGCGGACCGGCAGCTTCTGGATGGCGACGTCGTGCACCACCTGGTCGTAGGCGCGTTGCAGGAAGGTCGAATAGATCGCAACGAACGGCTTCAGCCCCTCCGTCGCAAGCCCTGCCGCAAAGGTGACGGCGTGCTGTTCGGCAATCCCGACGTCGAAGGTCCGGTTGGGGAATTTCTTCTCGAAGATATCGACCCCGGTGCCTGACGGCATCGCAGCGGTGATGGCGACGATCTTGTCGTCCTTCTCGCCTTCCTTGACCAGGCTTTCGCCGAACACCTTGGTGTAGGA
>Ga0182748_1004072_pt1 | contig 11866 bp, 9 predicted proteins | sample eDN3rd37CKraftOP_FD_128877 | JGI IMG/M metagenome (GOLD analysis project Ga0182748, IMG submission 128877) | Enriched Organic Plus compost microbial communities from Emeryville, California, USA - eDNA 3rd pass 37_C Kraft OP (version 2) (version 2) ...
AGACGTGGAACGGGTCGTGATGGATGCGCTCCTGGCACACCTTGATGAGGTCGCCGGCGCCCCGCAGCATGCACGGCGTCGTGCCGCAGACCTGCACATGCGCCTTCTTGCCGACCGGCTGCAGCAGGAACATCGTGTAGAAGGTCGCAACCTCAAGCACGCGGATGTAGGCCATGCCGAGCAGGCTGGCCACCGCCTCGATCGCTTTCTGCGACAGCCAGCCGCCGTTCTGCTCCTGCGCGCGCCACAGGAGCGGGATCACCGCCGACTGCTGGCGGCCTTCCGGATATTTCGCGATCTGCGTCTTCGCCCAGGCGAGGTTCTCCTCGGTAAAGGCGAAGCTGTCGGGCTGCAGTTCGGGCGGGGCGAGACGGCGTACGCTCATCGGTCGACCTCCCCGAACACGATGTCGAGCGAGCCGAGCACCGCCGACACGTCGGCGAGCATGTGGCCGCGGCACAGGAAGTCCATCGCCTGCAGGTGCGCGAAGCCCGGCGCGCGGATCTTGCACTTGTACGGCTTGTTGGTGCCGTCGGCGACGAGATAGACGCCGAACTCGCCCTTGGGCGCTTCGACCGCCGCGTAGACTTCGCCCGCCGGCACGTGGAATCCTTCCGTGTAGAGCTTGAAGTGATGGATGAGCGCTTCCATCGAGCGCTTCATCTCGCCGCGCTTGGGCGGCACGATCTTATTGTCCTGCACGCTCACCGGGCCCTGCCCGTCGCTCGCGCGCAGCTTGGCGATGCACTGCTTCATGATGCGCACGGACTGGCGCATCTCCTCCATGCGGATGCAATAGCGGTCGTAGCAGTCGCCGTTCTTGCCGATCGGAATGTCGAAATCCATCTCGGCGTAGCACTCGTACGGCTGCGCCTTGCGCAGGTCCCAGACCGCGCCCGAGCCGCGCACCATCACGCCCGAGAACCCCCACGCCCAGGCGTCCTCGAGCTTCACCACGCCGATGTCGACGTTGCGCTGCTTGAAGATGCGATTGTCGGTCAGCAGCGTCTCGAGATCGTCGCAGACGGCGAGGAACGGATCGCAGAACGCCTCGATGTCGTCGACCAGCTTGGGCGGCAGATCCTGGTGCACGCCGCCCACGCGGAAATAGGCCGCGTGCATGCGCGAGCCGGACGCGCGCTCGTAGAACATCATCAGCTTCTCGCGCTCCTCGAAGCCCCACAGCGGCGGGGTGAGCGCGCCGACGTCCATCGCCTGCGTGGTGACGTTGAGCAGGTGCGAGAGCAGCCGGCCGATTTCCGAGTAGAGCACGCGGATGAGCTGCGCCCGGCGCGGCACATCAATGCCGAGCAGCTTTTCCGCCGCCAGGCAGAACGCGTGCTCCTGGTTCATCGGCGCGACGTAGTCGAGCCGGTCGAAGTACGGGATCGCCTGCAGGTAGGTCTTATGCTCGATCAGCTTCTCGGTGCCACGATGCAGGAGGCCGATATGCGGATCGACGCGCTCGACCACCTCGCCGTCGAGCTCGAGCACGAGGCGCAGCACTCCGTGGGCCGCAGGATGCTGCGGTCCGAAGTTGATGGTGAAGTTGCGGAGCGATGTCTCGGGCATTGGCTTATTTCGCCTTTTCGTCGCCCGGCAGCACGTAGTCGGTGCCTTCCCAGGGCGACAGGAAGTCGAACGAACGGAACTCCTGTGCGAGCCGCACCTTGTCGTAGACGACGCGCTTCGCCTGATCGTCCCAGCGCACCTCGACGAAGCCCGTAAGCGGGAAATCCTTGCGCAGCGGATAGCCGTCGAAGCCGTAGTCGGTGAGCAGCCGGCGCATGTCCGGGTGGCCGGTGATCAGCACGCCATAGAGATCGTACATCTCGCGCTCGAACCAGTCGGCGCCAGGGAACACCTCGATGATCGAGGCGATCGGCGTCGCCTCGTCGGTCTCGATCTTGACGCGCACGCGTGCGTTCCTGGTCGGCGACAGGAAGTGGTAGACGACGTCGAAGCGTTTTTCGCGCGAAGGCCAGTCGACTGCGGTGATGTCGATGATGCAGCGGAACTCGCAGCGCGGATCGTCCCGCAGGAACCGCACCACCCGCACGATGTCGGCCGCGTTCGCGGTCAGCGTCAGCTCGCCAAAGGCGATCTCGTGGCCGGTGACGGCGCCGGGCAGCTCTCCCGCGATGGTCGCACCGAGTTCGGCGAGCTTGTCCATCTTCAACGCACCTGTCTCAGCGCTCGATCGTGCCGACGCGGCGGATCTTCTTCTGCAGCAGCATGACGCCGTAGAGCAGCGCCTCGGCGGTCGGCGGGCAGCCCGGCACGTAGATATCCACCGGCACGATGCGGTCGCAGCCGCGCACGACGGAGTACGAGTAGTGATAGTAGCCGCCGCCGTTGGCGCAGGACCCCATCGAGATGACGTAGCGCGGCTCCGGCATCTGGTCGTAGACCTTGCGCAGCGCGGGGGCCATCTTGTTGGTCAGTGTGCCGGCGACGATCATCACGTCGGACTGGCGGGGCGAGGCGCGCGGCGCGAAGCCGAAACGCTCGGCGTCGTAGCGCGGCATCGACATCTGCATCATCTCGACCGCGCAGCACGCGAGGCCGAACGTCATCCACATGAGCGAGCCGGTGCGCGCCCAGGTGACGAGGTTGTCCGCCGTGGTGACGAGGAAGCCCTTGTCGGCGAGCTCGTCGTTGAGGTTCAGGAAGAACGGATCGTCGGCGCCGACCGGTTTGCCGGTGCGCGGATCGAGGATTCCGGTGCTCGCAGGCGCAATCACGCTCATGCGCTCAATCCCATTCCAGGGCGCCTTTGCGCCACTCGTAGATGAAGCCGATCGTCAGAACGGCCAGGAACACGATCATCGACCAGAAGCCGAACGGGCCGAGCTGATCGAACGCCACCGCCCACGGAAACAGGAACGCGACCTCGAGATCGAAAATGATGAACAGGATCGATACGAGGTAGAAGCGCACGTCGAACTTCATGCGCGCGTCGTCGAACGCGTTGAAGCCGCATTCGTAGGCCGACAGCTTGTCGGGATCGGGCTGGCGGTAGGCGACGATGAACGGAGCGATCAGCAGCGCGAGCCCGATCACGAGCGCGACGCCGAGGAACACGACCAGCGGAAGATAGTCCTGCAGAAGTCCGCTCATACGACCCTTGCCCTGCCGACCCTTACCTGCGTCCGCGGACACGACGCCCGCGCCGGAAACCTGCCAGCCGAGCCGCCGGCGGCCGTCAAGACGCCGAAAACTCACGTGAAATGAGCCATGGCCGACGAGTTAGACTCGTTCCATGCAGGTTTGGGCAGGCTTAGCGCAGCGCACCATGGGTGGCAAGCCGCAGGCGGGGAAAGCAGGCGTGTCCCCGATGTACCTCCTGCGCTGTCCACTGTTGTCGGCGGCGACGCCGATTGGTGGTGCTCGGGATCACCACGCCCGGCGCGAGAGCCGGCGACGAATCGGTATCGTGCCGATCCCTCGTGTGCGTCGGCCACTCCGGCTGCGGCGCGCAAGCTTGGCCTGATTGCAGGAGATAAGGCGAATTGCGCTGCGCGCGCTGCGCTAAGCCTTCGACGGATAGATATGTCGGGCCCGGGCCAGCACAACCGTCGCGTCGTACCCCAAGCGGTCTGCGCCCGACGTGCGCACCCGTCATCGCGCGGCTACGCACGATGTGCCCCGCGGCCCTCACCGGCGATTGCGGCCGCCTGCGGATGATCTTGCTCCGCGCAGTCGAGGCCGCGGAATTCGGTCACAGCCCGCGTCGGACATGGAATGCATTTGCGCGGCGGTGCCGGCAGCGACGGTCAGTGCGCGCCGGCCGTGCGCGGCGACGGATGGGACGAAATTGCCGAGGACACCCGGGCGGTGAACTGGCGGGAGCGACGGGGCTCGAACCCGCGACCTCTGCCGTGACAGGGCAGCGCTCTGACCAACTGAGCTACGCCCCCGCGAACGCCCCGAACGATCGGTCGCCGTGGGAGGCCCGTGAGATAGGCCGCACCCCCGGGCAAGTCAAGCAAAGCTCCAAGCCCGGCGCGCCGCCCCTGCCCGCAACGGTGAATGAATGGGGGCGAGTCCCCCGGCGGCCGGTTTTGGGACAGGCAGGGGCAGGTTTGTCCCCGCCAAATGGGCACAACTTGGATTGATCCCCCGAAAAAGCCACAAAAATCGGGCTTTTTCGAATTTCGCGTGGCGACAAGTCGCCAGAATCATATATGCCACCGGCTGTTCTGCGTTATCCGACTCACCGAAAGGAGCGCCCATGGCGGCCAAGACCACTGCACCAACCGTGACGCTGAAACACCTCGCCGCCGCTCTGGCGGCCGACCACGAGATCTCGAAGAAGCAGGCCGAAGGCATGCTCAACGACCTCGTGGGCATGATGGTGAAGCATCTCAAGAAGGGCGAGCGCATCCGCATCGGCGGCTTCGGCATCCTGCAGGTGCGCAAGCGCGCCGCCCGCATGGGCCGGAACCCGGCGACCGGCGAGCCGATCAAGATCAAGGCGAGCAAGAAGGTCGCGTTCCGCGCGGCCAAGGAGCTCAAGGAAGCCGTCTGATCGGCCCTGGACTGGTTCTGTCCCGGCGCAGCCTCGCGCCGGGATTTTCTTTTGTGGAATGGACTTTGCGCGCAGTTGCGCAACCCGTGCCGCAACACGGATGCCGCCGCTGGCGCCTTGCGCCCCACGTCGGGCGGCGCGATAAACACCCGATCGGGCGGTTAGCTCAGTTGGTAGAGCGCCTGCTTTACACGCAGGATGTCGGCGGTTCGAGTCCGTCACCGCCCACCACCGCACTCAGAAGAAATCCCGCTTAAAACAAAACGGCGGCGCCGAAGCGCCGCCGTTTGTGTTTCGGAACCGAGCGTGTCCGCTCAGTGCGCGGTCAAGCCGGGACCTTCGTCCTCGACGGCGGGAGCCGGAGCTTCCTTGACCGCGGTCTCGTCCCAGGTGATCGGCTCGGGCTTGCGCACGAGCGCGTGGACGAAGACCTCGTCCATCCGCGACACCGGCACGATGTCGAGCTTGCTCTTGACCGAGTCCGGGATGTCGGTGAGGTCCTTCGCGTTCTCCTCCGGGATCAGCACCGTCTTGATGCCGCCGCGCAGCGCGGCGAGCAGCTTCTCCTTGAGGCCGCCGATCGGCAGCACGCGGCCGCGCAGCGTGATCTCGCCGGTCATGGCGACGTCGCGCCGCACCGGAATGCCCGTCATCACCGACACGATCGCCGTGACCATGGCGACGCCCGCCGACGGACCGTCCTTCGGGGTTGCCCCCTCCGGCACGTGCACGTGGATGTCGCGCTTGTCGAACAGCGGCGGCTCGATGCCGAAGGTGATCGCCCGCGAGCGCACGTAGGACGCGGCCGCGGAGATGGATTCCTTCATGACGTCGCGCAGGTTGCCCGTGACGGTCATGCGGCCCTTGCCGGGCATCATCGTGCCTTCGATCGTCAGCAACTCGCCGCCGACCTCGGTCCACGCCAGTCCGGTCACCACGCCGATCTGATCCTCCGATTCGATCTCGCCGTAGCGGAACTTCGGAACGCTCAGGTAGTCGGAGAGGTTGTCGACCGTAACCTTCACCGTCTTCTTCTTCGAGAGCATGAGCTCCTTCACCGCCTTGCGGGCGAGCGTCGAGATCTCACGTTCGAGGTTACGCACGCCGGCTTCCCGCGTGTAGCGGCGGATCAGCAGCATCAGGCCGTCGTCGTCGATCGACCATTCCTTGGCGTCGAGGCCATGCTTGGCCAGCGCGTTCGGGATGAGATGCTTGCGCGCGATCTCGGCCTTCTCGTCCTCGGTGTAGCCCGCGATCCGGATGATCTCCATGCGGTCCATCAGCGGCGGCGGGATGTTGAGCGTGTTCGCCGTCGTGATGAACATCACGTTGGACAGATCGTAGTCCACCTCGAGGTAGTGGTCGTTGAACGTGGTATTCTGCTCGGGATCCAGAACCTCGAGCAGCGCCGAGGACGGGTCGCCGCGGAAATCGGCGCCCATCTTGTCCACCTCGTCGAGGAGGAACAGCGGGTTCGAGGTTTTTGCCTTGCGCATCGACTGGATGATCTTGCCGGGCATCGAGCCGATGTAGGTGCGCCGGTGACCGCGGATCTCGGCCTCGTCACGCACGCCGCCGAGCGACACGCGCACGAACTCGCGTCCGGTCGCCTTCGCGATCGATTTGCCGAGCGAGGTCTTGCCGACGCCGGGCGGGCCGACGAGGCACAGGATCGGACCGGTCAGCTTGTTCGCGCGGCTCTGCACCGCGAGATACTCGATGATGCGTTCCTTGACCTTCTCGAGCCCGTAATGGTCGTGGTCGAGGATCTCCTGCGCATGCGGCAGGTCCTTCTTGATCTTCGACTTCTTGTTCCACGGGATCGAGAGCAGCCAGTCGAGGTAGTTGCGCACGACGGTGGCTTCCGCCGACATCGGCGACATCTGCCGGAGCTTCTTGAGCTCGTGCATCGCCTTTTCGCGGGCTTCCTTCGACAGCTTGGTCTTCTTGATCTTCTCCTCGAGCTCGGCGACCTCGTCCCGGCCGTCTTCGTCGCCGAGCTCCTTCTGGATCGCCTTCATCTGCTCGTTGAGGTAGTACTCGCGCTGCGTCTTCTCCATCTGGCGCTTCACGCGCGTGCGGATGCGCTTCTCGACCTGCAGGACCGAGACCTCGCTCTCCATCATCGCGAGCACCTTCTCCAGGCGCCCCGTGACGGTCGGCGTTTCGAGCACGGCCTGCTTGTCGGGGATCTTGATCGCGAGATGCGACGCGACGGTGTCCGCCAGCCGCTTGTGATCCTCGATCTGCTGGACCACGCCGACGACTTCCGGCGACACCTTCTTGTTGAGCTTGACGTAGTTCTCGAACTCGTTGACGACCGATCGCGCGAGCGCTTCGGCTTCGACCTGCTCGCCGAGTTCATCGACGAACAACTCCGCGGTCGCCTCGTAATAGTCCGTGCGATCGCCGTAGCGCACGACCTTCGCGCGCTCGACACCCTCGACCAGGACCTTCACCGTATTGTCAGGCAGCTTGAGAAGCTGCAGCACGTTGGCGAGCGTGCCCACCTCGTAGATGGCGTCCGTTCCCGGATCGTCGTCGGAGGCGTTCTTCTGGGTCGCCAGCAGGATGTATGTGTCGGAGCGCATGACCTCTTCGAGGGCGCGGATCGACTTTTCGCGGCCCACGAACAGCGGCACGATCATGTGCGGGAACACCACGATGTCGCGCAGAGGCAGCACCGGGTAGGTCCGCTGCTCGCCGGCGGGCGGCAGCGTCTTGGGCTTAGAAGGGCTTGTCATGACCCAGATCCTGTTGTTGTGCCCCTTCCCCCCGACACGCCTGGCATCGCCGCGGAGAAGTGCAAGGTGGCTCGGACCCGGTGAAAACTCGAAACCGCGGAAGCGGTACCCCAGAAATTCCGGTCCCGAAGATCAGCGTAGGCGCTGGACTCACACAATCACAGCTTCCATTAGGTGGCTACAGCCCTGTGGGGTGTCAAGTCCGCTTGGAAAATCAAAGAAATAGCCCCGCCTTTTGGGCGGGGCTGGCAGCTTGGCAGGTATGTCGTTGACACGTTGCAGCGGCTTTAGGCCGAAGCCGGAGCCCCGGCGTCGCTCGAACGGTCGGCGTAGATGTACAGCGGACGCGCCGTACCCTCCACCACCTCCTTCGAGATGACCACCTCTTCCACGCCCTCGAGGCTCGGCAGCTCGAACATGGTGTCGAGCAGGATGCCTTCCATGATCGACCGCAGCCCGCGGGCGCCGGTCTTTCGCTCGATGGCCTTGCGCGCGATCGAGCTCAGGGCCTCGTCGGCGAACGCGAGTTCGATCGATTCCATCTCGAACAGGCGCTGATACTGCTTCACCAGCGCGTTCTTCGGCTCCATCAGGATGCGCTTGAGCGCGGCCTCGTCGAGGTCCTCGAGCGTCGCGACCACCGGCAGACGGCCGACGAACTCGGGGATGAGCCCGTATTTGAGCAGGTCTTCCGGCTCCACGTTGCGGAAGATCTCGCCCTGCTTGCGGTCCTCGGGAGCCATCACCTTGGCGCCGAAGCCGATCGAGGTCGAACGGCCGCGGGCGGAGATGATCTTCTCCAGGCCCGAGAAGGCGCCGCCGCAGATGAACAGGATGTTCGTCGTGTCGACCTGCAGGAACTCCTGCTGCGGATGCTTGCGGCCGCCCTGCGGCGGGACCGAGGCGATGGTGCCCTCCATGATCTTGAGCAGCGCCTGCTGGACACCCTCGCCCGACACGTCGCGGGTGATCGAGGGGTTGTCCGACTTGCGGGAGATCTTGTCGATCTCGTCGATATAGACGATGCCGCGCTGCGCCCGCTCGACGTTGTAGTCGGCCGACTGCAGCAGCTTGAGAATGATGTTCTCGACGTCCTCGCCGACATAGCCGGCTTCGGTGAGCGTCGTGGCATCGGCCATGGTGAACGGCACGTCCAGGATGCGCGCGAGCGTCTGGGCGAGCAGCGTTTTGCCCGAGCCGGTCGGCCCGATCAGCAGGATGTTCGACTTCGCCAGCTCGACGTCGTTGTGCTTGGTCTGGTGATTGAGCCGCTTGTAGTGGTTGTGCACGGCGACCGAGAGGACCTTCTTGGCGTGATCCTGGTCGATCACGTAGTCGTCGAGAACCTTGCGGATCTCCTTCGGGGTCGGGATGCCGTCGCGCGACTTCACCAGCGAGGACTTGTTCTCCTCGCGGATGATGTCCATGCACAGTTCGACGCACTCATCGCAGATGAACACGGTGGGGCCGGCGATGAGCTTGCGCACTTCATGCTGGCTCTTGCCGCAGAACGAGCAATAGAGGGTGTTCTTGGAGTCGCTGCTGCTGACTTTGCTCATTCTAGCTCTCCACCAACCGCGCTGCCGCGGGACCACGATTTCGACCGATCATACTCAGGCTATTCTCAAGAATCCGTAGCGCCAAAACCACACCTATCGCTGTTTTGCCCCGCTTTGAATCAGTCGATTCTAGCGAACCATGCTAGCCTGCCGCGGATCAACATTCCATTAACGATAACATTTCCAAGCGCATAGCCGTTCCCGAGGTTTCCGCGCGCCGCCAACTCGCCGCAATTGACGGCGCGCCGACATCTCCATCGATGCGGGGAAGCTGGGGACAACACACATAATCGACTTCGCAACAACTTCCATCCCTTCCACCTTAGAAAACAAGCAAAAAGGGTTCCAGGCCGGCGTCCCTCACGCAATTGCGAAGGTCCGGCGAGGGCCCTCACGCGGGAGCCTGTGGCCAAATACCGTTCGCGATCTGCTAGGATGCGTCGCAGCACCGCCTCACGGGGGAATTGCATCATGCGCAGCGGGTGGATCGCCGCGGCTGCGGCACTGTTGCTCACGACATCAGCGGCTGTTGCCCAGGCACCATCGGCCATCGTGGAGGATGTCGGCGACGCCGCGGCCGGCGTCGAGCTGATGGACTACGTCTCCCCCGGCAAGGTGATCAGGCTCGGACCGTCAGGCACGCTCGTGCTGGGCTACCTGAAGTCCTGCTGGCGGGAGACCATCTCAGGCGGGACGGTGACCATCGGAACCGAGCAGAGCGAGGTTGAGGACGGCAAGGCCGAGCGCACGAAAGTCGCGTGCGACGCGGCGAGGATGCAGCTCACCGCGGAGCTCGCCAGCAAAAGCGGCGCGATGGTGTTCCGCGAGGCGCCGCGTCAGGCGAAGGCGCGGCCCCGTCCGCAGTTCACGCTGCACGGCCTATCCCCACTCGTCGAACTGCGCAAAGGTACCGTCGTCATCGAGCGCGTGGACAAGCCGGGCGAGGGTTACGACCTTGCGCATGACAAGCTTCCGCTGGTGCGCGGCGCCTTCTACGACTTCGCCCAGGACAACAAGGCCCTCGCCCCGGGCGGTCTCTATCGTGCCACTGCTGGATCCGTGCAGGTGCTTTTCCAGATCGATTCCAAGGCGCAGTCCGGACGAACGCCGGCCGCCGGTCGACTGCTGCGGCTCCAGCCCGCCGGCTGACGGCGGCGCGGGCGGCAACTGAGAGCATGGCGCGCATCCGCTCCCGCGACACGGTGTTCGCCCTTGCGGTCACGGCGCTCGCCGGGCTTGCAGGCGCTGCCCCCGGTCTCGACGGCTTGCGAGGCCTCTCGATCGACGTCCTGACCGCACTGCGCTGGCGCACCTTCGGCGATCGTCATGCGCCGGCGGCGTCGCCCGCCGTCGTGATCGCCCTCGACGAGGAAACGCACCGCACCCCGCCCTTCGCCGGCACGCCGCAAGTGACCTGGACGCGGGAGATCGGGCGCGTGCTCACGGCCGTCGCCGCGGCGGACGCCAGGGTGATCGGCTTCGACGTCATCTTCCCGACCTCGATCGAGCAATCGGAAATTCCCATCGGCGAGGACACGCTGGGGGCCCGCGTGCGCGGCTTCGATCGCGATTACCTGCGGGCGCTCGCTCTGGTGGCGCGCGCGGACAAGCTGGTGCTCGGCCAGGTTCAGCACGGCGACCAGCCGATCGTGCCCTCTCCGGGTCAGCGGCTCGCGGTCGGGGGCCAGCGCAACCTGCGCGCCCTCAACTACCACAACGACCCTGACGACATCGTGCGGCGCATTCCCGTCACCCTGACCGTGGATGGCGTGGTGCAGCCCTCGTTCGCGGTCGAGCTCGCCGCCCGCGCGCTGGGCGCGCGCCCGCACGTGCAGGCCGACGTGTCCACGATCCTCGGCGGCTACGCCATTCCCTCGCGCATCGCGAATACCATGGCCGTCAATTTCGAGGGCGGGGCCGATGACATCCCGACCTATTCGCTGGCCGACCTGCGCGCCTGCCTTCAGAAAGGCGATGCGGAGTTCTTCCGCCGTGCCTTCGCCGGCAAGGTCGTGCTGGTGGGCGCCGTGCTCGATGTCGAGGACCGCAAGATCACCTCGAAGCGCTTCGCCACCGCACCCGAAGGTGCACGCACCGTCCGTTGCGCCCTCCCCGCGAGCCCGCCCGGCCCGTTCGCGCGCGATTCCATTGCCGGGGTCTATATCCACGCCGCCGCCGTGAACAATTTGCTGCGCGGCGAGGCGCTGCGCGAAACCGGCCCTCTCGGCGCCGGCGCGATCACCGCGGCGGCGGCCGCACTGGCGGTCACCATCGGATTCGCGCTCGCGCCCGTCGCCGCCCTCGCCGCCTACGCCGCTGCCGCTGTGGCCTTTACGGGCGGCGCGACCGCAGCCTTCCAGCACGCGCTCGCCCTGCCGCTGGTGGAGCCGCTGCTGCTCGGGCTCCTCGCACTCGCCGTCACCGTGGGGTATCGCTTCATCGTGACTGACAAGGACAAGCGCCTGCTGCGCCGCAGCTTCGCGCTCTACCTCGCGCCGGCGGTCATCGAGAAGATGCTCAGCGCCAACACGCTGCCCGCGCTCGGCGGCGAGACCCGCGAGGTCACGGTGTTCTTCTCCGACGTGGCCGGCTTTTCCTCGTTCTCCGAGATGCTCACGCCCCCGCAGCTCGTCGCGCTGATGAACGAATACCTCACCGCCATGACCGACATCATCGAGGCGCATGGCGGCTTCGTCGACAAGTACATCGGCGACGCCATCGTCGCGGTGTTCGGCGCGCCGCTCGAGGATCCCGATCACGCCCGTCACGCGGTCGAGGCCGCGCTCGCGTGCCGTTCACGCCTCGAGGACCTCAACCGGACGGCCGCGTCCTTCGCCGGACATCGGCTCGACCAGCGCATCGGCCTCAATTCGGGCGAGGTCCTGGTCGGCAACATCGGATCGCGCCGGCGCTTCAACTACACGGTGATGGGCGACACGGTGAACCTCGCCTCGCGACTCGAGGGCGCCAACAAGTTCTTCGCGAGCAGGATCATGGCCGCGGACGCGACCGTGGAACGGGCAGGTCCAGGC
>Ga0182748_1004073_pt1 | contig 11863 bp, 9 predicted proteins | sample eDN3rd37CKraftOP_FD_128877 | JGI IMG/M metagenome (GOLD analysis project Ga0182748, IMG submission 128877) | Enriched Organic Plus compost microbial communities from Emeryville, California, USA - eDNA 3rd pass 37_C Kraft OP (version 2) (version 2) ...
CCCGCTCCAATTACGCTCAGCGCCAGCCTATCGGCCCGTCAAATTTATCCGCCCGGATAACGGCGGAGCCCGCCGCGCGACCCAGTCACAGGTAATCAAGCGGTAGCGCGGTGGTGTATTTCAGTTCTTCCATCGCAAAACTCGAACTGACATCAGACAGTTCCGCCACCTGGATGAGCTTCTTATAGACCAGGTCGAACCCAGCGATATCGGGCACCACCACCTTCAGAAGGTAGTCGGTTTCGCCGGTCATGCGATAAAGCTCCATGACTTCCGGCATGTCTTTGACGCCCAACGAGAATTTTTCAAGCCAATTGAGGTCATGGCGGTTCGTCTTTACCGATACGAACACCGTGACTCCCAGCCCCACCTTGTTATTGTCCAGCAGGCAAACCTGGCGGCGAATAAGGCCGGATGCCTGCAAGTGCTGGATCCGCTTCCAGCACGCGGTGGGCGAAAGGTGGACCCGTTCCGCGATTTCGTTGTTCGACAGGCGTGCATCTGCCTGAAGCATTGCGAGGATGCATCGATCTTTCTTGTCCATAGCCTTGATCCCCGCGCTTGAGCCGTGCCGAATGTTTCCAGGGGCCGTTGCCGCCGCGCGGTCTGGAGGTAATGCCTGAGATCGATGTTATAGGCCGCTACAGGGCTGGGACGATACAATTCATCGCGCCACACTTACAAGAAATCTTATATTTACACCGACACGTCGGAGCCGCGATGAAAGAGGTAGACCTTACTCTTACACAGACGTTCTTCCTCGTCGCGCAGGAGGGCACTTATTCCGCCGCGGCGCGCAGGCTGAACATTACCTACCAATCGGTGGCCAACCATATCCGGCGCCTGGAGCAGCGCGTTGGCGAGAAGCTGGTGGTGGCAGGGCGTGGCGCCAAGTCGATCAAGCTTACGCCGCGCGGCACCAGTCTTTACCGGCTGCTGGCGCCAGAGTTCGACGTCATGCTGACGCGTCTGGGCAGCCTGATCGACAAAGAACGGCCCGTGATTCGCATCGGCATGCCGCACGCGATTTTCTTCTACCTGCTGCCGCCCGTGCTGACGGAGTTTCGCCGGTTGTATCCCGAAGTCGAGATTGTCGGCTACGAAAAGGACGTGCTGCTGCCAGAGCTTATTCGCAATGGTTCGCTGGATGTCTGTTTGAGCGAACGCCATTTTGGCGACACTGTGATTCGGCAGCGCGTTATCTGCCACTATCAGCCGACGCTGGTGTTTCCGTCGGACTGGCCGGCGCCGCCGAACGAGGCGGCAGTTCCAGAATGGGCGCTCGAACGGCCGCTGGTGACCTATGAGCCCGGGCAGATGCTCCGGAATATTGCGCTGGACTATTTGTCGGTTGGCAACGAACTGCCAAAGGTGGCGGTGTCCACCTCGACCAGTATGAGCGTCAAGCGTTGCGTCGACGAGGGCCTGGGTTTTGCATTGCTGCCCACATGGTGCATCGACGAGTCGGACAAGCGCCTGAACTGCACCGCGCTGCCGAATGCAGAGCGAATTCCCATCTACTTCGGTGAAGCCATGTTCCTGAAGTCGAACCCGTTTGTCCGCTCGCTGCATAAGCTCTGCCTGGATATATTTCCCAAGATCATCGAAGAGCGGGCGGGCCGCTGGGGTTCTCGTCGTACAAACACCTGGAAGCGCGGCCGGCCCGACGCGCGAGGCTGACGCATTTCATCCGCGCCGGGCGCGACGTCCGTGATGGCGCCCGGCGCGGGACGGGTCAGGCCCGGAGCGCCGCCAGCACTTCGTTGAGCATCTGCTTTGCATCTCCGAACAGCATGCGGTTGTTCTCTTTGTAGAACAGCGGATTGTCTACACCCGCGTAGCCTGAAGCCATCGACCGCTTCATCACGATAGAGTTTCGGGCTTTCCACACTTCAAGCACAGGCATGCCGGCGATCGGGCTGGTCGGGTCTTCCGCCGCGCCGGGGTTGACGATGTCGTTGGCGCCGATCACCATGGCCACGTCGGTGTCTGGGAATTCCTCGTTGATTTCGTCCATCTCCATCACGATGTCGTAGGGAACCTTGGCCTCGGCCAGCAGTACGTTCATGTGGCCCGGCATGCGGCCGGCCACCGGGTGTATGGCAAAGCGCACGGTTATGCCCTTTTCGCGCAGAATCCTGGCAATCTCGTAGACCGTGTGCTGGGCCTGGGCGACGGCCATGCCGTAACCGGGCACGATAATCACGCTTCTGGCCCCGCGCAGCATGTCGGTGGTTTCGCCGGCGTTGACCGCCACCACTTCGCCCTGCGGCTGCGCGGCCTTGCCGCCGGGGGCGGCCTTGTTCGGCGTGCCCGCGCCGAAGCCGCCCGCGATGACGCTGACGAAGTTGCGGTTCATGGCCTGGCACATGATGTACGAGAGAATGGCGCCCGACGAGCCCAACAAAGCGCCGGTGACAATAAGCAGGTCATTGTTCAGCATGAAACCGGTGGCGGCCGCCGCCCACCCCGAGTAGCTGTTCAACATGGACACCACTACCGGCATGTCGGCCCCACCGATGGCCATGACCATGTGCACGCCAAACAGCAGCGCGATCAGTGTCATGACGACCAGGGCCGCCATGCCCGCGCCGGGTGTGGCGGCGTCCAGGAACCGGCCGCCGAACCAGATTGCCAGCAACAGCGCCGCCAGGTTGAGCCAGTGGCGGCCCGGCAGCAGCACCGGCTTGCCGCCGATCTTGCCATTGAGTTTTCCAAAAGCGATCAGCGAGCCGCTGAACGTTATGGCGCCGATCAGAATGCCGACGTAGATCTCCACCTCGTGGATGGTCTGCTCGGCGCCTTGAAAATGCAGGGATGTATCGACGTAGCTGGCGAACCCGACCAGGCAGGCGGCCAGGCCCACCAGGCTGTGCATTAGCGCGACCAGTTCGGGCATTTGCGTCATTTTGACGGTTTTCGCGGCGTAAAGCCCGATGCCTCCGCCGATGACCAGCGCGCCGACGATCCACGCAATGCCGGCGGGGCTGACGCGTGGGCCGAATACGGTGGCCAGCACGGCCAACACCATGCCGATCATGCCGAACAGGTTGCCTCGGCGAGAGGTTTCCGGGTTGGACAGGCCCCCCAGGCTGAGAACGAAAAGAATGGCCGCGCCCAGATAAGCGACGGTAGCGAGCGATTGGGACATTACCGGTTTTCCTTATGCTCTGTGGCTATTACTTGCGGAACATGGCGAGCATGCGGCGCGTGACGGCAAAGCCGCCGAACATATTGGTGGCCGTGAGCACCAGGGCGGCAAAGGCTAGCCCAAGGATCAGTTCATCCGGCCGACCCGCGGCGCCGGCTTCGGGCGGCGCGATCTGCACCAGCGCGCCGATCGCGATAATGCTGGAGATCGCGTTGGTGACGCTCATGAGCGGCGTATGTAGTGCGGGCGTGACGTTCCACACCACCATGTAGCCGATGAAGCAGGCCAGCACGAATACCGTGAAGTGGCCCAGGAAGGCAGTGGGCGCGTAGGCGCCTATGCAGGCAAACAGCACGGCCGCCACGGCGAACACAACAGCCAATTTCCTGGCCGGCAAGGGCGAGCGGGCGCCATGGCGGTGCCCGCTCTTCTTCTCGGCCATGGGCGCGGCCGCCGCCCTGACCGCGGGCGCGGGGGCCTGTTTCAGGGGTGGGGCCGGCCAGGTGACGACGCCTTCCTTGATGGCCGTCAGGCCTCGGATCGCGTCGTCTTCCATGTTGACGACAGCCCGCCCGTCTTTCGCTTTGCACAACTCTTCGGTCAGGCGCAGCAGGTTGGTGGCGTACAGCGTGGATGACTGCCTGGCCATGCGCGAGGCCAGGTCGGTATAGCCGATGATGGTCACGCCATGGCGCATCACGGCCTTGCCGGGCACGGTAAGTTCGCAGTTGCCGCCCTGTTCGGCAGCCATGTCCACGATGACGCCGCCGGGCCTCATGCTTTGCACCATGTCGGCGGTGATAAGCTTGGGGGCCGGCTTGCCGGGAATGAGGGCGGTGGTGATGATGATGTCCGCATCCCTGGCCTGCCGGGCATACATCTGGCGCTGGGCAGCCTGGAAGCCCTCGCTCATGACTCTGGCGTATCCGCCGCCGCCCGAGCCGTCTTCTTCGTAGTCGACCTTGACGAATTCGCCGCCCAGCGACTTGACCTGGTCGGCCACCTCGGCCCGGGTGTCATTGGCGCGCACGATGGCGCCCAGGTTTGCGGCCGTGCCAATGGCCGCCAGTCCGGCCACGCCAGCGCCCGCGACGAAGACCTTGGCCGGGGGAACTTTGCCCGCCGCGGTGATCTGGCCGTTGAAGTAGCGGCCAAAGGCGTTGGCCGCCTCGATGACCGCACGATAGCCGCTGACGCTCGCGGTAGAGCTCAGCGCGTCCATCTTCTGCGCGCGGGAGAGCATGCGTGGCAGGCAGTCGATAGCCAGTACCGTGGCGTGCCTGGCAGCCAACTGCTGCATCAGTTCGGGGGATTGAGCCGGCCAGATGAAGCCCGCCAGCATGCCGCCCTCGCGTAGCAAGCAGGCCTCGTCGAGGCTGGGCGGACGCACCTTGAAGATGATGTCCGAGGTGGCCCACAGGGTCGCTGCATCGCTGATGATCTCGGCTCCCGCGGCGCGATATGCGCCATCGCTGAAGTCCGCGGCGTCGCCCGCGCCGGACTCGACGGCGACGGTAAAGCCGAGCTTGACCAGCTTTTCTACGACGTCGGGCACCGTGGCCACGCGTTTTTCCAAAGGCAGTGTTTCTCGTGGCACGCCTATGCGTTGGGCTGCGCTGTCTGGCGGGTAAATTGAAGTACCGGGCATGAGTCGCTCTCGTCAGGTTCGAAAATCGGTGCGGTATGGGGGTTGACTGCAAAGATGTTCCAGCTTTCTGTTCCTTGAGAGAATTGTCGGAATTCGGCGGTGATTTTTTTTCTCTTTTCTGCTCCGGAAACGCTGAAAAATCGAAGAGTTTTCACCCGCGATCCTCATAAACTTCAGTCACGTCAGCAGTGCCCGTTGAATTCCCATGGCAGCGCTGGCCAGATACCCACGGAGATCGAAATTCATGAGGGAAAGCACTCAACTCGTCAGCGCCGGGCGGCATCCGGAACGTTTTGGCGGCCTGGTGAATACTCCGATCTGCAGGGCGTCGACGATACTCGCGGGCACCATGGCGCAATGGGAGGACATGAAGCGCGCCCGCGCCGCGCAAGAGCCGGGCGCTACTACCTATGGCCGCTACGGAACCGCCACCGCCCATGCGTTCGAAGAAGCCATGGCCGAGCTCGAGGGCGGCTACCGCTCGCTGGTCTTTCCGTCGGGGCTGGCGGCCATTGCTACGGCGCTTACGGCTTTGCTCAAGACTGGCGACCACATCCTGGTGCCCTACAGCGCCTACTCCCCGACCCGCTCGTTTCTTGAAGGCGTGCTTGGCCGCTACGGGGTGCAAGTGCAGGTTTACGAACCTGCTTGCGGCAACAGCATCGAATCGCTCATGCAGCCCAATACGCGCGTCGTGTTTGTTGAATCGCCGGGGTCCGAGACGCTAGAAATCCAGGATATCCCCGCCATAGTCGCGGCCGCCCACGCGCACGGCGCTTGGGTCGTCATGGACAACACCTGGGCCACTCCGTTGTTTTTCAAGGCCTTCGAGCATGGCGTCGATGTCTCCATCCACGCCGCGACCAAATACATCGTGGGGCATTCGGATGCCATGCTTGGCGTCGTGACCTGCAACGAAATCACCTGGCCGAAGATCCGGGAGACGGCAGAAAACATGGGCCAGACAGCCAGCCCGGACGATATTTTCCTGGCGTTGCGCGGACTGCGCACCATGGGCGTGCGCCTGCAGAAACATATGGAATCGGGACTACGCGTGGCCCGATGGCTGCAGGAGCAACCCGAGGTCGAGGCTGTGGTGCATCCGGCGTTGCCGTCACATCCCGGTCATGCCATCTGGAAACGGGATTTCAAAGGCGCCAGCGGCTTGTTCACGGTGGTTTTACGTGCAAACGGCGACAAGTCCGTGGCGGCCTTTGTCGATGCGCTGCGCCATTTCGGACTTGGCGTGTCGTGGGGAGGCTATGAAAGCCTGGCCATACCGTTCAGCCCGGGAAAGCACCATGGCGATCGATGGCGGCACAAGGGTCGGGCGGTGCGCATGCATGTGGGGCTTGAAGATCCGGAAGATCTGATCGCCGACTTGAAGCAAGGCCTGGCCGCGATGGTTGCCTGCGACGAAGCGACGTAGCAAGATACTCGGGCAAATATAGGCTGCTGCGTACTGGTTCCGCCACCAATTTTCTGTTTTTTACTGGAGAGATGCATGAGCAAGATGAAGATCACAGGGTCCTTCGTGGCTCTGATTACTCCCTTCAATAAAGACGGCAGCCCCGATTACGAAGCTTTCCGGGACCTGCTGAAATTCCAGGAAGACAACGGCACCACCGCCGTGCTCATCATGGGTTCCACGGGCGAGGTGTCCATGCTGTCTCAGAAAGAGCGCCAGGACATCATCGTGGAAACCGCGAAGATGAATACCGGCAAGATGAAGCTCTTCTATGGTTGTACCGGCAACAATACCGAAACCACCATGGATTACCTGCGCTTCGCGCGGGACAATGGCGCGGATGGCGCCATTCTGGCCGCCCCCGCCTATATTTGCGCATCTGAATCGGACATCGAAAGCTATTTTCTGGAAGTGGCCGACGCAACCGATCTGCCGCTGGGTATCTACAACAACCCGCCGCGCGTCAAGAGCGACCTGCATTGGGACCAGCTGCTGCGTATCTTCAAGCACCCCAATTACGTGGTGCACAAAGAGTCCACCACGCGCGTGGGCCAGGTGGCGCAGGTGCTATATGGCGCGCCAGACGTATCCGTGATGTGCTGCGATTCGCCCAATCTGGGCCTGGTGGTTCCCACCATGAGCCTGGGCGGCCACGGCACGGCCAACATGACCGGAAACATTGCTCCGGCGGAGCTGGCAGAGATTTCCCGGCCGTGGACGTCGCCCGAGGTCAGCACCAGCTTCCGGGAGTCGTATCTGCGCAATCTGCAATTGCTGCACTACTCGTACTCTGCCATCAACCCCGTGGCCATCAAGTCGCTGATGAAGGCCGTGGGCCTGCCGGCGGGTGAGCTGCGCAAGCCGCTGCGCGCACTGGAAGGCGAACCCTTGCTCAAGGGATTGCGCGTCATTAAGGCGCTGGGCCTGGACAAGAAGTACGGCTGGAACTCCCTGCAGCTGAAGGCTGCTTGATTCGAAGCAAAAGTGTCCGGAAAGGAAGTGCGTTGGTAGGGCATCCGCCTTGCGGCGTGCAATTGGCGTAACTCCTTTCCGGCACCTTCTATTCGTGGCTTGGGCTGCGCCTGCAGGATAGGAACCACTATGGATTTGGGAATTCGAGGCCGTCATGCACTGGTGTTTGGCGGCAGCAAGGGAATGGGCCGCGCCTGCGCCCATCAGCTGGCGAGCGAAGGCGTCAATGTGACCATCGCCGCGCGCACGGAAAGCACATTGGCCAAGGCGGCTGATGAAATCACGGCGGCCACGGGCACACGCGTCCGATATGTGGTTGCCGACATTACGACGGATGAAGGGCGCGGCGCGGCGCTTACGGCGTGCGCCACGCCCGATATCCTGGTGAATAACGCGGACGGGGCGCCGCCCGGCGACTTTCGCCAGTGGACCCAGGCTGACTGGCATTCGGCTCTTGATTCCATGGCCCTCGGGCCAATAGACATGATTCGGCGGGTCGTGGACGGCATGATGGAGCGCCGCTTCGGCCGCATCGTGAATATCGTGTCACGCAGCGTTAAAGCCCCGCAGCTTGAGCTGGGCCTATCCAACGGCGCACGCTCCTGCCTGGTGGGTTTCGTGGCGGGCCTGGCCCGCCAGACGGTGCGGCACAACGTCACCATCAACAACCTGTTGCCGGGTGTCTTCGCCACCGATGCGCAGCGGCATCACATAGAAGGCATGCTGGAGCCAGGGGGCAAGACATTTGAACAGCTCTGGACGGAGCGGGGAGCCAATAATCCCGCCGGACGCTACGGAGAACCCGAAGAGCTGGGCGCGCTTTGCGCCTATATCTGCGCCGCGCAAGCCGGCTATATATGCGGCCAGAATATCTTAATAGATGGCGCAGCCTATCCGGGCACGTACTGATTCGCTTACGATCCCGCTTCAATGCCTCCGCTCTCATGAATTGCGAGCCCGAGGATGCGGAGCGGTATTCGATGCCTAACCATTTCAGTGAGAGTTCGTCATGCGCAATACCTCTTTTCGTTCTCGCCGCTTTTGCATGAAAGGCATTGCGGCCGTCGTCGGTGGCCTGGCCTTGGCAGCTTCATTACCGGCGCACGCACAGCCGGATGCGTCGTATCCCAGCCGCCCGATTACCATCGTGGTGCCTCATCCTCCCGGCGGCTCGGTCGACGGGCTGGCGCGCATTTTTGCCGTCAAGCTCGGCGAGGAACTCAAGCAATCGATCATCATCGACAACAGGGCGGGCGCCTCTGGGATGGTGGGCGCAGGCGTGGTCGCGCGTGCGCAGCCAGATGGCTATACCCTTTACCTGAACGCCTCGATCCACAACATCAACCCGTTGCTCTACGGGAAAAAAATGAGCTTCGATGCGGTGAAGGATTTCACCCCGATCAGCGGTCTGGCCCAGGGCGCGTTGATACTTAGCGTGAACAACGATGTGCCCGCGAAGACGGTTCAGGAATTCGTGAGCGTCGTGAAGGCGTCGCCCGACAAGTACAACTTCGCGACCACGGGTTTCGGTTCGGCGGGCCACCTGGCCATTGCACAGTTCGCCTATGAGGCCGGCCTTGCCGATTTGCAGATTCCGATCGTGCTGTACAAGGGCGGCGGCCCGGCCTTGACCGACCTGATTGGCGGCCAGGTTCACGCGCTGGCCGATCCCATGCTTTCTTCGTTGCCCATGGTTCAGGGCGGCAAGATACGCGCCCTGGCGGTAACCGGCGACAAGCGCAGCCCGCTGTTGCCGGATGTTCCGACGATGCAAGAGGCCGGGCTTAAAGATTTCGAGTTCTATTCCTGGTATGGGCTGTGGGCGCCTGCCGGCCTGCCGGAGCCGATTCTAAAACGGCTGGATGCCGCCGCGCAGAACGTCATGCAGTCCGCCAGCATGAAAGAGCAGCTTGGCAACCTGGGCTTTGAAAGTTCGTACCGGAACAGCGTGGACTTCGCGCAATACATTCAAACCGAAACGGCCAAGTACGGCGCCATTATCAAACAGGCCAATATCACCGCGGAATAGCGGTAGGCGCTTGTAAGCCAGAGGCCCCGTAAAGGGGCCTCTGGGCATTCAGGCAACGGTATGCGCGTTTAGCGCCGCAGGGCTATGCGCCGCGATTCCACCGGGCGATTTCCGGCGGATTCAAGGCCTGGACCGGCGGCGCGGCATCTTCCCACAACACGACCTCTACCAGGGCTGATTGGGCGCTGCTTCCCTGAGTTAACCGGGAAGTGCCCACGTCGATTGTCAGCACGTTGGGGTTGCCGTGTATTTCAAGCTTCTCGTCGGCTGCGTCAAACCAGGCGCCCGTAGGCAGGACTACCACGCCCGGCTTGAGGCCGGAATCGATAACCGCGGTGGCTAGACATGCGCCGCGGTCGTTGTATATCTTGACGAGGTCATGCTGGCCGATGCGCCGCGCTTTGGCATCCGCCGGCGAAATGCGCAGGGCTTCCCGGCCATTGATCTTGAGGTCCACGGAGGCAGCGCCGCCATCCATTTGTGAATGAAGTTTGCCGGCGGGTTGGGGGGTGAGCAGGTGCAGGGGCCACTGTGCGGCCTTGGGCGATCCTAACCACTCGTCGGGCGCCAGCCAGGCCGGATGGGGCGGGCAATCGGCATACCCGAATCCGGCGATTTTCTCCGAGTACAGCTCAATACGGCCGGACGGCGTACGCAGCGGCTTGCCTGCGGGATCGAGGCGGAAATCCTCGAACAGCACAAATGGCTTCTCAGGCTCGGGAATTTCCACGAACCCCTGGCTCCAGAAGGCATCGAATTTTGGGGCCACATAGCCATTGTCGCGCCAGTTACTCGTCATGGATTCGTAGATGTGCCGCAGCCACTCCATTTCCGTGCGCCCCGCCGTGAAACTGTGTTCGTAGCCACCGCGCGCGGCCAGTTCCCTGTATATGTCGAAGTCGTTGCGGCTGGAGCCGACCGGCGCCAGCGCCTGGTGCATGGCGAACACAAAGCGGTCGCGCGTGGACCCGCCTATATCGTTTCTTTCCAGCGTGGTGGTGGCCGGCAGCACAATATCCGAGCGGCGCGCCATGGGCGTCCACCAGATCTCGTGAGCGACGATAGTCTGGGGCCGGCTCCAGGCGCGGCTGAAACGATTCAGGTCTTGCTGGTGATGGAAGGGATTGCCACCGGCCCAGTAAACCATCTTGATATCTGGATAAATGCCTTGCCGCCCGTTGAATTCGTACTGCTGGCCGGGATGCAGAAGCATGTCTGTGACCCGTGCAACAGGAATGACCGAGCCGGTCGGATTGCGCCCCGATTCCACAGCGGGCCCCGTAATTTCCATGCGCGGGTTTCCGGCGCCGTTCATGGAGGCGTGCCCAAATGCGAAGCCGCCGCCCGGCAGCCCGATGTGCCCCAGCGCGGCCGCGAGCGCGATGCTGGCCCAGTAGGGCTGTTCGCCCCGATGGGCGCGCTGCAATGACCATGCGCAAGTCAGCAGCGTTCGAGTGTCGCGTGCCTGGCGCGCCAGCGCGCGGATCGTTTCGGCAGGAACATCGCAGATCGCCTGAGCCCATTCGGGCGTCTTGGGAATACCGTCCGTCTTGCCTTCGAGATAGTCGCGCAGGGCCGGAAATCCCACGCAATGGATCTGCAGGAATTCCTGGTCGTGGATGCCGTCGGCGATCAACGCGTGGATCATCGCGAGCATCAAGGCGGCGTCTGTATTGGGGCGGATGGGAATCCAGCGTGCCCGCACGCCGGGCGGAACATCCGCCTTGGTCGGGCTGACGACGACGAATTCAATGCCCGCCGCAGCCGCACGTTCGAGTTGCCCGGGTACGGGATGGTCTCCGGCGCCGCCCGATGTGATCTGCGTGTTGCGCAGCGGCACGCCGCCGAATGCAATCAACAGCCGCGTGTGGCTCGTGACGCTGTTCCAGTCCGTCACGCGGCCGGTTACCGGCGCATAGGTGCCGATGACGTGCGGCAGCAGAAACTGCGCGGCGCCCCAGCTGTAGTTGCCCGCCTGGTTCGTACAGCCGCCGCCGGCGTTCAGGAACCGGTGCGTCTGGGTGCGGGCATGGTGCAGCCGGCCCGCCGACGACCAGCCATACGAGCCGCCGAAAATCGCTTCGCTGCCGTGCTCTGCCCGGACTCGCTGGAGTTCCGAGTCGACCGCCGCAAGGGCCTCGTCCCAGCTGACTTCCACGTATTCGTCGCGCCCGCGTTCGCTGCCATCGGACTGGTGTCGGTGGCGCAGCCACCCCTTTCGAATGGCTGGACGGTCGATTCGCAGCGGCGAGTGGACCATGGCCGGCATCGACCGAAGAATGTCCGAGGGCGCGCTGTCGCGCGCAAACGGCTCGCAGTCTATCAGCCTGCCGCCTTGCGTGACCGCGGTGAAGGCGCCCCAATGAGAGAGCGAGGGAAAGCGGCGGATCTGTTCAGGCATGATTTTGACAAGGTTCTCTGGTCCAGGGCTTGCGCAGTCCAACGCCGCTGGACGGATTTGTGGGCATCCGAATCTCTGTCAATGCTAACAATACCGCAGGTGAATATTTTTCCGCTTCGCACGGGTTCGGCGCCGAAATAATGAAATAAATTTCACGACAATATCCCTTACTCTAGAATGCGGACAGGCGTGGC
>Ga0182748_1004076_pt1 | contig 11858 bp, 9 predicted proteins | sample eDN3rd37CKraftOP_FD_128877 | JGI IMG/M metagenome (GOLD analysis project Ga0182748, IMG submission 128877) | Enriched Organic Plus compost microbial communities from Emeryville, California, USA - eDNA 3rd pass 37_C Kraft OP (version 2) (version 2) ...
ACGGCAAGGGCAGGGCGATCTTCCAGTTCACGCAGCGAACAGAGATTGTTCGAGATCCTCTCGGGCAGCATCGGTACGACGCGATCCGGAAAATAGACCGAGTTGCCGCGTTTTTGGGCTTCACGGTCAAGCGCAGAATCGGGACGGACATAGGCGGCGACATCGGCGATAGCTACGATGACAACCTGGCCGCCCGGATTCTCGGGGTCCTTGTCCGGCTCTGCATAGACCGCATCGTCATGATCCTGGGCATCAGCTGGATCGATGGTGAGAAGTGGTACTTCGCGCCAGTCTTCGCGGCCTTCCATCGTCGCTGCTTTGGCGGCGTCTGCTTCACTCAACGCTTCAGCCGGGAAAACATGCGGAATTTCATGCTCGTGAATGGCAATCATCGACAGGGCTTTTTCACTGTCGATCGAACCGACCACTTGGCGTACCTTGCAGCGCGGCAATCCCTGACGACGCGAGGAAATTAGGTCTACTTCGACGAGGTCCCCGGCTTCGGCATTTTCCAGATGTCCCGGATCGAGTTGCACTTCCGGCTGCTTGCGGTTTACCGGGTCAAGCCGCCATTCACCGTTGCCGAGCTTGCGCACAATACCGAGCACCGCATTCGTGCGATGCTCAAGGCGCTTCATTACGCGGGCGGTGTAGTCCGGGCCGTCGCGATCCTCATTGCGGAATATTTTCGCCAGAACGCGATCTCCCACGCCGACAGCCGGACCGCCTTCAGAAGCTTTGTTAAGTCGGGTGCGGCGGATCAGGATGACGGGTGGCTTGCCATGACCGGCTTCATCCCATTCCGACGGGCGTGCGAGCAAACCGCCATCTTCGTCGCGCCCAGTAATGTCAAGCACGGTGACGGCAGGCAGTGCACCGGGGCGGGACAATTTGCGGGCACGTTTTTCAACAAGACCCTCGTCAGACAGTTCACGCAGAAGGTCTTTCAGATAGACCCGCGCATCGCCCTTGATGTTGAAAGCTTTCGCCAGCTCGCGCTTGCCCGCCCGGTCGGGGTTGTCCTCAATATATTTGAGAACCTCTTCGCGGGTTGGCAGAAACGCATGGGGATCGTTTTTCCCCTCGGCGGATTTTGCTTTGGCTGCACGCCGTTCGGTCCGTGCGGACCGACCGGTATCGGATTTGGAAAAACGGCGTGCCAATTGTTACTCCTCTGCCGCCTCGGCCTTGGATCTGGCTTTCGGCTTGGCTGTCGACTTGGCTTTTGCAGGTGCCTTCTTGGCCGCAGGCTTCTTTGCAGCAGCTTTCTTTTCCGTGCTGGCCGAAGCTTTCCGGGCAGGTGCCTTTTTGCTTTTGGAAGAACCGGCCTTCTCGGTAATCAGCGCCAGTGCTTCTTCCAGTGTGACATTGGCCGGGTCCTTACCCTTCGGCAAGGTGGCGTTGACCTTGCCCCAGTTGACATAGGGTCCATACCGACCGTCGCGAACGGTGATTGAACCGCCCTCGGGATGATCGCCAAGCGTCGCCAGTGCTGCCGGTGTGGAACGCCCACGACCACCCTTCGATTGTTTATCGGCCAGAACGGACACGGCGCGGTTAAGTCCGACGGAGAACACTTCTTCGGCATTCTCCAGATTGGCGAAAGTGCCGTCATGGCTGACGTAAGGACCATAGCGTCCGATACCGGCGGAAATCATCTTGCCGGTTTCCGGGTGCTGCCCGATATCACGCGGCAGGGACAGAAGTGCAACAGCCTTTTCATGGTCGAGCGCATCGACTGTCCAGCCTTTGGGAAGGCTGGCGCGCTTGGCTTCCTTGCCTTCACCGCGCTGAACGTAGGGGCCGAAACGACCGGTTCGTGCAGTAATTTCCTCACCGGTGAACGGATCCTTGCCGAGCGATTTCGGTTCATCCGCAGCTGCGGCTTCGCCGTTGGCGTCACCGCCGAGCTGACGCGTATATTTACATTCCGGATAGTTGGAACAGCCGACGAAAGCACCGTATTTGCCAAGCTTCAACGACAGGGTACCAGTACCGCATGTCGGGCATGAGCGCGGATCACTGCCATCCTCGCGCGCCGGGAACACCAGCGGCGCCAGCTCTTCATTCAGGGCATCGAGAACATTGGTGACGCGCAGTTCCTTGATGTCATCGACGGAGCCGGAGAAGTCGCGCCAGAAATCGCGCAGGACATCTTTCCACGAAAGCTTGCCGTCCGAAATGAGATCGAGCTTTTCCTCAAGGTCAGCCGTGAAATCATATTCCACATAGCGCTCGAAGAAGCTTTCAAGGAAGGCCGTAACCAGACGACCCTTCGGTTCTGGAATGAGCTTGCGCTTGTCGATCGTGATATATTCTCGGTCGCGCAGTGTGGCCAGCGTGGCGGCATAAGTCGAAGGACGTCCGATGCCGAGTTCTTCCATCTTCTTGATGAGCGAAGCTTCCGAATAGCGCGGCGGTGGTTCGGTCGAATGCTGGGTCGCATCGATCTTCTCACGTGCCAAGGCCTCGCCTGAACGAATTTCCGGAAGCTTTGCGCTATCCTCGTCGTCGTCCTCTTCCTCTCGATGATCCATATAGGCGGCGAGGAAGCCATCGAACTTGGTGACCGATCCATTGGCCCGCAGCATGGCCGAACGCGAGCCATTGACCGCCTCGATGTCGACGGTGGTGCGCTCGATATCGGCAGCCTGCATCTGGCTCGCAATGGCGCGCTTCCAGATCAATTCATAAAGCCGTGCCTGATCGTCATCAAGATAGCGGCGCACATCCTTCGGATGCCGCGAGAAATCAGTTGGCCGGATAGCTTCGTGCGCTTCCTGTGCGTTCTTGGCCTTGCTGGAATAATAGCGCGGCTTTTCCGGAACATATTTTGCGCCAAAGCTTTTGCCGATGGCATCGCGGGCCGCGTTGATTGCTTCCGGAGCCATCTGCACGCCATCGGTACGCATATAGGTGATCAGACCGGCAGTCTCGCCGCCTATATCAACGCCTTCATAAAGTCGCTGCGCCACCTGCATGGTCCGCGATGCGGAGAACCCAAGCTGGCCGGAAGCGGCCTGCTGCAAGGTGGATGTGGTGAAAGGCGGTCCCGGATTTCGCTTGGTAGGCTTTGCTTCGACCGAAAGCGCCTTGAAGCTTGCGCCTTCCAGCATTGTGCGAATGGCAGTTGCCTGTTCGCCATTTTTGATATCGAGCTTGCCGAGCTTCTTGCCGTCAACAGCGGTCAGTCGGGCAGTAAAACTGTCATTGCGCGGCGTCTTCAACAGCGCGGCAATGTTCCAATATTCCTCACGGATGAAGCGCTCGATCTCCGATTCGCGATCCGCGACGAGGCGGAGCGCCACCGACTGAACGCGCCCAGCGGAACGCGCGCCCGGCAGTTTGCGCCACAGAACGGGCGAAAGCGTGAAACCGACGAGATAATCCAATGCACGGCGAGCAAGATAGGCATCGACCAGAGGTTCATCGATATCACGCGGATTGGCAATGGCATCGAGAACAGCTTTCTTGGTGATGGCATTGAATGCCACCCGCTTGACCGTTTTGCCCTTGAGCGCCTTTTTCTGGTTAAGCACTTCGAGCACGTGCCATGAAATGGCTTCGCCTTCGCGATCCGGGTCGGTCGCGAGAATGATGCCGTCGCTGTCCTTGAGCGCTTTAACGATATCTGCCAGGCGCTTGGAAGAGTTGCTATCCACCTCCCACGACATTGCAAAATCTTCGTCGGGGCGAACCGAGCCGTCTTTAGCTGGCAAGTCTCGCACATGACCGAACGAGGCTAGAACCTTATAGTTCGAACCAAGATATTTATTGATGGTTTTTGCCTTGGCAGGCGATTCGACGACGACGACGTTCATTTAAAGCAGCCCAGATTCGCGTCCCATGGAGACAAAATATCTCCTCTCCGCGAGAAATTCGTTGCCTTCACATGAACAGCAGGCAGCGTTTGGTCAAGAGCAGGACAACAAAAATAACGAAATACAACTTAAGATTGCTGTTAAGTTGAGTGTAACCGGTAGTAGCGTAAAATGGAACAAGGGCGATTATCCCGCGGGGAGATAGGTATGCGTGGTAGGGCGAGTTTTCCAGATAGGGAAGACGACGGGGATGTGGAAACCGCGACTCGATACGAGACGCTGACATATATCGAGCAAATGCTAGAACAGCTCAGTTTAATGGCGAAGTATACGGATCAGCTACTGCTGGTCTATATGATCGAGATGGCTGTTGTCGAGGCCCGAGAGGCACTTCACAATGAAGCCAAGACATAAGAGGCTCTATTCTAGGGCGATCAGGGCGACCTGATTGCCGGCATATCGTTGCAGGCGCCCGGCCAAGTCCAGTTCCAGGAGAATGAGCTGGACAGCGCCGGTATCCACACCCGTGTGGCGAACCAGCGCGTCGATATCGGTTGGCACGGGCCCAAGTGCATCGATAACAATGTCCCGTTGTTCCTCCGTCGCAATCGGTTCGAGCGATTCTGGTTCTTCCATAGCTGGAGACAAGAGATCAGGCTGTGGTGGCGTATCCATCTGATACGCGGTTGATCCGGCCAATGGTCGGAGCGTTTCGATAACATCGTTTGCCTCCGTAACCAGTGTCGCCCCTTGTTTCAGAAGCAGGTTCGTGCCACGGGCACGAGGATCGAGTGGTGATCCCGGCACGGCGAACACTGTGCGTCCCATATCGCCAGCCATGCGTGCGCTGATAAGTGAACCGGAGCGCTCAGCGGCTTCAACGACGATCAATCCCAACGACAAGCCTGCAATGATGCGATTGCGACGGGGAAAGTCGCGTGAACGGGGCTCAGCTCCCATCGGCATTTCACTTATGAGCGCGCCACCCTGTTCCGGTATTGCGCGGTAAAGGGGAAGGTTTTCGGGCGGATAGGGCCGATCAAGCCCGCCTGCCAGAACAGCCACGGTTCCCGTCTTCAGGCTCGCGCGGTGCGCAGCGGCATCAATGCCACGGGCAAGTCCGGAAATCACCGAAAACCCCGCTTCGCCGAGATCATGCGCCAGACGTTCGGTGAAACGTGCGCCAATCACCGAAGCGTTGCGCGAACCGACAATGGCCACGGGTGGCTTGCTGAAAACGCCAGCATTTCCCCTGATCGTAACCAGAGGAGGCGGGGCTTCACAATTTTTTAGCTGCGGCGGATAATCTGGCTCCCCCATTCCAACCAGACGGGCTCCTACGCGTTCGATGGCCTCAAGCTCGCGCTCTGCATCATCCATGGACATGACACGGATCGGACGTGAACTGCCACCTCTGATATTGAGATCAGGCAACCTTTCGATCGCGCTCGAAGCCGAGCCGCAAAAAAGAATCAGATCGCGAAAGGTAACAGGACCGATATTGTCGGTTCGGATGAGGCGCAGCCAGTTGAGCCGCTGGCGGTCGGAGAGGCGAATTCCTGTTTTTGAATTCGCGCTTTCCTTCATCCCTTGGCTCCGATCTTGCTTTCGGTGCCGTTTAAGAGGCGCGTAATATTCGCCTTATGTTTGAAAATAACAATGACCGTCATGATCGCAAACAGGACTGCGATTGCGGAATTACCCTGGAGATAAAGCGCCATTGGAACAATGATGCTGGCGATAAGTGCCGCAAGAGACGAATAGCGCGTAAGGAGTGCGGTTATGATCCAGACGGCAGCGAAGACGAGGGCACCGGGCCACGCCAAACCGATCAGGATGCCTAGATAAGTGGCCACGCCTTTGCCGCCCTTAAAGCCGATCCACACCGGAAAAAGATGACCGATGAAGGCACCGAAGCCTGCGCCGATTGCGGCTTCCAAACCATAGCGGGAGGCGATCAGAACGGCGACCGTGCCTTTGAGGGCGTCGAGGATCAGGGTTGCCGCGGCGAGCTTCTTGTTACCGGTACGCAGTACATTGGTCGCGCCGATATTGCCCGAACCGATAGACCGGACGTCACCCAATCCGGCGAGCCGGGTCAAGATCAAGCCAAATGGAATGGAGCCAAGAAAATAGCCGAAGATGAGCGCTCCCACGAGCGTCAAGCTGAGAAATCCCGATTCGGCCATGAATGTCCCCTGCTGTTTCTCGATTCCGTCTGCCCGGAATTTTCGGTTGATTGTTCCGGGTTATGCGGTGTTTTTCAAGCCGAATAAACAGTCTTTCCGGCCACTAAAGTGTGGACGACGCGACCTTGGAAACGGGCACTTTCAAAGCAGCTGTTCTTTGAGAGCGAATGCAGGTCTTCCTCGCGTACAATCCAAGGCTCTTCCAGATCGACAATGGCAAGATCGGCCTTGGCGCCTGGTTTGAGCGTACCGGCATCCAGACCGAAAATTTTTGCCGGAGCTGTCGATAGAACCTCCACCAGCCGCATGAGCGGAATGCTGTCATTGTGATAGAGCCGGAGTGCAGCTCCCAGCAATGTTTCAAGGCCGATGGCGCCGGCTTCGGCATCCGAGAAGGGCAGGCGTTTGGTATCGACATCTTGCGGATCGTGCGCCGAAACGACAATGTCGATAGTGCCATTTTTCACGGCTTCGACCATGGCAAGGCGATCCTGTTCGCCGCGCAGGGGCGGCGAAAGACGGAAGAAGGTGCGGAATTCTCCAATGTCGTTCTCATTGAGCGACAAATGGTTGATCGATACACCCGCCGTTACCTTGGCGCCCCGATCCTTGGCGCGGCGCACGGCTTCTGCCGACATTTCGCAGGAAAGTTGTGCTGCATGATAATTGCTGTTCGTCAGCGCCGCCAGACGAAGATCGCGTTCCAGCGGGATCACCTCCGCTTCACGCGGACTGCCGGAAAGTCCGAGCCAGCTCGCGAACAGCCCCTCATTCATAACACCGTTTGCGCCGAGATAGGGATCACGTGTCTCACAGGCAATTACTGCATCGAAATCGCGGGCGTAGGTCAGCGCGCGCCGCATGAGCTGCGTATTGGCAATGGTCTGTCTGCCTTCCGTGAAGGCGACCGCACCGGCGTCGCGCAGCAGCCCGATCTCGGTCATTTCTTCGCCATGCAAGCCTTTGGTGATGGCAGCCGCTGGATGCACATTGACAACAGCTGTGTCACGCGCCGTACGCTTGACGAATTCCACCAGTGCCACATCGTCGATGACCGGATCGGTGTCCGGCATCATGATGATAGAGGTGACGCCGCCAGCGGCGGCCGCACGGCTTGCCGAGGCGATGGTTTCGCGATGTTCGGCGCCGGGTTCGCCAACAAAGACACGCGCATCCACGAGACCGGGCAATACTGCCTTGCCATTCAGGTCGATGATTTCTGCGCCTTCCGGCGCGCCCTGATTGCGGGCGTCCGCTCCGGCGGCAACAATCTTGCCATCGTGGATCAAGACGCTGCCGGTTTCATCGAGACCACGCGACGGATCAACGATGCGCGCGTTTTCAAACAGAATGGCGCTCATGCATTTTCTCCATTGCCGAGATTGCGTCGCGGATCGAGCAGGGCTTCCATCACGGCCATACGCACCGCAACTCCCATTTCCACCTGTTGCTGGATTACGCTCTGCGGCCCGTCGGCAACATCGGAGGCGATCTCAACGCCACGGTTCATCGGGCCCGGATGCATGACGAGCGCGTCAGGTTTGGCATGTTTCAACTTTTCCTTGTCGAGGCCGTAAAAGCGGAAATACTCGCGCACCGAAGGGACGAAAGAGCCAGCCATTCGCTCACGCTGGAGCCGCAGCATCATGACGACGTCCGCATCTTTCAGGCCTTCCTCCATCGAGTTGAAGACTTCGACGCTCATATCGGCCATGCCCGAAGGCAGGAGCGTGGATGGCGCGACGACGCGCACCCGTGCGCCAAGGGCATTGAGAAGAAGAATATTGGAGCGTGCGACGCGGGAATGCAGCACGTCACCGCAAATGGCGACGATCAGATTTTCGATCTGACCCTTGGCGCGGCGGATGGTGAGAGCATCAAGAAGCGCCTGCGTGGGGTGTTCGTGCGCGCCGTCACCGGCATTAACCACCGAACAGCCGACTTTCTGTGCGAGCAGCGCAGCAGCGCCCGCCGAAGCGTGACGGATAACCAATATATCCGGCTGCATGGCATTCAGCGTCATCGCGGTATCGATGAGCGTCTCGCCCTTCTTGACCGACGAATTGCCGACCGACATATTCATGACGTCAGCGCCGAGCCGTTTTCCGGCCAGCTCGAACGATGATTGCGTTCGTGTCGATGCTTCGAAGAAGAGATTGATTTGCGTGCGACCGCGCAGCACGGACTTTTTCTTCTCGGGCTGTCTTGAGACAGCGATTTCCTGATCGGCAAGATCAAGAAGGCAGAGAATGTCCAGAGGCGAAAGCCCCTTGATGCCCAGCAGGTGGCGGTGAGGGAAAAGCGGAGGGACCGTTTGATTTGTCATGGCAAGTCACCCGTATAGGACCATGGGGCAGGTCCCGCAACCGTCCTTATAATGGCTTCGGGCGATTCACCAAGAAAAACCGTGCTGTCCTGACGACAAATTGCATTCGGGATGGCAAAATTTTAGCAAATCCGATGCAAGAAACGTAAGCTAGAGCATTTCCAGCAAAAGTGTGAAATGGTTTTGCGTTCGGAAATGCGGCAAAAACAAATAGATAGAGCGGCTCCAACGATTCCGTTAAAACAGGAACCGCTCTAGACTGAATCACACAATACGGAACGAGCTCTTGAAAACGCACGACGTTACCAACCAGACGCCGCCCATGACGGGCAATAATGCCTATTTGGGCGATCCGCTTCTGATGCAGATTGCGGCGCGTTTCCCGAAGGAGTTGCATACCGATCTGGAGCAGACTGGCCGTTTCGTGATGTCGGCGGAAGCGCAGGACCTCGCGCGTCTTGCCAATACTGAACTGCCGAAATTGCGCACGCACGACCGGCAGGGCAACCGGATCGACTTCGTCGAATATCATCCAGCCTATCATGCGCTGATGCGCCGTTCCATCGCGGCGGGGCTCCATTGTTCCATTTGGGAAGGCAATCCGCTTGAAACTGGTCGCCGTCATCAGGCGCGTGCATCGCGCTTTTTCCTGACAGCGCAGCTTGAGGCGGGGCATCTTTGCCCGCTGACCATGACCAGCGCATCACTCGCCGCACTCATGGCGTCGCCGGAAATCTACAAAGAGTGGTCGCCAGTCATTCTTTCACGCAAGTACGATTTTTCGCAGAAACCCGCATTCGCCAAGCAGGGCATTACGCTCGGCATGGGCATGACCGAAAAGCAGGGTGGAACCGATGTGCGTGCCAATACGACACGCGCCACCCGCCATGAAAACGGCACCTATACCGTTACGGGCCACAAATGGTTCATGTCAGCTCCAATGTCGGACGCCTTCCTGACGCTTGCGCAGGCAGAAGACGGTCTTTCCTGTTTTCTGCTCCCGCGTCTTGATCCAGAGGGAAGGGGCAACGGGTTCTTCTTCCAGAGGCTGAAAGACAAGCTCGGCAACAAGTCGAATGCCTCATCGGAGGTGGAATTCGATGGCGCTATCGGTCATCTGATCGGTAATCCGGGTGAGGGGGTCAAGACCATCATGGATATGGTCACGCTCACGCGGCTTGATTGCGCTGTCGCATCCGCCGGACTCATGCGTTCCGGTCTGGCCGAAGCTGTACATCACAGCCGTCATCGGCAGGTATTCGGCAAAGCCCTGATCGAACAGCCTTTGATGCAGCGGGTTCTTGCCGATATGGCGCTTGACGTTGCTGGCGCCACAGCGCTTTCCATGCGGCTGGCACGCGCTTTCGATATGGCGGCAAGCGATCGGGCAGAGGCGGCTTTTGCGCGTTGCATGACGCCTGTAGTGAAATACTGGGTTTGCAAGATCGCTCCCGCGCTTCTTTACGAAGCGATGGAGTGTCTCGGAGGCAACGGCTATATCGAGGAAGGCAATCTTGCGCGAGCCTATCGCGAAGCACCGGTCAATGCCATCTGGGAAGGTTCGGGCAACGTAATGGCGCTGGACGTGGCGCGTGTCCTGTCCCGCGCACCGGGCCTTTTCGACGAAGTATTGGAGTGGATCGGCGGCCAGCTTGGCCAGCGCGGGCAAGGAACGCTTGATGTGCTGCGGGCTGCATTGCAGCTCACTGAAACCGATCCGGGTGTCGCACGCCTTCTGACCGAGCAACTGGCCTACGCCGCCGCCGCTGCGGAACTGCGCCAGCTTGGGGCTGACGATGTGGCCGATGCGTTCATCGAGACCCGTCTTGGCGGCCAATGGCGTTCAACCTATGGCATGCTGGATGCACGCCATAATGCGGAACGCATTCTCGACCAGCTTTATCCCGCGTCGTAATCGTCAGATATCGACCGCTTGATACTGTGCAGGCGGTCGAGTGCTCCTTGAAGAATGAAGGCTGCGGCTGCCGAATCGATACGTTCGGCGCGCTTGCCGCGCGAGACATCCATGCCGATCAGCGCTCGTTCTGCAGCAACGGTCGACAGGCGCTCGTCCCAGAACACGAAGGGCAGGTCGGTCAGGGGCTGCATGGTGCGCACGAATGCCCGCGTAGCCTGAACGCGGGGACCGGACGTTCCATCCATGTTCATTGGCAAGCCGATGACGATGACACCGACCTTGTCGGCCTCAAGCGCTTTTAGAAGCACCTGCGCATCAAGGGAGAACTTCGTTCGTTTGATGACGGGACGGGGATGGGCGAAAGAAAGACCGAGATCCGAGACTGCGAGGCCGATGGTCTTGGTTCCCAAATCCAGTCCGGCGATTGTATGGCCGGGCTGAAGCAACTCAGGGATTTCCTCGATTTCAATAACAGCCATCGGTCCTCATCGGATTTTGAAGTGGTTTCTATTGCCTTCAACTTTATTGGCGTCATATCTGTTCGCAAACTGGAAATCGAGCCGGAAACAGAGATTGAGGAGAGAGTTAATGAAACTTACATGGCTTGGCCACGCCGCCTTTCGCGTTGAAACAGCAAAGGCCGTTATTCTCATCGATCCGTTTCTCAACGGAAACCCCGGTGCAAAGGGCATAGATTTCAGGGAAGCGACTAAGGGCGTGACTCATATAGCGCTGACTCACGGTCATGGCGATCATGTCGGTGATACGGTCGCCATCGCCAAGGAGCACGACGCTACGGTTATCGCCAATGCCGATCTTGCAAGCTGGCTCGGCAGTCAGGGCGTCGAAAAGCTCGATCCCGGCAATACGGGGGGCACGTTGGCACATGACGGCTTCACCGTCACATTCGTCAATGCACTCCATTCTTCCGCAATGCTGACGGAAAACGGTGTCTCGCAGGCGTTGGGCAACCCGAATGGTCTGGTGTTCCATTTCGAAGATGCGCCGACGCTCTACCACATGGGTGACACGGATATCTTCTCGGATATGGGACTTATAAACGAGCTTCATGAGCCTGAGATCGGTATCGTTCCCATTGGTGATCGCTTCACGATGGGCGGAGCGGTCGCAGCGCTCGCCTGTCAGCGTTATTTCAACTTCAAAACCGTGCTGCCGTGCCATTACGCCTCGTTCCCGATCATAGATCAGACAGCGGACAAATTCGTGGCCGGAATGGCCGATCACAGGGAGACCAAGGTGCTGGCCGATCCTGTCGGAACGGTTCACAGCTTCTGAGGGGTTCTCGAGCGCAAGAAATGTTGCGCTTCAACAATCGCGCCGTTATAGCCGGTAGGAAAACTTTTCAGGGTGGCGGTTCGCTGCCCGATCGAGCATTTGCGGAGAACAGGATGTCCGTCGATATTTCTACCGTCAAGCGTGTCGCACATCTGGCGCGCATCGCCGTCAACGATGACGATGCTGAACGCATGACTGGCGAACTTAATGCTATTCTGGGCTTTGTAGAGCAATTGAATGAAGTCAATGTCGACGGTATCGAGCCGATGACTTCCGTTACGCCGATGGCAATGCGCATGCGCGATGAC
>Ga0182748_1004084_pt1 | contig 11843 bp, 8 predicted proteins | sample eDN3rd37CKraftOP_FD_128877 | JGI IMG/M metagenome (GOLD analysis project Ga0182748, IMG submission 128877) | Enriched Organic Plus compost microbial communities from Emeryville, California, USA - eDNA 3rd pass 37_C Kraft OP (version 2) (version 2) ...
ATTTCGTCATGCTGGTTGTCGCCGCCGATGACGGGATCATGCCGCAAACGCGCGAACATCTGGCAATCGTCAACCTGCTCGGCATCCGGCGCGGGGTCGCCGTCATCACCAAATCCGATCTTGCCGGGCCGGATCGTCTGGCCGAAGTGGAAAGCGCTATTCGCAATGAACTGGCCCCGACCGGCCTTGCCGATATTCCCGTTCTGGCGGTTTCCACCGTTTCCGGTGCGGGTATAGACGATCTCAGAACCCTGCTTGAAGTTGAAGCGCATGCATTTGGCGAGCGGCGGACAACAGGACGCTTTCGTCTGGCGGTGGATCGCTCCTTCACGCTGAAGGGGGCGGGGACGGTCGTCACCGGCACGGTGCTTTCCGGCAGGGTCGCCATTGGCGAGCATCTGATCGTCAGCCCCTCCGGCAAGGAAGCGCGGGTTCGCACCATTCATGCGCAGAACAGGCCCAGCGAAACCGCGCAGGCGGGGGATCGCTGCGCGCTCAATCTGGCGGGCGACGGCATATCGAAAGAGGCGGTGCATCGGGGCGACATGCTTGTGTCGCCGGGCCTTCATCGCCCGACGGACCGCATTGATGCCGCGCTGCAAATATTGCCCTCCGAGAAAAAGCCGGTCGGCCAGTGGTTTCCGGTGCGTCTCCACCATGCATCGGCGGAGGTCGGGGCGCGCATCGTGCTTTTGGGGGATGAGGAGCTTAAGCCCGGCAGCGAAGGACGAGTGCAGTTGGTGCTGGATCGCCCCGTCGCGGCGGCGGCAGGAGACCGTTTCGTCATCCGGGATGTTTCCGCGCAGCGCACCATCGGCGGCGGCCGTTTTCTCGATCTGCGCCCGCCGCAACGCAAGCGCCGCAGCCTGGAGCGCGTGGCGCAGCTCGACGCCCATTCCATCGATGATCCCGTAGAGGCGGCACGCGCACTGCTGTCTGCCGAACCTTATTATCTCGATGCACAATCGTTTCTGCGCGACCGCGCGCTGGCAGACGATCCGCAAGGTCTGGCGCAGGCACTCGATGCGGTGATGCTCCCGCAGGGGAATTCCGTGCTTCTGCTGTTGCCGGAGCGATGGAAGGCGCTCCGCGACGATATTCTGGCGCGGCTCGGTGCGTTCCACGATGAAAATCCCGACCTGATCGGCATGGGTGTGGAACGGCTGCGCCTGTTGTTGAAGCCGCGCCTGCCAGCTCCGGCCTTTCGTGCAGCTATCGCCGCGCTGGTCGATGCGGACCTCTTGAGACTGGACGGTGCCTGGCTTCGCCTTCGCGATCACGAAGTGACGATGAGCGATGCCGACGAGGCGCTCTGGCAGCGCATCGCGCCACTGCTTGAAGGCGACGCCCGTTTTCGCCCGCCGCGCGTGCGCGATATTGCTGGGCTGGTTGATGAGCGGGAGGAGGATATTCGCCGGCTTCTCAAGCTTGCCGGACGCATGGGCCGGGTGCATGAAGTGGCGCACGACCATTTTTTCCTGCGGGCGACGATTGCCGAGATGATCGGCATCCTCTCGGATATGGACGCGGCATTCGACAGCGGCTGGTTCATCGCGGCGCGGTTCCGTGACCGGGTCGACAGCGGACGCAAGGTGGCGATCCAGATACTCGAATTCTTCGACCGCAACAGCGTCACGATAAGGCGTGGAGATCTGCGCCGCCTCAATCGCCGCAAGCTGGACTTGTTCGGCGATTTCTCGCAAACTGCATTAACCGAAGCAGAGATATAAGGAAGAGACACGTCCCTGGTGGGGCGTCCGGACTTCAAATCCGGGAGGGGCCGATAGACGGTCTTTGGTGGGTTCGACTCCCATTCTCTTCCGCCAATCCGCTTTTCCGGTCATCTGGCGCGCACGATGCCGAGCACGTTACGAACCACTTCGTTCTGAAGCGGGCGCTGCTTCTCGATGTTGAAATGGCCGATATCCTTCATGCCCGAAAAATCGCGGTTGTCGAGGCTTCCCCTGAACCGCGGGCCGGCGGTCAGCGGCAGGCCCCAGCCGTCCTGCTTGAAATAGAAGTTCACGACGCGCCTGATATTGCCGGGCAAAGGAGCGGGTGCGGTCGCGGCAAAGGTCGCCATATAGGCAACCTGAATGCCCTTCTTTTCAAGGGACGCTGCAATATCGATAACGGCATTGGCGCCGAGCGAGTGGCCGATCAGCACCACCGGCGCGCGCGGATTGTTCCTCTGGTCGGCGAGAATCCGGTTCAGCACGAAACGCCATGCCTGGTGCCCCTCGACATGCGCATCGACGCCGTTGGCCTGCAATTGCCTGCCGATCTCGTCGATGCCGGTGGAGAAAATATCCCCGAACCCGCGCAGAAGATAGACATCCGCCTGCGGTGACTTTCTGGAAGGCGTTTTCGGCGCTGCTTGCGCGGCGCTGCCATAGAGCGCAAGTGCCGCCCCGGCAAAAAGCAGGCTGCGGCGGGTCATGATTTTCGAATGCAATTTATCGGGCTTGGAAACCATCTTCGACTACCTGTTGGGGCGCGTTCGAGAACCGAGTTTCGAACGAGGCGCATCGAAAGGAGTATTTAGAGCGCCGGTCCGTTTCCGCCAAATCACTAGAACTTGAGCTAAGCACAACCTGAAAGAACGACGCGGGACGGGATCTCACCCGGGTCCTGCTTCCAAACCGGTTCACATTTCTTTCAGGATGCGGCTAGAACCTGATTTTCGGGATGACACGGCCCGTCCGGCTCGCATAGTCGTCATAGGATGCGCCGAACGCCGCACGCATCATCGCCTCCTCGTGGCCGACCCGGTAGAAATAGAGGATGGCGACGCCGACAAGGCCCGCCAGCCCGGCAAACCAGTTCGGCAGCAGGCAGAATTGGGCAATCGCCCACAGCCAGAACGACAGATACATCGGATGGCGGACATATTTGTATAGTCCGTCAGTCACCAGCTTGTGCTCGCGGCGGATTTCAAGCGAAACGGACCAGTTCTTGCCGAGTTGCCGGTGGCTTGCATAAAAAAGCCAGAGGAAGGCGATCTCGACAATCACCCCGATCCAGGCGAGCCACGGCTGGAAGGCATAATCGGCAAAGGCGGGAAAGCCGGTTGCGACATAGATGATCGGGATCAGCGACAGGCCGACCGTCGCCGCACCCAGCGCCAGCCTGTCAGCCAGCGTCTTCGCATTATTGGCAACCTTGATCTTGCGTGCGCGCCGCTGGTGCGGAATGCGGATAACGACCCAGGCGACGAGCCCGATCCCCCAGACAATTGCGGCCAGTGTCGGTGTCATTCGGCGATAGTTTCCTTCCTTGGCAGGGCACCGATTATGCGGTCGTCGGTTCGCTCCCGCAGCGAGAGCGGTCCGCAGCAGATCTGAAAGAAATCATACCAATAGGGCTTCGTATTTCCGAATACATATTGATAATGCACGCGAAAAAGGTTCCGCTTCACGCGCTTGTAGATTTCCGGCTGCAGCATTTCCTTTATACGTACTGTCCGCGTAACGGGAAAGGAGCGCTGCGGTTCCCGCTTCAAGCCCATCTCGGCCACGGGATCGGTCTTGTAGAAATTGATCGCATCGGTCAGGCACTGGATTTCCACCCAGTCGATCGCGCCATCGTCCACCAGCCGCTGCACGCCTTCACGAAAATGCCCGCCCGCCGGATGGTAGCCGGCCTTGAGGGCAGTCGAGCCAAGGGTGAGGACCGTCACTTTCTGCGCATGGCTGCTGAAACCCGGATCGATGGCAAGGCAGCGCGCCGCGACGTCCAGCATCAACATGCCGCCGGTGCTGTGGCCGATCAGTATGACTTCATCATAATGTTTCGCGGCGGTGCGCTCGACGATGCCGGCGGCAAAACGCTGCATCAGGGATTCGGCGTCCCGCCGTCGCCCGCGAATGAAATTGAGCGAAAACGACCAGAGGTCCATCAGATGGTTGGTGGACCATCTTTTGCCAAGAATGGCGAGTGCCAGGAAGAAAACCGCGAGGCCGAGCAGCCAGCTGACTGCGCCCAGCCACTGCACTGTCCACCGCGCCACGGCATAACCCGCCGCCGCGAACAGGGCGAGCACGAGAAACGGATAGAGAAAATAAAGCCCGAACCGCCAGGCCTTGGCAAAGAAGCGGAAGGCCGTTCCGGTCAGGACGAAATCGCCGAAGGCGACCAGATATTTGACAAGTCTTACCGGGAGCGGACGGTCGAAATCCGCCAGCACGATCTTGTCCAGAACGAGAAAATTGAAGTCCGTTTCGGTGGCCCAGCCATTGTCGGCGGTAGCCGTTCTGATCGCAACCGAGCCTATCTCGCGATCCGGCGATACGCTGACATCCGAAACGTCGGACCGAACGCCCCAGAGAGCTTCGAACCGTTTGATTTCTCTGTTCAATCGCCCAAAAAACGCCTCCGGCGTTTTCGGATCATAGCCGCCAATGAAGAAGACAGCGCGTTGTCGAACCGGTTGCTTCATGAGCAGACCGTAATTTGGGGCTTGTGGATTGTCGAGGTCATAACCGGTCATCCCCAACAAATCTGGTTGAACAGGCCAGCTTATCTCATGTCGACCAGACCGCGCCTGATTGCTTCGCGGGTTGCTTCGGCACGCGATGACACGCTGAGCTTCTGATAAATGGCCTTCACATAGTCGCTGACCGTATGTTCCGACAATCCAAGCTTGCGGGCGATTTCACCGTTGCGTTGTCCGGTGCCGATTTCTTTCAACACTTCGGTTTCGCGGCGTGAAAGATGGACGAAGTCGCCCTCCGGCTCCGCTGCGGGGCTGGTCGATATGGCCTTGACGCGCGCGACCAGATTGAGCCTGGCGCGGATGGTGAGGATGAGGACGTCGAAATCGATCGGCTTGGTCAGATAGTCGTCGGCGCCGGCCTCTCTGCCGGTCAGTTCGTGGCTGCGGTCGGCAAGTGCTGTCAGGAACAGGAATGGCGTTCCGGCGAGGCCGGTGCGGGTAGTGCGAATCTGTTCCAGGAATTGCAGGCCATTGGTGCCGGGCATCAATATATCGCAGATGATGATGTCGGGCGTCGTCGTGTCGAGCACGCGCAGCGCTTCGGTCGCATTGGCGGCGCCGATGGCGTTGAAGCCCGAAGTGCCCAGTTCATCGATCATTTCTTCCAGAATATGCGTTTCGTCCTCGATGCAGAGGACGGTAGGCGTGGGGAGGATTTCAGGCAGTCGCATGCTGGGCCACCTTTGGTAGAGTGAGGATGAATACCGTACCTTGTCCTTCGACCGAAGTGAAGACAAGCGTTCCGCCGTGCAATTCCGCCAGCGCGCGTGACAGGCTGAGGCCGAGGCCGGTGCCCGCCATATGCGATGCGTTGCTGGCGCGGAAAAAGCGCGTGAATATGCGGTTCGCCTCTTCGGCCGGTATGCCGATGCCATGGTCGCGGACGATGCATCGGAAGCCGCTTTCGTCTTCCTCCGTCGTCACTTCGATGGGCTTGCCGGCGGGCGAATATTTGGTGGCGTTGCCAAGCAGGTTGACCAGAATCTGCTCGACGAGAATGCCGTCGCAGTAACAGAAAGTCTCGCTGTCCTTGATGTCCGTCACCAGTTCCAGCTCGGGGTGCAGCTCCTGATGATAGGCGCAGGTATTGCGCACCAGTTCGGAGAAATCGACCGGCTGCCGGTTGATCTGAAACCCGTTCTCATCAAGGCGTTCGGCATTGGCGGTGCTTTCCAGAAGCAGGATGAGGCGGCGGCTGGCATTCCGCATCCGCTTGGCCTTGTCGATGATGATTTCAGGCGTGAACTCGTCGGCGCGGCGGATGAAGCGCTGGGCGATGATGTCGATGATCGATACGGGCGTGCGGAACTGGTGAGAAACCGTGGTGATGAAGCTCTTGTAGAGCTCCTTGGCCTTGCGCTCGCTGTCCAGCGCCTCGCGCAAGGCGGCGGTGCGGTCGGCGACGGTGTGTTCCAGCTGCTGCTTGTATTCCTGCAGCGCCTTGTGGGCGCGCTCGGCCTTGCGCATGTTGGAAACCACCTGCCACGACAGAATGGCGCCCGTGGCCATGATGCCCAGCACCGCAAACATGATCAGATAGATCGACTGCAATTGCTGGTCGCGCTGCGCGCCGCCGCGGTCCTGCTCCACGATCGTTGCATCATTGGCGACCTTGGTCAGTTCCTCGCGCATGGGGACCAGGGCTTCGTAGATGGCGGCGGGGTCGAATTGTTCCGGCCTGGCCTTGATCATAGCCTCGATTTCGGGAAGCCGGTCCGCATTGCGCTGGATGATTTCGGCAGCGCCCGGAATGCCGGCGAAATATTTCTTCTGCGGGCCATCGGCCAGAAGTGCGAAACGGCTGTAGAGAACATCGAGGCGGAGCGAGAGATCGTCTGTATTCGTGCTGCCGGCAGGAAATGCCAGCGCGGTTTCGGCCAGGCGGCTGGCGTCGCGTTCCGTCTTGGTGATGGCCCAGACCATGTTCTCGCCGGTATAGGTCGCAAGCGATTTCTGGATTTCGAGAAGCTGAATGAATGCATAAGCGAGCAGCGCTGCAAAACCCGCCATGACCAGGCCGGAGAGAATGTAGCCTCGCTTGATTCTCATTTCACCTCGATCTGCTTCAACTGCCACGCCCAGCGGTGGTCATAGCGCGAATCGTTCAGTTCCTGATGCTGGTCGCGCGGATAGACGATCCAGTATGGTCCCTTGTCGCGCAGGCTCAATTCCCTGCCGTTCATCTTGTGCGCGACGAGGACATTGTACTTGTAGGCGTCTTGCAGCGGAATGCTGATACTGTAGTCGTTGATCGCAAGCACGGTGATCGAACGGTTTGCGGCGTCTTTCCCGTCGACGCCTACCGTTGCCAACACGTCGCGCAGCAGCACGCCGTCGAAATTCTGCGGACCTTCGGTCCAGGCAGTATTCGTCTGCAGCCTGTTTTGCGGCAGTTTCGTGAAGTCATCGCCGCTCAGCACGCGCGTCGTTCCGTCCGGGGCGATGATGGTCAGCGTGATGGTCACCGCCGCAGGCGACGCGGCATCGGCCATGCCCATGAACAGTGGAATGTGGCAGATGGCGAAAAGCGCGATCAGTGCCCGGAGCGCCAGAAGACGCCGGAAAGCGAACATCCAGTTTGCGCATGACACGTGAGGTATCTCCAGAAACGAAAAAATGCGAATGCACCGAAGCTTAAAAGGGAGGACGCGCGCAATTTCAAGAATCTCTTGAGTTCGGCGGACGAAATTCCCCTTCAAAAGCGTCAATTCGCACATAACACTGAAAAAGTCTGGTCCAATTCCAAATAAATATCAAACGGTTTCATACAGTCTTTCAAAATCTACCGGCTTTTGAAAGTTATCTCTGGATAAGATGGGCCGTTCTTCTTTGTTTCGTATCCCCCTAAATAGGGGAATTGTTTTTCGCTACTGGAGCGTTCACTAAATAGTCGTCGGCCTGTTGGGGCTTAGGAGGCTGGCACAAAAAAATTGGGCGGGGGCTGCTTATCGACCGCGGGGAGTCGGGGTCGATAAGCAGCCAAACCAGTCCGGACAGCGCGGAAGCGGCGATAACGGTTACTCTCGAAGCGAGATGTTTCGAGCTACGAATAAAAACCGGTCCCGCATTCTGGATCGCTTCCAGGACAGAATGGCCGACAGGCATCTGGTCGAGCCTAGAACCTGCCGTTCGGGTTCCTCGAACAGAGCGAGCTTGCAACTCTTTCGCGTCCTTCAATCTGGAGGGCGCGCTTTTTTTTACCCGTATTCGATTTCAGAAAAAGTGACGACCGGCGTTTCGGCGCGGTCGTCACGAATCAGGATATGGCAGTTCAGCTTCAGCTTTTTACGGCAGTCATTTCTGTTCGGGCGCCGTTGTCTGAATGCTGGCCGTGGTCTGGGGCTTCTCGATCTTCGTGGAAGATTGGGCACTATGATAGGTGCAGTCTGCCATCGCGCCTGTAACCGATAGAGCAACCGACAGAGCGAGGACAGCGGTAGTCACGAATACGACTTTCATGTCTGTCTCCCTATAATTTGGGTATGGCATTGCAACGGCGAGTTTAGCAGGGCGGGACCCTCCTGTCGCATCACATCATCCCCTAAAAGTCATTTGCCACATTTCTGCCATGAAATTGTCGGGCGCTCGCCACATCTTTTAGTGGAAAAACGGTAGCGTTTGCTCCGTGAAAACGCGATCTCGCGCGATTTTCGCACCAGATCACGGTTCTGCCTTGATTTGATTTCGGCCCGTTCAGGAAGCGCAACGGCTAACCACCGCCCGCTTGCCGCCCATCGACAGGAACGAGATATGCAGCGTCTGGCCGACAGGTGAAATGGTGATGTTTTCCTTCGATTGCTGGCCGTTGGCTGTGCAGGACATCGAGACGGTAAAGGTGCCTTCGTAATTGTTCATCCGCGTGACCGAGCACTGGCTGTCGCGGCTGTCGAAACGCTCGCCGGAAATGGCGAATCGCTGGCCGTCCGGACTGCACCAGTTGCCGGCGATGGGGGTTGGATCGACGGGTGGCTTTGCAGGGGTGGCGCTTGCCGAAGGACTGGAGGTCGTTTCAGAACATGCCGTCAGGGCAGTGACAGCGAGGGCGAGGGCAAGCAAACCGGACTTCTGCAACGATCTTCTCCTTGATGCAGCGGACAAAGCCTCCTCTTAAGAAAGAGATTCGGGCGATATCGCGACGGCACCAGGCAAGTCCACAAGGAAAGGGCCGGATTGCTCCGGCCCTCACTGTCTGATCCAAAAGTCACCATGCCGGTCTGCAAATGGCAATTTGTCTGCGTTCCGGTGCTCACGTACCTTTAAGTACGCTGCGCTCCGGTACTCGAAAATCACCATTCTCGCCTCGGCCTGCTGCTTTTTGATTCAGTCACTGGATTTAAAGCGTCAGAACGACGCCGGGTTATTCCCCCGGCGCCAGATGCGGGGCCTCGATCTTCGCGCCTGCATGTTTCAGCGGGCGTTCGCCGGAAAGCTTGCGGATCAGCACATAGAACACCGGCGTCATGAAGATGCCGAAGGCCGTCACGCCGATCATGCCTGCAAAGACCGCGATGCCCATGGCCGAGCGCATTTCCGCACCGGCCCCGGTCGACGTGACCAGAGGCACCACGCCCATGATGAAGGCCATCGAGGTCATCAGGATCGGGCGCAGACGCAACCGGCTGGCCTCGACCGCCGCCTGCACCACGCTTCGACCTGAAAGCTCCAGCTCGCGGGCGAATTCCACGATCAGGATCGCGTTCTTCGCCGACAGCCCCACAAGGACGATCAGGCCGATCTGGGTGAAGACGTTGTTGTCGCCTCCTGTCAGCCAGACGCCGGTGAGCGCCGCCATGATCCCCATCGGCACGATCATGATGATCGACAGCGGCAGGGCAAGGCTTTCATATTGCGCGGCCAGAACCAGATAGACGAGCAGCAGCGCCAGCGGGAAGACGAGGAAACCGGAGCTGCCCGCCAGAATCTGCTGGTAGGTCAGATCCGTCCACTCGAAGGTGATGCCGGGAGGCAAGGTTTCCTGCGCGATCCTTTCAATGGCAGCCTGCGCCTGACCGGACGAGAAGCCGGGGGCCGGATTGCCGTTGATATCGGCGGAAAGGAAGCCGTTATAGCGGATGGCGCGTTCCGCACCCACGGTCTGGTCGACTTTCAGAAGCGCGGACAGCGGGATCATCTCGCCCGATTGCGAACGAACCTTCAGCTTGCCGATATCCTCGGCATGGCTGCGATAATTCGCATCGGCCTGAATGCGCACACTGTAGGTGCGTCCAAAGGCATTGAAGTCGTTGACATAAAGCGAACCCAGATAGATTTGCAGGGTCTCGAACACATCGGTCACCGCCACGCCAAGCTGGCGCGCCTTCACGCGGTCCAGATCGGCATAAAGCTGCGGCACGTTGATCTGGTAGCTTGAATAGAGACCGGCGAGTTCGGGTGTCTGATACGCCTTGGCGAGAAACGCCTTGGTCGCATCGTCGAGCGCCTTGAAGCCAAGCCCGTTGCGATCCTCAAGCTGCAACTTGAAGCCGCCCGTCGTGCCGAGACCCTGTACGGGCGGCGGCGGGAACATGGCGATGAAGGCATCCTGAATGGCGCCGTATTGCTGGTTCAGCTCCATGGTGATGGCGTTGGCCGAAAGTTCCGGGGTCTTGCGCTCCTCGAACGGCTTCAGCGTCACGAAAACGATGCCCGAGTTCGACGAGTTGGTGAAACCGTTGATCGACAGGCCGGGGAAGGCGATGGCATTGGCCACGCCCGGATGTTTGAGGGCAATGTCGCTCATCCGGCGGATCACATCTTCCGACCGGTCGAGCGTTGCCGCATCCGGCAATTGCGCGAAGCCAATCAGATATTGCTTGTCCTGCGCCGGAACGAAGCCGCCGGGCACCGCGCGGAACAGAATGAAGGTGACGCCGAGCAGCACGACATAAAGCCCCATGACCAGCGACTTGCGCGAGAGAATTGCGCCCACGCCGCGACCATAGGCATTCGAACTTGCACCGAAGAAGCGGTTGAAGCCACGGAAGAACCAGCCGAACAGTCTGTCCATGACGCGGGTCAGCCGATCCTTCGGCGCATCGTGACCGCGCAGCAGCAATGCTGCCAGCGCAGGCGAAAGCGTCAGCGAGTTGAAGGCCGAGATCACCGTCGAGATTGCGATGGTGAGCGCGAACTGGCGGTAGAACTGGCCTGTCAGGCCGGTGATGAAGGCCAGCGGCACGAAGACCGCAACCAGCACCAGCGCAATCGCGATGATCGGCCCCGACACTTCCTGCATGGCGCGATAGGTTGCCTCGACCGGCGACAGGCCCTGCTCGATGTTGCGCTCGACATTTTCCACCACCACGATGGCGTCGTCGACCACGATGCCGATGGCAAGCACGAGGCCGAAAAGGCTGAGCGCATTGATGGAGAAGCCGAACACATACATGACCGCAAACGTGCCGACGATGGAAACGGGAACGGCAACCAGCGGAATGATGGAGGCGCGCCATGTCTGTAGGAACAGGATGACGACGATGACCACCAGCACGATGGCTTCGAGCAGGGTATGGATGACCGACTCGATGGAAGCCTTCACGAACCCGGTCGTGTCATAAACGATGTCGAAATCCACGCCTTCCGGCATGGTTTTCTTCAGGTCTGCCATGGCGGCATGGACATTCTCGGAAATGTCCAGCGCGTTGGAACCGGGCGACTGGAACACGCCCATGCCGACCGCCAGCTTGTTGTCGAGCAGTGAGCGCAGCGAATAATCGGCGGCGCCCATTTCGACACGCGCCACATCGCCCAGCCGGGTGATTTCGCCTTCACTGCCCGATTTCACGACGATATTGGCGAATTCTTCCGGCGACTGGAGACGGCCCTGCGCATTGACGGAAAGTTGCAGGTCGAGACCCGAAACGGATGGCGATGCGCCGATGACACCGGCTGCGGCCTGAACATTCTGCTGGCGGATGGCATTGGCGATGTCGCTTGCGGAAAGACCGCGTTCGGCGGCCTTCTGCGGGTCGATCCAGACGCGCATCGAATAATCGCCGCCACCGAATATCTGCACCTGTCCGACACCGGGGATACGGGCGATACGGTCCTTGACGTTCAGAACGGCATAATTGCGCAGATAGTTCACGTCATAGCGCCCATCGGGCGAGATGAGGTGAACGACGAGCGTCAGGTCGGGCGAGCTTTTGGCGGTTGTGACGCCAAGCGTGCGCACTTCTTCCGGCAGGCGCGGTTCGGCCTGCGAAATACGGTTCTGCACCAGCTGCTGGGCCTGATCGGGATCGGTGCCGAGCGCGAAAGTGACGGTCAGCGTCATGACGCCATCGGCGGTCGCCTGGCTCTGCATGTAAAGCATGCCCTCGACGCCGTTGATCTGTTCTTCAAGCGG
>Ga0182748_1004096_pt1 | contig 11813 bp, 8 predicted proteins | sample eDN3rd37CKraftOP_FD_128877 | JGI IMG/M metagenome (GOLD analysis project Ga0182748, IMG submission 128877) | Enriched Organic Plus compost microbial communities from Emeryville, California, USA - eDNA 3rd pass 37_C Kraft OP (version 2) (version 2) ...
AGCTGTACCGATTGCCATCGTCGGCGGCGATTTGACCGTAGCTGCCGTCGCTCGAAATCGCGTTGACTACGCCCCGCATGCGGCTCCCCCAACCAGCTGTTCTGATCGACAATAGGGCCGCGTACTTGAACTTAGCAAGCGCCGTTACTCGACGCCCTTGGTGCGCCCCGGCGCCGCGGCGATCTTGGCGCCGCGCACGAGCGCTTCTGCTTCGGAGCGGACCATCGTCGCCGCTGTCGGGCACCGATCGAAGCGACGACAAGTACGGCAATCGCGGCAGGGCGGCCTTATCCTCGCAAAGCTGTTTGCAGGCCCTGAACGTGCGGCAGCCATGACCAGCCAAACCGCAGGCAGCCATCAAAAGACATGGCCCAAAGGCCGACGCTATCGGCCATCGGCGCGGGAACCATCCAGGCGCATTGACCAGGCCCCTGGCTCTATTCGGCCCCCTTGAGCCGATCGAGCGCCTCGGCGATCTTCGCCTTGCGGGCGAGCGCTTCCTCGCGCTTTTCTTTTTCTTCCTCGACCACCTCTTCCGCCGCGCGCTCCATGAACTTCGGATTGTTCAGCTTGGCGTCGCAGCGCGCGATATCGGCTTCCGCCTTCTGCATTTCTTTGGCGAGACGCGCGCGTTCGGCCGCGATGTCGATCACGCCCTTGAGCGGCAGCGCCGCCACCTCGCCGCGCACGACGAGCTGCACCGAGCCTTGCGGCGCCGCCTCGGCGAATGAAATCTCCGACACGCGCGCCAGCCGCTTGATGAACTCGGCCCAGCGTCCCGCGCGCGCCTTGCTGTCGGCGGAAGCGCCCGCCAGCACCAGCGGGATCTGCGCGGTGATGTTCATTTCCGAGCGCACCGAACGGATGGCGGACACGAGGTCGATCACCCAGCCGATCTCGGCTTCGGCGGCATCGTCTTCCAGCCCCTCGAGCGTCGGCCATTGGCTGAGCGCGAGCAGGCTGCCGCGTCCGCCCGGCGCCGTCACGCCCCACAATTCCTCGGTCACGAACGGCATGAACGGGTGCAGCATCTTCACGATTTCATCGCGCGCCCAGGCCACCATGGCCTGCGTTTCGGACTTGGCCGCGCCGTCCGCGCCGGTGAGCACCGGCTTGGCGAATTCGAGATACCAGTCGCAATAGATATTCCAGACGAAACGATAGGCCGCCGCCGCCGCCTCGTTGAACTTGTAGGTCTCGATCGCCTGGGTCACCTCGCGCACCGCCTTCGCGGTCTCGTGCGCGATCCAGCGATTGAGCACCTCCCGGGCCTGCTTGGGATCGAAGCCGTCGACCGTCGCGCAGCCGTTCATCTCGGCGAAGCGCGCCGCGTTCCACAGCTTGGTCGCAAAATTGCGGTAGCCTTCGACGCGCTGGGTCGAGAGCTTGATGTCGCGCCCCTGCGCGGCCATGGCCGCGAGCGTGAAGCGCAGCGCGTCGGCGCCGTATTCGTCGATCAGCGCGAGCGGGTCGATGACGTTGCCCTTCGACTTCGACATCTTCTGCCCGCGCTCGTCGCGCACGAGCGCGTGGATATAGACGTCCTTGAAAGGAACGATCTGATCGACGGCGGCGTCCGGGCGCTCCTTCTTCATGAAGTGCAGGCCCATCATCATCATGCGGGCGACCCAGAAGAAGATGATGTCGAAACCGGTGACCAGCGCGCTCGTCGGATAAAAGCGTTCGAGTTCCTTGGTCTTGTCGGGCCAGCCGAGCGTGGAGAACGGCCACAGCGCGGAAGAAAACCAGGTGTCGAGCACGTCCTCGTCGCGCTTGAGCGCGGTCGCCTTGCCGTAATGCGCATCGGCCTGCGCCTGCGCTTCCGCTTCGTTGAGCGCGACGAATGCCTGTCCATCCGGACCGTACCACGCCGGGATCTGATGGCCCCACCAGAGCTGGCGCGAAATGCACCAAGGTTGGATGTTTTCCATCCACTCGAAATAGGTCTTTTCCCAATTCTTCGGGATGAATGTCGTCTTGCCCTCGCGCACGGCGGCGATGGCCGGCTTCGCCAGTTCCTTCGCGTTGACGTACCACTGGTCGGTCAGGAACGGCTCGATCACGACGTTCGAGCGGTCGCCATGCGGCACCACATGGCTGTGCGGCTCGATCTTGGCGAGCAGGCCCGTCTCCTCCAGGCGCGCGACGATCGCCTTGCGCGCGGCGAAGCGGTCGAGGCCGTCGAGCTTCAGCGTCTCGTCCAGTTCGGCCGATGACGGCAGGCCGGCGAGGAAGTCCGCATTGTCGTTCAGATGAAGCCTGGCTTCGATGGTGAGCACGTTGATCTGCGCCAGCCCGTGCCGCTTGCCGACCTCGAAGTCGTTGAAGTCGTGCGCCGGCGTGATCTTGACCGCGCCCGAGCCCTTCTCGGGATCGGAATATTCGTCGCCGACGATCGGAATACGACGGCCGACCAGCGGCAGGATCACGTTCTTCCCGATCAGCGCCTTGTAGCGCTCGTCCTCGGGATGCACCGCGACCGCGGTGTCGCCCAGCATGGTCTCGGGTCGCGTGGTGGCGACCACGATATAGGTCGAGGGATCCTCCGCATTGAAGGTCTTGCCCTCGATCGGATAGCGCAGATGCCAGAGATGGCCCTTGGTCTCGACCGGGACCACTTCCAGATCGGAGATCGCGGTGAGCAGCTTGGGGTCCCAGTTGACCAGCCGCTTGTCCTTGTAGATCAGCCCCTCGCGATAGAGTTCGACGAAGACTTTCAGCACCGCCTTGGACAGGCCTTCGTCCATGGTGAAGCGCTCGCGCGACCAGTCGCAGGAGGCGCCCAGGCGCTTGAGCTGGTTGACGATGGTGCCGCCCGATTCGGCCTTCCAGGCCCACACCCGCTCGAGGAACTTCGCGCGGCCCATCTCGCGCCGGCCGGGCTCTTGCCGTTCCATGAGCTGGCGCTCGACCACCATCTGGGTCGCGATGCCAGCATGGTCGGTGCCCGGCTGCCAGAGCACGTCCTTGCCGCGCATGCGCTCGAAGCGGCAGAGAATGTCCTGCAGCGTGTTGTTGAGCGCATGGCCCATATGCAGCGAGCCGGTGACGTTGGGCGGCGGAATGACGATAGAGTACGTCTCGGCCTGGGCGCGCTCGGGCCGGCCGGCACGGAAGGCGCCAGCCTCTTCCCAACTCCGGTAGATGCGGCCCTCGACCTGCGAGGGCTGATAGGTCTTATCGATCATTGTCGTCTTGTCTGAACCGTTTGGCGGGCTACAAAGCCCGCCACGCCTGAAAGAGTCAACTTGTGCCGGACACCCCTCCCCGCGGCAGCCCCGTCAGCGCCATCGTCTTCCTCGCCGTCGCCGCCTTCGCCGCCCAGGCGATGGTGCGCGTCACCGACTCGCTGTTGCCGCAGATCGCCGCCGATCTGAATGTCAGCGTCGGTTCCACCTCGATCGTGGTGACGCTCTATCTCCTGGCCCACGGCTCGGTGCAACTGGTGGCCGGCCCGATCAGCGACCGCTTCGGCAAATATCTTTGCGCCACCATCGCCGCGACCATCGCGACGGTCATGGTGGCCCTGTGCGGATTGGCCAGCACGCTTCCGGCGCTGGTGGCCGCGCGCATCGGCAGCGGGCTCGCCACCGGCTGGATCATCCCGCTCGCGCTCGCTTTCGTCGGCGACGTCATCCCCTATGCGCGGCGCCAGCAGGTGCTCGGCTCGTTCCTGTCCGGCCAGATTCTGGGGCAATTGTTCGGCCAGGCCGCCGGCGGCGTGCTGGGCGACCTGTTCGGATGGCGCAACGTCTTCTTCCTGCTCGCGGGCCTGCTCGCGCTCGCCACCGTCGGCCTGTATGGCGAGCTGTGGCGCAACCCGATCACGCGCGTGAAAAACGAGCCGGGCGCCGGCCAGCAAGGCTTCACCGCGGGCTATGCGGCCGTGCTGCGCTCGCCCTGGGCGCGCGCCGTGATCGTGATGGCCTTCATCGAATTCGGCGCGATGTTCGGCACCTTCACCTATGTGGGCGCCGACCTGCATTTGCGTTTCGGCCTCAATTTCACGCTGGTCGGCCTGTTCGTCAGCACCTTCGCGATCGGCGGCCTGATCTACAGCCTGTCGGTGCGCCTGCTCGTGCGGCGCATGGGCCAGATCGGATTGGCGAGCGGCGGCGGAATATTGCTGGCGGCGGCCTATCTGACGCTCGCCTTCATGCCGCATCCCTGGATCGCGCCGATCGCGATCACCGCGACCGGTCTCGGCTTCTACATGCTGCACAATACGCTGCAGACCAACGCCACCCAGATGACGCCGGAAGCGCGTGGCACCGCGCTCGGGGCCTTCTCGTCGGCGCTTTATCTGGGGCAGACCGCCGGCGTCGCGGCCAGCGCGGTCGTGTTCGACCGCTTCACGGCGGTGCCGGTGTTCCTGGCCGCCGCCGTGGTTCTGCTCGCGCTCGGGCTCGGATTCGCGGGTGCGCTCAAGCGCCGCGCGGCCACGGCCGCCACCGAAATCTGACGCTGGCCGGAACGGCGCGCGGCTAACGCCCGCGCGAGACGCGCTCGATCTCGGCACGCACGATGCGCTCGACCATGCTCGGCAGATTGTCGTCGAGCCAGGTCTTGAGCATCGGCCGCAGCATTTCCTTCACCAGGTCCTCGAGCGTGCGCGCGTTCTGGCCGAGCACGGTATGCGCCAGCGAATGGAAGGCGCTGTCGACGGCCGCCCGTGTCGAGGCCGAGAGCAGCGTGCCCTCCGCCATGGCGGATGCGGCCGGCTGCGGCTCTTCCACGAAGCGGACGGCGGGCTCCGGCACGCGATCGGCAAACACCACGTCGGACGCACCGTCGATGGTGCGGAAGCCCGGCCCGGCCGGTGGCGGCGGCGGCGCGGCCATCGCCTCGGTCAAATCCAATACATCGGGCGCCGGCGGTACCGGCGATGCCGGGGGCGCCGCAACCGCTTGGGGCTCGGCCTCGATCTCGGCCACCATCGCCTCGACGTCTTCCTCGACGCTGACGGGCTCCGGTTCGGGCGGCGGCGGCGGCGGCGTCGGACGGCTCGCCACCACGGCGACCGGCGGCGGGGCCGGCTTGGGCGCCGGCGGCTCCGGCGCGCGCGCCGCCTTGCCGGCATCGTCATCGGCTATGATGCGCCGAATAGAGGCGAGAATTTCCTCCATCGACGGCTCTTGCGCCTTCGCCGGTTGCGTCATTTACGTCGTGTCCCGTTACAACGAGTCCAAACTGCAGTCGCTCAACACGGAGCGGACCGCCGCTTTGCATCGGTCGTCATGCAGACGACCCGGTCATGCAACGACTAACCGCTCCGTCCGACGATTCCGTTCGGCGCCAAGGCCGAAAAACGAATCGTCGTCACTGCCCTATTTATACGCCAGCGGGACGGGCCTGTGGCCCAAGGAAACGCGCGACGGCACAATGAGCTGTGGACACGCACAACCGCTCGTCGCCCGGGAATATTCGCAGTGTGCCGTCAGCGGCCGTCGGGAATGCGCACGCCGGCCCAGCTGTCGCGGACCTGCTGATAATGGACCTGCGGCCGATAGACCGGAGTTTTCAGGCCCAATACTTGCGGCGTCAGCCGGCCGACATTGGCCAGCAAGGTAAATGACGCCACCACGCGGTCGTGCTGCGCGGTGACCAGCGCCACCCGCGCGTTCACCAGGTTTTGTTGCGCCGTCAAAACATCGAAGGTGGTGCGCTGACCGACGCGCGCCTCCTCGCGCACGCCATTGAGCGCGATTTCGGCGGCCTGCACCTGCGCCGTCGTCGCCTCGATATTGGCTTTCGCCGCTTCGAGCTGACCCCACGACTGCACCACGGCCTGCCGTGCCTGTTCGCGCGCGGTATCCAGATCAAGCCGACGCTGGCCGAGTGTCTCCTTGGCCTGCCGGATGAGGGAATATTCGGCGCCGCCCTGATAAATCGGCACGCTCAAGGTGCCGAGGATGGAGGCATTGTAGCCCCCGATCGTGGACGGGCTCTGCGTGCTCAGAAAATAGCGCTGCACGCTGCCGGTCACCGAGAAGTTCGGATAGAGCGCGCCCTCGGCCACCTTCACCTGCAGTTCGGCCGCATCGACATTGAATTGCGCGGTGGCGACCGCCGGATTGGAAGCGATGCCGACGGCGACGGCCTGCGGCAAGGTGGTCGGCGAGAAACGGTCGACCGGCGTGCCGGGCGCCAGATCGCGCGGCTCGACGCCGATCACCTGACGATAGACCGCCACCGAGGTCTTGTAGTTCGATTCCGCGACCAGCACCTGCGAGCGGCCGCCGGCCAGGCTCGCTTCCGCCTGCGCCACGTCTGTGCGCGTGACTTCGCCGACATTGAAGCGGTCACGCGTCTGGCGAAGCTGCTCCTGCAACACCTCGACGTTGCGCTGCTGCAAATTGAGAATGGCGGCGTCGCGCAGCACATTCATGTAGGCGATCGCGGCATTGAGCAGCACGGTCTGCTCCGCCGTGTGCAACGCCGCGCGCGCCGCGAGCACCTGCGCTTCCGCCTGCCGCGTCTTGTTGGCGGTCTGATAGCCGTTGAACAGCGTCTGCGTCAGCGTCGCGCCGACCGAGAACGGCGAACTCACGGCGCTCGCGGTGGGATAGCTCGTCACCGGGCCGCTGGTCACTTTCGAGGTGTTGGAGATCGCCTGTTCGCCACCGGTGGCCGTCACCGACACTCTTGGACGGTATCCGGATAAGGCCTGCGGGACGTTTTCATCGGTGGCGCGCACGGCGGCGCGCTGCGAATTGAGCGACGGGTTGTTCTGGTAGGCCCGCACCAGCGCTCCGTAGAGGGTCTCGGCGCTCGCCGGCTTTGCCGGCAATACCGAAAACGCACACAGAAGCGCGGCGGCCGCAACCCCGTCCGCCCACCGAAAACGGTCACACGACGACATTCCCCAACCCAACCTTTAAGCGGCGATACGCGACTGCAGTCCAACGTCAGCCAATGGGAACCATAGGCGGCCCCGGCAAGGCTTGGAAACCCCTTGCGCCGGTCCCGCCCACAGAAAGCAGCGCACTGGGGTTTTTACGCCACGATCGGAACCCGGCCGCCCGGAGCCGCGGCGGTCAGAACGCGAACGCCGGCGCCTTGGCGAATCCAGGCAGGACAGCGGCACTGGCGTCGAAAAGTGCCCGGCCACCGATATCGTCCCCGCTGCGCAAATAGAGCATGGCCTTGGCGCCCGGTCCCCCGCCCAGCACGCATACCAGCCGGCCGCCGTCCTTGAGCTGGCGGCAGAGCGCCTGCGGCACGGCCTCGGTGGCGCCTTCGAGCAGGATGACGTCGTAGGGGCCCGCGGCCTGCCAGCCGGCCTCGAGCGGACCCGCGACGATTCGGACATTGGGCAGCGCCGAGAGTTCGACGCGGGCGACCTGCAGCAGGCTTTCGTCCTGCTCGAGCGCGACCACCTCGCCCGCCATGCGCGCCAGCAGCGCAGCGGCGTAACCGGTGGCGCAGCCGACGTCGAGTACCCGCTGCGCCGGACCGATATCGGCGGCCTGCAGGAGCCGCGCGAGCACCATCGGCTTGAGCAGGCGGCGGTTAGCTGCGCCCACCGGCAGATCGCGGTCGAGATAGGCGAGCGGCGCCGACGGCGCCGGAACAAAGCGCTCGCGCGCCACTTCCATCATGGCCGACAGCACCCGCAGGTCGGTCACATCGGCGGTGCGGACTTGACCGTCCACCATGTTGCGGCGTTGCGCGGCGAAATCGGTCATCGCGATCCTCACGTGTTAAGGAATGCGCGGCTTTTCTGCGGCAAGGGACAAAAAAAGGCAAGATAAGGACAGAAGTTGTCGACTTAACTTCTCTCCTATATAGGCAGGGGGCAATGGGATGCCGATCGCGGTCACGTCACCGGGAACGGCCCTTTATGGCCACGTGGCGGAGTGGTTACGCAGCGGACTGCAAATCCGTGCACGCCGGTTCGATTCCGGCCGTGGCCTCCACTCCCAGCTTTGTCCCCAGCGGCGGCTGCCGCCCCCCGAAAGTCGCGAAAGATCGAGACCGCGGGCGCTCGTCCCGCGCCGCGGCCCGGGAATCGGCAACCGCCCGCCGCCACCGCGTCGTCTTATCCACAAGCGCGGCCGCCAGAGACGCCGTGCCGAGCCGGGCGCGGTGTCGCCGTACTTCAGGCTTTGCAAAACGGACGGCCTTTGTTATAGGCCCCTCCGTAACGGCTCAGGCCTGTTCCCTGGTAGCTCAGCGGTAGAGCATTCGACTGTTAATCGAATGGTCGCTGGTTCGATCCCAGCCCAGGGAGCCACCCATATTCCGACATTTGAGAATCGCCTGCGCGGCCTCTCCAAACGGAAGAGCCGCCCCGCCGATGTCGGAACCGGCGATGGCGGCTCGGTGATGACGGCGAGGCCGCGTCAGAACTTGTAGGTCACGCCCGCGCCGATCAGCCAGGGATCGAGATTGGCCTTGCCGGAAATCGGAACGCCGCCTGCGAGGGTGCCGTCAAAGTCCGGCCGCAGCCACAGCTTTTTCACGTCGACGTTCAGGCCCCAGTGGCGGTCGATCATGTAATCCAGGCCGACCTGCAGGGCCGGAGCGAAGGCGTTGTGCACGTCCAGGCCGGTCACGACGCCGCCGGCCGCCGACTGATTGAAGAACACCGTGTAGTTCACGCCGGCACCGACATAAGGCTTGAACGGGCCGAAGTTGGTGAAGTGATACTGCAAGGTCAGTGTCGGCGGCAGCAGCCATACCTTTCCGACATCGACGCCGCTGAGGGTGCCCGCACCCGTGATGTGATGCGGAGTGACACCGAGGATGATTTCGGCCGCGATATTGGGCGTGAAGAAATAAGTGATATCGAGTTCAGGAACGACCGTATCCGAGACGTTCAGACCGGACCCTGCGACCTGATCGACGTGGCCGGAGTCGCGGGTGACGACACCGAGCGCGCGCAAACGGATCATCCAGGGATTCCACGCTTCGATCGGCGGCGGCGCCTTGTACACCGGCGCCGCGACATCAGCAGCCTTGGCCGATAGAGAGCACAAGCTCAAGAGCATCGCCGCCAGCAGCGACGACGCGACCCTCTTCATCGTTTTCATTGGACCCGCCCCGTAATTGAGAACACGTTGCAACTACGCAACCATTGTTGTTGCGCAGCTCAACGACAAAAAATGAAATATCGGCGGTGCGAAACTTGATCCAGATCAAACGCGCAAAGAATACGATTACACCTATTCAGCCGCATCACGGCTGTGAATAAAATTGCAATTCATTCTCAAAACAAACGCCGCTCCTGCGTCACGCCGTCGGCCGCGGCTTTCAACGCGGCATGATCGATCAGCCGAACACCCCCGCGCTCGTGCAACTCGATGATACCATCGCGCTTCAGCTGCGTGAGAATGCGCGAAATCGTCTCGAGCGTAAGGCCGAGATGATCGGCGATGTCGCCGCGCGCCGGCAGCGACAGGACCGCGCTCTTGCCGTTCGCGCCCGGCACCCGCGCTTCGACCTGGAGCAGGAACGCGGCCACGCTGCCGCGCGCATCGCGTTGTCCCACGCTCAAGGTCAGCTCATGAGCGCGGGATAGATCCTGCGCGACTGCTTCATAGAGCTTGAGCAGGATGCGCGCCTGGCTGCTGACCACGGCGTGAAAGGCGGCGCTGGCGAAGCTGCGCAGTTCGGTCGACTTCATCGCCTGCGCGCTGTAGCGGTGCTTGTCGTCGTAGCCGAGCGCGATGAACTCGCCCGGAAACTTGAAGCCGATGATCTGCCGCCGCCCGCTGCGCAGCAATTCGTACAAACGCACGGCGCCGCTCTTCACGAAGTAGATGTGGCGCTGCGGATCGCCCTGCAGAAAGATATGCTGACTCGGCGCCAGCCTGCGCCGGCTGCAGGTCGGCATGCGATAGCTCGCGGCGCAGTCCGCGCTGCCACAGGCGAGCGCGGCGCTCTCGGCGCCGATATGGCGAATACAGGGAGGCAGGTCAGTCACGACGTTGCAACATCCGATTTTGGGTCCGGCTTTGTTCGCAGAATATTCTTCAGCCGCTTGAAATTGCAACATTTTCAGCGGCGGGAACGGCTTGACCGCCTGCCCGCCGCAGGCCAACCTGCCGCTGACCCTGGCGGCCGCCCTGGCACGGGCCGCGGGGGCCACCAGCAGCAACCCCCGACCGCCCTGCGGCCCCGCGCCGGGCGCGGTTCGTCCGCCAACCGCCCTCAGCCAGGCGCCGTGCATGACGCCCTCGACCAGCCCGCTGACCACCGATCTCTACGAACTCAACATGGTCCAGGCCTATCTGGACCGCGGCGAGGCGAAAGAAGCGGTTTTCGAGTTTTTCGTGCGCCGGTTGCCGCCCCGGCGCGGTTTCCTGCTCGCTGCCGGGCTCGAGGACGCCCTCGAATACCTGACCACCCTGACCTTCTCGGAGGCGGAACTCGGCTGGCTCCGATCGACCGGGCGGTTCCGCGACAATCTCATCGACTATCTGGCCTCGTTCCGGTTCACGGGCGACGTGCATGCGATTCCGGAAGGCTCGGTATGCTTTCCGAACGAGCCTCTGATCCGCATCACCGCACCGCTGCCGCAGGCCCAGCTCGTGGAGAGCCGGCTGATCAACATCCTGCATTTCCAGACCCTGATCGCGTCCAAGGCCGCGCGCATGGTCCTGGCGGCGCCGGGCAAGATCCTCTCGGATTTCGGGCTGCGCACCGCGCACGCGGCCGAGGCCGGGCTCTATTCGGCGCGCGCGAGCTACATCGCGGGCTTCGCCGGTGCGGCCAATGTGCTGGCCGGCGCGCGCTATGGCATTCCGGTGGTCGGCACCATGGCGCATTCCTTCGTGCAGGTGCACGACAGCGAAATCCAGGCCTTCGAAGATTTCGCGCGCGCGCGGCCGGAGGGCGTGATCCTGCTGATCGACACCTACGACACCGAAGCCGGCGCGCGCAAAGTGGTCGAGCTCGCGCCGCGCCTGAAGGCCGACGGCATTTCCATCCGCGGCGTGCGCATCGACTCCGGCGATCTGATCGCGGGCGCGCGCAAGGTGCGCGCCATCCTCGATGCCGGCGGGCTCAAGGATCTCGTCATCCTGGCGAGCGGCGGCATCGACGAGGACGTGCTGCAAGGGATGATGGCGCAGAAGGCGCCGATCGACGGTTTCGGCATCGGCGTCAGCCTCGCCGCCTCGACCGACGTGCCGGCGCTCGATTGCGCCTACAAGCTACAGGAATATGCCGGCCGGCCGCGCCGCAAACGATCGGAGGGCAAGGAGACCTGGCCGGGCCGCAAGCAGGTGTGGCGCGCCTACGATACGCAGGGGCGCATGTGCGGCGACATCCTGTCGTTGGAATCGGACTCACAGCCGGGCGAGCCGCTGGTGGTGCCGGTCATGCGCGCGGGCCAGCGCCTCGCGCCGGCGCCGACGCTTAAAGACATCCGCGAACGCGCGGCGCGCGATTTAGCCCGTCTGCCGGAGCCGCTGCGACGGCTCGAGCCCGGCACCGGTTATCCGGTGAAAGTGGCGGATGCGCTGGTCGAACTGGCCAAGGAAGCGGACCGGCTGAGCGGCAAGTGACCGCTGCCGTGCCCGCGCAGGCGGGCCTCCAGGACACCGCAGCCTATCGCGAGCACACGGCGTACCGGTTCCCGCGCCACGCTTCGCCCGGCCGGAATGCGGGCGCTAAGCGGCCGTCCCCGCCCTGTTCCAGCCGCGCAGGCCTTCGCCATAGACCTCGTGACCGCCGTCGGTCACCACCACGGTGTCCTCCAGCTTGATGAACCCGCGCGTGGGATGCATGAGCGTCGTCTCCACCGAGACGACCGAGCCTGCTTCCAGCGGCAGATCGGCATCGGGCGCCGGATAGGGCACCGGTCC
>Ga0182748_1004097_pt1 | contig 11812 bp, 8 predicted proteins | sample eDN3rd37CKraftOP_FD_128877 | JGI IMG/M metagenome (GOLD analysis project Ga0182748, IMG submission 128877) | Enriched Organic Plus compost microbial communities from Emeryville, California, USA - eDNA 3rd pass 37_C Kraft OP (version 2) (version 2) ...
AGGATCGAGCGGCGATAGTCGAGCCACGCCGCCTCCGGGTCGAGGCGCGGCCCGCCCTCGCGCTCCAGTGCCTTGAGATAGAGGGCGAGCAGATCGCGCTCCCACCCCGCCCGGTCGGCCAGATCGGCGGCGCAGACGATATGATAGGACAGTTCGTGATGCCAGGCGGTGCGGGCGACCTGCGCGTCGAAGAAGCCGGGCGTGCCGTCCTCCGCGATATAGAGATTGCCCAGATGGGTGTCGCCATGGATCAGACATTTGGGCTGGCGGCTCTGGATGTCGCCGATCCGCATCAGCGCGCGCTCCATCCATTCGCGGTCGTGCAGGCGGACCGAAACCGCCGCCCCGCGCGGCTGCGCCATATAATGGTCCCACACCTCCGCCACCAGATAGCGGCGCATATAGTCCAGCCCCCAGCCGTCGAAGCGGCTCGCTATGTCGGCCCAGCGTCCGCCCGGCGCGAAATGCGGGGATTCCCACGTCGCCGCATGATAGGCCGCCATCACCTCCACGCGACGGGCGATCTGCGCATGGCTTTGCGGCTTCAGCGCGTCGCAGAAAGTGACGCCGGGCCGCCGCAGGTCCTCCATGATGACGATCGCCTGATGGGAGGAAGGATCTGCCGCCGCGAAATGGCAGCGCGGCGAGGGCATGGGAATGAGCGGCTGGATATCGGCATAGAACCGCGCCTCGTTCGCATACATGGCGGCCATGGACGGGCTGTGCTCCTCGAAGCCGCCCTTGACGATCACCGTCCCGCCCAGCCGCTCCGCGCCCGGCCCCTCGGCCGAGAGCCGCACCCGGATTTTCGTCGAGGTGCCGAGCATCACGTCGGTAATCTCGGCGCGCGTCACCGACACGCCGGGCAGGGTCTGTTGCAAGGCATGCGTCAGCCAGCGCGCGGTGATTTCCTCCGGCGTCAACGGCAGCGGAAAAGCCTCGCTCATTCCGTCACCCGCCGCCGCCAGGCCGCGCGGCGCGCCTCGATCTGGGCCGCGCGCTCGTCCGGGGTCAGGCGCGGGACCGTGGCGGGCAGGATGCGGTCGATATCGGCAAGCGGCACGATCGTCATTTCATGGGCGGGGCCCGGCCCGTTCTCCGGCAGCCCCTGCCAGCGGATCATCGGCAGCAGGTCGCGAAAGCCGCCGGTCTGCACCCAGTTGGCAACGCCGGGGTCCTGCGCGGAAACCACCATCGTCACGCGGTCGCCTTGCTTCACCGCCGCCTGCGCGAAGCTGAGGCCGGACTGGATCTCGTGCGCGTCGATGGAGCGGTACCACCACATCGCCAGTTGCAGGCTGCAATAGGCCGCACCCGCCCGCGCGAAGCGAAAGACCGCCGCCTGGTCGTCCTCCAGATGAAGCCGCCCGATGCCGCTCGCCTGCGTCACCAGCCCGCCGACGCCGCCGACCTTCATCGGCGGCGCCATGCTGTTGACGGCATGGCCCATGGACAGGCGGAAGAACCAGTAATAGAGCGGCACCTCCTCCCGCGCGCGGCGCATCGCCTCGGCCAGCCGCTGCTCAAGATCCAGCGCCGCCGCGCCGTCGCCGTCCAGCCGCTCGATCGACAGGAAGAGCGGCGTTTCCCGCGCCCAGTCCATCATGCTGTCGCGCACGAAGAGGAACTTCACGCGCGGATTGGTGGTCATGTGATTGGGGCGGCCGTCGGCGGGCGTGTCGTCGATGGTGATGACGAAGCCGCCTTCCTCGTCCACCGCGATGCCGGGCAGCTCCAGCGTCTGCGCCGTCATCGACGTGCCCCAATTCTCGACCAGCGTGAACGAGACATGCGCGGGCGCGGCCTCCGGCAGCCGCCCGGTCACGCGATAGCGGCTGCCATGGCGGATGCCTGCGAGGCGATAGCAATTGTCGGGATTGTCCGCCCCCATGCGCGCGTCGGGCACGTCCGCCCCGTGCCAGCGATAGGCGGGCATGAAGTTGCGCACGAAGCGGGGGCGGAAGGGGTCCGCGACCGCCGCCTTGAACAGATAATTGGCGATCCACCCGTCCATCGCCGCATCGAAATGCGGCGCCATCTGCGGGGGCACGTCGACGCCATGGCCGACGCGCCAGAGCTGCGCGCAATGGGCGCGGGCGGCGCGCGCCTCGGCGGTGTCCCACATCGCGCGGACCTCCTCCTCGGCCCGGAACTGGTCGTCGTTGGCGATGGGATTGGTCATGATCCGCCTCCTTCTTGCGCAGCTGTCAGGCGAAACGGCCGAGCCGGAACCGGCGGCTATAGCCTTCGAACGCCGTCTCGATCATCTCCCGCGTCAGGCCGAACGGCTCCATCGCATAATCGTAGCGGCCATAGCGGTTGGAGGCGTTGGCCGGATCGGCGAGCCAGCCGCGCATCCGCTCCTCGAACGCCGGGGAAACCTCCATGCCCCAATGGCCGTAGGCACGGCGGATGACGGCGACGGGATCGCGGGTCAGGTCGCGGAAATCGACATGCACGATGCGGGGATCGTCGACCAGCGGATTGGCCATCGCCTGCGCCACCGAATCGGCGATGCTGCGCACGAAGGCCGGGCCGAGCGCGCGGAAATCCATCTGCCAGTTGGTGATGCCGCCATAGAGCACCGCGGTGATCGCCAGCGTCGACGGGTGCACCTCCACCGGGTCGCGATGCGGCCAGATGCACAGCGCGTCGGGATAGGCTTCGAACAGCGCGTCGAGCGCGAACTGGCTGTAGGTGCCCTTCACCACCCAGTGCGCGGCGGGCTGGTTCCATTGCAGATGTTGCAGGAACTGGCGGTGAAAGGCGTAGGCCTCCGCGATATTGTCGGCATCCAGCAGCATCGCCAGCGCGGGCACATGATAGAGCAGCGACGGATAGGCGTTGTGGAAATCGAGGGTGAAGATCTCCTCATCCTCGATCGGGCAAAGGCCGCGCTTGTCCCAATAGGGATGCAGCGTCAGCAGGCCGGGCGCGATGCGCAGCATCTCGTCCAGATCCCTGCCCGTCTGCTCGATCCGCTCGGCGGTCACCGGCACCTCGCCCGGCGGCGGGCTGGGGGAGTGGCTGTGCCACCAGAGCGGCGCGCGGGCCGCCGGGTCCTCGGCCAGCAGCGAGTGGATGAGCGTGGTGCCGGTGCGGGCGAAGCCGACGACGAAGATCGGTCGCTCGATCCTCTCCTCCACGATGGCGGGCAGGCGCTTGCGGTCGGCGGCGAGGCGCAGGCGCGTCGCCAGCAGCGTGCGCAGTTGCAGCTCGACCGCATGCCGCCGCGCCTCCTCCATCGGCGGCTGTTCGTTCAGCCAGCCGACGAAGCGGCGCACCCGCCCGGCAAGCCCGCTTTCGACCGGATCGAAATGACCGGCGATCATCTGCGCGCTGTTCATCAGCGCCTCGGCGCTGACGGCCGGGGGCCTGTCGTGGTCGAACGCTATTCCGGCGGATCGGCTGCGCATGAACCCTCTCCCATATGCTTTGTCCTCCAAGTCATATGGGCGGGCACCCCCGCGTCAATTTCGCATCAATTCCGGCGGTTTCATATCATATAGACGATCATTAAGGCCCGTTCCGCGCCGGTTCAGGCGAAGATATGGTCGCCCAGCCGCCCGACATGCAGGGTCAGGTCGCCATATTGCTTTTCCAGCGTCAGCAGGCGGCGGAAATAATGGCTGATCGCATATTCGTCGGTCAGGCCGTAGCCGCCATGCACCTGAATGCCGTTGCGCGACACCAGCTGCCCCGCCTCGCCGATCACCAGACGCGCGGCGGAAAGAGCGGCGGCGCGCTCGGCCTCCGGCCGGTCGGCATTGGCCAGCGCATGATAGAGCATCGAGCGCGCCTGATGGGCGGCGACGAACATATCCGCCAATATATGCTGGATCGCCTGGAAGGAACCGATCGCCGCGCCGAACTGCTTGCGCTCTTGCACATAGGTGCCGCAGATCCGGTTCGCCGCCTCCATCGCGCCCACCGCCTGCGCCATCAGCGCGATCGACGCCCGGTCGATCGCCTCGCCCAGCAGTTGCGCGCCGCGATGGCCCCGCGCCAGCAGCGCCGAGGCGGGCAGGCGGACATGCTTCAGCCGGATATCGGCGGCGCGGGTGCCGTCGATCAGCGGATAGGCTTCCAGCGCCACGCCTTCCGCCTCGACGGGGACGAGGAACAGGCCCAGCCCCTCCTCGCCCTCGATCCGGGCGGAGACGATCAGCCGCGCCGCGCCCGGCGCATCGAGCGCGAGCAGCTTCGCCCCGTCGAGGATGAAGCCGTCGCCCGCCGGGCGCGCATGCGTCGCGCCGACCTCCAGCGCCAGCGGATCGGCGCCGTCTTCCTGATGCGCCAGCGCGATCCGCAGCGATCCGTCCGCGATCCCGCCCAGCGCCTCGTCCGCCGCCGCCCGGTCGTCGGCCTGCCCCAATATATGGGCGGCCAGCACCACGCTGCTGGCATAGGGCTCGGTCGCCAGCGCCTTGCCCAGCACGATGTTGAGCAGCGCCACATCCTCGATCGTGCCGCCCAGGCCGCCCGCTTCCTCCGGAACGGGCAGCGCCAGCCAGCCCAGCTCGGCGAATTGCGCCCAGCGCGCTTCATCGAAGCCGAAGGGCCGGTGCCGCTGCTCCCGCCAATATTCGACGCCGGACATATCCGACAGCAAGCGTTCCGCGCTGTCGAGCAGCATCGTCTGAATATCGGATTTTGCGAAATCCATGAAAGTTCAGCTCCGTTTCAAAGCCCGAAGGCGAGCCTGGCGAGAATATTCTTCTGCACCTGCTTGGTGCCGCCATAGATGGTCGCCGCCCGCGTGATCAGCGCGACGGTGGTGCGGCCGGGGACATAATCGGGCCACGCCTCGTCCGGCGTGGGCGGCGGCGTCGGGGCGACGTCGAAATAGCGCGCGCCCTTGAGGCCGAGCAGGTCGACCTGCAGCATCGTCACCTCCTGCTGCAATTCCGATCCCCTGATCTTCAGCACCGATGCGGCGGCGGCCTCCGGCGTTTCCAGCTCCTCATGCGCGAGCACGCGCAGCACCGACCATTCGAGCGCCAGCAGGTCCGCCTCCAGCCGGGCGAAGCGCGCGCGGATCGCCGGATCGGCGCTCAGCGGGCGGCCGTTGCGCCGCTCGCCCCGCGCGATATCCTTGGCGCGCGCCAGCTCCCGCTTGCTCCAGTAGATGAAGCTCGACGTCGTGCGCTCATGCTCCAGCAGGAACTTGGCGTAGGTCCAGCCCATGCCCGGCTCGCCGATCAGCTGGTCGGCGGGCACCTCGACATTGTCGAGGAACACCTCGCACAAATGGGCCTCGCCGTTGATCTGCGGAATCTGGCGCACGGTGACGCCGGGCGTGTCCATCCTGATGATCAGGAAGGAGATGCCGCGCTGCGGCTTCACCGTCTTGTCGGTGCGGACGAGGAAAAAGCCCCAGTCGGCATGCGCCGCGCCGCTGGTCCAGATCTTCTGGCCGTTGACGATATATGTGTCGCCCACCCGCTCCGCCGAGGTGCGCAGCGAGGCGAGGTCCGACCCGGAGCCCGGCTCGGAAAAGCCCTGCGCCCACATCGTCCGTCCCTCGCGGATCATCGGCAGGAAGCGCTCGCGCAGATAGGGCGAGCCATAGCTGTAGATCACCGGCCCCAGCATATGGGTGCCGCCCCAGTCGAATTCCGGCGCGTCGGCGGCGTAGAGCTCCTCATTGAAGATGAACAACTGCATCGGCGTCCAGCCGCAGCCGCCGAACTCCACCGGCCAGTGGGGAACGGCGCGTCCATGTTCGTTGAGGATGCGCATCCAGCGCAGCTGGTCGGTCACATCGGCGTTGTTCGCCACCTTCCGGCGTTGCCGCTCCCGCATGTCGGGGGGCAGCACGTCGTTGATGAAGCCCCGGATTTCCTGCCGGAAATTCTCCAGTTCGGGGTCGAGACGCAATTCCATCGGATCCGCTCCGGTTGTTATGCCTGCTTTGCGCAGGGGGACAGCTCCCCCCATGACTCCCGGAAGGAAGCGGCGCAAGAAGATCGCCCCATTCCATCATCAATGCGATGGCTTGCCCACGCCTTTTGACAAGAGTGGCAGGGATGATAGCCCTCGGTCCATGTCTCCCCAGCCGCAAGCCGCCGACAGCCTCATCTGGATTTCCGGCGCGACCGAGGGCATCGGCCTCGGCCTGTCGCGCACCGTGCCCTATGATCGGGCGCGGATCGTCAACCTGTCCCGGCGGCGACACCGGGAGCTGGAAAGCCATTATCTCGATCTGGCCGACCACCGCAGCCTGACGGCCGTGGCGGAGCATTTCCTGCGCGAGCTGGCCGCCTTTCGCGGGCAGCGGGCGATCTTCATCCAGAATGCGCATCTGCGCGGGATGACCGGCTTCGCCGCCGAAACCGGTGCGGAGGACGCCGCCCGCGACATCGCCGCCAATGTCGCCGCGCCGCTCCTGCTGGGCGACGCTTTCCTGCGCGCGGTCGTGGAAAGCGGCTACAGGGGCGAGGCCGGGCTGGTGTTGATGTCGTCGGCGGCGGCCCGTTCGCCCTATGAGGGCCAGTCCATCTATTGCGCGGGCAAGGCGGCGCTCGAAATGTGGGTGCGCGTCGTGCGGCGGGAGAATGAGCGGCGCGGCCGGTCCCATATCTGGGTGACGGCGGTGCGGCCCGGCTTCGTCGACACCGGGCTGACCCGCCATGTCGCCGCGATGGCGGACCGCGACTATCCGGTCGCCTCCACGCTGCGCGCGCAATTGGTAGCAGGCGGACAGGCGATGGACGCGGACAGCGCCGCGCGGCAGATCTGGGCCGCGCTGCCCGCCCGGCAATCGCTGCTGCTGTTCGGCGAGCAGGTTCAGGTCGAGCAGCCCGGCGGCGGCTGATCCCGGCCGCGCCGTACCGGTCAGCGCGCGTCGGCCAGCACCATGTCAGCGCCTTTTTCCGCGATCATCATCGTCGCCGCATTGGTGTTGCCGGAAACGACATCGGGCATGACCGAGGCGTCGATGACGCGCAGGCCGGTCACACCGTTCACCTTCAGCTCGGCGGAAAGCACCGCGTCCGGCGCCGTGCCCATCGCGCAGGTGCTTGTCTGGTGATAGCCGGTCGATCCGGCCGCGCGCGCGAAGGCGAGCAGCGCCTCGTCGCTTTCCAGCGCCGCGCCGGGCGTCAGCTCATGGTCGTAATAGGGCGCGAGGGCCGGGCTTTGCAGCACCCGCCGCGCCCAGCGCAGGCTCGCCACCTGCGCCCGCTGGTCCGCCTCGGCGGAGAGGAAATTGGGCCGGATGGCGGGCGGCTGGCGGAAATCGGCCGAGCGGATGTGGATGGAGCCCCTGGATTGCGGCCGCATCACATAGCCGCCCACGGTGATGCCGGGCTCGCTTTCCATCGTCATCGCGCCGTTTTTCGCCAGCGCCTCGAAATCGACCGTGGCCGGGCTGGCAAAGAACTGGATGTCGGGCAGGTCGAGCGCCGGGTCGGATTTCAGGAACGCGGTGAGGTTGGACCCGCCGAGCGCGAGCAGGCCGGAGCGGGTGAAGGCGAAGCGCAGCATCTGGCCGACAAGGCGCAGGCCGCGCGACATTTCGTTGAAGCCGGGCGAGCCGGGCTTCATGCGCGCCCGCACCATCGCGGCATAATGATCCTGGAGGTTTTCGCCCACGCGCGGCGAATCGGCGACCACCTCCAGCCCCAGCGCGCGCAGCCTCTCGGCATCGCCGATGCCCGACAGTTCGAGCAGCTGCGGCGAGTTGATCGCCCCGCCCGCGAGGATGACCTCGCCCCGCGCGAGGATGCGCCGCCGCGTGCCGCCGCGATAATAGTCGACGCCGACCGCCCTTGTGCCCTCGAAGACGATGCGCGCGGCGTGCGCGCCCGTCACCACCCGCAGATTGGGGCGGGACATGGCCGGGTGCAGATAGGCGACGGACGCCGACACCCGCAGGCCCCGGTATGCGTTGAGCCGCACCCGCGCCACCCCTTCCCGCGTGGTGCCGTTGAGGTCGGTGGCGATCGGCGCCCCGGCTTCCTCGAAGGCGCGGGTCATCACGTCCAGCATCGGATGGCGCATCGGAATGTCGCTGATGTGCAGCAGCGCGTCGCTGTCGCCGGAGGCGATATCCTCGCCATGCTGCCGCTCGATCCGGCGGAAATAGCGCTCCGCCTCGTCCCAGCCCCAGCCGGTCAGGCCGCGTTGCCGCCAGCCTTCATAATCTTCCGGCAGGCCGCGCACCCACAGCATGCCGTTGATCGAGGAGGAACCGCCCAGCACCTTGCCGCGCGGGAAGAAATGCTGCCGTCCGTCGCTGCCCGGATCAGGCTCGGTCACATAGTTCCAGTTGACCCTGGGGTCCTTCAGCATCTTGGTGAAGCCCGCGGGCACATGGATGTTGAGCGCGCTCATCATCCGCGCGGGATGGAGGAGGTGGCGGCTGGGCCGGTCGTCCTCGCCCGCTTCCAGCAACACGACCCTGTGCCGTCCGCCCGCGCTCAGCCGGTTGGCCAGCACGCATCCGGCGGAGCCCGCGCCCACGATCACATAATCGGCCTCCTCGGCCGATGCGGCACCGGATTGCAGGCTCTGCTTCATCTCACATCCTCTCTTTCGATCCCTGCCCTTTTGTTGCCCGGTCCGGGGCGAGGACAACGGCTTTTTCGCCCGCCGCGCCGATCATCACTCTTATGATGGCTGCAACAAGACGGTCGAAAAGCGATGGCCGCTCGCGTTATGTCGGGGAACCATAAAATGGAAAACAGGTGCGAGGACAGGATATGGGAAGGCTTTTCTCTCTTGAGGGGCGGACCGCGATGGTCACCGGCGCGTCGCGCGGGCTGGGCCATGCGATCGCGCTCGGCCTTGCCGAGGCGGGTGCCTCCCTCATCCTCGCGGCGCGCGATGCGGCCAAGCTGGAACAGACGGCGGAGGAAATCCGCGCCATGGGGCGGGAGGCGCGCACCATCGCCTTCGACCTGGGCGATCTGGGCGCGGTGCAGGCGGCCATCGACCGGCTGATCGCGGAAGGCGCGCGCATCGACATCCTCGTCAACAACGGCGCCATCGGCGGCTGGGGCGCACTGCACGAATCGACGCTGGATCACTGGGAGACGATGTTCGACGTGAACGTGTCCTCCATGTACCTGCTCTGCCGCGATCTGTCGCGCGGCATGGTGGACCGCAAATGGGGCCGCATCATCAATTTCGCCTCCTATGTCGCGGACCGGGGGCGACCCAATCTGTCGGCCTATACCGCCAGCAAGCACGCGGTGCTGGGCCTGACGCGGGCGATCGCCGCCGACCTCGCCCCCCATGGCGTGACCTGCAACGCCATCGCGCCGGGCTTTTTCGATACCGACATGGCCGCGCCCACCGTCGGCCATCCGCAGCGGGCGAAGATATTCCGCGACGCGATCGCGCTCGGCCGGTTCGGCGACCCGGCCGAAATGGTGGGGCCGGTGCGCTTCCTCGCGTCCGAAGCCTCCGGCTACATCACCGGCCATATGCTGCCGGTCGACGGCGGCGTCGCCAATATTCTTTCCCTGCCCGTGGTCGTCGAGACCTGAGCTTCTCCCCTTCCCTTTCACAAGGACGGATTTCATGACCGAAACGCTCGTAAACCTCGCCAGCCCGGACAAGCTCTTCATCGGCGGCGGCTGGCTGTCGTCCGCCGGGGACGGGGGCGTCGACATCATCTCGCCCGCGTCCGAGGAAAGCGTGGGCCGCGTGGCGATGGCGACGCGGGAGGATATGGACCGCGCCGTCGCGGCGGCGCGCCATGCGTTCGACCATGGCCCCTGGCCGCGCCTGAGCGGGGCGGAGCGGGCGGCCTATCTGCGGCGCATCGCGGCGGAAATGGACAAGCGGGCAGACGATTTCGCGCGGGCCTGGTCGTTGCAGGTCGGCATGCCCTACAGCCAGTCGTCGCAGACCGCGCCCTATATGAGCGGCTATTTCAGCTATTATGCGGGCCTTGCCGAACAGGGGTTCGAGGAAGTGCGCACGCCGATGATGGGCGGCCATGCGATCGTCGTGCGGGAGGCGGTGGGCGTCGTCGTCGCCATCGTGCCGTGGAACGCGCCGCTCGCCACGCTGGCGCTGAAGGTCGCGCCCGCGCTGGCGGCGGGCTGCGCCGTCATCGCCAAGCCCTCGCCGGAAACCCCGCTGGAGGCGCTGATCCTCGCCGAATGCATCGCGGCGGCGGGCGTGCCGGAAGGCGTGTTCTCCGTGCTGACCGCCGACCGGGAGGTGTCGGACTATCTGATCCGCAAGCCGGAAGTGGACAAGGTCAGCTTCACCGGATCGACCGCCGCCGGGCTGCACATCGCCTCGGTCTGCGGCGGGCGGATGGCGCGCATCACCACCGAGCTGGGCGGCAAGTCGGCCGCGATCGTCCTCGACGATGCCGATATCGGCGCGGTCGTGGCGGGCATCATGCCCAATCTCGTCGGCCTGTGCGGCCAGCAATGCGCCGCCTTCAGCCGCATCCTCGTGCCCTCGGCGCTGAAGGACGCGGTGACGGGCGCGCTCGCCGCCGCGATGCAATCGGTGACGGTGGGCGATCCGTTCGATCAGGCGACGCAGATGGGGCCGCTCGTCACCCGCAACCAGCACGGGCGGGTGCTGGGCTATATCGAAAAGGGCAAGGCGGAAGGGGCGCGGATCGTCACCGGCGGCAACCGGCCGTCCCATCTGCCCAAGGGCTGGTTCGTCGAGCCGACCCTGTTCGCCGACGCCAGCAACGGCATGACCATCGCGCGCGAGGAGATTTTCGGCCCGGTCGGCACCGTCATCGCCTATGACAGCGAGGAAGAGGCGATCGCCATCGCCAATGACAGCATCTACGGCCTGTCGGGCGACGTGTTCACGCAGGATCCGGACCGCGCCTATGCGATCGCCCGCCGCATCCGCACCGGCAATTTCGGCCATAACGGCCGCGTGATCGACTACACCATCCCCTATGGCGGCTTCAAGCAGTCGGGCGTCGGGCGCGAGGGCGGCGTGGAAGGGTTGCACGGCTTTACCGAGGTGAAGGCCGTGTTCATGGCCGAACTGCCGTCGCACCTGCGCGCATGAGCACCGCGAGCACCACCCCGATTTCCGGCCCGACCCCCGGTCCTGCGGCTTCGGCCCCGGCAACGCCCGCACAGCCCCTGCCGGACGCGGGCTGGCCGGACAATTACAGCGCGGTCACCGCCTGGTGGTCGGTGCTGCTGCTGATGCTGTTCCAGATCGTCTCGATGATCGACCGGCAGGTGATGTCGGTGCTCATCCCGGAAATGCGCGCCGACCTCAACCTCAACGATTTTCAGATCAGCCTTGTGCAGGGGCTGGCCTTCGCACTGTTCTACGGCGTGATGGGGCTGGTGATCGGCGGCATGGTCGATCGCTATTCGCGGCGGAAGATCATGTTCGCGGGCATCTTTCTCTGGTCGCTGGCGGCGGCGAGCACCGGGCTGGCGCGCAATTACGGCCAGCTGTTCCTCGGCCGCCTGATGGTGGGCTGCGGGGAGGCCGCCATCGCTCCTGCGGGCCAGTCGCTGCTGTCGTCCATCTTCCCGCGCCACCGGCTGACGACGCCGATCGCCTGCTTCACCGCCGCGGGCGTGGCGGGCATTTCGCTGTCCTATGCGCTGGGCGGAAACCTGCTCCAGCTGTTCAGCCATTCGCCGCTCGGTGGCCCGCTCGAAGGGCTGGCGCCGTGGCGGCAGGTGCTGATCGTCACCGGCCTGCCCGGCGTCATCGTCGCGTTCCTGGCCTTCGCCATTCGCGAGCCGATCCGCCGCTCGGCCGCCCCGCTCCGCCCGGACGCGGCGGGCTGGGGCGCCTTTTTCCGCTATATCGGCGCCCATGCGCGGCTGATGATCGGCATCATCCTCGGCTC
>Ga0182748_1004098_pt1 | contig 11806 bp, 10 predicted proteins | sample eDN3rd37CKraftOP_FD_128877 | JGI IMG/M metagenome (GOLD analysis project Ga0182748, IMG submission 128877) | Enriched Organic Plus compost microbial communities from Emeryville, California, USA - eDNA 3rd pass 37_C Kraft OP (version 2) (version 2) ...
CGCCGGAGCATCTGCTCGGCTTGCGGATGCGTCTTGGTGAAGGCCGAGATGATTTCTTCGGAAATGGTGGAGCAGGCCACGACGGTGAACACCTTGCCCTCGAAGCAGTGGGCCATGGCGCGCACCTTGATGGCCTCGGCCATGTCGTAGTCGGGCGGCGCCACCGGCAGCGAGATGTAGCTGGCCACGTGCAGCAGTTCGCCTTGCGCCAGCAGGCTGAAGCGCGCCAGCGTATTGGTGTTCTCGCCGCAGGCCAAGCCGCCCAGGGGGCCGATGGCGGTATCGTAGACGCGCAGCGAGGCGCCGTCGCCGTTGGCCCAGGTAAGCTTCTCGGCCCAGGTGGGCACCAGCTTGCGGTGGCGGCCCAGCAGCTTGCCGTCGGGGCCGATGAACACCAGTGTGTTGTACAGCGTGCTGATGCCTGTGGGACTGCGCTCATTCACACCCACCACCACGTGTACGCCGTGCCGGCCCGCTGCTTGCGCAATGCGCTGGATTTCAGGGCCGGGAATCTCGATGGCGCTGCGGCACAGCTTGTCGAACCATGGGCTGCCCTCGACGGGGTTCATGATCCAGTTCCAGTAGGGGTAGCCGGCCACGAAGACCTCGGGAAAGGCGATCAGCTGAGCGCCCTGGCCGGCGGCCTCTTCGATGAGCGCGCACACTTTTTCAACGGTGGCGTTCGTGTCCAGGAACACAGGGGCCGCTTGGACGGCGGCGACCTTGACGACGGGCAGGTTTAGCATGGCTTCCTCGATGAGACGGTGAATGAGCGGGCCGGATCAGACGGCCACGACCGGATTGCGCATCGTGCCGATGCCTTCGACGTAGGATTCGACCACGTCGCCGGGCCACAGCCATTCTTGCGGAGTGCGGCCCGCGCCCACGCCCGAGGGTGTGCCGGTGGCGATGATGTCGCCCGGCTCGAGCGTGATGCCCGCGCTGATGTCGGCCACAAGGTGGGCGACGTTGAACAGCATGTGGCGGGTGTTGGACTGCTGCTTGATCTCGCCGTTGACCTTGAGCCAGAGATCGAGCTTTTGCGGATCGGGGATTTCGTCGGCGGTGACGATGCAGGGCCCGAAGGGCGCGTAGGTGTCCAGGCCTTTGGAGTACACCCACTGGCCGGCGCGGCGGTTGTCGCGCGCGCTCATGTCCAGCATCAGGCTGTAGCCGAAGACGTAGGACAGCGCGTCTTTTTCTTCGATGCGCTGGGCGCGGGTGCCGATGATGGCGGCCAGCTCGACTTCCCAGTCGAGCTGCTGGGTGATCTTGGCGTTGTGCTCGATGCTGTCGCCGGGGCCGATGACGGTGGTGGGCGGCTTGGTGAAGATGACGGGCTGCTTGGGCAGGTCGGCCGAAGTGTCGAGCGAGCGGCTGGATTCTTCGACGTGTTCGACGTAGTTCAGGCCGATGCCGAAGATGTTCTTGCGGGGGCGCGGAATGGGCGCCAGCAGCTTGACGTTCTGCAGGGGCTGGGCCACGCCTACGGGCCAGCTTTCTTGATGCTCTTTGAGCAGTTCGGTGGCCGTGGCCACCGCCGAGGGGCCCAGGTCGATGAATTCGAGCATGTCGTTGGGCAGGTCGATGCCCGCGATCATGCCCAGATATTCGATATCGACGACCATGTCGTCGACGATGGCGCCAAGACGGGCGCTTTCCAGGACGTTGCGGCGGTATGTGACTAGGCGCATGTTGTTTCCTTGTTGTCAGGCGGCCGGGCCGCCCGTTGCGGTGTGCGGATGGTTGAAATGAAAGTATGAAAAGCGCCTGCGCGGGTCCACCGGCCCGCGCAGGCGCGGAAGCTTTAGACGGGTTGGTGGCCGTCGTTTTCCTTGAGGGCCTCTTCGCGATACAGGCCCAGCGACTTCATCACGGGCAGATCGTTGAAGCAGAACAGGCAGGCGTCCTCGCTTTGGCTGGCATTGGCATGCTCGTGGAACATCCAGGACGGCACACAGAAGATGTCGCGTTCTTGCCAGTCGAAGCGCTGGCCGTTGATGATGGAGAAGCCCTTGCCCTTGGCCACTTGGTAGATGAAGCTGCCGGTGTGGCGGTGGGCCTTGGTATGCTCGCCCGGACGCAGCATTTGCATGCTGGCGCCTATGGTCTGCATGACGGGGCCGCCCGTCTTGGGATTGATGTAGTTCATCAGTACGCCGTCGAAGGGCGAGCCGTCGGTGACGCGCGCATAGCGGCACAGCGCCTCGTAGGTGGGCTCCCACTCGTACTTGAGCAAGGGCGAATAGCCGTGTTCCCATTTGTCGTCGGAGGGCGCCAGGCCGGTGCCGGCCCAGGTGGCGGTGCTGTCGTCGACGGCATAGGTGACGGCCTGGTTCAGGTCGGGGTGCACCGTATAGAAGTTGGCTTCCAGGGCGTTGATCAGCGGGATGTCCAGGCCGTCCTGCCAGATGCAGGGCGAGCCGTCCTCGCTGACGCCGTGCTCGTGCCAGGTGCCGTTGGGGGTCAGGACGAAGTCATTGGCGCCCAGCGTCATCTTGTGGCCGTCGACGATGGTATAGGCGCCGCTGCCTTCCATGATGAAGCGCAGGGCGCTGGCCGAATGGTTGTGCGCCGAGGCCAGTTCGCCGGGATTCATGGCTTGCAGGCCCGAATAAAGCCAGCCCACGGCCGCGGCGACGTCCTGGCGGCCGGGGTTGTTCAGATAGACGACCCGTCGGCCGGCCTTTTCGGGCGACACCAGGTCGATGGAGCGCAGCACATGGTCGCGCAGGTCGTTGTAACGCCACAGCACGGGCACGGACGATGATTGCGGATACCAGGGCTCGATCTTGTTGGCGACTGTCCAGAGTGCGCCGGTCTTGAGGGAATCGAGCTCTTCGTAATAGGCGAGCAGCTCGGGCGTGTCTTCGACGTTGGCGCGTCCGACCACGTCTTCGCGATAATTGGTGCGGGGTGCAATTTTCATGTCGGCCTGTCTCACTAAGAACTGATTTTATAAAATCGTGGGCTTTTTCGATAATATTAGAGAAAATTCAGAAGAAAAACAAGCGTCGGCGGGCCGCCCCGTCAGAGTATCGGTGTTATATATGCCAGCGTGGCACAAGCAGCCCGCGCCTGAAGGGCAGGACGTGCATCCGGGGCTGCGCGCCCTTCCATCCATTCGCAGAAAATTCCATGGCTACAGACTGGACCGACCGTATACGCCTGCGCAACCTGAAGTTCCTGCTCAGCCTTGCCCAGACGCGCAACCTCAGCCATTCGGCCAAGCTGCTGCACACGACGCAGCCGGGGCTTTCCAAGTGGCTCAAGGACCTGGAGACCGACATCGGCCTGCCCCTGTTCGAGCGCCACGCGCGCGGGCTGACGCCCACCTCCCACGGCGAAACTCTGATCGCCCACGCGCGCCGCATCGACGCGCAGCTGGACCGGGCGGTGGGCGACATGAATGTTCTGCGCGACGGGGGAGCCGGCCGTGTGGTGATCGGCGCCTCGGGCGCCGCCGCCACCGAAGCGGCTCCCCGCGCGATATTGGCGATGGCCGAGCGCATGCCCGACATGCGCATCGATCTGGTCGAAGGCACCATGGACCGCCTGCTGACCCTGCTGGCGCGCGGCGACCTGGACATCGTCATGGGCCGCACGGCAAGCGACATCGCGGTGGAATCCAGTATTCAGTCCGAAGAGCTTTACGTCGAGCCCATTGACCTGGTCGCCCGCCCCGATCACCCTTTGTTCGACCTGCCCGAGCTGCACTGGCACGATGTCAAGCAGTACCGCTGGATAGTCTGGCCCAGCCAGACCCCGGTCAGAAACGCCCTGGAGGCCGCGCTGGCCAATGCCAACCAATCCCTGCCCCGGAACTATATCGAAAGCAACTCGGTCATCGCCAACGTCACACTGCTGACGCATAGCGACGTCATCGGCACGGCGTCGCACCGTTCCACCGTCATGCTGGCCCGGCTCAATCTGGTGCGCATCCTGCCTCTCAAGCTGGAGGGCTTCGGATCGGTCTCTATGTACTGGCGCAACGACGAGCTATATCCGAAGTCTTTCGAAATGGCTCTGGAATGCGTGCGGCGCACCACGCGGGAGGAAGCGGGCTAGCGTCGATGCGGCTGGACCGGCCCTAGTGCTGCGTGAACTGCCTGACAAAGGTTTCCAGCGCCGCCTTGCGATTGTCCTTGCGCATGACGGCATGCACGCTGGCTTCCAGGCCGGGCTCGTCCAGGGGGCGAAATGCCAGGGCGTGCGGCTGATAGGCGCTGGTGGAGGTCGGCACCAGCGCGATGCCCAGCCCGGCCGTCACCAGGCTGAGCTGCGCGGGCACCTCGGCCACGGTCTGTTCCACGTTGGGCGAGAAGCCGTGGGCCGCGCAGGCCCTGAAGATGCGTTCGGCAAAGGTCGACGTTTCGCGGCGAAGCATGACGAAGCGCTCGCCGGCAAGCTCGTCGAGCCGGATGCGCGTGCGTCGGGACAGGGGATGTTCCGGAGGCAGGGCGACCAGCAGGGGGTCCGGCCAAAGCCGGCGGCTGCACAGCAGGTCGTCCTCGATGGATTGGCGCGAGATGCTGACGTCGATACGGTGTTCGCGCAGCGCTTCGAGCTGGTCGTTGGGCGCCATTTCGTTCAAAATGACACGGATGTCGGGGTGCGATGCCGCCAGCTTGCCGATCAGTTCGGGCAGCGGGCCCAGAAAATGCGAACCCGACAGCCCCACCTCGATGCGGCCGGCCAGCCCCGCATCGATATGTTGCACCCGCAGCGTCGCCTCCTTCAGCCGGCTCTGAATTACGCGTACGTCGCGCAGAAACGATGCGCCCGCCTCGGTAAGCTCGACCTTGCGGCTGTTGCGATGGAACAGCTTCACGCCTAGCTCGTCCTCGAGCTGGGCGATCTGGGCGCTGAGCGGCGGCTGCGAAATATGCAGGCGCTCGGCGGCGCGAGTGAAGTTCAATTCCTCGGCCAATGTCGTAAAGTAGCGTAGCTGGCGCAGTTCCATAGGCAAAATATAGCGCATGAGACGAAATCGATATTGGTCCGCGCGCCCTAAATAAACGATCATAGTCACGTAACCGTCATATAGACCCCCACTATTTCAGGTATAGATCATGACCACCACCGCTCGCTCCTTCCGCATAGGTCAAATCGTCCCCAGCTCGAACACGACGATGGAAACCGAAATTCCGCTCATGCTGCGCAGCCGCGAAGCCTCCTTCCCCGAGCGCTTCACCTTCCATTCCAGCCGCATGCGCATGAAGAAAGTCACGGCCGAAGAGCTCAAGGCCATGGACGCCGATTCCGACCGCTGTGCGCTCGAGCTGTCCGACGCGCGCGTCGACGTGCTGGGCTACGCCTGCCTGGTCGCCATCATGAGCATGGGCCTAGGCTACCACCGTGAATCCGAGAAGCGCCTGCATCAGGTCACCGTCGACAACAACGGCGAAGCCCCTGTCGTGTCCAGCGCCGGCGCGCTGGTCGACGGCCTGCACGCCATGGGCGCCAAGAAAGTGTCCATCCTGACCCCCTACATGAAGCCTCTGACCCAGCTCGTGGTCGACTACATCGAGAACGAGGGCATCGAAGTGCATGACGCCGTGTCGCTCGAAATTCCCGACAACCTCGAAGTCGGCCGCCAAGATCCCCTGGCCCCCGCCGAGCACGTCAAGCGCCTGAACACCAGCGGCGTCGACGCCGTGGTGCTGTCCGCCTGCGTGCAGATGCCGTCCTTCCAGTCGGTGCAGCAGGTCGAAGACCGGCTCGGTCTGCCGGTGACCACCGCAGCCATCAGCACGGTTCACCAGATGCTCAAGCGCCTGAATCTGCAGCGCGAAGTGCCCAACGCCGGCAGCCTGCTCTCCGGCCGCTACTAAGCAGCATGCATTGCCCTCGCCAAGGCGGGGGCAAGCTCCCCAGCCCGATACGGCGTTGCCGTGTCGGGCTTTTTTGCATCAGAGCCCGAGCAATACGGTTTTACTGCCCGCGATGCGGCGCCGTTCCGCCAAGTTCATTTGCGCCACGTCGTTACGGCCCTCGAGCGAGGCGATGGCCTCTCGATAGATGCCCAGAGCGTTCTCCATTGCGACGGTGGGGCGGATGCGGGTCAGCATCCAGTCCAGCTTGTCGCATACTTTGCCATGGCTCAGCTTGCCGGAAGACGCCCATTCGTAAGCCAGCCAGTCCAGGGTGTCGAACCAGGAAAGCGAGTCGGCAGCCTGCAGGATGTCCTCCTCCGTATTGCCGCCGATTTCATGGCGTAGGACGAGCTGGCGTACGCGGCGTATGAATGCCTCTGGAACGGAGGGTTGCTTCCTGAGCCAGTCTTCGACGATGTCGGCCGACCGGATGGAGTGGGCGAACAGGTAGTCGGGATCGTCGAAAGAGGTATCCGGCGTGCCGGATGGTCCGCCGGGGAAGAATCGCTCGGCGTCATGCACCAGCGCGGCGAATTTCAGTTCGGCCGAGGCGGTGGGAACCAGACGCATGGTCCAGGCGCGGGTGGATAGAAGATGCTCCAATTGGTAGAACCCGTCCAGCCAATTTATCGCCGCCAGTTCCAATACGCTGAAATCGGGATCCGCGAAGCGGCCCCTGAACTGGGCTTCCAATGATTGGTCCATTTTTGTTTCCTTGCAGATTTTCTGGGTATTCATTCGCAGCGAGGCGCGCGCAGAGCATGCCATATAGCCTCGGGGGTGAGGGGAAGCGCCGAAATCTCGACTTGGAAATCGGCCAACGCGTTGCAGACCGCATTGGTTACCGCTGCGGCCGGGGCGATGGTACCGACTTCGCCGACACCCCGTATGCCCAGCGGGGTGACCGGAGAGGGAACTTCAGTATGCAAAAGCGTAATAGGCGGCGCGTCGGCGGCCGTGGGGGCGAAATAGTCCATCATCGTGCCATTGAGCAACTGGCCTGTCTGCTCATCGTAAAGCAGCTCTTCGCCCAGGGCTGCGCCGAACCCTTGCATGAGCGCTCCGCGTACCTGACCCTCTACCAGCATGGGGTTGATGACGGTTCCGCAGTCGTGCACCAGCACGAAATTTTCAATTTCGAATTCTCCGGTCAGTGGGTCGACCAGTACCTTGGCAGCCGCCGTGCCGAATGCGAAAGCGGCCTCGGGCGGTTCGAAGTGGGTGGTGACCTCCAGGCCGGGTGGCTCATCGGCGGGAATGCCCTGGCCAACGATGGCGCGCGTAAAGATCTGGCTCAGGGGCATGCTGCGCTGAGCGTCCTGGCCATGGCGAACCTGGCGTCCGTCGAGGACGAGTTCGCTTTCGCCACATTCCAAAGCCGTGGCCGCGATGCGCAGGATTTTTGCGCGCAGTATCGTACCGGCTTCCTGGAGGGCGCCGGCCGAGGCGATCATGGTTCGCGATGCGAAAGACCCGGTGTTCAAAGGAGACGCCGCGGTGTTTCCGGAATGGACGCGGACGATGTCCATGTCCACGCCGAGTATGTCGGCGCATACTTGGGCCATGGCGGTTTCGGTGCTCTGGCCGATCGACGACACACCGGTGTAGCTATCGATGCCGCCCGAGCGATTGGCGCGCAAGGTAAGGCTTTCGTGCGCTCCGAACTGCGAGCCCCGCTTCATGAGGAAGCGCGCGCTGGCGTAGCCGGTTCGCTCGATGAAGGAAGAAAACCCGATGCCCACCCGGCGTCCGTCCGACAGCTCGTTCGATTTGGCGTTGCGATGCGCCTCATAGCCGATGGCGTGGGCGGCCATGTCCAGGCTCTTGGGGTAATCGCCGCTGTCGTAGACGGCGCCGCTGGCCGTGGTCCATGGAAGGTCTTCGGGGCGCAACATGTTCTTGCGGCGCAGATCCAGGGGGTCCATGCCGAGCTTGCGGGCCAGCCTGTCCATCAGGACTTCGCGGGCGAAGTTGACCTCGGGCTGGCCATAGCCCCGATAAGCGCCTATGGGAGTCTTGTTGGTCAGAGCCACGCGTCGGCGCACATAGGCGTCGCGTACCTTGTAGGGGCCGGCAAAAGTGACGCTGGATAGCTGGGATGAGCCAAAAGAAGAGTTCCAACCTCCGAGGTCGGTGACGTAATCGTCGATGAGGGAGACGATGCGGCCGTCTTGTGTGGCGCCGATCTGATAGTCGTGCAGCGATTCACGGCCATGCGTCGCCGAACGGAAGTGTTCCAAGCGGTCTTCTATCCACTTGACGGGCTGACGCAAGGCCATGGCGTGCAAGGAGGCGAGTATGTCTTCGGGATAGACGCCCAGCTTCATGCCGAAGCCGCCGCCCACGTCGGATGCGGCGACTTCGATGCAGCTTTCTTCGATGCGCAGGATTTCGGCCAACTGCTTGCGGACCAGATGCGGCGTCTGGGTGGACATGCGCACAGAAAGGAGGCGTATGCCCGGCCGCCAGCTCGCCAGAATGCCCCGGGTTTCCATGGGAAGCGGGGTTACGCGGTTGACGCGGAACCGGTCCTGCACCACGACGTCGGCTTCGCCTAGCTTTCGGTGGGCTTCGCCGGCTTGATCCACGTTCTCGGCCAGGATGTTGCTGGCCAGAATGCCGGGATGCAGTATCGGGGCTTCGGGTTCGATCGTTTTTGCCGTATCGGTGATGCTGGGTAGCGGCTCGTACTCGATATGGACGAGTTCGATGGCATCTTCGGCGATGGCGCGCGTGGCCGCGGCAATGCTGACTATCGGTTGGCCTTCGTGCAGCGCCCTGCCTTGCGCCAGGGCGTAATAGGGCAAGGCGGCGGCACCCGGCACTGGACGCAACACCGTCATGGGCCGGGTCGCATCGGCGATGTCTTCCGGACAAAGAATATGGCGCACGCCGGGCAACTGCAGCGCTTCGGAAATATCGATGGAGACGATGCGCGCATGAGGAAAGGGACAGCGGGCCACCGCCATTTCCAGCAGGCGATTGGGCTGATCGTCATCCACATAATATCCGTCTCCGCGCAAAAGCCTCAGATCCTCGGTGCGCAGAATGGCTCGGCCGATGTGCCGATGCGTGTCGCGGTCGGCATTGGGGGCCGTTGCCGGCGCTTCTTCAGGTTTGGTTATTACATGGTCTAGCATGGCAGTCCGTCGTCAATCATTTGATCGCCCAGGTACTGGGCTACGGCGCGCACCGGCCCTTCGTAGCCGGTGCAGCGGCACAGAACGCCGCTCATTTCGTCCCGCAGCTCAGAAAGGGTGTAGCGCTTGCCGCTGTTCTTGAGATGGGTGGCCAGCATGAGAAAGCCGGGAGTACAGAAGCCGCATTGCAAGCCGTGGTGTTCGCGAAATGCTTGCTGCAGCGCGTTCAGTCCGCCGTTCTCTTCGAGCGATTCAACGGTACGCACGGTACAGTCGTCCAACTGCACGGCAAGCATCAGGCAGGACTTCACCGCGACGCCGTCCACCACAATGGTGCACATGCCGCATACGCCCTGCTCGCAGCCGATATGGACGCCGGTCAGACCGCAGCGTTTGCGCAGGAAATCGGCGGCATGCATACGTACCGGCACGGCTTCGGCGATGTCGTCGCCGTTGATGTTTGCCTGAATTTCCATGACATTGGTTTCTTTCATCATGGCTAACCTTGGGCGATGACGTGGTACAGAACGAAAAGCGAAACGATGAAAGTGGCCACGCTGAAAGAGGCGGCGACTTTATTCCAGGGATCGTCCGCTCGTTGCCGAGCCACAAGAGGCTGGCTTGCCGCGGCGGCTGCGGCCGCGCGCGCCGGAGCCGCTGCGCCGGCGCGCTGCTTGTCCGGAGCAAGCGAGGCGATCGATGTTTCGGAGCCGTCAGATGCGGCGGGCGAGCCGCCGGCAAGAACCGACGACAGGTTGGCGGCGAACTGCGCGGTAAGCTTTTCGGCCTGCTTGGCGATGATGCGCTGGCCTACGCTGCCCAGCGCGCCAGCCAGAGCCGCATCGCCTTCGACCGCGACATGGGTCGATCCGGCAGCCTCGTTCAGCGTAACGGTGTTGGTAGCGCGAAAGTTGCCCACTGCGCCGCGCACCGCCTTGCCTATCAGTGTGAACTGGATGACTTTTGGAGGAATGCGCTCGGTAATGCGGACGCTGGTATCGAAGCTGGCCGAAATAGGGCCGACCTTCTGGGTCATGCGTACAGAGAGCTGATCGGGGTCGACGACCTGGATGTCGTCGATGCCAGGCATGCACTTTGCGACTTCGTCGGCTCGCTGGAAGAAGTCCCAGACCGGTTGGATGGCTTCATCAACGGTGAACTCCTGTTTGTATTTCATGTACGACTCTCGATGCGAAACTTAGTTGACGGGGGCCTTGAGATAGGCGCCGAGTGATTCTTCCCTGATGTCGGCCAGCGTTTTGCGCACATAGACTTGCAGCAGATGCTGGCGATAGGGTCCTGAAGCACGGATATCGCTGGGCGGGTCGGCCTGCTCGGCCGCCAGCCGCGCCGCATCGGCAATATCTTCATCGGTAAGGCGGGTACCGTTGAGCCGGGCCGCGGCATGGCTTGCCAGCATGGGGGTGTCGTTGACGCCGCCCAGGCCGAGGCGAACGCCTTCCCAGTTACCCGAGTCGTCGACAGAGCCGACCACAGCCACGGATACGACCGCGAAATCGTTATGGCGGCGATTTACCTCGCGGAACGCATAGAACGGAGGATGCTGCGGATATTGGACGCCGACGAGCATTTCGTCAGGCTCGAGCACCGTGGCGTAAGAGCCTTCGTAAAAAGATTCCATGGGAATCCGCCTTTCTGCGCGCACGCTGACGGCGCGTACGGTGGCGCCCAAGGTCAGGGCCGCCAGCGGCATTTCGCCGGTGGGGTCTCCTTGCACCAGGCTGCCGCCTATGGTGCCGCGATGCCGCACCTGGCGATCGCCTACGTGACGGATCATTTCGGCCAGCAAGGGCAGGCGTTGAGCGATGACATCGGAATGCTCGATGGTGTCGTAGCGCACCCTGGCGCCCAGCACGGTGTCTTTACCGTGGCTTTCGATATCGTCCAGCCCCGGAATGCGGTTGATGTCGATCAATGCCGAAGGGCGCCACAAGCGCATGTTAAGCATGGGAATCAGGCTTTGGCCTCCCGACAATATGCGGGCGTTGCCTTCATATTCGCTTAACAGCTTGATGGCTTCCTCCACCGAGGAGGGCCGGTGATAGATGAAATCGGGAGCCTTCATGGGGACTATTTCCTGCCGGATTCGACCAGGCTTTGCCCTCCGGTCATGCGCTTGAGTACGTAATCGACCGGCGACTTGACGCGTGTGACGGGCTGGGCAGGCTTGCTGCTCCATACGGTTTCAGGCCTGACTTGCAGTACCCGCAGCCGCAAGGCGTCGTCTACCGCCCACTCGATATCCTGCGGGGCGCCGCGGTCCTTTTCGACCTGCTTGGCAAACTTGGCGAGTTCGATAACGGTTTCATCCGGCAGGCAGATGGCATCCCGGCGTTCGGCCTCGACTTCGCAGAAGCCGACTTCGCCGGTCTCGGCGTCGAAGCGGTACTCGTGCGTCTGGGTATGGGGCGAGCGTTTGAGCACCTGCAAAGTGACTTTGTCCACTTTGAACTGGGTGGGCGTTACGTCGCCCTTGACGACACCTTCGCCCAGCCCCCAGCACGATTCGATGACGATCTTGGACCGGTCGCCGGTAATGGGGTCCAGCGTAAACATGACCCCGGCCGAGCGTGCTTGCACCATTTGCTGTATGCCCACGCATATGGCGAAATCCGACAGGGCGGCGACCTGTTGGTCGTCGTGGCGGTAGGTCAGGACGGTATCGCTGAACATGCCCGCCCAGCATTCGCGGGTATAGCGCAGGACGTTCTCGATATCGGATATCCACAGAAAGGATTCGTACTGGCCGGCAAAAATGGCGCCGGCCAG
>Ga0182748_1004099_pt1 | contig 11804 bp, 10 predicted proteins | sample eDN3rd37CKraftOP_FD_128877 | JGI IMG/M metagenome (GOLD analysis project Ga0182748, IMG submission 128877) | Enriched Organic Plus compost microbial communities from Emeryville, California, USA - eDNA 3rd pass 37_C Kraft OP (version 2) (version 2) ...
ATAAGCGACGAGCAGGCCGGCGCGTTGTCCCCACCAGTGCCGGGCTTCGCCGCGCCAATGCATCTGGACGGCATCGAGCAGCAGCCCGACGGCGATGATCGCCATGCCGGCGGCAATGCCGACAATCAACATGATGATCGGGTCCTCCAGCGGCCGCATCCACAGCGCCGGGATAACATCCTCCCGACAGAAGACGCTGCCGAACAAGACGCCGAACAGCATCGCCATCAGGCCGCCGGGGATCAGCATGCGGGTGAGCGGCACGCGGCGCGCGAGCGCCAGGCCGACCAGGAACACGATGGCGCCCTGCCCGACATCGCCGAACATAAAGCCGAAGATTGACGAGGCGATGACCGCCAGGATCTGGCTCGGATCGCTTTCGTGACGGCCGGGCGTACCGAGCATGCGCGCGAATATTTCGAAGGCACGCGCCCAGCCGGGATTGTGCAAGACCAGCGGCGGCGCCATTCCGGCCGGCGCCTCGGCATAGCGCAAGATATAACGCACGCCGCAGGCGTCGAGCGCGCGCCGCAACTCCTTGCCGGTCATATCGCTGGTCCAGCCGGTCACCCAGGCCAGCCGCTCGCTGCCGCGCAAGTCCTTGGCATGCGCATTCAGCCATTCGATCAGCGCGATGTCGGCGAGCGCGGCGGCGATCGAAAGCCGCTGCGAGAGTGCCAAAAGCTGCGCCGCGGTCTCGGCGCGCTGCTGCGCGAGCGCCGCCAGCCGCGCGTCGATCGCGGCCGTGGCCTCGGCGGCGGTCGCCGGCAGCCAGGCCGGCAGCGGCACGCCGCGCCCTTTCAGCCCGGTGAGCTGGGCTTCGATCTCGGCGACGTCGGCGGCGCGGCCGACCACCAGCACATAATTCGCTGGCCCGCTCTGCCAGGCCTTGAACAGCACGAGCGCCGGCACCTCGCGCAACAGCGTGCCCGCCGGCAGCGCCAGCAGGCGCACCTGCAATTTCGGACCGGCGCCGGCAAGCAGCCGCAGGTCCGGCCATGATCCGGCGCTGCTTTGCAGCGCTGCGCGCAATTGCTCGAGGTCGGCCGCCTCGCGCGCCAGCCGCTCGCCGACCGTGATCATCGGGTCGGCGGCCGCGACCCATTGCGCGAGCCGCGCCCGCGCCTGCTTCAGCGTCTCGCTCAAATGCTCCGGGCGACGGCGATCGGCGGCGGCCGGCGCCGGCCAATAATGCTGGTAGTGGCGGGCAAGTTCGTGATGCTGCTTGAGCTCCTCGGCGACGCCGGGAAACAGGAGCCGGTCGGTCGCCCGGCTGTGCGCCTCCAGTTCGACCGCACCGGTATTCGCCAGGCATTCCATCACGCGCGCCAGTTCCTGGTGCACGGTCACCAGCTCGAACCATTGCGCCGCGATCGGACGCAGGCTCATGCGGCCTCCTTCGCCGGTTCGAACAAGGCCCGGCGCACCAGCCCGCCGCGCAACCGCGCGAGATCGAGCGCGACCAGCGCGAGATGGCAGAACAGCGCGACCGGCGTGCCGCCGTGGCGGCGGAACAGGCGCGTGACCGCCTGCGCCAAAGCCGGGCGATAGGAAGCGCTCCTTTCGCGCGGACCGGCCTGCGCGAGCCGCTCGACATGGGCCTGCACGACGTCCGCAAGCGCGGCCAGCGCGCGCCGCTCGTCCCCGTTGGCCGGCAGCAGGGTGCACCAATGCGCATGCCAGCGCGCGGCGACGGTCTTTTCGCGCCCCGGCCCGGGCCACAGCACGGCAAGCTGCGACTGCTTCGACTCGGCCGCGCCGTCCTGACCGAGGAAGCCCGCCAACAGCGGATCCTGCGCTGCCCAGCGCGGGGCCTCGCCTTTCAAGATCGCGTCGATCGCCGGCAGGTCGGGAAGCGGTGCCGTCCACAGGATCGCCGGCTGCCATGCCGTGACGCTCCAGGCTGCCGTTTCCGCGACATAGGCGCGCCAGTTCGCCCGCAGCAAGCGCTCGATCGTGTGGCTGTTCTGCTCCGCGTTCAGTTGTTCGGTGAAACGCCGCAGGGCGGTCGCACGCGCGCGATCGATGAACTGATCGAGCGTGCGCGCCGCCTCGAGCGCGCGCCACTCGCCCTCGCCCAATCGTTGGCCGTGACGCGCCTGCAAACGCGCCTGCACGTAGCTCCAGGCCGGACGCCCGCTCACGACCCACCCGTCAGCTTGGCGGCAAGCCGATGCGCCGCCGCCGCGAGCGCAGCGGCATCGTAAGTCCGGCCGGCGCCGGCACCTTGCGCGTCACGCTCGCGGGCAAGCGCCTGAATCTCGCGCTCGACCTTCTGCAGATAGGCGGTGTGCAGTCTTGCAATGCAACGATCGGCCCGCCGCGCCAAGGCCGCGGCCTGCGCGCGCGCCTCGCTCAGCAGATGCTCGGCATCGTCGCGGCTCTTGCGCAAGGCTTCCAGCCCGTCGCGCTCGGCCTTGAGCACGCGCTCGATCGAAGCCACCACGGGGTCGCGGGTCGCGTCACCTGTTTGACCGGCCATGGGCATGATTCGATGCGAAACCCTTGCGGCGTAATAATTCCCGCCACCCGCCGAAAGGCCTTCACGCCGCGCGAGGCCTCCGGTGTCGGGCGGCACGGCGGCTTTCCCCCACTTGTGTGCCCCCCTCGTGGCGGGGAAATTTCAGCCGATGCCGCGCCGGGCGACATTGACGTAGCTCAACGGCCGCCAATTGCAGTCGGGTCTCGCTCATATCTTTGGGCTTCTTGAGCGGCGGGCCTCGACGCAACGACCGGGCTCCCCCGTTCGCCCGCCTTCGGGGCCGCCACGCACGCGGCGCGTTACTTTCGCGCTTTCCGACGCCGCTGCGATCCGCCGGCGGCGTGTCCGGGCTCCACCGGATTTGGCAGGAATTGACGCCCCTCGGCCACGAGAAAGTCGCGCAAGACGCGCGCCGCCGGCATCAGGCGCTTGGCCGCCGGGCGCACGACGAACCATTGCCGCAACTCGGGCAACCCGGCGACGTCGAGCACGACGAGCCGGTGGTCGGCGATTTCCGCGGCGATGGTATGCGCGGATATGAAGGCGATGCCGAGGCCGGCCATCACCGCCTGCTTGATCGTCTCGTTCGAGCTGATTTCCATGCTGATGCGCGGCTTGATGCCATGCTTGGCCAGAAAGCGTTCGGCCAGGAGCCGCGTTCCCGATCCCAGCTCGCGCATCAGCATTTTCTCGTCGGCAATGTCGCGCGGCCGGATGGCGTGCCGCCCGGCCAGCGGGTGATCGGGCGGCGCGATGATGACCTGCGGGTGGTTGCCGATCAGCGCGCTCTCGACTTCGACATCCTCCGGTGGCCGTCCCATCACGGCAACGTCGAACCGGCCTTCCTTGAAGGCGGCGATCGTATCCTCGCGGTTGCCGATAACCAGTTCGATCTCGATGGTCGGATGCACGCGCGCGAAGGCCGCGAGCATTTGCGGCGCGAAATATTTCGCGGTCGATACCACGCCCACGATGACGCGGCCGCTGGCGAGCGACTTGAGCGCGGCCAGCCCGGCGGCGCAATCGGCAAGGACGGCTTCGATCTTTTCGGCGGCCGCCAGCACCTCGCGTCCGGCCGCGGTCAGCGCCAAGCCGCGCGTGCCGCGCTCGAACAGCGGCAGCCCGGCGCTGGCTTCGAGCTGCTGCATCTGCATGGTCACCGCCGGCGGCGTCACATGGCAGGCTTCCGCGGCCGCCGCGAAACTCCCCCCGCGCGCGGCGGCGCTGAGAAGCCGGAGCTGCTTGAGGGTGGCGTCGCGCATCATGTTCAGTCTTTCTGAATGGAATGATAAGATAATTCAAATTTACTTAATGCGCCAGCCTCCCTAGGTTCGGCCTGACCGGAGAGAAACGACATGGCTGGCAAAGCACCCCTATCGCAGATCCGCGACGCGAAGAAACGCTACAAGGCCGGCGTCCTGAAATACGCCCAGATGGGCTACTGGGACGCCGATTACGAGCCCAAGGATACCGATGTCCTGGCGCTGTTTCGCGTCACGCCGCAGGAAGGCGTCGATCCGATCGAGGCGGCGGCGGCGGTGGCCGGCGAATCCTCGACCGCGACCTGGACGGTGGTGTGGACCGACCGGCTGACGGCCTGCGAATCCTACCGGGCGAAAGCCTACAAGGTAGAGCCGGTGCCGAACCAGCCCGGCCAGTATTTCTGCTACGTCGCCTACGACCTCGACCTGTTCGAGGAAGGCTCGATCGCCAACCTCACCGCTTCGATCATCGGCAATGTGTTCAGCTTCAAGCCGCTGAAGGCCTGCCGGCTCGAGGACATGCGGCTGCCGGTCGCCTATGTGAAGACCTTCCGCGGTCCGCCCACCGGCATCGTGGTCGAACGCGAGCGGCTCGACAAGTTCGGCCGCCCGCTGCTCGGCGCCACCACCAAGCCGAAACTCGGCCTGTCGGGCAAGAATTACGGCCGCGTGGTCTACGAGGCGCTCAAGGGCGGCCTCGACTTCACCAAGGACGACGAGAACATCAACTCGCAGCCCTTCATGCATTGGCGCGACCGTTTCCTGTACGTGATGGACGCGGTCAACCGCTCCTCGGCCGAGACCGGCGAGGTCAAGGGTCACTATCTCAACATCACCGCCGGCACCATGGAGGAGATGTACAAGCGCGCCGAGTTCGCCAAGGATCTCGGCTCGGTCATCGTCATGATCGATCTTGTCGTCGGCTATACCGCGATCCAGTCGATTTCCAACTGGGCGCGCGACAACGACATGATCCTGCACATGCACCGCGCCGGCCACGGCACCTATACGCGGCAGAAGAACCACGGCGTGTCCTTCCGCGTCATCGCCAAATGGCTCCGGCTCGCCGGCGTCGATCACCTGCATGCCGGCACCGCAGTCGGCAAGCTGGAAGGCGATCCGATGACCGTGCAGGGCTACTACAATGTCTGCCGTGAGATGCGGAACGAGGTCGATCTTCCGCGCGGGCTCTTCTTCGCGCAGGACTGGGCCGGCATCCGCAAGGTGATGCCGGTCGCCTCCGGCGGCATCCATGCCGGGCAGATGCACCAGTTGCTCGATCTGTTCGGCGACGACGTGGTGTTGCAGTTCGGCGGCGGCACCATCGGCCATCCCATGGGCATCCAGGCCGGCGCCACCGCCAACCGGGTCGCGCTCGAGGCCATGGTGCTCGCCCGCAACGAGGGCCGCGACATCCGCAGCGAAGGGCCGGAAATTCTGAAAAAGGCCGCCGAATGGTGTCAGCCGTTGCGCGCCGCGCTCGATACCTGGGGCGACGTGACTTTCGAATACACCTCGACCGACACGTCCGATTTCGTCCCGACCGCCGTGGCCGTCTGACCCTTGAGGAGATTTCGATGCGTGTGACCCAGGGCGCCTTCTCCTTTCTTCCCGATCTGACCGACGCGCAGATCGCCGCCCAGATCGACTATTGCCTGCGCCAGGAATGGGCGGTGAGCGTGGAGTTCACCGACGATCCGCATCCCCGCAACACCTATTGGGAAATGTGGGGCATGCCGATGTTCGATCTGCGCGATCCGGTCGGCGCCATGCAGGAGATCAAGGCCTGCCGCGCGGCCCATCCGGACGCCTATGTGCGGGTCAATGCCTTCGACAATACGCGCGGCTGGGAGACGGTGCGCCTGTCCTTCCTGGTTCAGCGCCCGGCGCGCGAGCCCGGCTTCCGCCTCGAGCGGGTCGAGGCCGAGGGCCGCACCATCCGCTATGCCGTGCGCGCCTATGCGGTCGACCGGCCGGAGGGGCACCGTTACGGCCCGGCAAGAGAGCAACGGTCATGAGCATCGTGGGCGCAGCCGTCATCGGTGAAGCCGCCGCCGACGAGGTCGTCGACCTCAAGGCTTTGCAGGCCGAGACCGACATCGGCGCGCCGATCGCCGAACTCGAGCGCGATCTGATCGGGCTCGCCCCGGTCAAGCAGCGCATCCGCGAGATCGCCGCCTACCTGCTGGTGGCGCGCGCGCGCGAAAAGGTTGGGCTCACCGCGAACCCGCCGACGCTGCATATGGCCTTCACCGGCAATCCCGGCACCGGCAAGACCACGGTGGCCTTGCGCATGGCGAGCATCCTCCATCGCCTCGGCTATGTGCGCAAAGGCCATCTGGTCTCCGTCACCCGCGACGACCTGGTCGGACAATATATCGGCCACACCGCGCCCAAGACCAAGGAAGTGCTCAAGCGCGCCATGGGCGGGGTCCTTTTCATCGACGAAGCCTATTACCTCTACCGTCCGGAGAACGAGAAGGACTACGGCCAGGAAGCCATCGAGATTCTCCTGCAGGTCATGGAAAACCAGCGCGAGGATCTGGTCGTCATCCTCGCCGGCTATCGCGACCGCATGGAGACCTTCTTTGCCTCCAACCCGGGCTTCCGCTCGCGCATCGCGCACCACATCGATTTCCCGGACTACGACGACGGCGAACTGCTCGCCATCGCCGAAACGATCGCGGCGGAAGGCGAATACCGGTTGAGCGGAGCGGCGCGCGCGGCCATGGCCGATTACATCGTGCGCCGGCGCCGGCAGCCGAGCTTCGCCAATGCGCGCTCGATCCGCAACGCCATCGACCGCGCGCGGCTGCGCCAGGCCATGCGGCTGTGCGCCGGCGCCGGCATCGCCAGCCGCGACAATTTGCAGACCATCGAGGCCGAAGACATCAGGGCAAGCCGCGTGTTCACACTCTAAGATCAACAAAAATCAACGATGCCCTAGGGAGGCGCATCATGTCCGATCGCATCAGTCTGGAACAGCATCTCGATGCCTGGGCGGGAACCGACGATCTGCGCGCGGCCGCCGCGGCCACCGTCGCGGCGCTCGCCTCGGCGGCGCGCGACATCGCAAGCATCGTCGCGGCCGGTCCGCTGGCCGGCACGCTCGGCGCGCGTCACGGCGAGGCCAAAGGCGGCGACTTCCAGACCGAACTCGACCTGCGCGCCAACGATCTTTTGGTCAACGGGCTCGCACGCGCGCCGGTCGGCGCGCTCGCCTCCGAGGAAATGGACGCGCCGTTGGCGCTTAATGCCGGCGCGCCGATCGCGGTCGCGCTCGACCCGCTCGACGGCTCCTCCAATATCGACACCAATGTCTCGATCGGCACCATCTTCTCGCTGCTGCCTCTCCTCCCCGGCAGCGGCGGCGCCGAGCCGGCGGCGTTTTTGCGCGCAGGACGCGACCAGATCGCCGCCGGCTATGCCCTCTACGGTCCGCAGACCGCGTTCGTGCTGACGCTCGGCGAAGGCACCGATATTTTCACGCTCGATCCGGCGCGCGCGACCTTCGTGCGCACCTCCGCGCGCGTGCGGGTGCCGGCGCGCGCGCGCGAATTCGCCATCAACGCCTCGAACTACCGCCATTGGGATCCGCCGGTGCGGCAGTGGTTCGACGACTGCCTGGCCGGCGCGGAAGGCCCGCGCGGCGAAAACTTCAACATGCGCTGGATCGCCTCGATGGTGGCGGAAGCCCATCGCATCCTGGTGCGCGGCGGCATCTATCTCTATCCGGGCGACGCGCGCGAGGGCTATCGCAACGGCCGCCTGCGCCTCCTCTACGAGGCCAACCCGATCGCTTTCCTGATGGAACAGGCCGGCGCCGCCGCCTCGACCGGCCGCGAACGCATTCTCGACCGCGTCCCGCGCATGCTGCACGAGCGGGTGCCGCTGGTATTCGGCGCGCGCGAGGATGTCGAGCGGGTCGAGCGCCGCCTCGCCTCGCCCGAACCGAAACCGCAGCGCTCGCCGCTGTTCGAGCAACGCGGCCTGTTCCGCGTCTGACGCCCGTTCAACTGAACCAACGGACCGGCCCCCGTGTCAGTCAAGCATCCCATCATCTCGGTCACCGGCTCCTCGGGCGCCGGCACCACCTCGGTGCGCAAGACCTTCGAGCAGATATTCCGCCGCGAAGGGATCACCGCCGCCTTCATCGAAGGCGATGCCTTCCATCGCTACGACCGCGCCGGCATGAAAGTCGCGATGGCCGCCGAAATGGCCAAGGGCAATTTCAATTTCAGCCATTTCGGCCCCGAGGCCAATCTGCTGGAAGAGCTGGAAGCGGTGTTCCGCGAATACGGCGAAAAGGGCACCGGCCGCACGCGCCACTACGTGCACGACGCCCCGGAATCCGAGCGATACGGCTGCCCGCCCGGCACTTTCACCGAATGGGAAACGCTGCCGCCGGACACCGACCTCCTGTTCTACGAAGGGCTGCACGGCTCCGTCGTCACCGACAAGGTGAACACCGCGCGCTATCCCGATCTGAAGATCGGCGTCGTGCCGGTCATCAATCTCGAATGGATCCAGAAGATCCACCGCGACCGCGCCGCCCGCGGCCATTCCGACCACGACATCGTGGAAACGATCCTGCGCCGCATGCCGGACTACATCCATTTCATCTGTCCGCAATTCAGCGAGACCGACATCAATTTTCAGCGCGTGCCGACCGTCGACACGTCCAACCCGTTCGTCGCGCGCTGGATCCCGACCCCGGACGAATCGATGGTGGTGATCCGCTTCAAGATCCCGCGCGGCATCGACTTCTCGTACTTGGTCACCATGATCGACGGCAGCTTCATGTCGCGGGCGAATTCCATCGTGATCCCGGGCGGCAAGCTCGACCTCGCGATGCAGCTCATCCTGACGCCGATGATTCTCCGGCTGGTCGAGAACCGAAAACGCGCGCTGCACGAGGAGGCCGGCCGATGAACGTGATGCCGACGCAAATTCGCCCCGGGCTCGACCAGCCGGTGACCGCCGTGCTGCGCATGCTGTCGGTCGACACGGTCGAGGCCGCCAAGTCCGGCCATCCCGGCGCCCCGCTCGGGCTGGCGGAAGTCGCGGCCGTGCTGTGGCGGCGCTATCTGCGCCATAATCCGGGCAACCCGGCTTGGCCCGACCGCGACCGTTTCGTGCTTTCGAACGGCCACGCCTCGGTCCTGCTCTACGCGCTGCTGCATCTGACCGGCTACGACGTGCCGATCGGCGAATTGAAGCGCTTCCGCCAATTGCATTCCAAGACGCCCGGCCATCCCGAATACGGCGTTACGCCCGGCGTCGAAACCACCACCGGACCGCTCGGCCAGGGCTTCGCCAATGCGGTCGGCATGGCCATCGCCGAGAAAACGCTCGCCGCCCAGTTCAATCGGCCCGGCCACACGATCGTTGACCACCGCACCTTCGTAGTGGTCGGCGACGGCTGCCTCATGGAAGGCGTCAGCCATGAGGCAGCCTCTCTCGCCGGCCGGCTCGGGCTCGGCAAGCTCGTCGCGCTCTACGACGACAACGGCATTTCCATCGACGGCAAGGTCGCCGAATGGTTTCCGGACGACACGCCGAAGCGCTTCGAGGCCTATGGCTGGCACGTCATTCGCGCGGTCGACGGCCACGATCCGGATGCCATCGACGCGGCGCTCGCCGCCGCGCTGGCCGAGACCGAACGCCCCAGCCTCGTTTGCTGCAAGACGGTGATCGGCCGCGGCGCACCGACCAAACAGGGTCATCACGACACGCATGGCGCGCCGCTCGGCGCCGAGGAAATCGCCCGCCTGCGCTCCGAGCTGGCATGGCCCTATGCCGCCTTCGATGTGCCCCCCGCGGTGGCCGAGGCCTGGGACGCGCGCCGCCAGGGCAGCGCGCGCGAGGCCGAATGGAACGAGCGTTTCGAACGCTACCGCGCCGCCCACCCCGAGCTCGCCGGAGAATTCGAGCGCCGCGTGAAAGGCGAACTGCCGGCCGGCTTTGCCGAAACCGCCGCCGCATTCATTGCCGACGTCGCACGCAAGGGCGAAACCCTGGCGACGCGCAAGGCCAGCCAGAATGCGCTCGCCGCTTTCGCCCGCACCTTGCCCGAGCTGTTCGGCGGCTCGGCCGATCTCGCCCATTCCAACCTGACCACGCATCCCCTCACCCGCCCGATCACGCGCGACCCGGCCGGCAACACGATCTTCTACGGCGTGCGCGAGTTCGGCATGACCGCGATCGCCAATGGCCTCGCTTTGCATGGCGGCTTCCTGCCCTATTCCGCCACCTTCCTGGTGTTCTCCGACTATGCACGGAACGCCATCCGCATGAGCGCGCTGATGCGCCAGCGCGTCGTGCATGTGTTCACGCACGACTCGATCGGCCTCGGCGAGGACGGGCCGACGCATCAACCGGTCGAACACGTGGAATCGCTGCGTCTCATTCCCGATCTCGACGTGTGGCGCCCTTGCGACGCGGTGGAGACCGCGGCCGCCTGGCGCGCGGCGCTCGCCCGCCGCGAAGGGCCGAGCGCGCTGGTGCTGTCGCGCCAGGCGCTGCCGCAACAGGCCCGCAGCAGCGAGCAGATCGAGGCGATCGGGCGCGGCGGTTATGCGCTGGTCGAGCCGGAGCGCGCGCCGAACGCGATCATCGTCGCGACCGGATCCGAGGTGAAGCTCGCATGCGCGGCCGCCGCGCTGCTCGCGGGCGACGGCATTGCCGCGCGCGTGGTGTCGATGCCCTGCGTGGAAGCCTTCGAGCGGCAGAGCGGCGATTGGCGGCAGACCGTGCTGCCTGAGCACATGCCGCTGGTCGCGGTCGAGGCCGGCGCCACGCGCGGCTGGTGGCGTTATGCCGGCCGCGGCGGCGCGGTGATCGGCATCGACCGTTTTGGCGAATCCGCACCGGCCGAGCAGCTTTTCAGTCATTTCGGCTTCACCGCCGAGCGCGTCGCCGACGCGGTGCGCGCGGCCGTCGCCCGTCACAACGCATCGTGCAGCCGTTGACCGCCAGCTGAGGAAAACACCATGCCGCTCGTCTCCATGCGCCAGATCCTCGATCATGCCGCCGAGGAGGGCTATGGCGTGCCCGCCTTCAACGTCAACAACATGGAACAGATCAAGGCGATCATGGACGCCGCGCGCGAGACGCAAAGCCCGGTGATCCTGCAGGGCTCGGCCGGCGCGCGCAAATATGCCGGCGAGCCGTTCCTGCGCCATCTGGTCGCCGCCGCGGTCGAGGCCTATCCGGAATTGCCGATCGTCATGCACCAGGACCACGGCGCCTCGCCCGACGTCTGCATGAAGGCGATCCGCTCCGGTTTCACCTCGGTGATGATGGACGGCTCGCTCAAGGACGACGCCAAGACGCCGGCCGACTACTATTATAATGTCGAGGTCACGCGCCGGGTCGTCGACCTCGCGCACGCGGTCGGCATTTCGGTCGAGGGCGAATTGGGCTGCCTCGGCTCGCTTGAGACGCTGCAAGGCGACAAGGAGGACGGCCACGGCGCAGAAGGCCAACTTTCGCGCGAGCAACTGCTCACCGATCCCGACGAAGCGGCGCGCTTCGTCGACGAGACCCAGTGCGACGCGCTGGCGATCGCGATCGGCACCTCGCACGGCGCCTACAAGTTCAAGCGCAAGCCGACCGGCGACGTGCTCGCCATCGACCGCATCAAGGCCATCCACGCGCGCATTCCCAACACCCATCTGGTCATGCACGGATCGTCCTCGGTGCCGCAGGACCTGTTGCAGGAAATCCGCTGCTACGGCGGCGACATCGGCGAGACCTACGGCGTGCCGGTGTCCGAGATCCAGGAAGGCATCAAGCACGGCGTGCGCAAGGTGAATATCGACACCGACATCCGCCTGGCCATGACCGCGGCCATGCGCCGGCTCATGAAAAAGAACAGCCGCGAGTTCGACCCGCGCAAGTTCCTGCAGGCGGCCATGGACGAAACGAAGAAAATCTGCGTCGAGCGGTTCGAAGCCTTCGGCTCGGCCGGCCAAGCGCCGAAAATCCGCGCGCTCGATCTCGAGGTCATGGCGCAGCGCTACCGCAGCGGCGCGTTACGCCAAGTGGTGCATTGACGC
>Ga0182748_1004103_pt1 | contig 11785 bp, 13 predicted proteins | sample eDN3rd37CKraftOP_FD_128877 | JGI IMG/M metagenome (GOLD analysis project Ga0182748, IMG submission 128877) | Enriched Organic Plus compost microbial communities from Emeryville, California, USA - eDNA 3rd pass 37_C Kraft OP (version 2) (version 2) ...
CCGATAGAATATTCACAATGATCACTCATTAAATCTACAACGCGCAGGCATCATTTTCAACAATGACTACTGTGATAAATCAAGGCGAGCCTCCAAGGCGACGCGGCCGGCCGCTGAGCTTCGACCGCCGGCGCGTGCTGCACCAAGCCATGCTGACGTTTTGGAAACTCGGCTACGAAGGCGCCTCGGTCACGGACCTGACGGCGGCGATGGGCATTACGCCACAGAGCCTGTATGCCGCGTTCGGCTCAAAATCGGCGCTGTATCGCGAAGCGCTCGAGCATTACCGGGAGCACGTCGGTGCCTTCACCATCCGTGCACTGGAGGAAGAGCCCTCGGCCATGGCCGGATTCGCACGCATGCTGACGGAATCGGCGAACGAATTCTGCAAGCCTAAACGGCCGCGCGGGTGCATGATTTCCATGTCGGCGCTGACTTGCGCGGAAGAAAACCGGGACGAAGCGCGGCATCTCGCGCAACTGCGCAACGCCACGATCATGGCCTTCCAGGCCCGCATAAACAAGGCCATCGAGGATGGTGAATTCAAGGCCGGGCTCGACAGCGGCGGGCTCGCGCGCTATCTCGGCGCGATCGTGCAAGGCATGTCCATCCAGGCGAGGGACGGCGCGACCAAACAGGAATTGCTCGCGATCGCGGCGCTGGCGATCCAGGCCTTGCAGCAGGCTGCCGCTTCGCCAGGCGGGGAATGAAGATCGCGGATTCGGACTCGAATCGACGAGGAGACGAAAAGAAAAACCCCTGGCTCTCATCGAGCCAAGGGGTTTCTATCCTGGCGGAAGCGGTGGGATTCGAACCCACGATGCAGTTTTAGCCGCATACTCCCTTAGCAGGGGAGCCCCTTCGGCCTCTCGGGCACGCTTCCGAACGGGGAGCAGTTTACCACGCCACGAGGGGATTTCGCCTCGAAAAGCGAGAAATTTTATTGTTCTGCGGGTTGATCGAGACCAAACGCCTTGTGCAACGCACGCACGGCCAGCTCCATGTATTTGTCCTGGATGACGACCGAGGTCTTGATCTCGCTGGTGCTGATCATTTGGATGTTGATGCCCTCTTCCGCCAGCGCCTTGAACATCTGGCTGGCGATGCCGGCGTGCGAACGCATGCCGATGCCCACGATGGACACCTTGCATACTTTGTCGTCGGACACGACCTCGCGGGCACCGACGGCCTTGACGACCTGGTTGTTGAGGACGTCGAGCGCCTTCTTGAATTCGTTGCGGTGAACCGTGAAGGAGAAATCGGTCGTGCCATCGACGGACTGGTTCTGGACGATCATGTCGACGTCGATATTGGCATCGGCCACCGGCCCCAGGATGGAGAAGGCGATGCCCGGCTTGTCCGGCACGGCCACGACGGTGATCTTGGCTTCGTCCCGGCTGAATGCGATGCCGGAAACAACGGCGGCTTCCATTTTCTCGTCTTCCTCAAAAGTAATCAGGGTGCCCGACTTCATTTCTTCATCGAGCGGAATCATCGGGTCGGTCAGCGAAGATAGTACGCGGGTGGGCACGCGGTACTTGCCGGCGAACTCGACCGAGCGGATCTGCAGGACCTTGGAACCCAGCGAGGCCATTTCCAGCATTTCTTCGAACGACACGACATTGAGCCGGCGAGCCTCGGGGACCACCCGGGGGTCGGTGGTGTAAACGCCGTCGACGTCAGTGTAGATCAGGCACTCCGCAGCCTTCAGCGCCGCAGCGACGGCCACGGCCGAGGTGTCGGAGCCGCCGCGGCCGAGGGTGGTGATATTGCCTTCGTCGTCCACCCCTTGGAAGCCCGTGACGATCACCACGCGCCCGGCGTCCAGGTCAGCACGTATGCGCTTGTCGTCGATGGAGGTGATGCGGGCCTTGGTGTAGGCGGAATCGGTGCGCACCGGCACCTGCCAGCCGGCATAGCTGCGCGCATCCACGCCCAAGGACTGGAGCGCGAGAGCGAGCAGGCCCACGCTGACCTGCTCGCCGGTGGAGGCGATCATGTCGAGCTCGCGCGGGTCGGGCTGATTCTGGATTTCTTTGGCTAGGGCGATCAGCCGGTTGGTTTCGCCCGACATGGCCGAGGGAACCACCACGATCTGGTGGCCGGCGGCGTGCCATTTGGCCACGCGCCGCGCCACGTTCTTGATGCGCTCGACCGAGCCCATCGACGTACCGCCATACTTGTGAACGATTAGTGCCATTATCTTGTCGCTGGTTATAGGCCCGAAGGCCCCGGAAGATCCGGCGAGGAAATGCCAAGCCCCGGGAAAAAGGCTAACCATAAATGCTACCGCACCTTTCCGGAGCGCGCAAAATTGCCCCCTGCTCCAGCGGGCGAAAAATCGCAAGTGCACCGCAGCGCTGCGGCACCAGCCAGCCGATGCGGTCAAAACATCACTGTTGCGCCGGGGTGATCCGGACGCCATTCGAGCCGGACGCCGGGCGAGGCCCGGGGAGTGCGGGCGTCGGGGCCCAAGCCTGCGGCATAGACCAGGACGTCGCCGCGGTAGAGTAGCGGCAGGCGTTCGCGCTCCCAGCTAGGGATGCCGCGCTCCTGGTAGAGGTTCTTCAAGCTCCTGCTGGGAGTCTGCGGCGACACTTGCAGCCGCTCGCGACCCCGCCGCCGGCGCATCGTCAAGCCGGTATTGCGCAGCCATGCCGGATCGATGCCGGATTCCTCGATCAGGAACAAGAGAGTTCCCTCCATCGCATCCAGCCGCACGGAAGGCTCCCCATCCCACCGGAATTCAACGCTCGCCGCCCGGGCGGCGGGCGGCCTGGAGTCCCTGCTGTCCACGATCACATGATCCCGATAGCGGCGCACTTGCATGTCGCCGTGACGCAGCAACAACTGTCTGTCCTGCGCCGCGTCCTGCAGCTGCCTGATCATCTCCCGCAGGCGCGCTTCAGGCGGCGCGGCCATCCCATGCCCGGCCAGCCAAAGCCGCAGCACCATTGCCCGGCGCGCCGGCGCCAGCCGGTTCAACGCCGACAAGCGCAGCGCGTTGCCATAGGGCGGCCTCGGTTCCTGGATCATCTCCAGGTCGGCCTGCGCCACCTCCTTCAACAGGGCCGCCACTTCGGCGGACCGGCGCGCAAACCGTTCGAGTGTAGACCGATATCCCGGCCAATGGCGCTCGATGGCCGGCAACACCTGCGCACGGAGAATACCGCGGGCATAGCGGGTGTCGAGGTTGCTGGGATCCAGGACGGCCTCGAATCCGGAGCGCGCCGAATAGGCTTGCATGAACGCAAGTATCCGACTTCTGGGCACGGCTAGCCAAGGCCGCAGGTAGCGAATGCCTTCCTTCCAGGTTTCCCGGCCCATGGCGCCCATGCCATCCGGCCCGGCTCCGCGCAACAGTCGCAGGAGCACGGTCTCCGCTTGGTCGTCCAGGTGGTGGGCGAGAAGAATGGTAGCGACTCCTGCCTCGGCCGCCATGTCGGCGAGCGCGCCGTAGCGCGCCTCGCGGGCTGCGGCCTCGATACCTGCCGGATCGTCGGAATCGACTTTCACCCGGCGCACCAGGAGCGGCAAATCCAGCCGCCGGGCAAGGTCCGCGGCACGATCGGTCCACGCATCGGCGTCCTGATGTAAACCGTGATGGACGTGGAACAACCACAGGCGCAGGCCGCGCCGCCGCGCCCACTCGGCGGCCATGACGGCCAACGCGGCCGAATCGGGCCCAGCGCTAAAAGCGACGCCCGCGCTACCCTCCACCGGCGGCAGGTCGTCCAGCGCCCGGCTCAGGAGCTCGGACGCATGCAATGTTGCGACGTCCGCGCCCGAGTCAGCCCTGGACGGTTTCCTTGAACCGGCCATAGGCCATGATCCGTTCGAGCCGCGTGGCGACCAGATCGCTCGGCTTGACGCCCTGGAACTGGCGCAGTGCATCCGCCAAGGCACGGCGAAGCAGCTGGGCCATATGCTTCGGATCGCGATGGGCGCCGCCGACCGGCTCGTTGACGATCTTGTCGATCAGGCCGAGCGCCTTCAAGCGGTGGGCGGTGATGCCCAAGACTTCGGCGGCCTCGGCCGCCTTCTCCTGGCTGCGCCATAGGATGGATGCGCAACCCTCGGGCGAGATGACGGAATACGTCGCGTACTGGAGCATGAGCACGCAATCGGCCACGGCGATGGCGAGCGCGCCGCCCGAGCCGCCCTCGCCGATGATGGTGCTGATGATGGGCACCTGCAACTCCGCCATGGCGTACAAATTGCGGCCGATGGCCTCCGACTGCCCCCGCGCCTCGGCGTCGATTCCCGGGTACGCCCCGGGCGTGTCGACAAAGGTGAACACAGGCAGTCCGAATTTCTCCGCCAGTCGCATCAGGCGCAAGGCCTTGCGATAGCCTTCGGGGCGGGGCATCCCGAAATTGCGTGCGGCGCGCTCCTTGGTATCCCGGCCTTTCTGGTGGCCGATCACCATGCATGGCGTGCCGTTGAACCGCGCCAGGCCGCCGACGATGGACCGGTCGTCGGCAAACATGCGGTCGCCGTGCAACTCATGGAAATCGGTAAAGATCTCGCGCACGTAGTCCAGCGTATAAGGCCGCTGGGGATGACGCGCCACGAGGGCGGTCTGCCAAGGCGTCAGCTTGGAATAGATTTCCTTGGCCAGCGCCTGGCTCTTTTGCTGCAACCGGCTGATTTCCTCGGAAATGTCGACTGCGGAATCAGCTTGGACGAAGCGCAATTCCTCGATTTTGCCTTCGAGGTCGGCCAGCGGTTGTTCAAATTCGAGAAATGCGTTGCGCATCAGGCCTCCCAAGGGGCAATGAACGCGAGGCGTTCGGCTCGTTTCATCAACAATTCAATTACTCCATCACGCCGCGGCATGCCGCAACGCCCATTTATTCGGCCCAGAGCCTACGGTTACCGGGGGGCGAGGCTCCGCCACAAGTACCATGTCGCAACCGTGCACCAAGGCTTCCAGGCCTGCGCGACTTCCCGTGCCTCGAATCGCGAAACGGGCTCGCCGCTGAAATAGTGCAATGAAATCGCACGCAACAGGCCCGGGTCGTCCAGCGGCAGGATGTCCGGCCGCCGCAGATTAAAAATCAGGAACATCTCTGCTGTCCAGCGTCCTATTCCCCGGATAGAGGTCAGTTCGCCTATGACGGCTTCGTCGTCCATGTGCGCCCATTTCGCCGGATGCACCCGGCGTTCCTGGAAATGCAGGGCCAAATCCACCAAATACTCGGATTTTCGCTGCGACAAACCCGCCGCGCGCAACCCTTCCAGGCCTAGCTTGGCGACCACGGCCGGCGTCACGCGGCGGCCGCATGCCGCCAGGCAACGCTCCCACAGTGCATCGGCCGTCGCGCGGGTGGACGTCTGTTGGCCGATGATGGCCCGCGCCAACGTGACGAAGGGCTCATCTTGGGTCGACAGGTGCACTTCCGGATGCTGCGGGATCAGTTTTCGCAAGATGCGATCCCGCTTGACCAGGTGCGCCACCGCCGCATCCCAGTAGGCAGGTTTCTCGGCACCGTCGAGCGGCGCCGCGGACGTGTGCTCGCCGGTCTCGGCCATGACTTCGGACTTCATCAGATGTTCAGCGTAAACCGCGCTCAAGCGCGACGCCAGAGCGTCACGCCACCCGGCTTGTCCTCGAGGACGATGCCCTCGCTCAACAATTCCGCACGAATGCGGTCAGCCGTCGCGAAGTCCTTGTTCTTCTTGGCCTGTGCCCGTTCGGCAATGCGCGCCTCGATACGGGCCGCATCGTCGCCCGACTCCCTGCCCTGCAGGAATGCCCGGGGCTCCTGCTGCAATAGCCCCAGCAGCCCGCCCAACGCCTTCAACTGGCCCGCGGCCCGCGCCGAGCCGGTCTTGTTGACCGCCGCGGCGAGATCGAACAGCACGGCGATGGCCTCGGGGGTGTTGAAGTCGTCGTCCATCGCGGCCTTGAAGGCTTGGCCCGACGGATCGTCCCAGTCGATGCCCGCCTCATCGGGCTGAGCATTGCCCAGCGCCGTGTAGAGCCGTGTCAGTGCCGCCCGGGCGTCGGCCAGGTTATCCGCCGCGTAGTTCTGCGGGCTGCGATAGTGGCTGCGGACCACGAAGAAACGGATCACTTCGGCATCGTAGTGCTTGAGCGTGTCGCGGACGGTAAAGAAGTTGCCGAGCGACTTGGACATCTTCTCGGCATCCACCATCAGGGGGCCGCAGTGCATCCATGTATTGGCCAGCGTGCCGCCGTAGGCGCCCTCGCTCTGGGCGATCTCGTTCTCGTGGTGCGGAAATTTCAGGTCGGGGCCGCCGCCGTGGATATCGAGGGGCATGCCCAGCAATTCGTGGCTCATGGCCGAGCATTCGATGTGCCAGCCCGGCCGACCGGGGCCATATTCGGAATCCCAGCGCGACTCGGGAGGCTCAGTGGGCTTGGCCGCCTTCCACAGCACGAAATCGAGGGGATCCCGCTTGGAGGCGTCCACCTGCACCCGCTCGCCCGCCCGCAAATCATCGAGCGACTTGCCCGACAACTTGCCATAGCCGGGGAAGCGACGCACCGCGAAATTGACGTCTCCGTCATCGGAGCGGTAGGCCAGCCCCTTCTGCTCCAGCAAGCGCACGATCTCGAGCATCTTGCCCACGTGCTGCGTCGCGCGCGGCTCGAAATCCGGAGGCTGGACGCCGAGGGCTTTTTCATCCTCGTGCATGGCCTGGATGAAGAAATCGGTCACCTCGGAGATGCGCTTGCCCGTTTCCACCGCCTTGCGGATGATCTTGTCGTCGATATCCGTGATGTTGCGCACGTAGGTGACGCGATAACCGCTGGCGCGCAGCCAGCGCTGGACCACGTCAAAGCTGATCAGCATCCGGGCATGGCCGAGATGGCAGTAGTCGTACACCGTCATGCCGCAGACGTACATGCGCACGCACCCAGGCTCCACGGGCTGGAAGGGTTGCTTGTCACGGGCGAGCGTATTGTAGATATGGAGCATGAGCGCGTTACAGGCTGAAAACGGTAAGCCCCGGCTGGAATGACCACTACCGGGGCTAAAATCGGGGTGATTATATCAACCGAGGATGCCGGTCCGGCTGGACGGCATGTCTCCCTACCTTCAGGCAGAACCGTTTGGCCAAGAACCAAGCTATCTCGTCCGCCTCGAGCGGAACCCGCCGAGGCCGGCTGGTATTCCTCGCCGCGCTCGCGACGCTCGCATCCCTGGCGCCCGGCTCACTGCCCGCCCAGACTACCACGGCTACGCCGCCCGCGCTGGCCCCCTCCTCCTCCGGCGACATCCCATGGCTCAGCAATTTCCTGGACCGGCTCAAACCCGGCGTCGACACCAGCCTGCCCGAATCGACCCGGGCCATGGTCGAACGGCTCGAGCGCCAGCTCGCCCAGGGCACTGATGCGGCCGACACCTTGGCGGAAATCGACGAGCGCTTGGACGAAGATCGGCAAAAATCCCCCCACACCGTCAACGCGCAGCTGCTATTCCTGAAGGCCGCGGCACTCAACCAACTGAACCGGCGGGAAGAAGCCAAGGACATCTACCGCGACATGACGCAGCGCTTCCCGGAGCTGCCCGAGCCCTGGAACAACCTGGCGGTGCTGGAAGCCGCCGACGGCCGGCTCGACGAGGCCAGGACGGCGCTCGAGATGGCGATACGCACCGCCCCGGACTACGCCGTGGCACGCGAGAACCTGGGGGATTTGTATATCATGCTGGCGGCGCGCTCCTATGACGCCGCCAGCAAACTCGACCCCAGCGACGGCACCCGCCAGAAAGGCGCCGAAACCAGGAAATTGCTGGAACCGTCGCGCCCTTCCCAACCCCAATCCCGGACGCCCTGATGAAACTGCTGTTTTCAAGCCTGGCGCTGGCGTGCACCCTGGCCTCGCCAGCCGTACTCGCCGCGCCCCAAGTCGCGCTCCAAACTACCGCGGGCCGCATCGTGCTCGAACTCGACGATGCCCGGGCGCCGGCTACCGTCGCCAACTTCCTGCAATACGTGCGCGATGGACACTACAACGGCACCATTTTCCATCGCGTCATTAACGGATTCATGATCCAGGGCGGAGGGTACACCGCAGACATGCGGGAGAAACCCACCCGCGCCCCGATACGTAACGAAGCCTCAAATGGCTTGAAAAACACCGCCTATACGGTAAGCATGGCCCGTACCCCGGATCCGCATTCGGCCACGGCCCAGTTCTTCATCAACGTTGCCGAGAACGACTTTCTGAACCATCGCGGCCCCACGGCCAGGGGCTGGGGCTATGCGGTTTTCGGCAAGGTCATCCAGGGCAAAGAAGTGGTCGACCAGATCAAGACCACGCCCACCACCACGCGGGGCCCTCATGAGAACGTCCCCGTCCAACCCATCGTGATCGAAAAAGCAGAGGTTTTGAGCAAATGACAACCCGCGTCAACCTGCATACCACCCAGGGCCTGATCGGCTTGGAACTGGACGCCGAAAAGGCGCCCAAGACCGTCGAGAACTTCGTTTCCTACGTAACGAGCGGCCATTACGACAACACGATTTTCCACCGCGTCATCAACGGCTTCATGATCCAAGGCGGCGGCTTCGAACCCGGCATGTCGCAAAAGCCCACCAAGGCGCCGATCGAGAATGAAGCCGCAAACGGACTGCAGAACAAGCGCTATACCATCGCCATGGCCCGCACCAGCGCCCCGCACTCGGCCACGGCGCAGTTCTTCATCAACGTCGCCGACAACGACTTCCTCAACTTCACTTCGCCGACGCCCCAGGGCTGGGGCTACGCGGTCTTCGGCAAGGTCGTGGAAGGCGCAGACGTCGTGGACAAAATCAAAGCCGTCAAGACCGGCAATCGTGCCGGCCATCAGGACGTCCCCGTCGAAGACGTCGTCATCACCAAGGCTGAACTCGTTCAGTAAACGGCAGGCTTCTCCCGGCCGGCCACTCGCGCCCGGCCGGGAGAAGCCCGCATTCCACGCATTCTTCGAGGATTTACGTGCCCGGTTCCCTCATCACGCTCACCTTCAACGGCCCGGTATGGGTGGCCTCCGACATGCACTTGGGCCCAAACGGCCCTGCCACGCTTGAAGCGTTCCTCGCTTTCCTGCAAGGCGCTGCGGAGGGCGCCTCCGCCTTGCTGCTGCCCGGCGATGTCTTCGACGCCTGGGTGGGCGACGACGAGCTCGACGCCCCCGCACCGTGGCTGCAGGAAGTCGTTGCCGGCCTGCGCGCCGCCGGGGCGCGCATTCCCGTGTACCTCGCAGGCGGCAACCGGGATTTCCTGATGGGCGGCCGCTTGGCCGAAGCCACGGGCACGCACAGGCTGCCGGCCCCAGCGCTGATCGCCACCGACGCGGGCAAGTTCCTCCTTTCTCACGGCGACGAGCTGTGCACGGACGACGTGGAATACCAGCAATTTCGTGCCATGGTCCGCGACCCCCAATGGCAGGCCCAATTCCTGGCCCAGCCGCTCGCGGCGCGACAGGCCATGGCGCGCCAACTCCGCGAGCGCAGCATGGCAGAGAAAAGCCGCAAGGCTGCCGACATCATGGACGTGAACCAGCAAGCCGTGGAAGCGGCGTTGCGCGCCCATGGCGTGACGCGCATGATCCACGGCCACACCCATCGGCCTGGCCGGGACGTGTTCGAAATGGATGGCCGGCGCTGCGAACGATGGGTGCTACCCGACTGGGACCTGGACGACCCGGCGGATCCGCGCGGAGGCTGGCTGGAAATCGACCGCGACGGCCCCGCTTACCACGACATCGCGCCAGAACGCTGAACCCCGCCCCGGGGCCGGATCTTCACAATCCGCACAAACGACCCGGACCGGTGGGCACGTGGACCCACCCACTCATCAGGCAACGTGCCGTGCGCGAGACCGTGGCGCGCTCCAACGCCCAGCCGGACCCCTTGCGTACCACCGTTGCCCACGCGGCCTGGACCCCGCTTGCATGACCGATGCGGGTGGCAACGCCAGGTAGCGTACGCGCCACTTGCGACACGATCGAACCCGGCACCGCGGCGGCAACCGCCAACGAAATGGCGCTGCGGGTACCGAAGCCGCGCTGCATGCGTCCGTCGGCCATGGCGCGCGCGAGCACGTCGATGCTGTCTTTGGGAACATCCATGCCGCTGACGCTCTTATAGGACATAGGCGGGGCGACCCACACCAGCCTGGGCAGCGACGCCCCGGGCTTTTCCGCCCGCGCGCGGGACATGAGCCCCATGGCGACTGCGCCCTCCCTGCGCACCATCTCCAGCCGGGCCAGGGTCTTGGCATCGCGGTTGAACGCATCCGGTTTTTCGCGGCCGTTCAGGCCGAGGTCCGCCGCGCGCACGAAGATAGAGACTTCGTCGGTGCGGATGAGGCTAACCGGCAGCTCGCCTACGCCCTCTATCTGCAATACGTCCTGCACCCGGCCCGTCGGCAGCAAGTCGGTCGCCCCGTCGTCGATGAACTCCAGCCTCACCTCGGCCGCTGGGAAGGGCACCCCGTCCTCGGTGAATAAACCATCCTCCAGCACTTCGCCATTGCGCACCTCGACATGCGCCTCGAGAAACCGGCCGGGGTGGGGCTGCCAGATCCGGACGACTGTCGTGCCTTCCCTGGCGGCCACCAAGCCCTGCTGGATGGCATACGGCCCCACTGCCACCGCCAGGCTGTCGCCGCTGGCCGTCCAGTCAATGAGCGGCCGGTCTATCGCCACCTGGCCACAGCGGTATTCCACGTCGCAGTCATCGCGTGCGGAAGCGTCCACCACCACCACCTTGCTGGTGGAATGGCTGGCGCCTCCCATGCCATCGGCCTGGCGCGAATAGGGGTCGGGACTACCCAGCACGCGCAGCAGGATCCGGTCTCGCAGCTCCGGATCGCGCGGCAGGTCGCGGGCATTGAAAAAAACGCCCTTACTGGTTCCGCCGCGCATATAGACAGCGGGAATCTTAAGAACTGCCATGGGAAATCTTTCGGGACTGGGCGATCATTGCGGTGCAAACACCGCGCAACAAGTCAGTTTCTTCTCGGGTCAAGCCTGCGCGCGCAAAGAGATATCGCATGCGCGGCATGAGTTTCTTGGGATGCCGGGGATCGAGATAGCCCACGGCGATGAGGGCCTCCTCCCAGTGGGCGAGCAAGGCTTCGACCGCCTCGCCCGGAGCGGGCTCGGCCCGGGGACCGGGGACGGCCAACTGCTGGGCGCCGAGCAACGCATAACGCAGTTCGTAGGCCGCCAATTGCAGCGCCTGGGCAACATTGAGCGACGAATATTCCGGATTGGCCGGGATGTGGCAAATCCGGTGGCATAGGGCCACCTGCTCATTGGTCAGGCCTGAGCGCTCGGTGCCGAGCACCACGGCGGCATGCGCGCCGCCATCGGCATGCGCCGCCAAATGATCGCGAATGTGTTCCGCCGCACGCCGCATGTCGCAGGCCGGCGGGCCCAGGTCCCGCTGGCGCGCCGTCATGGCAAAAGCCAGGGTCACGGGTGCCAAGGCTTCTTCGAGCGTGGCGCACACCTGCGCCGAGGCCAGGACGTCGGTCGCGCCGCTGGCCAGCGCCTGGGCATCGGGATGATTCACGGCGTCGGCCACGCGGGGATTCACGAGCACCAGGCGCGAGAAGCCCATCGTCTTGAGGGCCCTGGCCGCCGAGCCCACATTTCCGGGGTGGCTGGGCTCGACCATGATGAAACTGACTCGGGATAGCATGTGTCCTTTAAACTAGAGGGGTTTCACCATATTCCTAGCCCATCGGCCTCCTTATGCATCCCATGCTCAACACCGCTGTCAAGGCGGCCCGGCGCGCAGGCGCCATCATCAATCGCGC
>Ga0182748_1004105_pt1 | contig 11782 bp, 8 predicted proteins | sample eDN3rd37CKraftOP_FD_128877 | JGI IMG/M metagenome (GOLD analysis project Ga0182748, IMG submission 128877) | Enriched Organic Plus compost microbial communities from Emeryville, California, USA - eDNA 3rd pass 37_C Kraft OP (version 2) (version 2) ...
AGCGGCGGATGTCGATGTCGCGCCAGAAGCGCGGCAGCATGCCCAGGTTCAGCACCAGCGCGCCGCTGACGACAATGAAGATCACGTCCGGCGCGGGAAAGCCGTGGTGCAGGAACAGCGAGGCGATGATGCCGAAGGCGAAGCCGGCGACACCGAAAATGGCCCCGCCCAGCAGGGCGCCGGCGCCCACCAGCATGAATTGATTCGCGGTCAGTGCGGCCAGCATGCAAGTCCTTTATATCGGTATCATTCGTCGACGCGCCAAGCATTGCAGAAACACCCGGCCCGCGCAACGGCCCGGCCGGGGCGCTTTCAAGCGCCGGATGAACACGTAACCCACTGACCCGAATCAATTTTTTCGAGAATTCCGGGCGCCGGCCGCGGCCCCGGCGCCGCCCAAAAAGTCATATAGTTGTTTCCGAAGTCATATACATGTCTTTCGCCACCCAGAGGCCTTTCGCCATGCCTGCCACCCCGACCGCCCCGCTGCCTCGCTACCGGCAGATCAAGCTCGCCCTGGTCGAGCTGCTGCGCGACGGCAAATGGAAGCACGGCCAGGCCATTCCCAGCGAGCCCTTGCTGGCCCAGCGCTTTGCCGTGAGCATCGGCACGGTGCGCAAGGCGGTGGACGAACTGGTGGCGGAGAACATCCTGGTGCGCGAGCAGGGCCGGGGCACGTTCGTCAAGAGCCATACCCGCGACTACATGCTCAACGCCTTTTTCCAGATCGTCGACCGGCAGGGGCACAAGGAGCTGCCCAGGATCCACCTGGTGTCCTTCGGCAAGTGGCGGGCCGACGCCACGACCGCGGCATTGCTGAAGGTCCCCGCCCGCAGCACTGTGCTGCGCGTGCGCAATCTGCTAACCATAGACGGCCGCCCGACCGTGTTCGACGACATCCGGCTGCCGCCGGAGCGGTTTCCGGGACTGACCCCGAACGAACTGTCCGAACGGGACATGACGATCTACGGCCTGATGCAGCAGCGATACGGCGTGACCGTGGTGCGCCTGGTCGAGCACCTGGAGGCGGTCGGCGCCCCCGCTGCCATCGCCGAGCAGCTGGAAGTCGAGACCGGGCACCCCCTGCTGCGCATCGAGCGCACGGCCTACAGCTACGAGGGCGAACCGGCCGACATGCGGCTGCGATACATCCGCACGGGCCTGCGGCGCTACGAAAGCGTGCTGGGCGGGCACCGCTGAGCCGCGCCGGCCCGCCTTACAAGCCGAAGGTCCGGCCCAGCTCGACCGCCGCCTCGCGCATGCGGGGCACGTATTCCATCAGTTCTTCCAGCGTCATGCGGCCTTCGGGCGCCTGCAGGGCGATGGCCGCGCAGGCACGCTGCCGGTCCACCATGATGGGCACCGCCACGCCGGTCATCCCGCGCAGGTGTTCGGCCCGGTTGATGCCGATGCGCCGTCTACGGGTCTGCACCAATTCCGCCTCGAGCGCCTTGCGGTCCACGATAGTGGTTTCGGTGAATCCGCGCAGCGGGAGCAGCCCGAGCAAACGGTCGCGCTGGGCCTTGGGCAGCAGGCTGAGCAGAAGCTTGCCGCTGGCCGTGGCGTGCAGGGGCACATGGGAGCCCGGCGCCAGCATCAGCCGCAGCGGCCATGACGTTTCCACGCGGTCCAGGTAGACCACGTCGGTGCCGGCCAGCGTGGTGAGGTTGACCGTTTCCCCGATACTGTCGACCAGGCTGCGCAGGATCGCGTGCCGCTCCTTGCGCAAGGGGCCGTTCATCAGGGTCATCATGGCGAAACGCTCGATCCGGCTGCCCAGCTGCACCCGCCGCACATGGGGCTCGCGGATCAACAGGCCGGCCAATTGCAACTGGCCGACCAGCCGGTGCACGGTCTGCTTGGGCAGGCCTACCGCATCGACGATTTCGGACAGCGCGCAGCCATCCTCATGCTCGGCGACCACTTCCAGCACCCGGAAGGCGCGCACGGCGGCCGCGTTGGACTGATTGCTCTCCATGAGTTCCGACCTTTGGGCATCGAAAAACCGTAAAAACGAGACTGTGACGAACCGCGATCTGCAATATGGTACGCATGGTGCAAGAAGATCGCGACAAAAGCACTACGTAGTACTACGTACCAACAACAGCCGCGCCCCAAGTGCGGCAAGAACGCGGAGACACAACATGCAAGATACGCATTCCGAGGTCCACAGCGCCACCCGCCGCTCGCTGCTGCTGGCAGGCGCCGCCATGGCAGCCGCACCGAGCTTGTCCCGGGCCCAGGAGAAATACCCCTCCCGCCCCATCGACTTCATCGTGCCCTGGGGCGCGGGCGGCGGCGCCGACCAGCTCGCGCGGCGCATCGGCAAGATGCTCGAACCCGAACTCGGCGTCTCGCTGCCCATCATCAACGTCAGCGGCGCGACCGGCAACACGGGCACCACCAAGCTGTTGTCGGCGCCCGCCGACGGCTACTCGATCTGCGTATTCATTGCCGACACGCTGGGCACGCTGGCCGGCGGCAAGGGCCGCTGGAAGCTGTCCGACATCGAGCCCCTGGGCATACTCATGCAGCAGTCCACCGGCCTGTTCGTCAAGAACGATGCCAAGTGGAAGACCTTCAACGATCTGCTCGAAGACTCCAAAACCCAGGATCTCAAGGTCGGCATCACCGGATTCGGCAGCCCCGACGAAATGATGGTGCGGCAAATGAACGACAAAGGCTCCAAGTTCCGCGTGGTGCCTTTCGCCGCGCCGGGCGAGCGCTACACATCGATCCTGGGCGGCCATGCGGACGTGCTGGTCGAGCAGGCCGGCGATATCCGGTCCTTCCTGCGCAACAAGCAGATGCGCCCGCTGGTGTTCTTCTCGGACGAGCCGCAGACCGGATACACGGACATCCCGCTGGCCAAGGATTCGGGCTTCCCGCTCGCGATCAACCAGTTCCGCTCGCTCATCGTGCGCGCAGGCACCGATCCCAAGCAGGTCGCCACGCTGGCCGCGGCGGTGGAAAAGGCGGCGCGTTCCGACGAATACAAAGAGTCGCTCGAAGAGGAACTGGCCTCGCCCAACAGCTTCGTGCCTGCCTCGCAGGCCCGCGCCTTCCTGGAGCGGCAGCTCAAGCTGATCGAAGACAACCTTCCCAAGAAGTCCTGACCTGAGGGAATCCGCCGGCCCCTGCACAGGGGCCGGCGCGCAATAGCCTGGAGCATTTCATGCCTGAACGCATACGGCATATTCTTCCGCATTTCATCATGCTGCTGGTCGCCATTTTCCTGTACTGGTGCACCATGCAGATCGACGTCAGCAACGCGGGGGAGGACCGCATCGGCCCGGACTTCTGGCCGAAGGTCATCGTGGTCTTCATGGGGCTGCTGTGCCTCTACGAGATTATCAAGCGGCTGGTCCTGCACAGCAGTTTCACCGCCACCGGGGTGGTATCCACCCACAATCCGAACGAGGATGCGTCCGATGCCGGCGAGCCGGAGGCGGCGGCGCCCGAATACCTCGGCAAGCTGCTGGTCGGCGCGGCGCTGATCTTCGGTTTCGTCATCGTCGTGCCGTATCTGGGATTCTTTACCACCTCGGCACTGTTCCTGTTCAGCTTCCAGTGGATCGGCGGCATGCGCAAGCTGGTCACCGGCGTCGTCATCGCACTGCTGGGCGCGCTGGTCCTGCTGATCCTGTTCATGCGCGTGGCCTATATCTCCCTGCCCTTGGGCGTGGGTCCGTTTCAAGACCTGTCGGTCTGGCTGCTGCGCCTGCTCGGCGCGCAATAAGAGGCGATCATGGATGTACTGTTGAACCTGGCCCATGGCGCCAGCATTATCTTCACACCTGCGAATTTCCTGATCCTGGTGATGGGCCTAGTACTGGGCATGCTCGTGGCAGTCCTGCCCGGGCTGACCCTGGTCATGGGCGTGGTGCTCGCGCTGCCCTTCACCTACCAGCTGGGTGTGGGCGCAGCGCTGATCCTGCTCACGGCCATGTACGTTTCCGGCACGTATGGCGGAGCCATCACGTCCATTCTGTTCCGCATACCGGGCGAGCCCATGGACGTGCCGCTGCTGTGGGACGGCTACGAAATGACCCGCCAGGGCAAGGCGGCGACAGCGCTAGGCTATTCCCTGATTGCCGCGTTGCTGGGCGGCCTCGTTGCCGCGGTGATCATGGTGGCGCTGACCCAACCCGTGGCACGGGTGGCGCTCAGTTTCTCCTCACCGGAATTCTTTTCCATCGTGCTGTTCGGGCTGGCCAGCGTCGTCGCCCTGTCGGGGTCGTCCATCGTCAATTCGCTCATCAGCCTGTGTCTGGGGCTGCTGATCGCCACGGTCGGTGTCGATTCCATCTACAACGCGGAGCGTTTCGCGTTCGGCCAACCCATACTGCTGGACGGAATCGACTTCCTGCTGGTCATGGTGGGAGCCTATGGCATTGGCGAAGTGCTGGGCCGCCTGAACACGGGCTTTGCCGCCGAATCCGGCGAGCAGGTCGATCGCAAGGGCCGCTTCAAGACGAAGTTTCCCACGCTGGCCGAGATGCTGGCCATGAAGGGCACATTCCTGCGCGGATCGCTGACCGGCATTATCGTCGGCGTGATTCCCGGCGCCGGCGCAACCGTATCTGCCTTCGTGGCCTACGGTCTGGAAAGCCAGTACGGCAAGAACCAAGCGCAACTGGGCAAGGGCGCGCCCGAGGGCATCGTGGTCGCCAAGTCGGCAGCCACCGCTTCGGTGGGCGGCGCGCTGGTCCCCTTGCTGGCCATGGGCATCCCGGGCAGCGGGGCCACCGCCATCATGCTGGCGGCCTTTCTCCTGCACGGGATCCAGCCGGGCCCGGAAGTCTTCACCAGCTCGCCGGAATTGATCTACACGATCTTTGCCACCGTATTCCTGAGCGTGATCGGCATGTGCGTGCTGGGCTATTTCGCCATCCGGCCGCTGTGCAAGGTGCTCGATGCGCCGGAGTCGGTCGTTTCGGCCTTCGTCATCATGTTCTGCTTCGTGGGCGCCTTCGCCGCACGCAATAATCTCAATGATCTCTACATTATTACCATCTTCGGGGTGATCGGGTTCCTGTTCGAGCGATTCAAGTTCCCTATCGCCCCGCTGGTGTTGGGCACCATCCTGGGCCCGCTCGCCGAGGACAACTTCATGACCACGATGATCAGCTTCGACAACGACTGGACGGTCTTCTTCACGCGGCCGATCAGCGCCACCGTGCTGGCCATTGCCTTCCTGGGGCTGATCTACCCCATCTTGCGGGCCGCCATGCACAAGCGCCGGCGCAAGCCGGTAGCAGCCGCCTGACGCCTGCAAGGAGCAGGCACGACAAGCCCGGCCGCACCGCGCGCCGGGTTTTTTTTGCGTGCTGCCCGGCCGCGGGCCACGCAGGCTTCACCCGGCACGCCCCATACGCCCGCCCTCGGACGCCCCCGGCACGCCACTTGCAAGCAGCCGCTTTTCGACTCTTTGCCTCGAAAAGGAGACGCTCGTGCAACAGTGGCTGCTCGATACCGAATTCCTGACGATCCCTATCTGGAACTGGATGCTTGCCGCGGGCGCCGCGGTCGCGGCCTTTTTCCTCTTTTTCGTCGTATTCAAGGTTTTTGCCCACCGGCTGCGGGCCATGGCGGGCAGGCGCGGCCGCCCGGCCTCCGTCGCGGTGGACATGCTGGAACATACCAACTGGCTGATCCTGGCAGCCGTGTCGCTGCTCATCGGCGTCCGGCTGCTGGAGCTGCCCGAACGCTGGCGCGACGATCTTTCGCACCTGTGGTTCGTGCTGCTGGCGATACAGGCCGGCATCTGGCTGAACCGTGCGGTGGTGCTCTGGACGCTGCGCCACGTGGCCGAGCATGACCACGCGAACCAGGTCACCGCCACCCTGCTCTCGCTGCTGGCCCGCACCGTGGTCTGGGCCACGCTGGTGCTGGCCATGCTGGACAACCTCGGGGTCAATATCACCGCCCTGGTGGCCAGCCTGGGCATCGGCGGGGTCGCTGTGGCGCTGGCGGTGCAGACCGTGCTCAGCGATCTGTTCGCCTCGATCTCCATCGGGCTGGACAAGCCTTTCGAGCACGGCGATTTCATCGTGGTCGGATCGATCGCCGGCAATATCGAGCACATCGGCCTGAAGACCACCCGCATCCGCAGCCTGGGCGGCGAGCAGATCGTCTGCTCCAACACCGAGCTGCTCAAGCAGACCATCCAGAATTACAAGCGGATGGAACTTCGGCGCATCGTGTTCGGGTTCACGGTTTCGTACCGTACCCGGCCGGAGCAGCTCGAGCAGATTGCGGCGGACGTCAGGGCGCGGATCATGCAATGCCAGGACACGCGCTTCGACCGCGCACATTTCGCCCGCTTCGGCGAACTGGGGCTGGAGTTCGAGGTGGTCTATTACGTGCTGCTGGCCGACTACAACCGCTACATGGACATCCAGCAGGCCATCAACCTGGGCATCCTGCGCGACCTGGAGCAGCAAGGCGTCGAGCTGGCGCGGCCCGAGCGCCTGCTGCGCGTCATGGAGCTGCCTGAGCCGTCTCCCAGCTCCCTCCCAGCGCGCGAATCAGATTGACCGCCGAGCGCGCCCGTTCGCCTTCGAGCTGGACGGCCGCGCGCCGTTCCAGCAGCACGGTGCGGTCGGCATCGATCACGTCGAGATAGCTGATCGAGCCTTCGCGGTACTGGATCTGCGACAGCCGCGCGGCCCGCGCCGAGGCCTGCACCGCCTCGTCCTGGGTCCTGGACTGGTCGGCCAGGATGCGCAGGTTGGCCAGGTTGTCCTCGACTTCGCGGAACGCGCCCAACACCGTCTGCCGGTATGCCGCCACGTCTTCCTCGTAGCGCGCGCGGGCCAGGTCCAGTCCCGCCTGGCGGCGCCCGCCGTCGAAAATCGGCAGCGACAGCATGGTGCCCACCAGCGGGCCGAGCAGGAAGGTGCGGCTGCTCCATTCGAACAGATTGCCCAGCTGGGACGACTCGTAGCCCAGGGCGCCGGTCAGCTCCAGGCGCGGGAAAAAAGCAGCCTGGGCCGCGCCGATGCGGGCGTTGGCGGCGGCCATGGCCCGCTCGGCCGCCGCGATATCGGGGCGGCGCTCCAGCAGCGAGGACGGCAGCCCGGCCGGGATCTGCACCGAAACCCGCGCCAGGGGCTGCGCCGGCAGCGAGAAATCGGCGGGCGCCCGGCCCAGCAGGATCGCCAGCGCATGCTCGGCGGCGGCGCGGCGCCGCTCCACGCCCAGCAGCTGCGCCCGCGCCGAGGCCAGCTCGGAGCGCGAACGCGCTAGGTCCAGTTCGCTGATGTCGCCTTCGTCGAAGCGGCGCTGCACCAGCCGCAGGGTGTGCTGGCGCAGCTCGACCGTGCCGGCATAGAGTTCGCGCTCGGCATCCAGCTCGCGGACCAGGAAATAGGCCTGGGCCACGTCGGCCTGCAGCGCCAGCTGCACCGACCGGAACAAGGCCTCGCTGCGCCCGAGTTCGGCGTCGGCGGCCGCCACGGTGGAAGAGACGCGGCCGAACAGGTCCGCCTCATAGGACACGCCCAGACTGGTGCGCCAGAGCGTCGCCGGCTGCGACGGCCCGTCGTCATCGCGCCCCTGCGAGGCGGGCGACGGCCGCTGGCGAGTGGGCCCGAAGCCGGCGTCCACCCGGGGATACCGTTCGGAGCGCGCCTCGCCCTGCAAGGCCCGCGCCTGAGCCAGCCGGGCCGCAGCGGCCTTCAGGTCCTGGTTGGCGGCCGCCGCCTGGCTCTCCAGCGCGTTCAGCGTCTCGTCGCCGAACACCCGCCACCACTGGCCGCGCGGCTGGTCCTCCGCCGGCGCGGCGGGCTTCCATTGCCCTTCCTGCCCCGCGGGGACGGCCGGGGCTTCCTTGTAGGCCGCCGGCGTATCCACCGCCGGCCGCCGGTAATCGGGAGCCACCGAGCACCCCGCCAGCGCCAGCAGCAAGGCCGGCAGCCAGCGCACGTAATGGAGACTCGCGTTCATTTCACCTCCGCGTGGGAATAATGGGCGGCCCCGTCCGCCAGCGTGGCGGACGGCGTGGGCGCGGCATGGCGCCCGGCCGCGTGCAGCTTGCGCGCGCCGGCCAGAGCCCGCAGCGCGACATAGAAAACCGGCGTCAGGAACAGCCCGAACAGCGTTACCCCGAGCATGCCGAAGAACACCGCGACGCCCATGGCGTGCCGCATCTCCGAACCCGCGCCGGTGGAGGTCACCAGCGGCACCACGCCCATGATGAAGGCGATGGAAGTCATGAGGATCGGCCTTAAGCGCAGGCGGCTGGCCTCGACCGCCGCCGCCAGGGGCGAGCTGCCGCGCAGCTCGAGTTCGCGCGCGAACTCGACGATCAGGATCGCGTTCTTGGAGGCCAGCCCCACCAGCACCATCAGGCCGATCTGGGTGAAGATGTTGTTGTCCCCGTGCGTGAGCCAGACCCCGGCCAGCGCCGCCAGTATGCTCATCGGCACGATCAGGATCACGGCCAGCGGCAGGGTCAGGCTTTCGTACAGGGCGGCCAGCACCAGGAAGACCAGCAGGATGCTGATCGGGAACACCCAGATCCCGGCGTTGCCCGCCAGGATTTGCTGGTAGGTCAGGTCGGTCCATTCGAAGCGCACGCCGCGCGGCAGCGTCTGCGCCGCGACGCGCTCGACCGCCGCCTGCGCCTGGTCGGACGAATAGCCCGGCGCCGGGCCGCCGTTGATGTCGGCGGCCGTATAGCCGTTGTAGCGCACCACCATTTCCGGCCCGTAGGTCGGCTTGACCGTGACCAGCGTGGACAGCGGCACCATCTCGCCGGAGGCGTTGCGCGTCTTGAGCTGCAGGATATCTTCCGGATGGGCGCGGTAAGGCGCGTCGGCCTGCGCGCGCACCTGGTAGACCCGGCCGAAGCGGTTGAAGTCATTCACGTACATTGACCCCAGGTAGATCTGCATGGTGTCGAAGACGTCGGTCACGGGCACGCCCAGCTGCTTGGCCTTGACCCGGTCCAGGTCGACGTCGAGCTGCGGGACGTTGATCTGGTAGTTGGAAAAGGTGGGGCCCAGCTCGGGCGCCTGGCGCGCGGCGGCCAGGAAGGCCTGCGTGGCCGCGTCGAGTTCGGCATAGCCCAGCGCCCCGCGGTCTTCGAGCTGCAGCTTGAACCCGCCCATGGTCCCCAGCCCCATCACCGGCGGCGGGGGAAAGACCGCGACGAAGGAATCCTTGATGTCCGCGTACTTGGCGTTGAGCGCCGCCGCGATGGCGTCGGCCGAAAGCTCCGGCGTTTTGCGGTGCTCGAACTCGTCCAGGGCCACGAACACGATGCCCGCGCTCGAACTGTTGGTAAAGCCGTTGATCGACAGCCCGGGAAAAGCCACCGCGTTGACCACGCCGGGCTGGCGCAGGGCGATGTCGCTCATGCGCCGGATCACGGCCTCGGTCCGGTCCAGGGAAGCCCCGGCCGGCAGCTGGGCGAAGCTGATCAGATACTGCTTGTCCTGCGCGGGCACGAAACCGCCGGGCACCACGTAGGACACGGCGGCGGTCAGCGCCAGCAGCACGGCGTACACGCCCAGCGCCGATGCCTTGCGCGAGATGATGCCCGACACGCCGCGGGCATAGTCGTCCGAGGCGCGGCCGAACAGGCGATTGAACCAGCGGAAGAAACCGCCCAGCGTCCGATTCATGAGCCGCGTCAGGCGGTCCGGCGGCGCGTCGTGACCCTTGAGCAGCAGCGCCGCCATGGCCGGCGACAGCGTCAGCGAATTGAAGGCCGAGATCACGGTGGAGATCGCGATCGTCATGGCGAACTGCTTGTAGAACTGGCCCGACAGACCGGTCATGAAGGCCAGCGGCACGAATACCGCCACCAGCGTCAGGGCAATGGCGATGATGGGCCCGCTGACTTCCTGCATGGCGCGGTAGGTCGCCTCCAGCGGCGAGAGGCCGGCGGCGATGTTGCGCTCGACGTTCTCCACCACCACGATGGCATCGTCCACCACGATTCCGATCGCCAGCACCATGCCGAACAGCGACAGCGCGTTGATCGAATAGCCGAAGGCCAGCATCAGGCTGAAAGTGCCGACGATGGAGACCGGCACCGCCAGCAGCGGAATGATGGACGCGCGCCAGGTCTGGAGAAATACGATCACCACCAGCACGACCAGGGCCACGGCTTCGAGCAGCGTGGCCACCACCGCCTTGATGCTGGAGCGCACGAACTGGGTGGGGTCGTAGACGATGCGGTAATCCACCGAGGGCGGAAAATCGCGCGCCAGGTCGGCCATGGCCGCGCGCACCTGGTCCGACACCGCCAGCGCATTGGCGCCGGGCGATTGCATGATGGCCAGCGCCACGGCGGGCTTGTTGTCCAGTAGGGACCGCAGGCCGTATTCCGATGCCGCCAGCTCCACCCGCGCCACGTCCGACAGGCGGGTCACGCCGCCGTCCTCCGAGATCTTCAGCACGATGTCGCGGAAGTCGGACTCCGTCTGCAGGCGCCCGCGGGTATTGACCGACAGCTGCAGCGGCGCGTCCGGCAGGCTGGGCGAAGCGCCGATCACGCCGGCGGCCACCTGCACGTTCTGCTCGCGTATCGCGCGCACCACGTCACTGGCGGTCAGCCCGCGCTGCGCGGTCTTGCGCGGATCGATCCATATCCGCATGGAATAGTCGCCGGCGCCCCAGATCTGCACCTCGCCCACGCCGGGAATGCGCGCGAGCCGGTCCTTGACGTTGATCACGGCATAGTTGCGCAGGTAGGTGGTGTCATAGCGGTCGTCCGGCGAGATCAGGTGCGTCACCAGCGTGAGCGTGGGCGAACTCTTGATCGTCGTCACGCCCAGCCGCTGCACGTCTTCCGGCAGGCGCGGCAACGCCTGCGACACCCGGTTCTGCACCAGTTGCTGGGCCTTGTCGGGATCGACGTCCAGGTTGAAATTGACGGTGATCGTCATGTTGCCGTCGCTGTTGGCCTGCGACTGCATGTAGAGCATGCCTTCGACGCCGTTGATCGATTCCTCCAGCGGCGCGGCCACCGTCTCGGCGATCACCTTGGGGTTGGCGCCCGGATACTGGGCCCGCACCACGACCGAAGGCGGCACCACTTCCGGGTACTCCGAGATCGGCAGCTGGAACACTGCCAGCACCCCGGCCAGCAGGATCAGTACCGACAGCACGCCGGCGAAGATGGGCCGGTCGATGAAAAAACGCGAAATATTCATGATGCCTCGCCCATGGAAACCGCGCGCGGCTGCACTGTTTCACCGGGACGCACGCGCTGCAGGCCATTGACCACGATGCGCTCGCCCGGCTCCAGCCCGCTTTCTATTACCCGCAGGCCGGCGTGGCTGGCGCCGATGCTCACCTGCCTGTAGACGGCGCGGTCGGTCTCGTCCAGCACCAGCACGAAGCGCTTGTCCTGGTCCGTGCCGATGGCCTTCTCGTCGACCAGCACGGCTTCGCGCGGCCCGCCCGCGCCCAGCCGGACGCGCGCGTACAGGCCGGGGACCAGCGTGCTGTCGGCGTTGTCGAACACGGCGCGCACGCGGATGGTGCCGGAAGACACATCCAGCCGGTTGTCCACCGAGCTGAGCGCGCCCTGGCGCGGATAGCCGTCTTCGTTGGCCAGCCCCAGCTCCACCGAGACCGGCGCGCCCCGGGCCAGCGCCGGATTGACGTACTTCAGGAAGCTCTGCTCGTCGACGTCGAAAGACGCGTACATGCGGTCCACGGAGACCAGCGTGGTCAGCGGCTCGGAGGCCGCGCCTGCCGACACCACGTTGCCGACCGTGATCCGGGCGCGCGAAATGCGGCCCGAGACCGGCGCCGTGATGCG
>Ga0182748_1004108_pt1 | contig 11781 bp, 6 predicted proteins | sample eDN3rd37CKraftOP_FD_128877 | JGI IMG/M metagenome (GOLD analysis project Ga0182748, IMG submission 128877) | Enriched Organic Plus compost microbial communities from Emeryville, California, USA - eDNA 3rd pass 37_C Kraft OP (version 2) (version 2) ...
ACCGGTCGTGCGCGCATTGGTCGTCTCGGTGCGGAACAGGGCGAGGTTCAGCGCCAGCGCCGCGTCGAAGAATTCCCACTTGGTGCCGATTTCATAGGATTTGGTGCCTTCGGCCTTCAGGTCGTTCAGCGTCGCCGCCGCGATTGGGTTGCCTTCGGATCCTTCGCCCAGATTGCTGCCCGGAGGCGTGGTCGAACGGGCGATCGAGATATAAAGGCTGCCATTTTCGACTGGCTTGAAGATCAGCCCGGCCTGATAGTTCAGGAAATTGTCTTTGCGGTGCAGAACCGGGTTGGTGGTGGTGACCGGAACCGGGGTGATGGTTGTTTTATACCAATCGTAGCGCAGGCCGAGGTTGAGCAGCAGCGCATCGGTAAGCGTGATCGTATCCGCCGCATAGAGGGCGTAGGTGGTCGCGTCGGTGATGCCGGTGACGCCGGTCTTGATGATAGGAACGGCGGCGCCGCCACCGGCAGGGATGCTCTGCCAGTTATCATAGGGGTTGGGCGTGAACAGGCTGGTGCAGTTGAAAGCCGCGATATTGGCCGCGTTGCACCGCGCCGCCGAAATCTGTGCGGGTGTGCCGGTGGCGACGTTGGTGCTGAACGTATAGCTGCCCCGCTTGGACTGTTCCCAGCTCGCCTCGAACCCGGCCGAGAAGCTGTGCTCTATCCCGCCGGTGTTGAACGTGCCGGAAAGATCGACCTGACCCACCATCGAATCGACGTCGCTCCACCGCTGGTTGCTGCGCCGCCAGACCAGGCCGTTCTGCACGTTGCCCGAACTGTCGTCGGGCTGGGTGAGGATATAGGCCTGCTTCACATTGGCATATTTGCCGGTGGTGCGGATCTGGATCGTGTCGGAGAGATCATGTTCGAAGCGGAACAGCATCTCGTCGACATTGGTGGTGCGGAAATCGCGGTTGGCGAGGCCGTAGAAGGCGCTGCGGGAAACATTCCGGCCGTTGACGACCTCGGCCGGGCCGATGGACAGATCACCGGCGGCCGCCGCCTGCGCTGGGGTGCGCTCGAACGGGATGCCCGGATCGGGAATGTCGTCGCTTTGCAGGTGATAATAGTTGAGATAGGCGCGGGTGGCGGTGCCGAGGCCCAGCGCGAACGAGGGCGAGATGCCCCAGCGATTGTAGGTCACGACATCGCGCCTGGCGACGTCCGCGTCATGCCACATCGCGTTGAGGCGGACGGCGGCCATGTCGCCGATCTGGTAGTTGGCGTCGATCGTGGCGCGCTTGTAATCGGCGGTGCCCAGGCTCAGGTCGGCGCGGGCCTCGGTGCCGAGATGCGGCATCTTGCTGACGAGGTTGAGGCTGCCCCCGGCGCTGCCGCGGCCGCCCATGGTCGAATCGCCGCCCTTGACGACCTCGATCTGCTCGATCGCGAAGATTTCGCGCGACTGGCCGCCGACGCTGCGGATGCCGTCGAGATAGGTGCTGCCCTGCGCGTCGAAGCCGCGGATGAACGGGCGGTCGCCCTGCGGGTTGCCGCCTTCGCCCGCGCCGAAGGTGATGCCCGGAACGGTGCGGAGCGCCTCGACGAAGGTGGTCGATCCGCTCTCGCGGATGACTTCGGACGGCAGCACGATGACCGTCTTGGGCGTGTCGAGCAGCGGCGCGGTATATTTGGGCGAATCGGCCTTGTCGACCTTGTAGCCCTGTTCCTCGATGGCGGTATCCGTGACGGTCACGCCGCCGAGCCGGGTGGCGTCCGCCCTGGCGGACGAATTGTCCTGCGCGAGCGCCGGAGAAGCGATGATGCCGACACAGCCCAGAGCGAGATAGGCCGGAACCATGGCGGCGTGATTTTGACGCGGTCGAGACACTGCAACCCCCTTGTTGAGAATCCGTTTCAATGGGAGCGCTAATGAGAATGATTTTCGCTTATGGCAAGAAATATTTCTGCTTTGTTGCCAATCCCTATCGTTGGATTTCGCAGGCTGTGGCTTTTGCGCAACAAAAAGGGCCTGCGAGGAAACCCCGCAGGCCCGGCAGAATGAGGCTGGAACCGGCTTAGTAGCGCAGGTTCGCGGTCAACAGCGCCGAGCGGCCCGGCGCGACGTTGGCGAAGATGCCGACATGCGATGCGTCATAATAGAGCTTGTTGGTCAGGTTCTGCACATTGACGCGCAGGTCCAGATTGTCGCTGACCTTATAGCCGATGGTGGCGTCCAGACGGGCATAGGGCCGGAACCACTGGGTATTGGCGTCGTTCACATAGCGCCGGCCGACATAGTTGACGCCGCCGCCCAGATCGAAATCGGGCGTGAGCTTGTAGGTCGTCCACAGGCTGAAGCTGTGCGAGGCGACGAACTTGATCCGGTTGCCGTCATTGCTGCCCGCGCCATCGTCGATCAGTTCCGGATCGAGATAGGTATAGCCGCCGAAGATGTTCCATTCCGGCGTGATGTTGCCCGACACGCCGACCTCGAACCCGCGAACGCGGGTGTTGCCGATCAGCTGGACCGTATTGGTGACGGGATCGGTCGCGCGCGCATTGGTCTTTTCGGTCTGGAACAGCGCGGCGGTCAGCGAAAGCTGCTCGCCGAACAGATCCCATTTGGTGCCCAGTTCCCAGCTCTTCGCGCGCTCCGGCTTCAGGTTGACGTTGTTGGCGGTCAGCGTGCAGGCGCCCGCCCCTTCGGCCCCGCCGGCCATGCCCGCGCATTCGCCCGTGGGGTTGGACGAGGTGCCGTAGGAAACATAGATGCTGCCGAAGGGCACGGGCTTGTAGACGAGGCCCGCCTGATAGTTCCAGAAGTCGTTCTTCGCGCTCCGCGCGGCGTCCGACACTTCATAATCGTCGTAGCGGATGCCGAGATTGATCTGGAACTGCTCGCTCAGGCTGATCGTGTCGAACAGGAACGCCGCATAGGTTTCGTGCACGATCGGGACGGCAGGCGTCGTGAACGGCGTCTTCACGAGCGGGTTGAACGTCGCATAGGGATTGGGATTGTCGAGCGACTGGAGCAGCCCGGTGTTCGGCGTCTGCGCCCAGGCCGGACGGTTCCTCTGCTTTTCCTTGCTATATTCGACGCCGGTGATGAAGCTGTGTTCGATGCCGCCGGTGTTGAACGTGCCGCGCAGGTCCGTCTGGTTGAGGAAGCCTTCGGACAGGATGTTGGCGGAACGGAAATCGACCGCCACAAGGCCTGTCGCCGGGGTGGCGGTGGTCGTGTTGAAGCTCGGACGGCTGACGATATATTCGTTCGTCGTGCGGGCGAGGCGGGTGGAGTTGCGCAGCGTGATGCCGGAGGTCACGTCATATTCCAGCACGGCGGAGCCGAAATGCCCTTCCGTCTCGCGGAAATCGCGATTGGCGAAGCCGTAGAAATTCTTGCGGCGCAGCTTGAGCGGCGTGGCCGTGCCGGAATTCTGGAACGGATGACCGAAATCGGGGATATCGTCGGTCTTGAGATAGGAATAGGCGAAGGTCGCGCGCGCCGGGCCGCCCAGGCCGAAGGCGATGGACGGAGAAAAGCCCCAGCGGCTGACCTTCACGGCGTCGCGTCCCGCGACGTCGCCGTCATGACCCATCACATTGAGGCGCACCGCGATGCCGTCGGTAAGCTGGTGGTTGATGTCGGCGGTGACGCGCTTGGTTTCGTCGGTGCCGACGGTGCCGCGAACGGCGACGAAATCCGTCGCCTGCGGGGTCTTGGTGACGAGGTTGATCGCGCCGCCGGTCGATCCGCGCCCGTTGAACGCGCCGCCCGGACCCTTCACGACCTCGACCGATTCGAGATTGTAGACCTCATGGCTGAAGCGCGCGACGGCGCGCAGGCCGTCGATCTGCATGTCGGTGGCCGATTCATAGCCGCGCACCAGCGGACGGTCGCCCATCGGCGTGCCGCCTTCGCCCGAACCGAGCGTGATGCCCGGCGTCGTGCGCAATATGTCGACCAGCGAAGTGAAGCCGCGGTCCTCGATCACCTCGCGCGGGATGACGGTCACGCTCTTGGGCGTGTCGAGCAGCGGCGCGGTGAACTTGACGGACGAGGATTCCTTGCGATCATAGCTGTCGTTGATCGCCGTGTCCGTGACGGTCACGCCGCCGAGCCGGATCTGGCCGGATTCTTCGCCGGAACCGCTTTCCTGTGCGAGCGCGGGCGCGGCGATCAGGCCGACACAACTCAAGGCGAGGAAGGCGCCCGACCGGTTCCGATTGCCGCCCTGCGCGGATTGGCCCTGTGAATCATGGCTGACTTCGTGCACTCTATAACCCCTTTTCTAATGATAACCAGTTGCAATAGCCCATGGCGATCAAGAGAACGGACTGTCAATGATGAAGTCGTTGAAAAAAGATGAGAAACCATTTGTGAAAAATGAGCAACAAAACAGCAATAGATGTGACGACGACAAGATGACGGCGCCTTCTATTCTGGTCGTCGACGACGATCCGGGCATGCGCGTTCTTCTCTCCAATCTCCTACGGCGCAGCGGTTTTCATGTGGTGACCGCCGCCGATCGCGAGGAAATGGTCGAGATGCTGGAGGTCAGGAGCATTTCCCTGATCCTGCTGGACGTGATGCTTCCGGGCAGAAGCGGTTTCGACATATGCCGGGAAATCCGCGAGGGCGGCTGGGGCGACATTCCCGTCATCATCATCAGCGCGCGCGGCGAGGAGGCCGATCAGGTCGCCGGGCTGGAACTGGGCGCGGACGATTATATCGCCAAGCCCTTCGGCCACAGCGAGGTGCTGGCGCGCGTCCGGGCGGTGCTGCGCCGGCCGCCGCTGGCGGACAGCGGGCGCAAGGCGAAGGCGAGCGTCGTCCGCTTCGCCGGCTGGACGATGGACCTGCGCCGCCGCGAGCTGTTCGCGCCGTCGGGCGCGGCCGTCACCCTCTCGGCGGCGGAATATGACCTGCTCGCCAATCTGGTCGATCACCCCCAGCAGATCATCGCCCGCGACCGGTTGCTGGAACTGTCGCGTTTCCGCCTGCCGGGCTCTTCGGACCGCAGCATCGACGTGCTGGTCAGCCGCCTGCGCGGCAAGCTGGGGGACGGCAGCGCGCCCGATCTCATCAGGACGGTACGCGGCCTCGGCTATATGTTCGCCGCCGAGGTGGAGCGGTCTTGAAGCGGCTGCGCTTCTGGCCCGACCGGCTGGCCGGACGGATCGCGCTGCTGCTGTTCGGCGCGCTGCTGCTGGAACTGGTCGGCAGCGAACTGCTGTTCCGCCGCATCGAAACCGGCGTGATCGCGCGGGAGCGCGCCAGCCAGTTGGCCCAGCAGATCGGCGTGGCCGACCGCCTGCTCGCCGAAACGCCGGTCGCCGCGCGGGCCGAGGCCGCCCGCCGCCTGTGGCGCGCGCCGCTGACCATGGGCTGGCATGCGGCCGCTCCCCCGGTGCGGGGAGCCGTCAAGCCCGACCTCGCGGCCATAGACCGCCGCCTGCGCGCCGCCCAGCCTCGGCTTGCGGGCAGGGAGATCCGGATGGCGGCGGAGCGCAAGGCGCTGGTCGGCGCGTGGCGGCTGGCCGACGGGTCGTGGGCGAGCTTCCGCGCCACCGGCTATCTCGATACCGCCATGCCGTTGCAGGGCCATATCGGCGCGGTGGTGATGCTGGGCGTCTGCGTGACCGTGCTGGCGCTGGCGCTCGCGCGGCTGCTGGGGCGGCCGTTGCGCAAGCTGTCGGATGCGGCGGACAGGGTCGGGCGGGAAGATGCGACGCCGGTGGCGGTGGAAGGGCCGCGCGAGGTGCGCCAGGTGGCGTCCGCGTTCAACGCGATGCAGGCGCGGCTGCTCGATCAGGTCAATGAGCGGATACAGTCGCTGGCCGCCGTCTCGCACGACCTGCGCACGCCGATCGCGCGCCTGCGGCTGCGCGCGGCGACCGTCCGCAACCGCGAGACCCGCGCCGCCATGGGGCACGATCTGGACGAGATGGAATCGTTCATCCGCTCGCTGCTCGATTATCTGCGCGGCCTCGACCCGGAGGAGGAGCGGCTGATCGACCTCGCCTCGATGGTGATAACCATCGTGCACGATGCGCAGGATGCCGGGGGCGATGTGCGCTATGAAGGCCCCGCCGCGCTGGAGATGGTGACGAAGCCGCTCAAGCTCCAGCGTGCCATCGCCAATCTGGTCCAGAACGCGATCCGCCACGCCGGGCAGGCGGAGGTTCGCCTGTCGCGGGAGGAAGGGGCGGTGCGCATCGTCGTGGAGGACCGCGGGCCGGGCATCCCGCCGGACCAGCTCGACGCCGTGTTCGAGCCGTTCCGGCGGCTGGAAGGCTCGCGCAACCGCGATACCGGCGGGGCGGGCCTCGGCCTTGCGATCGTCCGCCGCTCCATTTCCCGGCTGGGCGGCACGATCCGGCTGGAAAACCGGCCCGAAGGCGGCCTGCGGGCGACCGTCACGCTGTGAGGGGGCCCGTACCCACGGCTCCGTCCACATCTCCACCCGTGCGGACCGGTGCCGCTATGCGCCAACAAGGCGCATTTCCAAACAAACGCTCAGAAGAACAGCTTGCGGAAGCTGATGCGCACCGTGCGGCCGAGCGGGTCGAGATAGGCGGGCTGATAGCTGACCGGCGTGTTGCCGTCGGCGTCGCGCACCTGCTGGCGGCTGTTGAACAGGTTGTTGACCGACAGGCTGAGGCGCGCGCCGCGCAGGAAGGGCCATTTCTGCACCAGCGCCTGATCCTGCCCCAGATTGGCGAACAGGCGCAGGTTGACCGTCGCCAGGCTGGAAAAGCGCAGCGCCTCGCCGCCGTTGACGCCGCCCGCCACCGTGGTCGCGCCCTGCCAGTTGGCGCTGAGCCGCCCGCCGAAGCCATTGTGGGTCAGGCCGAACTGCGCCTGCACCTCATGCCTCGGCTGGCCGCCGGACGAACCGATGGCGTCGCCGTTCAGCAGGTCGAGCACCGGCCCGCCGTCATAGACGAGGATGCTCTCGCGCAGATGGACGGTGTGGTAGAGCGCCAGCTGCATCCGCGTGCCGCGCCCGCCCGGTCCCCGGCCGAATGCCCCTCCCGGAGGACCGCCCCCCGGTCCTCCGGGAGGGCCGCCGGCGCCGGGGCGGTCGGCGCCCCCGCGCGGCTCGCCGCCGGGCCCACCGTCGCCGGTCCGGGTATTATTCTGCGCGGGTGTCTGGCCGGGCGGGAGGATGTCCCGCAAATTGGGCTGCTCGCCCTGCGGCGGCCGGTCGCCGCCGCCCGCCGGACGGGGCGGCGAGCGAAGCTGTTTCGAGAAATTGACGCCCCATCGCAGCTCTTCCTGATCCTGCCGGGCGAAGTTGATTGGGCGGCCGTCGATCTGGAGCAGCCGCCCGTCCGCGCCGCGCGTGAAGCGATCGGGGAAGGCGGCCTCGATCGCCGCGGTCGCGGTGGGGAAGCTCGCGACGGGATCGCGGACGCGGCTGCTGGTGTAGTTGGCGACCAGCGACAGGTCGGTGCCGGTCAGCGGCTTCCACGACATGCCCAGCTTGAACAGGCGGCGATTGTCGGCCGACAGATCGGGGTTGCCGCCCGACAGCCGGGTGATGTCGACCGTTTCCTCACGCACATAATCGAACACCCGCACCCCCGTGGTGGCGACGGACGGATTGCCGATCTGCTGCATCGTGGGCGCGCCTTCATCCTCGCTGAACGAGACGATCAGGGTCAGCGGCTTGACCGGCATCCAGTTGATGCCCGCGCCGATCGTCCGCAACCCGCCGAAGTCGGAAAGCTCCTGATAGGCGAGGTTGAAATTGGCGGACAGCTCGCCGAGCGGGGAGAGGAAGCCCTTTTTCCGGCTGGCGAGCGGCAGGTCGAGGCTGATCTGGCCGCTCGCCTCGTCGCGCGAGAGGGCGGTGAGGGACGCGACCCCCGACCGCAGCGAGCGCGAGCGCAGGTCGCTGGTCGATCCGCCCAGCGTGAGGGAAGCCGAAACGGCCCCGGCAGGCAGGTCGAACAGCGTGCCGCTGGCGAGCAGTTGCGCATCGCCGGTAGTGGAGGTGGAGCGGGCGCGGTCGGTCAGCAGGGCGGAAATCCGGCTGCGGTCGATCGGCGCATAGGGATTGACCAGCGGATCGAGCGCGTCGATGCCGTCCTGAAAATCGCTGAGGTCGAAACCGCGATCGGTGATCGTCCGGCTGGACTTGCGGTCGAGATTGCCGGTGAAGGTCCAGAGCCATGTTCCGATCGAGCCGCTGAGCGTCGTGCCGAAATGGCCGCTGATGTCCCGGCTCTGCTGCCCCAGCGCGCCCAGCTCGCCGAGATAGCGATAGAGCAGCGTGTCCGCCGCGAAGGGGGACCAGGGGCTGCCCTGCGGCAGGGCGATGGCGGCGCCCACCAGCCCCTGCGCGCTGTCGCTCTCGCTATAGGCGAAGGAGGCGTTGAAGCTGGCCGCGACAGTGCCGAAGATCGTCCGCGCCAGCACCGCGTTGAAGGTCAGGTCCTTTGTCGAGGGCAGCAGCGTCCGATAAGGCCGCGTGTCGCTCTCATTGATCGCGCCGCCGGCGAAATCGGCGAGGCTCGGCGTGCTGCTGGCGGCGGAAGCAGGCACGCCGACCACCGTCACCGTCCGCCCGGCGAGCGCGCTCAACGCCGGGTCGATCTCCGCGCCCGACGGAGAGGAGGCGATGTTCCCCGTCAGATCATAGGGCGCCCGCGACGCTTGCGGCGTCAGTGATCGCTCATCCTCGTAAAGCGCCGAGCTGCTTTCATATTTGAGCGCCAGATTGAGGCGCCCGAAATCGCCGATGCGCAGATAGGATGTGTCGATCTCCGGGCTGAACTGGCCGCCTTCGGTCGGCGCGGTGCCTTCCAGCTCGCCGGTGAAGGCGCGGAAACGGCGGCGCAGGACGATGTTCACCACCTTCTGGTTGGGCCGGTAGCCATATTTGAGCGCCACTTCCTCGGGCAATATCTCCAGCCGCTGTATGGCTTCGGTCGGAATGTCCCTGATCTCCGCGAAGCTGGAAACCCGCTTGCCGCCGAGCAGGACGACCGGGCTTTCGCCGCCGCGCCCCTGTCCGCTGCCGGTCTGGGCCGTCAGCTCGCCGATCAGGTCCGACAGCGAGCTGACGCCGAACGAGCGGATGTCGGCGGGGCTGAGCGTGACTTCGGGCGTGATGTCGCCCAGCACGCTGCCCGGCGCCTGACGCTGGCCGTTGACGATGATCGTCTCCTGCTCCTCGTCCGCCTGCGGTCCGCCGTTCGCGCCGGAGGCAAGGTCCGCCTGCTGCTGCGCGGCGGCCGGGGGGAGCATCGCGAAACTGCTGGCGCCCAGCAGGAAAATGGCCGTGAAATGCTTGGTCATGGGAACAGGAACTCGAAGAGACGGGGTTTCTGCCGAATCCCATAGCGAACCGGTGCCTATGCAGGCTGAATCCGGCCATTCAGTTTCGGTTTGGCTGAAGGGGCTATGAAGCTGGTCCGGGCAGGTGGGAAAAGGGCAAGGGGCTGGAGTCGGCAGATGAGGTTTTTTCCGCAATCGATACGCGCGCGCCTGATGCTCGCCGGTCTGCTTTTCACCGGCATCGCGTTGCTGCTCGCCAGCCTTTCCATCGGCAAGGTGCTGGACGGTTTCGTGCGGCGCGGGCTGGACGAGCGGCTCGATACCCAGATAGCGCTGCTCGCGCGAAGCGTGCGCGCCGATGGCAGCATCGATCGCGCCGCGTTGCAGGAAATCGGCCCCTTCACCCAGCACCGGCGTGGCTGGGGCTGGCGGATAGACGCCCCCGGCGGCAGCTATACCTCGCGCGAGATCATTCCCCCCCGTCTGGGCCATGCGCATGCCGACAGAAAGCCGGAGCGCGGAGCCTCCGAAGGGCGCGGCAGGACGGAAGGCTTCGCCCGTCCCCGCACCAGCCAGGGCGAGGGGCTGTATGTGCGATCGCTGGAAAAGCGGACCGGCGGCGGGACGGTGCGCATCACGGTATCCGCGCCGCGCGCGCTGTTCGTCCGCTTGCGGTACGCCGCGATATGGCCGGTGCTGCTGCTGCTCGCCGCGCTGAGCCTCGCGCTGCTGGTCGCGACGCTGTTGCAGTTGCAGATCGGCCTGCGCCCGCTGGAGCGCCTGCGCCAGTCGCTGGCCGAGGTGCGGTCGGGCGAGCGTGACCGCATCCCGGCCGATCAGCCGGCGGAGCTCTCCTCCGTGGTGGGCGAGCTGAACGGACTGCTCGACGAAAATGAGGCGGCGCTGATGCGGGCGCGGGGGCATGTCGCCAACCTCGCCCACAGCCTCAAGACGCCGCTGGCGACCCTCGGCGTCCGGCTGGCCGAGCCGGGCCGCGATCCCGATGGCCAGCTCGGCGCGCTGGTGGCGCAGATCGACGGCGCCATCCGGCACCATCTGGGCCGTGCCCGCGCCGCCTCCCCCGGCGCGCCGGGCCAGCCCGCGGTGCCGCTCGCAGGGGCGGTGCAGGATCTGTTGCAGGCGCTGGGGCGGATCTATGCGGAAAAGAACATCGCCGCCGATATGCGGATCGAGCCGGACCTCGCCGTCAAATGCGATCCGCAGGACCTTGCCGAAATGCTGGGCAACCTGCTCGACAATGCATGGAAATGGGGAAGTTCGCGCATCCTCGTCAGCGCGCGGGCCGAAGGCAAGATGCGGCGCATCGCGATCGAGGACGACGGGCCGGGCCTTTCCGAGGAGGCGCGGGCGCAGGCGCTGGTGCCCGGACGGCGGCTCGACGAGCGGGAGGACGGCCACGGCTTCGGCTTGCCCATCGCCCGCGAACTGGCGGAACTGCATGGCGGCGCGCTGGAGCTGGGGGTGTCGGTGCTGGGCGGGCTGAGGGTCGACCTGCTGCTGCCGGGCTAGGGCGGATCGACATTCCGCTCATACGGGCCTGCGAACCGCGCTATCCTGCGCTTCGGTGCTCACGACCTTCAGGTCGCTGCGTTCCGATGCTCGAAGAGCACGCTTCTCGGCTCCACCTGAACGCAATCTCGACCCGCCCCGAGTGTCAATGGCGGGCTGGATCAACCGGCCGGGCAGCTCAGGCTGTAGCCCCGGCCCCGGATGGTCTGGATCATCTCCGTGCCGATCTTGCGGCGCAGCCGCCCGACGATCACCTCCAGCGAATTGGAATCGACGTCGGCATCATATTCGTAAACCCGGTCGATCAGCTCGCGCCGTTCGACCACCATGTCTTTCCGCAGCATGAGGGTGGAGAGCACCCGCCATTCGAAGGCGGTGAGGCGCAGCGGCAGACCGTCCAGCTCGAAATGGCCCAGTTGCGCATCGAAGACCAGCGGGCCGCAGCTGATGCGGGTCGACGCATGGCCGGTGGCGCGGCGCACCAGCGCGCGCAGGCGCATCACCAGTTCCTGCACGCGGAAGGGCTTGATCAGATAATCGTCGGCGCCCGCCTTGAACCCCGCCACCTTTTCCGACCAGCCGTCGCGCGCGGTCAGGATCAGCACCGGCAGGTCATGCCCGCCCGACCGCCAGCCATGGAGCACGCTAAGGCCGTCGAGCTTGGGCAGGCCGAGGTCGAGAACGGCGGCGTCATAACGCTCCGTCGCGCCGAGATGCGCGCCGTCCTCGCCGTTATTGGCCACATCCACCGCGAAATTCTCCGCGCGCAGGGTGCGGGCGATATCGTCCGCGAGGCCCTGATCGTCCTCAACCAGCAATATGCGCATCTGTCACCTCCCGGCCGTTCCTCATGGCCATCGCCTTATAGGCGCGGTCGTTCAACCGAAACTGAACAGCCGTAGCGGTTGCAGGCATCGGGCGATTGATGATGGGCAGCCGGTCCGATGCGGCCGCGATCGATCCCCCGTCGAGCAAGAGGAAGAACGGGCCCTTCGCCCCTGCCTGCCCGGC
>Ga0182748_1004110_pt1 | contig 11777 bp, 10 predicted proteins | sample eDN3rd37CKraftOP_FD_128877 | JGI IMG/M metagenome (GOLD analysis project Ga0182748, IMG submission 128877) | Enriched Organic Plus compost microbial communities from Emeryville, California, USA - eDNA 3rd pass 37_C Kraft OP (version 2) (version 2) ...
CGCTCGGGCGCTACGGGCTTCCGCCGGGCTGCCTCATGCTCGAAATCACCGAGTCGACCGCCATGCGCAATGTGGACGCCAGCATGACCATCCTTCGGCAGCTCGACGAACTGGGCGTAAAGATATCGATCGACGATTTCGGCACGGGTTATTCGAGCCTGCTCTATCTCAAGCGCCTGCCGGCCAGCGAATTGAAGATCGACCGGGGATTCATCAGCGAGCTGGTGCGCGACACCGAGGATGCGGCCATCGTCTCCGCCATCATTGCGCTGGGCAAAGCGCTGCAGCTGAAGATCGTCGCCGAAGGCGTGGAGACTCCGGCCCAGCAGGAATTCCTGAGCGAACTCGGCTGCGATTCGCTGCAAGGCTATCTATTGGGGCATCCGGTGCCCGGCATGGAATTTCCCGGCCTGCACGCGTGAGGGCGCGGGATGAAACTTCGGGGTAGTTTCGACGTGGACGCAAAGACAGTCTTCACCATCATTTCATTGACGATACTTGCCAACGGTACGGTCTTGGCCATCGCCTACCGCAGCCTGCCCGACCTATTGCGGCCGGCCGCAAGGTTCTGGCAATGGGGCACGCTCCTGATCGCGCTCGGCTGCGCCCTGTTCGCCTTCGGAGAACCACTGCCCCGCGCCTTGATGCTGACTCTGGCCAACGGCTGCATGGCTTTCGGGCTGGCCTTCTACAGCCTGGCGCTGCACGAGGTGAACGGCATGCGGCCCGATCCATCGCTATACGCGCCGGCCGTGGGCGCCACCCTCGGCATCTTCTGGTTTTCGGCGGTATTTCCCGATTTCAAGATCCGGGTGGTCATTGCGGCGCTCGCGTGGCTGACCTTCGCTCTGGCGGCCTTGCGCGCCCTCTTCAAGCGCCCCCCCAACCAGTTTTCCTCGAGTCGCAAGCTGCTGATCGCGCTTTTTTCATTGCTCTTCATCTGCACCGCCGTGCGGCTCGGCATCTACACGTCGATGGATCTTCCCGCCGATTTCCACATCGAGACGGGCGCCAGCGGCTGGAACCTCGTATCGGCCATCGTCCTGACCATGCTGCCGATCGTGGGCACCACGGCATTCCTCATGCTGTGTTCGGACATGCTCAGGGTCAGGCTCGAACATGCCGCCGCCACCGACTTCCTTACCAATCTGCCCAATCGCCGCGCCGTCACCGAACGTGGAGCACACATGTTCAACGAAGCCGCCGAATCGCTGGGAGGATTCGCGGTGGCGGTGCTCGACATAGACGATTTCAAATCCATCAATGACGGATTCGGCCACGAGGTGGGCGACCATGCCCTGGTCCATATCGCCAATCGCCTGCGTCAGCAGATTCGCTCGGCCGACATGGTGGCCCGCTCGGGCGGCGAGGAGTTCATCGCCCTGTTCAAGGATATGGACGCCGCCCGCGCAAGGGCCGCGGTCGAGCGCATGCGCCGCACCATCGAAGGCGGGCACTTCAGGCATGCGGACGGGACCATCCCCATAACGGTATCGGCCGGCCTCTCGACACGGCGGCACGATGACAAAAGCTTTGAAGATATCTTGCGGCGCGCGGACAAGGCCTTGTTTCTGGCCAAGTCGCGAGGCCGCAATTGCATAGAAGTCGCGTAGCGGGCGAAGGACTACCCCGCCCTGCCGGCCGCATCGCAGCAGCCCAGCCGGTCGAAAGAAATGCGGCACAAAAGCCGCTGCATCCAGCCCGCGCCGCTCGGGCGTTCGCTTCCGGCCAATGCGATCAGTCCGAGCAGCAGTACGGCGCCTATCGCCAGCACCGCCGCAGTCGCCAACAAGACTGAAATTAATAATTCATTCATGGCTCAGCCTCCTAAGGGTTAACCCTTATTCTATAGAGTTGAACCTTTTACTTCAAGCCCTTCGGAGAAAGGCGACTCTGTCCCCGCAACGGGCCACAGCGACCTAGGAGGCGGCGGCGGGTATCACCAGGACATCGCACTTCGCCCCTATGAGCACCTTCCGCGCTACGCTGCCCAGTAAATGTTGCGCCACGGCGTTGGAGCCCTGTGCGCCGAGCGCCACAAGGTCGGTGCCGGTTCGGCGCGAGGCCTCGAGCAAAGTAAGAGCCGGATCGCCGTGCACGATTCTAATGCGCGTCCTGGGAGGCAGCTTTCCGTTCTCGCCATAGGAAATGAGCATTTTTTCTTGTGCGGTTCGAGCCCTTGCCATAAGATACTGGTCGATTTCGTTCCTGGAGGACCCCGCCTCCATCATGGCCTGTTCGAACGACAACGGGATTTCGACACTGTGAATGAGCCTGCGTGACGCCATAGGCGACAGCCGCGCGGCCCAAAGAGCTGCCGCCTGCCCCGGAGCGGAGAAGTCCACTCCCACGGCGATTCGGCGGTAAGGAGCGTATGAGTCCTTGCGAACGACGAGCACCGGACATGTAGCGCATCTCACCACGCGATCGGCCGTAGAGCCGAAGAACTTTTCTCGCAGACTCTGGGCAACCCCCGGGCCGATGACGATCAGGTCCGCGCCGTGAGACCTCGCCAATCTCTCTATGACCTCATGAGGTTTTCCGGATTCGACGTGGACGATGCTTGTTGCCGCCTTTTTCAGCAGGGATTTAAGTTGGCGGACGCCTTGGTCTTCGATCATGCCGGCGAGCGCTCGCGCATCGAGCGGGGCAGGCAGATCGGAAGCGTGAAGGTGAAGTTTCTCGACGACATGGACCCCGACGAGTTCCGCCTTGTGCTGTTCAGCCAATTGGACGGCTCGGCCGGCAATTCGCTTGCTGGTGTCGTCAAGCGCCAAGGCGACTAATATGGTTTTGATCGGCATGGCTTCCTCTCGTTCAGAATCGTGTGACAGCCCGCGCCATAGTCAGAGCAACCATAGCATACGCCTGCCATGGCAGCGATTCGGCTGGCGCTGGCGCGCCGCCGGACGTCTCGGCGCAGCGGGGCCTGCCCGCCTATGGGACATCAAGGCATGGCAAGAATGGAATTGGCAATGCTGAAATTGATCAATACGCCGGTCGCATCCGCGATCGAGGTGACGAGTGGCGTGCTGGCCGTCGCGGGATCCATGTTGAACTTGCTCAACATGAAAGGCAGCAGCGTTCCGATCAGGCTTCCCACTATGACGATCAGCACCATCGACAGGCCAATGACCAATGCTATTTCAGAACCGCCCCGAAAGACGCCTATGAGGGCGATCGCGCAGGCCATGCTGAGACCGAGCAGGACGGCCACCACCAATTCTCGGCCGATGATCCGTCCCCAGTCAGAAAGTCCGATCTCGCCCGTGGCCAGCGCGCGGACCATCAGCGTCGCCGATTGCGACCCGGCGTTACCGCCGGAGGCGATCAGGATAGGCAGGAAAAACATCAAAGCCAGATGCGCTGCGATCGTGTCTTCAAAATGCGCGATGCCCGCGCCGGAGAAGATATTTCCAAACACGAGCAGCATGAGCCATACCACCCTGGCTCGGTAAAGCACGCGGATCGAAGCGGCCCCGACGCGGGACCTCAGTTTCGTGACGGTGCCGACGCGATGGAAATCCTCGGTGGCCTCGGCTTCCATGACGTCCAGGGCGTCGTCATGGGTGATGATGCCCACCAGGCGTCCATCAGCGTCCACCACCGGCAATGCGGCCACGTCATAGTGGGCAATGCGCCGCGCCGCATCCTCTACATCGTCATCGACCCCGACCGCATAGGTGTGGGCGTCCATGATACTGGCGACATCGGCCTGCGCAGGGGCCGTAATGAGGTCCTGCAGGTGGACCGAACCGAGCAATCTTCTGTCCCCATCTATCACATAGGCGCGATAGATGGTCTCTTTGGCCGGCGCTTCGCGGCGCAGGACGGTCAAGGCTTCAGTGGTGCTCAAGCCGGGCGACAGGGCGGCATAATCCGAGGTCATTATGGCGCCGGCTGTTCCTTCGTCGTACGAAGCGAGACGGCGGATGTCCTCTCGTTCGGCCTGTGCAAGAGCGGGCAACAGCGCATCCCGCTGTTCTTCGGAAAGCGCCTTGTAGAGGTCGGCCCGATCGTCGGCGTTCATCTCCATGACGATCGCAGCCAGCTCCGCGCGCGGCGTAACCGTGGCAAGCCGTGCCTGGAGATCATGATCGAGATAACCGAACACGTCGGCTCGCCGAGCCGTCGCCGCCTGTTTCAAGATGGCCCATGCTGCGGCCGGCTTGAACTGCAGCAACGCGTCCGCAATATCGGCGGGATGCTCCACCGCCAACGTCGCGTTCACGTCTTCAGCCGTGCCTTTCAGGAAAACATCCCGGATTTCGTTCGTCTTGGTATGCATCTGCGCCTCTATGGTGCCAATGGCACAGGAGGTGCATTCGGTCAGATTGCCGATCGCCCGGTTGTGCCGTTACACAGGTGTCTGGAAATTGGAGTGATCGCGCGGGCTGGTCGCGCGGTCAGGCAATCAGGCTTTTCGTCCATCGTGATTCTCGGTTGGATTTTTCGGCGTATGCCGGGACGTTATGGTGAGAATCACCGCATGGGAATCATGGCCCGATGCGAATGGAACAGTGTGATGGGTCGTTTTGACCAGCACCCATCCCGCTTGGAAAGGAGCCGGCCGGCTAAGCCGGCCCATCGTCGAAATTCTGGCGGACAAGGGGGGATTCGAACCCCCGATACGCTATTCACGTATACACGCTTTCCAGGCGTGCGCCTTCAACCACTCGGCCACCTGTCCTATTTCTGTGCGACTTTACAAAGAAAGCGCAAAGCGAAGTCCGCCATTCTAACAGAATCGGGGCAAGCTTGCGATTTTCGGCTGCTAGCGTCCGTACTCTTCCAGCCGATAGCGGCGCGGCTTGAGGGCGCGGCAGACTTCGCGCACCACGCCCGACTGCGGCAGCGAAAGCCCGCTTTCGACGGCCATTTCCGAGACGATGGCCATGTCGTCCTCGGCCCAGGCCATGGTCTGCTTGCCCCAGGCGGCCAGCGAACCGTTGGTGGCGCTGCTGCTGAGCAAGGCCTGGCGCAGCGCGACGATGTTCACGTCGTAGGTCTGGGCAAGCGCCAGAGCCTCGTGGTTGGCGACCAGGCAGGCCCACAGTATCTGGTTGTTGGCGGCGCGCGATGCCTGGGCCGTGCCGATGCCGCCGGTGTGCACCACGTCCGACGAATAAGCGCGCATGACCGGCTCCAGCCTGTCGACCACTTTTTCTTCGCCGCCCACGAAAGACAGCAGCGTGCCTTCATCCGCCGCCCAGGCGCCCCGACATACAGTCGAATCCATGATGATGAGCCCGCGTTCGTCGCCCAGCCGGGCGAACTCGATCATGGACTTGGGATGAGTGGTGCTCATCACGGCGATGATGGCGCCGGGCCGCGCCAGTTCGATCAGTCCACCCGGCGCGCACAGCAGTTCGCGCACCTCGATCTCGTAGCCGACGCAGATCAGCACCGCCTCGGCCCTGGAGGCCAGCTCGGTCAGTTCGACGCACTGGCCGCCGCGCTCTTTGATGTCGGCCAGGCGCCCCGAGTCGCGCTCGCTGACGAGCACTTCGAAACCGGCCCTGCTCAGGTGGCCGACGATGGGCATGCCCATGCGGCCGGCGCCTATGACTCCTACTGTCTTGATCATGATGAACCTTCAGCTCTTGAATTCAAATCGCTTTTGCGTGATGGTGTCGAGCAGGGCCGGCTTGCCCGCCTTGACCTGCTCGATGGCCCGGCGCAAGGCGGGCCCGACGTCCTCGGCGCGCTCTATGGGGCCTTCGGCATACCAGCCCATGGAACGCGCCAGGGTGGCGAAATCAGGGGCCGGATCGTCCATGTCCATGCCTATGTGGGCCCGATCCAGCGCCGTGCCGCGATGCTTCGCCATGCGCACCTGATGCTCCCAATCGTTGTAATAGGCCCGGTTGTTGTACATCACCACCAGCATGGGAATCCTGTGCTTGGCGGCCACCCATAACGCGCCCGCATCGAACATCAGATCACCGTCGGGCTGGATGTCCACCACCAGGCGGCCATGATCGCGATGGGCCAGGGCGACGCCCAGCGATATGCCGAACTGCGTGGCCGTGCCCAGCGATTTGCCGGGGTGCCGATAAGGCTTGTCGAAATCCCAGAGCTTGCGCGTCCAGTCCTCCAGCGTATTGGCCGTCAGCACCCAGTCTTCGTGCTGGATGACTTCCCAGATCTCGCTGGCCAGGCGGGGCGCGGTCATGGGGCTGGCGTTCCAGTCGCGTCGAGCTTGCTCTTGCCACTTGGTGCGCGCGGCATGGTGCTTGTCGGCTGTGTCCTTGCTGCGGCGGGCAATGCGGCCGGCCAGGTCGCTCCGCTCCCCGATGCGTTCGCGCAGCAGTTCGGTCAGGGCCGGAATGGCCACGGCCGTATCCGCCAGAATGCGCAGGTCGGCGTGCAGCAGGCGCTGATAATCCATGGCCCAGCTCGACAGCTCGACATCACTGAAACCGATGTCTATCCACTTCGCCGAGGTGGGCACCAGGTCGCCCAGCTCGCGGGTGGTGCTGACGAGCTCCGTGGTGGGCTTTTCCCAGTCGCGCACGTCCAGGCACAGCATGAGGTCGGTATCGCGGAACACGTCCTTGACCATGCTCATGTTCAAGGGATGGCGACTGGGGAAGTTCAGGCGCGCGTTGATGTCGAACACCGGCGCGCCCAGCGTTTCGGCCAGCTCGACCAGGGCCTGGAAAGACGGATGATGGCGCCCCGCGTACTCCACCAGGATGACGGGCCGCTCGGCCTGTACCAGCATGTCGGCGGCCTTGCGCAGCGCCGTGGAGTCGGGCGCCATCGGCGTGGGCACGGCCATGGCCTCGGGAGGCGGCAATGGCACATCGTGCTCGAGCGGCTTTTCCTGCAGCCAGGCGTCGTAGCACATGTAGATGGGCCCCTGCGGCTCTGTCATCATCACCCCGTAGGCCCGGGCAAACGATTCCGGCACGCCGTCCACCGTGTGCGGCTGGTAGTCCCACTTGGTGTAGTCGCGCACGGCCTGGCCCTGCACGTTGGCGGTGTGGATCCAGTCGATATGGGGACGCCGCTTGGATTCGTCCATGGGACCCGTGGCGCCCACGATGAAGATCGGCGCGCGATCGACATAGGCGTAGTACACCGCCATATTGGCGTGCAGCAGGCCGACCAGGTTGTGAAGTATGGCCACCATGGGCTTGCCGCTGGCCTTGGCGTAGCCGTGCGCGATCTGCACCGCGGTTTCCTCGTGCTGGCACAGCATCATGCGGGGATAGTTGTCGCCATAGTTGACGATGGAATCGTGCAGCCCGCGATAGCTGGCGCCCGGGTTCAGCGCGGCATAGGGCATCTTGTACTGATGCAGCAGGTCGACGATGACGTCGGAACCCCAGCGCTGGGCCGCGGGCACGACGGCGGGCGGAGGCGCGTCGTTGCCGATATCGTCGGCAAGCGGCAGGATTTCCGTGGGTTTGGCAAGGGTGTTCATGTGTCTCCTCTGATCATCGATGAATGTGTTTCGGCCCGGGCTTTGAGCCATGAGGCGGGCCGAAGTCAGCGTCCGTAGGCTTCCAGTTGATAGCGCCGGGGCCGCAAGTCGCGGCATACCTCGCGCACCACCTCGGACTGCGGCAGGACAATGCCGCAGTCCCGGGCAAGGTCGGCCACAATGGCCAGGTCGTCGTCGGCCCATACCATTTCGTTCGTGCCCCAATGCCTCAGCACGTCGTTGGCCGCGCTGCTGGTCAGCAAGGCCTGGCGAAGGCGCTCCACGTCCAGGCCATAGCTGTGGGCCAGCGCGAAAGCCTCGTGGTCCGCCACCAGGCATGCCCACAGCACCATGTTGTTTGCCGCCTTGGCGATCTGCGCCGAGCCCGCCTGGCCGGTATGGACGATGTCGCTGGAATAGGCCGACAGCACGGGGCGCAGCCGCTCGAGGGCGGTCTCGTCGCCGCCGGCGAAAGTCAGCAGCGTGCCGGTATCGGCGGCGCGGCCGCCGCGGCACACCGGCGCATCGAGCACATGTATTCCCGCTTGCCCGGCCTGCCGGGCAAGCAGTTGCACCGTATCGGGCTTTACCGTCGAAAGCAGGGCCAGCACGGCCCCCGGCTTCATGCTTGAAAACAGGCCGCCCGGCGCCGCCAGCCGCCTGAGCTCGTCGTCGTAGCCCACGCATACCAGCATGGCCTCGCTGTCGCAAGCCAGCGCCCCGGCCTCGGGCTGCCAGCGGGCCCCGGCTTGCCGTACGGCCTCGCGCTTTGCTTCATCGGTGTCATGCACGTCCACCTGGAAACCGTGCTTCACCAAATGGCCGATGATGGGCAGGCCCATGCGCCCCGCCCCCACCACGCCGACCCGGCTTATGCGCGCCTGCGCGGCTTTCGAGCCCGAGGCTTCATCAAACGCGTTCATTGCTTTCCCTTGTCGCCCTTGGAAGGCAGCTGGGCGGCACGCCCCGCTATCACATCCTGATAGAACACCGTCCAGTCGTCGTAGCCTTTGAGCATGGCCGCGGCATCGATGAAGACGGGATCAAAACGGTCCAGCACCTCGTCGTCCTGCTTGTGCATGGTCAGGTGCTGCTGTTTTTTCATCAGCTTCATGCCTTCGTCCAGCATGAAGTCCACGAACAGGGCCGCGGCATGCGGATGGCGCGCCGCGGCGGCGACGGCAATGCCGTCGTTGTAGGCAATGGTGGGCTTCAGCGCCACGTAGTTGATCGGCGCGCCTTCGCTCATGGATTTTTCGGGCATGTAGTTGTACACGGACAATGCGAAAGGAACTTCCCCCGACACCACGAGGTTGTTCAGCAGCGAATTGCCCGAGCGCACCGACACGCCGTTCTCGGCCACGATGCGGCGAAACAGGGCCAGCCCCTTCTCTTCGCCCATCTGCTGCAGCAAGGTGCGAAACCACTCCTGCGCCTTGGCTTCGGCGCCCAGGCGCCCTTTCCACCGGGGGTCCAGCAGGTCTTCGTAGCTGGCCGGCAGTTCGTCTTGGCTTACCTTGCCGGTGTTGTAGGCCTGGACATAGACATAGGCGCGCACGGCCGCCCATGTGCCGCTGTCGTTCAGGGCTTCGGGGCGCAGTTGCGCAAAATTGGGCGAATACAGCGGCTGCAGCAGCTTTTCTTCGTGCAGGGCCTGCACGACCAGGGCCGGCGCCTGAACGACGTCGACCTCGTGTCGACTCGCCTGGGCTTCGGAAACCGTGCGCTGGAGCACTTTCTGGGCATTGCCCCGCCAGAAGACGACCTTGACGCCGTATTTGCCCTCGAACGCGTCGGCCAGCTCACGCATGTCGTGATTGCGCATCGAGGTGTACACGGTCAATGAGCCTTCGCCGCGCGCGCCTTCCAGCAGCCGCGCCTCGCGATCCGGTCCCGAATAGGTGACGATGCTTTCGGCATGGGCCGGCCATGAAACGGCTGCCGCGCATAGCAAGCCTGCGGCAAGCGCCAGCGCCTTGCGCCTGGCTCGCCCGAACGCGCATTGCATGATGTTGTCTCCGCCGGCGCTCGCCATGGCGCCTTCATTGTTTCGAAGCGGCCATCATAAGTCGCCCCTTGCCGCAAAGTCAACTATATGAGTTGTATCACATGGATGAAATTACCAACCTTTCAAACGAAGGCTTGGCTATAATCAGCGAACCTCGACACCCTATATTCCGGTTGCCTTCCGCCCATGCAAAGTCCCATGCCCACACTCGACCCCGCCGCTTCTTCGGGGCTGCCCCTGTACAAAGAAGTCAAGAGGCAGATCGTGCAGGCGCTGTCCGCCGCCGAGTGGAAGCCCGGCGACATGATTCCATCGGAAAAGCAGCTCTGCGCGCGCTTCGGCGTCTCCATCGGCACGCTGCGCAAGGCGATCGATGATCTGGTGGCCGAAAACATCCTGGTCAGGCACCAGGGGCGAGGCACATTCGTGGCGGTCCACCACCGCGGCCCGCGCCTGTTCCGCTTCTTCAATCTGGTCGACGGCGAAGGGCAGCGCACTTATCCGCAGCTGGAAATCACGGGCTTCTCAAAGGGCCGGGCAGACAAGGCCGTGGCCGCCAGGCTGGGCCTTGCGGCCGGTGCGCGCATCTACCGCATAGCCACCGTGCGCTCGATCGAGGGCAAGCCGCTGCTGGCCGAAGACATCACGCTTTCGCAAGACCTGTTTCCCGGCCTGACGGCCGAGAAGGTGCACCAGCGGCCCAGCACCCTGTACAACCTGTACCAGGTGGCTTACGGCATCAATGTGGTGCGCATCGAAGAAGGCGTGCAGGCCGCCATTGCCGACGACGAATACGCCAGACGGCTCGGCATGGCGCCGGGCCTTCCAGTGCTGCAGGTGCGTCGCGTGGCCTTCTCGTACAACGACCAGCCGGTGGAATACCGGCTGTCGCACATAGACACCCGCAATCACGAGTATTTTCGGGCGGTTTCCTGAAGACGGCTGCTGCCACCGATATTCATGGCGGCGCCGCCCGCCGGCGCGGGCTGGGCCGCGTGGTTGATCCCTGCAACGAGCCCGCAACAACGCTTGCCTGGCCTTTGCCGACCAGTGCGGCTGCCCTTTTAGCTAGCCTTTGGATGCCAGGGAGACCATGCGCTCGACGTAGCGGGCGATGGTGTCGACCTCGAGATTGACGGCCGAGCCGGCTTGCAGATGCTTGAGCGTTGTAACCTGGACCGTATGGGGAATGAGGTTGATGCGGATGCGGCAGCCCTGCGCGTGGTCTTCGACCTGATTGACGGTAAGGCTTACGCCGTTGACGGTGATCGACCCCTTGTAGGCCAGGTACTTGGCCAGATGCCCGGGCACGTCTATGCGCAGGTCCCAGGACTCGCCCACCGGCTCGAACGAAGCCACGGTGCCCACGCCGTCGACGTGGCCGGAGACCAGATGCCCATCCAGGGAATCGCCCAGGCGCAGCGCGTGCTCGAGGTTGACCTCGCCCGGCGCGTCAAGGCCGGCGGTGAGATTAAGGCTTTCACGCGAAACGTCGACGCTGAAGGAATCGCCCGCGAGTTCGACGACAGTCATGCACGCGCCTTGTATGGCGATGGAATCGCCCAGCCGGGTCGACTGCAGGGGAAAGCCGGGCGCATGGACGACGAGCCGCAGGCCGGCGTCCTCGCCGCCCTCGCCCAGGGGCTGGACCTTAGTGATGGCGCCGACTGCGGCCACTATGCCTGTGAACATGAGTTTCTTCCTTGTAACACGGGATGATCGGAACGTCTGGGGCATGAGTTTACCCGGGCCGCTCGACTTGCTGACGTCGATGAATGAGTCCGGAACCTGTCAGCTTCGACCGGAAGACACCGCAGACACCGCATCGAGCAAGCCGCGCCACGCCTGCGGCTTTCTGGCCAGGAGGCGCACGTCGGCGCCCACGCCGGCCAGGTCATGGAACTCGAAGCGCAGAGCCTGTTCGAGCTCTTGCAGCACCGGCAGTTCCGCCATGGGCCGCCCCGCGCCGAGCAGCATGGGAGCCAGATATACCAGCAGCTGGTCCACGCAGCCGGCCTGAAGCAAGGCGCCGCTCAGGACGGAGCCCGCTTCGACGTGCACTTCGTTGACGTCATGCTCGCCCAGCCAGCGCATCACCGAGGGCAAATGCACCCTATCGTTGTCCAGCGGCATGCGCACGACCTGCACATTGCGGTCGGCCAGCCGCTGCGCCTTGACGGGATCGTCGCTGGCCGTAAACACCCATGCGGGCGAACCGTCGAACAGGCGGGCGTTCTCGGGCACCTGCAGGCCGGTGTCGATGACGGCCTTGACCGGCTGGCGCGGCGTTTGCACCTCGCGCACATTGAGCAGCGGGTCGTCGGCCAGCACGGTGCC
>Ga0182748_1004116_pt1 | contig 11772 bp, 8 predicted proteins | sample eDN3rd37CKraftOP_FD_128877 | JGI IMG/M metagenome (GOLD analysis project Ga0182748, IMG submission 128877) | Enriched Organic Plus compost microbial communities from Emeryville, California, USA - eDNA 3rd pass 37_C Kraft OP (version 2) (version 2) ...
AGGACGGGCTGCTGTGGATATGGATGGGCGAGCCCGCGCTGGCGGAAAAATCCGCGCCTCCTTCCTATACCTTCCTGCGGCGCGACGGCGCGCGGACCTTGCAGGGCTATCTGCATGTCGGCGCCAATTACGAGCTGGTGACGGACAATCTGATGGACCTCAGCCATGTGGAGTTCCTGCATCCGTTCATCGGCACCGAGGGATATGCGTCGTCGCTTCGCTACCGGGCGGAGCAGACTGGCGACCGGGTGGGCGCGCTCCACGATCTGCCGGACCAGCCCAATCCCCAATTGTTCCAGCTGGTGCTGGGCAACGACATCGGCCGGATCGACGGCTATGCCAACACCTGGTGGGAAGCGCCGTGCAACATGTATCTCGAAACCTGCGCGGTGGCGCGCGACACCGATGTGGGGCGCACGGCGATGATGCCGCAGGTGCATCTGCTCACACCTGAAACGGAGAACAGCACCCATTATTTCTGGGGCATCAGCCGCGACCGGGAGATCGACAATCCCGAGCTGGATGCGATGCTGCACGCGGGCATCGCTTATGCCTTCGAGCATGAGGACGAGCCGATGATCAAGGCGGTGCAGCAGCGCATGCGCAATCGCGCGCTGTTCGACATGAACCCGGCGCTGCTGCCGATGGACGAGGCGGCCGTGCGCGTCCGGCGCATATTGGCGCGGCGCATCGCGGAAGAGCAGGCGGGCTGAAGGCGTTTCCGAAGAACCGCGCCCGCCTGTGCACAAGTCTTGCGTTGCCGGGCTTTCATATGTAACGATACGTTCCGTATCTAATTTATTGATGATGGAGGGCTTATGAAGTTTGGACGTATTCTCAGGGACAGTCCCGACGGCAAGATCGCCCGTCTGGTGGTGGCGGAGCCTGAAAAGGGCCGGGTCGTCGATCTGGCCTCGGCCGCGGCCCTCCACTATGTCGCCAGGACGCATGCGACGCCGGATGCGGCGCGCCGTCTCGCCAATCTGGTTTTCCCCGGCAGCATGGCGGCCGCGCTGTCCTTCGGCGATCACCTGAAGGACAAGGCGGCGGAGATCGTCGCGGCGCGGGGCGACGATGCGTCGCTGGCGATCGATGGCGTCGAATGGCTTCCGGCGTCCGATCCGCCGGTGCTGCGCGACGGCCTCAATTTCCTCGGCCATATCAAGGGGTGGAGCGCCAAGATGGGCCGGACGGTGCCCGAAGCGCTGGAACGCGTCGTTCCCTATTGCCAGCATACGAACTCGACGGTGATCGGCGCCGATGCGGTCGTGCCGTGGCCCAGCTATATCAAGCATATGGACTATGAGTTGGAACTGGGCTGGGTGGTCGGGCGGCTCGGCCACAACCTGACCCCGGACAATGCGCTCGACTGCCTGTTCGGCGTCACTCTGTACAATGACTTCAGCGCGCGCGACCTGCAGGCGGACGAGCTTGCGATCGGCATGGGCGGGACCAAGTCGAAGAATTTCGCCCATGCCGTCGGCCCGTGGATCACCACCCTCGACGAGTTCAAGGATCTCTATTCGATCGAGATGGAGGTGCGCCTCAACGGTGAAACCAAGGGCAAGGGGCTGAGCAGCGAGGTGCTCTGGTCGGTCGACGAGGTGCTGGCCTTCATATCGCTGGGCGAATATCTCCAGCCCGGCGACGTGATCGGGTCCGGCACGCTGGGCGGCGGCTCGGCGCTCGAACTGGGCATCCAGTTGCAGCCGGGCGACGTGGTCGAGATCAAGGCGTCGAATATCGGCGTGCTTCGCAATGTGATGGGGCAGCCGACCGATGTCGGCTGGTGGCCGACCCCGCAGACGGGCAAGGCGACCAGCTGAGGGTTTCGCCCGAGGCTAATGGGCCTGGCGCGCCGCAAGGGTGCGCCGGGCCTTTTTGTCTGTGGTTCTGGAGATTGGGGCGCTGGAGGTCGGATGGGGTGGTTAGCTGCCATTCCTCCCCCTTGGGGGAGGGGGACCATGCGGAGCATGGTGGAGGGGCACATGCCAATGGACGTTACGCTTGGGGATGGTACCCCTCCACCACCCTGCGGGCGGTCCCCCTCCCCGTACCGGGGAGGATCAGTCCGCTATTGGCCGAAAGCAGTCTTCCACCCGCAATCGGATCCCTCCATTCCCGCACAAGGGTCACCCATGGCGCTTGTCTTGTCATCGCGCCGGGGTTCCCTTAGGTCATGGGGCTGAAAAGGCATGGGGGCGGAGTTGACGCGCAAGCGCGTGACCTTGAAGGATATCGCGGCGGAGCTGGGGCTGACGCATCCCACTGTGTCGCGCGCTCTGGCCGGGCATGAGGGCATTAGCGAGGAAACCCGCAAGAAGGTCCAGCAGGCGGCGCGCAGACTCGGCTATGTCGCGAATTCGGGTGCCCGCCTGTTGCGCCGGGGGCATTCCAATGTGGTCGGCCTGCTGTTGCCCGACATGACGAACGAATTCTATGCGGCGGTGGCGCAGCGCCTGGCGGACGACTGCGCCCGGCGCGGCCTGCAATTGCTGCTGTCGATTTCGGCCAATGATCCCGACCGGGAACTGGCGCAGGTCACCGCCTTGCTGGAGGCGCGGCCGGCGGGCCTGATCGCCACCCTCGCGCCCGATGCCCACCCGGAAACGCTCGCCTATCTCGCGCCCATGCTCTGCGTGCAGTTCATGCAGGGGCATCCTTCCCTCGCCGGGCCGGTCGTCACCGTCGAGGATAGCAGCGGCGCGCGCAAGGCGATGCAGCATCTGCTCGATCTCGGCCATCGGGCCATCGCGTTCGTCGGGCCGAACGCCGATACGCCGATCGGCGATGCCCGTCTGCGCGGCATCGGCGAGGCGCTGGCGGCCGCCGGGTGCGCGCTTGACCCGGATCTGATCCGGCTGGGGCCTTCGACGGCGGATTTCGGGGAGAGCGCGGTCGGCTCGCTGCTCGAACGCGGTGTCGCGCCGACGGCCCTCTATCTTTCCAGCGCGCCATTGAGCCTCGGCGGCATGCGCGCGCTCAGCCGCCGGGCGGCGGCCGTGCCGGGGGATATTTCGGTGATCGTGGCCGGGGGCAGCCCCTGGTATGACGCGTGGCCGAACGGACTGACATCCGTCACCCTGCCCGGCGCGGACCTCGCCGCCGCCGCCGCAGAGCAGCTTTTCCGCCGTCTGGACGGCGATGAAGGCGATTTGCCGGAAAGGCTGACCCTTTCCTTCGACCTTATCCGGCGCGGGTCCACCATCCCACCGAGTCGCTGACTTCCCCTGCCTTCAATCCACGGAAATAGGCCGGATCGCAGTAGGACTTGCACACCTGTGCATTATAATGTACACGTGTGCAAAAATAGCGAATATTGCCATGGAGAGCGGCCTTGTCCACCCAGCCACACCCATCATCCGCCGCAGCCGTGCCGGTGCGCGGGCTGTTCATCGACGGCAGGGAAATTCCCGCCGGTGACAGGCCGACCCTCCCGATCCTTTCCCCGAGGGACGGCAGCGTCATCGCGCGCACCGCCCAGGCGGACGCCGCCGATGTCGATGCCGCCATCGCCAGCGCGCGCCGCGCCTTCGTCGACCCGGAATGGGCGAAGATGCCGGTGCGGACCCGGTCCCGCCTCATCCACAAGCTGGCGGATGCGATCGAGGCCCATCTCGATGAGCTCTACGAGCTGGAGACGGCCAATAACGGCCGCCCGATGCGCGAGACCCGCGCCCAGGTTTCCAAGCTGGGCGACATGTATCGCTATAATGCCAGCCTCGCCATGGCCAAGCGGGATGCGGTGATCCCGGTAGAAGGCCCTTATCACGCCTATACGCTGCGCCAGCCGGTCGGGGTGGTGGCCAATGTCTCGCCGTTCAACCATCCGCTGCTGATCGCGTCGCGCAACATCGCGCCGACGCTGGCTTCGGGCTGCACCACGGTGGTGAAGCCGTCCGAATTCACGCCGCTTACCACGATACGCCTGTGGGAGATCTTCCACGAGGCCGGTTTGCCGCCCGGCGTGTTCAATCTGGTGACCGGCCTCGGTGGTTCGACGGGCAAGGCGCTGTCGGCCCATCCCGGCATCAACAAGCTGGTGCTGACCGGCGGGGTGGAATCGGGGCGCGCGGCGGGCATGGCGGCGATCAACCATTTCGCGATGCCGACGCTGGAGCTGGGCGGCAAGGCGCCGGTGCTGGTGTTCGACGATTTCGATGTCGACCGCGCCGTCGATTATGCGGCCTTCGGCGCGTTCATCGGCGCCGGGCAGACCTGCGTCTGCGCCTCGCGCCATCTCGTGCAGCGCGGCATCCATGACGAATTCGTCGAGAAGCTCGCCGCCAAGGCGCGCTCGATCCGGGTCGGCGATCCCTTCGACCGCGCGACGCAGATGGGGCCTTTGGTGTCGGAACGCCAGCTGGAGCGCGTGCTCGGCTATATCGCCATCGCGCGGGAGGAGGGCGCGCGTCTGGTCGCCGGTGGCGGCGTTCCCGCGCACATGCAGGACAGCGGCGGCTATTATGTCGAGCCGACGGTGTTCGCGGACGTGACGCCGCAGATGCGGATCGCGCGCGAGGAAGTCTTCGGCCCGGTCACGGTCGTGATCCCGTTCGATACCGAGGAGGAGGCGCTACGCATCGCCAATGACTGCCAGTTCGGCCTCGCCGCCTCGGTGCGCACCGGCAATGTCGCGCGCGCCCACCGGGTCGCCGCGCAGCTGGAGGCGGGCGTGGTCTGGATCAACGACCACCATCGCGCGGACATCGCCTTCCCATGGGGAGGGGTCAAGGATTCCGGCGTCGGCCGCGAGGGCGGGCAGGAGGCCTTCAACGCCTATTTCCACACCAAGGCGGTGATGGTGAACCACAGCGACGAACCCTTCGACTGGTTCGAGCCGGAGATGCGCGACATGCGCATGAACTGATCCGCCGAATTTCATCTGACCGACAACGGAGCGGCGCCTTCCTGCCGCCATTTTTGAGAGGAGCCTTTCACATGGCCAGACTGCCCCAATTGAGCGCACAGGATATCAAGGGCGTTGTCGCCTATATGCCGACCACGGTGCGGACCGACGTGACGATCGACCGCAATGTCAGGAATGCCGTCGATCTGGACGAAGCAGCCCGCGCCGCCGATGTCCTCGTGCGCGACGGCGCCAGCGCCATCGTGCTCAACGGCACCTTCGGCGAGTTGGCCTCGCTGACGCTCGACGAGATCACGGATTTCACCAGGGCGGTGGTGGAGTCGGTCGCCGATCGCGTGCCGGTCTTCGCCGGCGCCACCACGCTCAACACCCGCGACACGATCGCCCGCGCGAAGATCTTCCGCGATCTGGGCGCCCATGGGCTGAACCTCGGCCGTGGCATGCTCTCGGCCATGGGTGACCCGAACATCGTCAGATGGTATCAGGACATCAGCGAGGAACTGCCCGACATGGCGGTGTTCCTCTATGACGATGCGCAGGCGTTCAAGCGCCCGATCACCACCTCGGTCTATCGCGAACTGGCGAAGATTCCGCAGATCGTCGCCTGCAAATACCGCACGCAGCTGATCGTCAGCCGGATGATCACCAGCAACACCTATAATGCCGATCTTGAGGCGGTGGGCGGCAATATCAAGCTGCTGACGCAGGAAGTCGACTGGGCGTTCACCCATGATGCCTTCGGCGTCGACGGCTGCTGGTCGAGCTATATCAACTGCGCGCCGGGCTATGTGATGGCGGTGCGCGATGCGGTGCTGTCCGGCGACAAGGCGATGCTGAAGCAGCTTCAGGCCGATTGCGTGTGGCCCGGCGATGAGTTCAGCCCGGCTTCCGGCCTTGAAAACTGGCATATCGACAAGGTGACGGCGCTCAAGACGCGCATTCATCATGCCGGATATATCAAGGCCGGGCCCGTGCTGCCGCCCTATCATGTCGCGCCCGCGGAGCGGTTCGAAACTGCGAGGATACTGGCGGCGAAGGATCGTGAGATCCAGAAGAAATATCCGCACAGGACCATGGCCGAAAGCCAGCCTGCCGCGGCGGCCGAATAAGTCCATCCCTGTCCGCTTTCAGGCAGGCGGGCAGGGGCAGGGGGCGGGGGCGAGGATGCACGCTCGTCCCCGCTTTCATTCCTGACGGCGAGAAAGGGCGCAGCCGCCGTCCGGTCATTGCGAAGGCGCATGGTGGGGAACGTTGCAATCGGCACAATCGGCTTGCGTAGCGGAGCTATATAAGTAATACGAAACGATCCGTTTTAATAATGATGAATGAAGAGAGGGATTGTCATGACGCCGGAGCAGGTCGCGCGGATCTTGTCGCAACCGATCAGGATCAACGGGCTGACATTGTCGAACCGTCTCGTAATGGGGCCGATGGCGGCGAACGCACCCGGCCCGGACGGGGCGCCGACCGCGCAGACCATCGCCTTTTTCGAGGCGCGCGCGAAGGGCGGCGTGGGCATGATCATCTGCGGCGGCCTGCTCGCGACGACGCGGTCGATGGAGGAAGCGCCTTTCAGGCCGTGCCTGCGCATGGACATAGACGATTTCATCCCCGAATTCCGCAAGGTCGCCGATGCCGTGCATGCCCATGGCGTGCCGATCATCGGCGAGATCATGCCGGGTTTCGGCCGCATGGGCATCCCCGCGCCAGGCCGCCCGATCATCTCCGCCAGTCCCAAGAATGTGGTCATCCCCGAAGACCGGTTCCCGAACGGTATCTTCGTGCCGGGCGGGCGGGCGACGCCGGTTCCCGCCGAGGCGAGCCTCGCCGAGATCGAGCATTATGAGCGGGAGATGGTCGACGCGGCGGAGCGGGTCCAACGCGCCGGGTGGGACGGGGTCGAGGTCGCCGCGCATATGAGCTATTTCGCGGCCTCCTTCCTGTCGCCCCGCACCAACTGGCGGACGGATCGCTATGGCGGCTCCGTCGAGAACCGGGCGCGCATGCTGGTCAACATGGTTTCCGGCATCCGCAAACGCGTCGGCCCCGATTTCGTCGTCGGCCTGCGCCTTCCCAGCAATGATTTCATGCCGGACGGACAGGCCCCGGAGGAGTTCGTCGCCATCGCCAAATTGGTGGAAGCGGCCGGGCTGGATTATGTGGCGCTGTCAACGGGCTGCTATGAGACGATGGACAGGAGCGCGCCGATGGTCGACGGTGGGCTGATCGAAAGCGGCGAGGCGCGGCTGTTCAAGGCGGCGCTGTCGGTGCCGGTGCTGATGCAGGGGCTGCATGATCCCGCCAATGCCGCCGCCGCGATCGAGGAGGGGCATGGCGACATGGTCATGCTGGCGCGGCAGATGCTGGCGGACCCGGACTATGCGCGCAAGGCGACCTCCGGCCGCGTGGCCGAGATCGTGCGCTGCGACCGGGACAATCTGTGCATGCGCCGCCTCGTCCTCAACATGCCGATCCGCTGCGCGGTGAACCCGCATATGGGCCGGGAGAGCCGCGCGCCGGGGGCGCCGCCGCCGCTTCGCCGCGTGCTGCGGGCGCCGGTGGAGCGGGCCGTGTTGGGCCTTACCGGCTCGCGCAGGTTGATGCGCCTTGTCGGCGCGATGATGCCGAAAAAGGGGTAGGGGTCTTTTGCTGCCCTGCGGCAAGAGGAGAATCGAGCCAGATCGTCTCCATTCATCTGGCGGCTATCGTGATGCCCGTGCCTGGGGCGCTGGGCCTTTTGCCGGCCAAAATAGTTCGAATTACTGCATCGATCGTGGCGCTACGGTCATGATCCCGGCATGATGATGATTGACCGGCGCAAAGCTGACCAATACGGTGCGTTTATGACCGTGACAGATGAAACAGCCAAGCGAACGCGGGGGGGCGGGCGTCCACGGAGCGAAACCACGCGCCGTTCGATCCTGGCTGCCGCTCTCGATCTTCTCCAGACCGAAACCGTCCAGTCGATCACCATCGAGGCGATCGCCCGCAAGGCGGGGGTGAGCAAGGCGACCATCTACCGATGGTGGTCCTCCAAGGCATCGGTGGTGATCGACGCCTTCATGGAAAACCATATCGTCAACACGCCGATGCTGTACGATATCCATCCGGCCGAGGCGCTGATACGTCATTGGCGCGCGCTGGCCGTGCAATATCGGGGCTGGGCCGGACAGATCGTTGCCCAGATATTGGCGGAGGGACAATCGGACCCGGCGATATTGCGCGAATTCCGGCAGCGTTTCCACTATGGCCGCCGCGCGATCGTCCGCGAGGTGCTGGTGAAGCTGCGGGAAGTGCATCCGATTCCGGGTGATCTGGGGCCGGAAACGCTGATGGATATGCTCTATTCGGCGATCTACATGCGCTTGATATGGGGCTATGCGCCGCTGGACGATGAATTCATCCACGACTATCCGCTCGCCATGTTCCGGTTGCTGGGCATCGAGTTCGACGAGGATGCGAGGGTGATCCAGCCCTGACGGGCGCCCGCGCCGTTCGCTATATCGCCAGCGTCTTGTGCCCGCGTTCGGTCCCGAGGGCGATCAGCCCGGCGGCCGCCAGCGCCGCCGCGGCCAGCAGCAGCCACCCGGCATAGCTGCCGCCGAGATCGAACAGGAAGCCCGCCAGCATCCCGCCCACCCCGGCGCCGAAGGCGTGGACGGCGAAGATCGACCCGTAGACGCTGCCGAAGCTGCTGACCGGAAAGCGGCGGCCGAGCAGATAGGCCAGCAGGTCGCCTTCGGTGCCAACGCCGAAGCCGATGAGGATGGCGCCCGGCAGGACCAGCCCGGGCGCGCCGGTCCACAGCAGCGCGGCGCCCAGGGCGGCCAGCGTCAGCAGCCCCCAGGTGACCCAGCCGGGATCCCAGCGGTCGAGCAGATGGCCGGTGAAGATGCGCCCGGCCATGACCGCGAACCCCATCGCGGATGCCGTCGCCCCGGCGGTGGCCGCGTCCATGCCGCCGTCCGTCAGCATCGGGACCATGTGCAGCGTAGTGCCGAGCACGGCGGTCGCCGACAGGAAGATCATTGCGCTGATCGAGTAGAAAGCCGGGTGCGACCAGATCAGCCGCCAGGAAATCGGCCCGGCCTCCTTCCGCCCTGCGCCGGGCGCGCCGCCGCGTTCGCGCAGCAGCAGCGCGGCGATGCAAGTGAGGGCGAGCGCCAGTCCGGCGAGCACCCAATAGGCGGGCCGCCAGCCGCTGCGGTCTATCAGCACCGCCAGAAAGGGCGGAACGATCGCCGCGCCGATGGCGGTGCCGGTCAGCGCCAGACCCAGCGCCAGCCCGCGCTGACGAACGAAATGCCGCACGATCAGGCGGTTGTAGCTGACGGCGTTGGTGCCCGCCGAAAAGATGGTGAGCAGCAGGACCAGCAGCAGAAAGCTCTTGAGGCCGATCGTCATCGTCCCGAGCATCGCGAACGCGATCGAGAGTGCGATGCCGGAAACGAGGGCGACGGGCACCTCGCCATGCCGGTCGACCAGGCGGCCCGCTATGGGCAGCGCGAACACATTGCCGATGAGGAAGGACAGCGCGCTGAGCGACGCCTCGCCGCGCGTCCAGCCGAATTCGGCGGCAAGCGGCTTGAGGAACATGCCGGCGGTGTAGAAATAAAGCGAGGCGAAGCCGCCGCCTATGCCGAGAAACGCGCCCAGGGCAAAACGCCAGCCGGTCCTGAATTCTCCCTTGCCCTGCACCGTCATCTCCCGTTGCGATATGGAGGCCAGATCCGGCAAATAAGCTACGTGACGTTTCATAACAATGGCTAAGTGCGTATCCGGCGGTTTTTGGACATATATGCACCTGTTGCAACGACGATGGACGGTGATGCATTGATAATTTTGCCAGATAGCATGCAGGATTCACGCTTTGGGATTGACAATTACGATACGAAACGAACACTATAACGCCGCACACTATTCCCGGTTTCCGCTTCCCAACAGGATCAGGCGCGAGGCAGACCGGACAACGAGGGGAACGCCACATGTCTGCGCCTGAACTCGACAGGCCCGAACCCGGTAGGGAAGCCGCGCTGAAGGCGATCTGGTTCGTTCCCCCGGTGATCGCGCTGGCGGCGGAGCGGCACGGCTATTTGGAGCGCGAGGGCATCGCGCTGGAGGGCACGGTCACCCGCTCTTCCGACGAGCAGTTCGATTGCCTGCGCGACGGCCGGATGGATGTGGCGGTGACCGCCATGGACAATGTGATCCTCTGGAACCGCAGGCCCGGCCCCGGCGATTTCCGCATCATCGCGCAGGTCGAGGCGAATGCCGGCATCTCGCTGGTGGCGCAGCCGGGCTTCGCGGCGGTCGGGGATCTCGCGGGGAAGCGTCTGCTGGTCGATTCCGCCCATAACGGCTTCGTCGTGGCGCTGCGCGCGCTGCTGGCCGATGCCGGGGCGGATTTCGACCGGTGCGAGGTAATCGAGGCGGGCGGCGTCAAGGAACGCTTCGACGCGCTGCTGGCCGGGGAGGGCGACGCCACGCTGCTGGGGCCGCCCTTCGTGGAGCTGGCCGAGGCGAGGGGGCTGCGCCGGCTCGCCGATGCCGATGCGCGCTATCCCGGCTTTCCGGGGCAGGGGCTGGTGGCGCGGCGCGACACCATTGAGCGCAAGGGCGCGGAACTGGCGCGGCTGCTGCGCGCGCTGGAGCTGGGCCGCGCCGAATGCCGCCGCGATCCGGCGGCCGTCGCGGCCAGCCTCGAAGCGGGCGGGCTGCCCGCGCCGGTCGCGGCCCGGCTGGCCGGGTTCGTCGGCGATACGCTGGCCCCCTCGCGCCAGGGGGTCGAACTGCTCATCGCCCAGCGCCGCCGTCTCGGCCTGCCGGGGGGCGATGCCGATTGGAACGCGCTGGTCGACCCGCGCCCCCTCGCCGCGAGCGCGCAGCGCCGCGAAACCATCGATTGACAAGGAACCATATCGAAATGACCCGTTATGCGCTCGCAACAATTTCCTTCGATGGCCAGCCGAAGGCGGCCGCCCTCGTCATCGACGACCGGGCGGCGCTGCTCGACGAGCTGACCGCCCTACAGCCCCTGTCCGCTCTGCCGCGCGGCGCGACCGTGCTGGGCCTGCTGGAAAATTGGGAGGCCGCCAGCCCTGCGCTCGACACGCTGGCCGAGGCCGCGCGCGGGTTCGAAGGCGCGACATGGCGGGATGCCGATGCGGTCCATTTCCATCCGCCGGTGGACCTGCCGCGCCAGATCTTCTGCACCGGCGCCAATTACCGCACCCATGTCGTCCACCTGACCATGGACACCAAGACCGGGCCGGCCGGGCTGGAGGGGGACGAACTGCGCGCCTGGGCGGAAAAGATGATGGATGACCGCCTCGCGCATGGCGAGCCCTATGTCTTCACCAAGCCCATTTCCAGCGTTGCCGGTCCCAATGACGTGCTGGTGCTGCCCGCCAACACCACCAAGCCCGACTGGGAGCTGGAGCTGGCGGTGGTGATCGGCAAGGGCGGCTATGCCATTCCCCCCGAGGCGGCGATGGAGCATGTCGCGGGCTATGCGATCGTCAACGACATCAGCGCGCGCGACCTGATTCCGCGCACCGATTATGCGATGCTCGGCACCGACTGGCTGCGGTCCAAGGGGCAGGTCGGCTTCCTGCCCTTCGGCCCCTATCTGGTGCCCGCGCGCTTCGTGCCCGATCCCTATGACCTCGGCATGCGCCTGAGCGTCGAGGGCAAGCTGATGCAGAACGAGACGACGGGCGACATGATGTTCGATATCGTCCGCCAGATCGAATATATCTCGCGCTATACGCGGCTGCTGCCCGGCGACATCATCTGCACCGGCTCGCCCGCCGGCAACGGCACCCATTATAACCGCTTCCTGCGCGACGGCGACCTGATGACCGGCGAGATCGACGGGCTGGGCGCGCAACGCATCCGTTGCG
>Ga0182748_1004118_pt1 | contig 11770 bp, 11 predicted proteins | sample eDN3rd37CKraftOP_FD_128877 | JGI IMG/M metagenome (GOLD analysis project Ga0182748, IMG submission 128877) | Enriched Organic Plus compost microbial communities from Emeryville, California, USA - eDNA 3rd pass 37_C Kraft OP (version 2) (version 2) ...
CGAATCTCCATCAGAACATGAAGATCGAAACCGAGCGCGTCGGTGTGCTCGGCGAACTCACCTACACCTTCGATTGATCACGAACGGCGCGGAGCATCGGTTCCGCGCCGTTTGCCCGCAGTGCGAACGCGCGGTCAGTCGAGCGACTTCCTGACCTCGAAGATTTCCATGATGCGCGCACCGCGGTGCGGGCCGTCGACGACGAACGTCCAGCGTCCGTCGGTGTAGGTGTCACACATCTTGACGCCCTTCACGAGGATCCAGTGCCCTTCCTTGCCCTTGTGGACAGCGAGGATGTAGTGCGTCCACACGTTGCGGGGCTTCTGCATCCACGTCCAGAGCGTGGGCCGCTCCTTGCGCGGCCGGGACATGTAAGTTTCCTTCAACTGCATCACGTAGCCGAAGTGGGCGAGGGCGGCGGCAACATCGTCGGCCGACGTGCCCTTGATGGGCGTGCCGCGCGGGTAGTTGAGCCCGGTGCGGATGACCTCCTCGACCTTGGAGATCGGGTAGCCGGTAATGGCGGACAAAACGTAAGGTCCGCAGAAAGCGGCGCGGCCGGTGTCGTTCTTCGCCTCTGAAAGTCCCGACGGCGTGCGGTCGAAGACGGCCAGGGTATCCATTGGTCCCTCTTTGAGTTGGTTAACGAAATTTCATGGTAAGAGGTTTACGAATGGTTAACGGACGTCCGCGGCGTCGAGGGAGGTAGCGCCATGCACGTGGTGGTCGTGTTTCTGGAGGCAGAACCGGGCCGGCAGCAGGAGCTGAGGGACGCACTGCGTCTGCACGCGGTGATGAGCGTCGAACGGGAGGACGGCTGTCACCGTTATGACGTGAGTGTCGATCCGCTCGAGGGAGGCGTGTTCTTGCTCTACCAGCTCTACGAGGACGAGGCGGCGTACCGTACGCACCGGGAATTGCCCCACTATGCCGATTTTCGGCTGCTGACCGACCCGTGGACGCGTTCGCGCCGGGTGCTGACCTACGAATCCGTCACGCTCACGGGCGATGCTTGAGCCGCCCGCACCGCGATCCCACGTGCGACGTGTGAGGTCGTGGTGATGTGCCCGCGCGCATGGGAGACGATATCGTCGCCCTCGCGCGGGGTTCCGTTGCCCATGTTTCCATCGCCTGAGGCGGAAGGACAACGCTTTGAACGTATCGTTTCTACAGGAGTTGCTGAGCTCGATCGCGGAGCAAGGCCGGGCGCTTTTGCCCAAGTCGCTGTTTGGCGTAGACGGTGAGGACGTCAACAGCCTCGCGCAGGCGCTGATTTCGGGCCGCGGCGAAGCCTCCGGCGTTGCCATTGCCCGCGCGCTGCTCGACCGGTATGGGGCCCTCGACGGGGCGGAGCGGGCCGCGTTTTTCCGCTATCTTGCAAGCGAGATGCAACCCGACCCCGTGCGCGTTGGCACGGCCGCGCAGAGCTACATCGAAAATCCGTCCCCCGCCGCGCTCGCCAACCTGCAGAAGGCGCTGGAGAGCCCGCGGACGGAATTTTTCCGCCGGCTCCACCTGGCGCCGGGCGCGACGCTTGAAATCGTCGGCATGCGCCACGACCTGCTGCGCCTGCTGCCCGGCGAACCCGAGTTGAAGGCCGTCGATGCCGACCTGCGGCGGCTGTTCCATGTCTGGTTCAACCGTGGATTTCTCGTCCTGCGCCGCATCGACTGGAATACGCCGGCGCTGATCCTCGAAAAGATCATCCGCTATGAGGCGGTGCACGAGATCCAGGGGTGGGAAGATCTGCGTCGGCGTCTCGATCCCGCGGACCGGCGGTGCTTCGCCTTCTTCCATCCTTCGCTGGTGGACGAGCCGCTGGTGTTCGTCGAAGTGGCGCTGATGCGCGACGTGCCGGACGCCATCGGCTCGGTGCTGGAAGAGCCGCATGCGGAGCCGGACGCCAAGGCGCCGACGACGGCGGTCTTCTATTCGATTTCGAATTGCCAGGAGGGGCTGAAGGGCATCTCCTTCGGCAATTTCCTGCTGAAGCAGGTGGTGGAGGAACTGGCGCGCGAGCAGCCGAGCCTCAAGAACTTCGTCACCCTCTCGCCGGTGCCGCAATTCGCCAAGTGGCTGGCGGCTACCGCCGACAAGGGTACGAACGGCGTCTCCGCGGACGCCCGTGTCCTCATCGAGGCCATGCGCCGCACCGACTGGCCGAAAGGCGCAAGCGCAGATGACGCAGAAGCGATCGAAACGGGCATGCTCGCGCTGGCAGCGCATTACTTCCTGCTTGCGAAAGGGGCGGACGGGCGGCCCGTCGATCCCGTCGCGCGCTTCCATCTGGGCAATGGCGCGCGGCTCGAGCGGATCAATTTCCTCGCCGACACCTCGGAAAAGAGCCTGCGCGAGGCGTGCGGGCTCATGGTCAACTATCGCTACGACCCCAAGGAGATCGAGCGCAATCACGAGGAGTATGCGAACGAGGGCATCGTCGCCTGCTCGCGGGCGGTTCGGGGGCTTTTGAAGCTGAAGGCCAAGGGCCTCGTCGCGGCCGCCGATGCGCCCCAGGCCGCGCTGCCGGCGCCCGAGGCGATGCCGGAGCCCGAGAGCGCGGGCTCCTGAGGCCAAGCGGGCCTGGTGCGCATCCGGTGCGGGGTGCGCGCCATCGGAGGGGTGTCCCCTTTCGCGGCTCCGATCCGTCACATTCAAATGGGAAGCAAGCCTAAGGGTGAGCCATCCAAGGGCACGACGTTCGCGGCCCTTGTCACTCGTCGGGCTCAGCGGGCACAATGCGCGGTGCGGTTATTCCGGTGGCGCTGATCGCGGCCCGGCAAGGTATCCGCTGCAAACCGGAGATGACGATGCGCTACGGTGATGAGGATCGCGAAAGCGAGAACGTCGAGGATCGGCGGGGCCAGCGTGGCGGCTTTCGCTTTCCAGGCGGATTTCCGGGCGGCGGAGAAGGCACACGCATCCAGATCCCCATCGGCGGCGGCGGGATGAGCCTGTCGACGATCATCATCATCGGCGTCATCCTGATGCTGCTCGGTGTGAACCCGCTCGATCTGTTGAGCGGGGGCGGCCAGTTTCCGCAGGTGCCGCAGCTTCCAGGCCAGACCAGCGAGGCGCCGCCGCGCCGCCTGCCCGGCGGCCAGCAGGCCAACCGCGGCCCCGACATTCCCGGTCTGCCCGGCGGCACCGCGGTGCGCACGGGCGATGACATGAAGCGTTTCGTCTCGCAGGTCCTCGCGGATACCGAGGACGTGTGGACGCAGGTCTTTTCCGGCTTCGGGCGCCGTTATTCCGAACCCTCGATGGTACTGTTCTCCGGTGCCACGCGTACGGCGTGCGGTACGGGCATGGCGCAGATGGGTCCGTTCTACTGTCCGCTCGATCGCAAGATCTATATCGACCTATCCTTCTACGACATGATGAAACGCCGCTTCGATGCGCCGGGCGACTTCGCGCAGGCCTATGTCATCGCGCACGAGGTTGGCCATCATGTCCAGAAACTGCTCGGGATCGCCGACAAGGTGCAGGAGCTGAAGGGATCGATGGACGAGAGGGAATCGAATGCGCTGCAGGTGCGCATGGAGCTGCAGGCGGATTGTCTCGCAGGCGTGTGGGCGAACCTCAACGATCAGGTGAAAAACCGTCTGCAGCCGGGCGACGTCGAGGAGGGCCTCAACGCCGCGAGCCAGATCGGCGACGACATGATCCAGCGCCGCACGCAGGGCACCGTCGTGCCCGATGCATTCACCCACGGCAGCTCCGAGCAGCGGGTCCGCTGGTTCAAGCGCGGGCTCGAATCGGGCGAGATTGCCCAGTGCGATACCTTCAATACGAATAGTCTTTGATCGACGGATGAGTGTCTACGCAACCGTTTGCGACTAGAAGGAGTTATGCCGACCGAGAGGCTTGTGCATGCAGCGACGCAAACGGGTTTCGGTTCCGCTGATGGTGTCCCTCGCCGGGGCAGCACTCTCGGTATCGTCCGTTCCGGCCGCAAATACGGCCTGGGCCAATGCCGTCGGCCTTCCCTACACCCCGCACATGGCGGAAGGGTCTCCCCCTCCCGAGCTGCGGCTGCGCACGATCGTGGTCCGAGCCATCGATGATTCCGTCGCGACATGGAGCCAGATCATGTCCGAGCGCTCCGTGGAGGTGGCGGAAGTCGGCGTGCAGTTTCTATCGCGCCTTTCGCCCAGCAACTGCTACGGGCTCTATGCGGGAGACGGCCCCACCTATTGCAGCGGCAATCGCACCGTATTCATCGGCACCGCGGCGGCGAGCCGCCTGATGGCGAAGTTCGGGGCGCAGGCGGAAGCGGGCATCACGTTCCTCGTCGGGCATGAGATGGGCCACCACATCCAGAACCTCAACGGCCGCTTTCAGGCGCTGAGCCGGGCGATCTACTCATCGCCGGAGCATGGCCCCGATTTTGTACGCCGTTTCGAGCTGCAGGCGGATTGCCTCGCGGGCGTGTGGATCCACGACAGCCCCGCATGGGCGCATTCGGAGGCTTTCCGCGCCGATATGATTGCCGTGCTTTCGGATATCGGTGACGACAAGCTCATGGCGGATCAGCCAATGGAGAAAGTGCGTCGTGTCGGCCTGCACGGCACCACGGAGCAGCGGACACGCTGGTTCCTGCGCGGCGCCAATAGCGGCCTGCCGGAATCCTGCGACACATTTACAGTTCCTCAGCCATAGGCATGAACGCTCTGACCCGATCGGTCCGGAAGTTCCGCATCGCGCTGTAAAGAGCAGCGATCGTGTTGTCGTGCTGCGGCTCCGGACGTTGGCTCTGCCGGCGCGATGCAAATCGCACCCAATAGAAGCGGCGCGGCCTCGCGTGAGGCCGCGCCTGATGCGCTTCGCCGTTCGGTCGCTTTTCTCAGAAAGCGTTGCCGCGGAACTGGCTCACCTCGCACGCCATGCCGCGCTCGACGATGGTCTTGCATACGGCCTTAGCGTCGGCGACGCTCTCGAGCGGGCCGGCGACAAGGCCATAGGTGCGCTCATTGTCCTTGCCGCTCACCACATAGCGGGCATGGAGTGCGCGCACAGCATCGGCGTGGCGGTCATTCAGAATGGTCCAGCTGAGACGCAGAGAGTCGAGCGAGGGGCCGGTCGCGAGCAGGACGCCCACCGGCGCGGGCTTCACGGGGGCGGCGGCTTTCTTCTGATCAATGCTTCCGGTCTCGATCGCGGCCGACTTCTCGACCGGCGCAGGCGCCTTCGCGGCCGCTTGCTTCTTCGGCGCAGGCGCGGCCGATACTTCGGCGATCTTCTCGGTCACCTGCGCGGCGGTACGTTCCAGCGCCTCGACCTTATCGAGGAGAATCCGGTCGCGCTGGGCGCCCTCGTCGACGCTGGCCTTGATGGTGGCGACCTCCATCTTCATCTCGCCGAGACCCTGCTTCAGCGGATCGACGTCGGCGAGCACCCGCTCAACCGAGCGCTGCGCCTCGACGAGCGCGGTCTGCGTTTCGCCGTTGTCGCCGCGCCAGGAGGCCACGAGGTCCGGTTGCACCCCGATATAGGCGAGGTAGGCCACGGCCATCGCCGCCGCTACCACGTAAAGCAGCACGTAAGAGGTGAGCGTGCGGCGCCGCGCCGGGCCGATTGACGAGTGGACGGACATTCTTCTGTTTCCACGGGTTCTGACGCGACACAGGATCTGAGCCTGGCAGAGGGCGCGAAAGGCGAGTGCACCGCTGGATCTGCCTTTGAATGGTGGACAGAGGTTCGGGTGAGTCGCCCCGGGGCGGCAACGTGCGTGCGCCGCGCCGCGCTCAGGGCCTGTGGACGATATCGCGCGGCCCGGTAAGCCGTTGATTCCTCAGGTTGTCTCTTAATCGATGTGCCTGGTCAGCCACAGGAGTAAGCCTGGGGAAGGCAACAGGTGCCGACACAATGTCGCCGTCATGTTGGGCCCAGCCAGCCTCCGGTGTAGAACGTGTGAAGAGAATCTTTCGTACGCGCGTTGCGTGTGCCGGGCGAGTCGCTGGCCTTCACCGCGCGTCTATCCTGAAACTGCGAATATGAGAGCTTGATGAGCCGCCAACCCTTGCTCGTTGTGGCACTCGCGGCCGGACAGGGCACGCGCATGCAGTCGGCGCTGCCGAAGGTGCTGCACAGGATCGCCGGCCGCCCGATGCTCGGCCACGTCCTCGCCATGGCGCAGAGCCTCGAGCCGCAGTCGGTGGCGGTGGTGATCGGGCCGGGCATGGACGATGTGCGCAAGGAGGCGCTGCGGCAAATACCTTCCGCGCAGATTTTCGTGCAGGAGGAGCGCAAGGGCACGGCGGACGCGTTGCTGGCGGCGCGCGAGGCGATCGCTGCCCACCGGGGCGACGTGATCGTGCTCTATGGGGACACGCCCTTACTTACGGCAGCCACGCTGGACGAACTCCGGCAGCGTCTCGACGGCGCGGCCGCGGCGGTGCTCGGGTTCGAGGCGGCCGATCCGGCGGGCTACGGCCGCCTCATCCTCGACGACGGCGGTACCGTGACGGCGATCCGCGAGGATCGCGATGCAAGCGACGCAGAGCGTGCCATCCGCACGTGTAACTCCGGCGTTCTGGCATTCCGCGTTGGACCGTCAGAGATCCACGATCTCATCGCGCTGCTCGATCGCATCGGCAATGCCAACGCGAAGGGCGAATACTATCTCACCGATGCCATCGAGATCCTCGCAAGGGACCGGCTGCGGTCGGCTGTGGTGGTGTGCGATGAAGAAGAGGTGCTCGGCGTCAATTCACGCGAGCAGCTCGCCGCCGCCGAAGCGATCTTCCAAAAGCGCGCGCGCCTTGCGGCGATGCGCGGAGGCGCGACACTAATCGCGCCCGAGACGGTCTGGTTTTCCTACGACACCAGGATCGGCCGAGACGTTACCATCGAGCCGAACGTATTCTTCGGCCCGGAGGTGACTGTCGAGGATGGCGTGGAGATTCTCGCGAACTGCCACTTCGAGCGTGCGCGCATCGGCCGTGGCTCAAGAATCGGACCGTTCGCCCGCCTGCGGCCCGGCGCCGTGCTTGGCGACGGGGTGCATGTCGGCAATTTCGTCGAGGTGAAGAATACGACGCTCGGTACCGGCGCCAAGGCCAACCATCTCTCCTATCTGGGCGATGGCACGGTTGGCGCCGGCGCAAACATCGGCGCGGGCACGATCTTCTGCAACTACGACGGCTTCTTCAAGCATCACACCGAGATCGGCGAGGGCGCGTTCATCGGCTCGAACACGGCGCTCGTCGCTCCGGTGAGCGTGGGCGAGGGGGCTTATGTCGGCTCTGGCAGCGTCATCACCAAGAATGTGTCGGCCGGTGCGCTCGCCCTCGAACGGTCGAGCCAGGAGGAGCGGCCGGGCTGGGCTGCGAAGTTTCGCGCCATGATGGCGAAACGGAAGGCAAAGTCTGCTTAGGGATTGATCCGGCAACTCGACCCGGGTAGCAGGGGCGCGGGGTGCAGGAAAGCCGCAGAAACACAGTGTGAGTTGAGCGACATATTAAGCTGACGCTAGCACTATGGCAGCGCGCAAGCTGAGGGAACACATCGCATGTGCGGTATCGTCGGCATCATCGGCCAGAAACCGGTTGCTACCGATCTCGTGGACGCCCTGCGGCGGCTCGAGTATCGCGGCTATGATTCAGCGGGCATAGCGACGGTCGAGAACGGGCACCTGGAGCGCCGGCGCGCCGAGGGGAAGCTGCGCAACCTCGAAGGCCGACTGCTGCAGGAGCCGCTGCATGGCCGCACAGGGATTGGCCATACGCGTTGGGCGACTCACGGGCGGCCCACCGAGCGCAATGCCCATCCGCACATGAACGGACAGGTTTCGGTCGTCCACAACGGCATCATCGAGAACTTCCGGGAGCTGAGAGAAGAGCTCACCGCGAAGGGGCACGTCTTCGAGAGCGACACCGACACAGAAGCGATCGTGCATGTGCTGGCCGACGAGATGGCCAAGGGGCATGGTCCGCAGGAGGCGGTGCGCCATGCGCTGGGGCGTCTGCAGGGTGCGTTCGCGCTCGCGATCATTTTCGCCGGCCACGACGATCTGATGATCGCAGCGCGTCAAGGCAGCCCGCTCGCCATCGGACACGGCACCGGCGAGATGTACCTCGGCTCGGATGCGATCGCGCTCGCGCCGTTCACCGACGCCATCACGTATCTCGATGAGGGTGACTGGGCAGTGCTGCGCCGCTCGGGCGTCGAAATCTTCGATCGCGATGGCCGTCGCGTCGATCGCCCCCTGATCAAATCGGTCGCGTCCTCACTGCTGGTCGACAAGGGCAACCATCGCCACTTCATGGCGAAGGAAATCCACGAGCAGCCGGAGGTCATCAGCCACACGCTCGCCAATTATATCGACATGGCGGCGGGCAGCGTGAGCATTCCCGATTTCGGCGTCGACCCGGCGTCTCTTTCGCGCGCGACCATCTCGGCGTGCGGCACCGCGTACTACGCCGGTCTCGTCGGCAAGTACTGGATCGAGCGCTACGCGCGCCTTCCCGTCGAGATCGATGTCGCCTCGGAGATGCGCTACCGCGAGCCGCCGCTCGGTGAGGGCGGGCTCTCGCTGTTCGTGTCGCAGTCCGGTGAGACGGCCGATACGCTTGCGGTGCTGCGGCATGCGCGCGCCGAAGGCCAGCGCATCGCCTCGGTCGTCAATGTGCGCACGTCGTCCATCGCGCGCGAATCGGATGTTGCACTGCCGACGCTCGCCGGTCCCGAGATCGGCGTCGCTTCCACCAAGGCCTTCACGTGCCAGCTGTCGGTGCTGGCGTGTCTGGCGCTGGGCCTCGGGCGTGCGCGCGGAACGCTGGGCGGCGATGAAGAACACGCGCTCGTCCAGGCGCTGATCGAGGTGCCGCGGCATATCTCGAACATCCTGCGCAACGAGGCGCAGTACGAGGCCATTGCCACCATGCTCTCGAAGGCACGCGATGTGCTCTATCTCGGGCGCGGCACCAGCTATCCGCTGGCGCTGGAAGGGGCGCTGAAACTGAAGGAAATTTCCTACATCCATGCCGAAGGCTATGCGGCCGGGGAGCTGAAGCACGGCCCCATCGCGCTCATCGACGAGAACGTGCCGGTGATCGTCGTCGCTCCGCAGGACGCCCTATTCGAGAAGACGGTTTCGAACATGCAGGAGGTCGCCACCCGCGGCGGGCAGATCATCCTCATCTCCGATGCCGCGCCCGAAGCGGTCGGCTGCAAGGTGGCGGCCCACATCGCCATGCCTAAGGCTTCGGAGTTCACCAATCCGCTGCTATACGCCGTGCCGGTGCAACTCCTGGCCTATTACACGGCCGTGGCCATGGGCACCGACGTCGATCAGCCTCGCAATCTCGCCAAGTCGGTAACCGTTGAATAGAATCGAGGCCGGCCATACACGCCGCGGATTTGCCTCGATAATGGGCTTGGCTTACGGTCCTGCCGGGGAAGAGACGGCAGGAGCAGGGAGTTACATTCCGACGATGCGGGACGTTCTGCGCAATCTGGCGCGCGTGATCGCCGTGGCGGCCTTCGTGGTGCCTGCCATCGCGTTCGACGGTCCGACGCAAAAAGGCAGCCCCAAGAAGGCCGCGGCCCAAAAAGCCGACGGCGGGGCCGACCAGGAGAAGAGCCAGGCGGCCGCGCTCGTTCAGCAGGCCTTCGATGCCGGCATAAAGGCTTACGGCGCCGGGAAATTCGAGGAAGCGCAACGCGCTTTCGAGGCTGCCGTGCGCGGGGGGCTGCCGGCCAGTCAGATGCCGCGGCTGCTCTATTACCGGGGCCTCACGTTCCGGAAGCTGGGCAAGCCGGGCTTCGCTATTTCCGATCTCACAAGCGCGCTGTGGCTCAAGGGCAGCCTTTCGGAAGCCGAGCGCGCCGATGCCGTCAAGGCCCGCGCCCTAGCCTACAATGAAGCGGGAATCAGCGACGTCCCGCCGGTTCCGCAATCGGCCTATGCCTCGCCGCCGGCCATGCCGGGTAAGGGCGCCTCATCCAGCACCCAGACTGCCATGGCGGGTGGTGACGGGGGGACATCGGCAACCATTTCCAGCGCGCCCGCGGCCCCGACGCCCCAGTCCAGCTCGGGTGGCGGCATCGGCGGGTTCTTCTCCAGCCTTTTCGGCGGCGGCAGCTCCTCGAGCGAGCCTGCTCCGAGCGCGCCTCCGGTCGCCGCGCCCGCTCAGGCGGCTTCGGGTTGGGGAGCGGCCACGGAAGTGATCCCCAATGCTTCCGCCAAGCGCGCGCCGGAGATTGCCGCGCCGTTCGTCACTCAGGTGGCATCGGTGGATGATAGCGCGAACGTTCCCCGCCGCGGAGCGGCTCCGTCGGGCAAATACCGGCTCCAGGTCGCGGCCGTGCGCACCCGCTCCGAAGCGGAGGCTTTGGCGGGGCTCCTTGTGGGCCGGCACGGCGATCAGCTCGGCGGACGGCAGCCCGAGGTCGATGAATCGGTGATCGGCAGCATGGGCACCTTCTACCGTGTGCGCCTCGGGCCCTACGCCAGCGCCGGTGAGCCTGAAAGGCTGTGTACTGCCCTCCAGGCGGATGGCTTCGATTGCCTGCTCGTCACCCAGTAGGCTCTGACGCGGGCTATTGCCGAACCGTTAGGCGGTGCGGAGCTATCGTGCGCCCTTACGCCAGGGGCCGATCCGTGGGAGACTCCGGCGACCGTATATCCGCGGATGTCGCTCGCGGGGCGGGGGCAATGCGTGGGGCGGCGAGGATCATACGGACTTTCGATGAGCCCAGCGGATCCTAAAGGTTCGAGCGAAGCTTCGGCCGAGTTGCGCGCCGGCCTGCGCAAACTGGTGCGTGAAACGCCGAAGGGCGGCGGCTGGCATGTCGGCGCCCGGCTGCGCAATTACTTTCTCACCGGCCTCGTCATCGTCGGGCCCGTCACCATCACGCTCTATATCGCGTGGTGGTTCATCAATGTCACGGATGCCTGGATCAAGCCGTTCGTCCCGGCAGCATACCTCCCCGACACCTATCTGCCGTTCCCCATTCCGGGGTTCGGACTGATCGTCGGCATCGTTGCCTTGACGCTGATCGGCGCGCTGGCGGCAAACCTGTTGGGGCGCACGCTGATCTCCTTCGGCGAGCAGATGGTCGGCCGCATGCCGATCGTGCGCAACGTCTACAGCGCGTTGAAGCAGATATTCGAATCCGTCGTCAGCGCCACCGGGCCCAACCAGGCGTTCCAGAAAGTCGGACTGATCGAGTTTCCCTCGAAGGGGCTGTGGTCCATCGTGTTCGTCACGGGCGAAACGACCGGCGAGGTCGGCGCCGTGATGCCGGGCGGAGAGGACGACCTGCTTACGGTCTTCATGCCGACGGGAATCGTGCCCCCGACGGGCTTCGTGTGCTTCCTGCCGCGCCGGAACGTCGTGTTTCTCGACATGAACATCGAGGATGCGGCGAAGGTAATCATCTCGGCGGGGATGGTGACGCCGGAATCCCAGGCGAAGCTGCGCGAGCTTGCCGAACAGGCGCGGCGCAAGCCGAAGGTGTGAGTGGCTCGCGGCGTGGACCCGTTTCGCGCCTTAGCGACATTCTTCTTCGTCGATGCAGAGCGCTTCTACCTCTTGCAGACAGTGCTTCTCATCGGAGTTCCACTTTTCCGGAAGCACTTTTTGTTCGTGCTTCTGATCTGAAAACCGGTTCCCACTTTTCCGGAAGCACTTATGCGGCGCGGAAGAGGCGGACGGCCTCGTCACACTCGAAGATGTAGAGCAGCGTACGCAGGGCCTGTCCACGGGGACTGGCGAGCATCGGATCGGCAGCCAGAAGCATGCGTGCATCGTCGCGCGCCGCCTCC
>Ga0182748_1004121_pt1 | contig 11768 bp, 10 predicted proteins | sample eDN3rd37CKraftOP_FD_128877 | JGI IMG/M metagenome (GOLD analysis project Ga0182748, IMG submission 128877) | Enriched Organic Plus compost microbial communities from Emeryville, California, USA - eDNA 3rd pass 37_C Kraft OP (version 2) (version 2) ...
GCGAGAAGATCACCGTGGTGCTGCCGGTGCGCGAGTTCAGCGAAGACCACTACGTCTTCATGGCGACCTCGCGCGGCACGGTCAAGAAGACGCCGCTGTCGGACTTCTCCAACCCGCGCAAGGCCGGCATCATCGCCGTGGACCTGGACGAGGCCGACTACCTGATCGGCGCCGACCTGACCGACGGCAAGCACGACGTGATGCTGTTCTCCGACGCCGGCAAGGCCGTGCGCTTCGACGAGAACGACGTGCGCCCCATGGGTCGCAACGCCCGCGGCGTGCGCGGCATGACGCTGGAAGACGGCCAGTCGGTGATCTCCTTGCTGGTGGCCGGCGACGAATCGCACTGCGTGCTGACCGCCACCGAGAACGGCTACGGCAAGCGCACGCCCATCGTCGAATACACCCGCCACGGCCGCGGCACCAAGGGGATGATCGCCATCCAGACCACCGCGCGCAACGGCAAGGTGGTGGGCGCGGTGCTGGTGCGCCCGTCCGATGAGATCATGCTGATCACCACCGGCGGCGTGCTGGTGCGCACCCGCGTGGCCGAGATCCGCGAGATGGGCCGCGCCACCCAGGGCGTGACGCTGATCAGCGTGGATGACGGCAGCATGCTTTCGGGCGTGCGCCGCGTGGTGGAAAGCGATGCCGACGACGGCGAGGACGGCGAAGGCAGCGGCGAGGACAACGACAACCAGGCCGACGGCGGGCAGCCGGCCGAGCCGCAGGAGTAGGCAAGCCTCATGGCCAGACCGTGGAATTTCTCCGCCGGCCCGTCGGCGCTCCCCGAAGCCGTGCTGCGCCAGGCGGCCGAGGAAATGCTCGACTGGCACGGCAGCGGCATGTCGGTGATGGAAATGAGCCATCGCGGCAAGCACTTCGTGCAGATCTGCGACGAGGCCGAGGCCGACCTGCGCGAGCTGCTCGCGCTGCCCGACGACTACGCCGTGCTGTTCATGCAGGGCGGGGCCACGGCCGAGAACGCCATCGTCCCCATGAACCTGATCGGCCGGGGCGCGCGCGCCGCGGCCGACTACGTGCTGACCGGCCAGTGGTCGGTCAAGTCGCACAAGGAGGCCACCCGCTACGGCGACGCGCAGGTGGCCGCCAGCAGCGGCCAGCCCGCGCAGCTCGACGGCCGCGAGCAGGCGCCCTGGACCTGGGTGCCCGATCCGGCCTCCTGGAAGGTGCGCGCCGACGCGTCCTACCTGCATTTCTGCAGCAACGAGACCATAGGCGGGGTCGAGTTCGTCGACTGGCCCGCGCCGGCCGACCTGGGCGTGCCCGACGTGCCCCTGGTGGTGGACGTGTCGTCCCACTTCCTGTCGCGCCCGCTGGACATCGCCCGCACCGGCATGGCCTATGCCGGCGCCCAGAAGAACGCCGGCCCGGCCGGGGTGACGGTGGTGATCGTGCGCCGCGACCTGATCGGCCATGCGCTGCCGGTCTGCCCGTCGGCCTTCGACTACGCCAACGTGGCGCGCGAGCATTCGCGCTTCAACACCCCGCCCACCTACGCCATCTACATGGCGGGCCTGGTCTACAAGTGGCTCAAGGGGCAGGGCGGGGTGGCCGGCATCGAGCAGGCCAACAAGGCCAAGGCCGACGCGCTGTACGGCTACCTGGACTCCACCGGGTTCTACCGCAACCCGGTGCACCGGCCGGTGCGCTCGCGCATGAACGTGCCCTTCGTGCTGCACGACACGTCGCTGGACGCGGCCTTCCTGGAAGGCGCCGAGCGGCGCGGGCTGACCCAGCTCAAGGGCCACAAGACGGTGGGCGGGATGCGCGCGTCCATCTACAACGCGCTGCCGCTGGAAAGCGTGCAGGCGCTGATCGAATACATGCGCGAGTTCGAGCGCAGCCATGGATGAGCCCCTGCAAGCCAGCCTGCAGCGGCTGCGCGAGCGCATCGACTCGCTCGACGCCCGCATACTCGAACTGCTGAACGAGCGCGCCCGCGCGGCCCTGGAGGTCGGCGAGGTCAAGCACGCGGCGCAGGCCGACGGGCCGGTGCTGCGCCCCGAGCGCGAGGCGCAGGTGATCCGCCGCCTGGGCGAGCTGAACCCCGGCCCCCTGCCGGCCGAGGCCGTCTCGGCGGTGTGGACCGAGATCATCTCGGCCTGCCGCGGCCTGGAGCGAGGCCTGACCGTGGCCTACCTGGGGCCGCAGGGCTCGTTTTCCGAGCAGGCCGCCATGGAGCACTTCGGCCATGCCGTGCGTCCCCTGCCTTGCCCGTCCTTCGACGAGGTGTTCCGGGCGGTGGAGGCGGGCCAGGCCGACGTGGGCATGGTGCCGGTCGAGAATTCCACCGAGGGCGCGGTCAACCGCAGCCTGGACCTGCTGCTGAACACCCCGCTGCAGATCATGGGCGAGCGCTCGCTGGTGATCCGCCATTGCCTGATGAGCCAGGGCGGCTCGCTGGACGGCGTGACCCGCGTCATGGCGCATCCGCAGGCGCTGGCGCAATGCCAGGGGTGGCTGGCGCGCAACGCCCCGCAGCTCTCGCGCGACGCGGCCGCCAGCAACGCCGAGGCCGCGCGCGTGGCCAGCCAGGACCCGACCGTCGCGGCGATCGCGGGCGAACCGGCCGCCGCGGCCTGGGGCCTGCAGGTGGTGTCCGCGGGCATCCAGGACGATCCGCACAACCGCACCCGCTTCGTGGCCGTGGGCCGCATCCCCAGCCTGCCCAGCGGGCGCGACAAGACCAGCCTGATCCTGGCCGTGCCCAACCGGGCCGGCGCGGTCTACGACATGCTTGCGCCCCTGGCGGCCAACGGCGTGTCCATGAGCCGCTTCGAGTCCCGCCCGGCCCGCACGGGGCAGTGGGAATACTATTTCTACGTCGACATCCTGGGCCACCACGACGAGCCGCACGTGGCGCGCGCGCTGGCCGCGCTGCAGGACCAGGCCGCCTTCTTCAAACTGCTGGGTTCCTACCCGGCCCAGTAAACCAGCCAGGCCGGCACGGCCACGAGCACCGTCATGAGCACCGTCAGCAAAGACCTCAGCGCGCCGTCGTACGTCGGCGCCATCGCCCCTTACCAGGCCGGCAAGCCCATCGAGGAACTGGCGCGCGAGTTCGGCCTGGACCCGGCCGACATCGTCAAGCTGGCCTCCAACGAGAACCCGCTGGGCATGCCGGAGTCGGCGCGCCGCGCCATGCTGGCGGCGGCCGACACGCTGGGGCGCTACCCCGATCCCAACGGCTTCGACCTGAAGGCCGCGCTGTCGGCGCGCTACCAGGTGCCGGCGTCCTGGCTGACCCTGGGCAACGGCTCCAACGACATCCTGGAGCTGGCCGCGCTGGCGCTGCTGGCGCCCGGGCAGTCGGCGGTCTATGCCCAGCATTCCTTCGCGGTCTACCGGCTGGCCACGCAGGCGCGCGGCGCCCGCCACATCGTCGTGCCCGCGCGCGACTACGGCCACGACCTGCCGGCCATGCTGGAGGCCATCGACGGCGATACGCGGCTGCTCTTCATCGCCAACCCCAACAACCCCACCGGCACCTTCGTGCCGGCCCCGCAGGTCGAGGACTTCCTGGCCGAGGTGCACCGGCGCCACGGCTGCCGCGTCACCGTCGTGCTCGACGAGGCCTACAACGAATACCTGGACCCGGAGCTGCGCTTCGACAGCACCGAATGGGTGCGGCGCTTTCCCAACCTGATCGTCTCGCGCAGCTTTTCCAAGGTCTACGGCCTGGCCGGGCTGCGCGTGGGCTACGCGATCGCCCAGCCGGCGCTGACCGACCTGCTCAACCGCGTGCGCCAGCCCTTCAACGTCAACACGCTGGCCCAGGCCGCGGCCGTGGCGGCGCTGGGCGACGCCGATTTCCTGCAGCGCTCCTACGAGATCAACCGCGACGGCAAGCGCCAGCTGGCCGCCACCTTCGACGAGCTGGGCCTGCAGTACGTGCGCGGCTACGGCAACTTCCTGCTGGTGCGCGTGGGCGACGCGCAGCGGGTCAACCTGGAACTGCTCAAGCGCGGCGTGATCGTGCGCCCGGTGGCCGGCGACGGCCTGCCCGAATGGCTGCGCGTGAGCATCGGCCTGCCCGAGGAAAACAAGCGCTTCGTCGAGGCGCTGTCGGCGGTCCTGGCGCCGGCATGATTCCGGTCCTGGCCGTAGTGGGCGTAGGGCTGATAGGCGGCTCGTTCGCCGCCGCCCTGCGCCGCGCCGGCCGCGTCGGCCGGGTGCTGGGGGTGGGCAGGCGGCCGCAGACGCTGGCGCGCGCCCGCGAGCTGGGGCTGATCGACGAGGCGGCGACGCCGGCCGAGGCCGCGCGCCAGGCCGACTTCCTGCTGCTGGCCGCGCCGGTCAACAGCCTGGGCGCCATCCTGGCCGAGCTGGCCCCGGCGCTGCGCGAAGACGCCGTGGTGACCGACGCGGGCAGCACCAAGCAGGACGTGGTGGCGGCCGCCCGCGCCGCGCTGGGCGCGCGCATCGGCCAGTTCGTGCCGGGCCATCCCATCGCCGGCTCGGACGCCACCGGCCCCGAATCCGCCGACGCCGGCCTGTACCGTGGCCGCAACGTCATCCTGACCCCGCTGGCCGAGAACGGCGAGGCCCGCGTGCTGCGCGTGGCCCAGGCCTGGCAGGCCTGCGGCGCGCAGGTGCGCGAGATGCCCGCCGGGCAGCACGACGCCGTGTTCGCCTCGGTCAGCCACCTGCCGCACTGGCTGTCGGCCCTGTACGTGGCCCAGGTGGCGGCGTCGCCCGACGCGGCGCTGCGGCTGCAGCTGGCCGGCACGGGCTTTCGCGATTTCACGCGCATCGCCGCCGGCTCGCCGGAGGTCTGGCGCGATATATTCCTGTCCAACCGCACGGCCCTGCAGGCCGAGCTGGCCGAGCTGCGCGCCGTGATGGAGCGCGCCGAGCGGGCGCTGGCCGACGGCGACGGCGACGCCCTGCAAGCGCTGCTGGAGGCGGCCTGCCGCGCCCGGCGCGACTGGTCGGCATCCTGCCCGCCGGACGGACGACCCGGAGATCGAGCATGAAGTACCTGGACCTGCCGCGGGTGCGCACGGCGCGCGGCGCCGTGGCGCTGCCGGGCTCCAAGAGCATTTCCAACCGCGTGCTGCTGCTCGCGGCGCTGGCGCGCGGCGATACGCGGGTCGACGGCCTGCTGGATTCGGACGACACCCGGGTGATGGTGGCGGCGCTGCGCCAGCTGGGCGTGGCGCTGGATGGCGACGGGTCGGGCGTGGCGGAGCAGGGCGCGGCGGGGCAGGGCGGGTCCGGCACGGCCGCGGCCGCCGGTGGCTCGCAAGACGCGCGTCCCCCGGGCGGCAGCGGCGCCCTGGGCGGCGCTGCCGCCGTGCCGGCCAGCTTGCTGGTGCACGGCGCCGGCCGTTTCCCGGTGCGCCAGGCCGACCTCTTCCTGGGCAACGCCGGCACCGCCTTCCGGCCGCTGACCGCGGCGCTGGCGCTGATGGGCGGCAGCTACCGCCTGTCCGGCGTGCCGCGCATGCACGAGCGCCCCATCGGCGACCTGGTCGACGCGCTGCGCGGCCTGGGCGCGCAGATCGACTACCTGGGCGAGCCCGGCTACCCGCCGCTGGCGCTGGGCGAGCCGCGGCCGGGCGGGGCGGACGCCGTGACGGTGCAGGGCTCGGTGTCCAGCCAGTTCCTGACCGCGCTGCTGATGGCCGCGCCGCTGGCCGTGGCCGCCAGCGGCCGCGCGCTGGCCATCGAGGTCGCGGGCGAGCTCGTCTCCAAGCCCTACATCGGCATCACGCTCAACCTGATGGAGCGCTTCGGCGTGCGCGTCGAGCGCGACGGCTGGCGGCGCTTCACCGTGCCCGCGGGTAGCGCCTATGCGTCGCCCGGCCGGGTGCCGGTCGAGGGCGACGCCTCCACCGCGTCCTATTTCCTGGCCCTGGGCGCCATCGGCGGCGGGCCGGTGCGCGTGACCGGCGTGGGCGCCGGCAGCATCCAGGGCGACGTGGCCTTCGCCGACACGCTGGCGGCCATGGGCGCCAAGGTCGAGCGCGGCCCCGACTGGATCGAGACGAGCGGCCCGGCCGTGGCCGAGGGCGCCCGGCTGCGCGCCTTCGACACCGATTTCAACCTGATCCCGGACGCCGCCATGACGGCCGCGGTGCTGGCTCTGTACGCCGACGGCCCCTGCCGCCTGCGCAACATCGGCAACTGGCGCGTCAAGGAAACCGACCGCATCCACGCCATGCAGACCGAGCTGGAAAAGCTGGGCGCCGGGGTCGAGGCCGGCCCCGACTGGCTGCGCGTGACCCCGCCGGCCGAAGGCGGCTGGCGCGGCGCGCACATCGGCACCTGGGACGACCACCGCATGGCGATGTGCTTCTCGCTCGCCGCCTTCGGCCCCGCGCCGGTGCGCATCCTGGACCCGGGCTGCGTGAGCAAGACCTTCCCCGATTATTTCGACGTCTACGCCGGCCTGGTCACCCCATGAACCATTCCGCTACCGATATGAGTTCTTCCCCCCTCCCGGAGGGGGGATCGAGGGGGGAGCCCACACTTGCCCCAAGGGGGGCGGGCGGAACCGCCCACCCCCCCCTCCCGGAGGGGGGATCGAGGGGGGAGCCCACGCCTGCCGTGAAGGACGGCGGCTGCGCCGCCGTTCCAGTCATTACCATCGACGGCCCGACCGCCTCCGGCAAGGGCACGGTCGCCCACGGCGTGGCCGAGGCGCTGGGCTGGCACGTGCTGGACAGCGGCGCGCTCTACCGCCTGACGGCGCTGGCCGCGCGCGAGCAGGGCGTGCCGGCCGACGACGCCGCGCGCCTGGCGGCCGTGGCCGGCGGCCTGGACGTGCGCTTCGAGCCCGGCTGCATCTACTTGTGCGGCCGCGAGGTCGGCGAGCTCATCCGCCAGGAGGAGGTCGGCAACCTGGCCTCGCGCCTGGCCGCGCTGCCCGAGGTGCGCGCCGCGCTGCTGGCGCGCCAGCGCGCCTTCCTGCGCCCGCCCGGCCTGGTCGCCGACGGGCGCGACATGGGCACCGTGGTCTTTCCCGAGGCCGGCCTGAAGATATTCCTGGTCGCCGACGTCGGGGCGAGGGCCGAGAGGCGGCGTAAACAGTTGATGGAAAAGGGAATTCCTGCTAACCTAGAAGACCTTTTGCGCGATATGCGCGAGCGGGACGCCCGGGATGCCAACCGCAAGGTGGCGCCCCTGGCGCCTGCGGCCGACGCCCGGCAGTTGGACTCGTCGTCCCTGACGGCCGGGCAGACGGTGCAGGCCATCCTGAATATCTGGCGCCAAGCCCAGGCGGGGCGCTAGCTTTCGGGCGCGGCAGCCCGGCCCCGCGGATACCGCGGGCGGCGCCGCAGGCCGTGCCCGGCAAGCCGTACCGATCAGCAGTACCCAGTAGTACCGATCAGCAGTACCCACAGAGCAGTACCGCAGTCCAGACCCCAGCCCTCCCGGGCCGGGAATTCGTCAACTCCACCTGCGCGGCCAGATCCCCCGCAAAGGGTGTGCTTGAAGGCCCAACCGGCCACATGGATTCCATTTACATGCCAGCAACCTCCACTCCCGCGGTGCAAGGCGGCGAAAGCTTTGCCCAACTGTTCGCCGAAAGCATCAAAAGCCAGGACATGAAGACCGGCGAGGTCATCTCCGCCGAGGTCGTGCGCGTCGATCACAACTTCGTCGTGGTCAACGCCGGCCTGAAGTCCGAAGCGCTCATCCCCCTGGAAGAATTCCTCAACGACCAGGGCGAGCTCGAAGTCAGCGCCGGCGATTTCGTCTCGGTCGCCATCGACTCCCTGGAAAACGGCTACGGCGACACCATCCTGTCGCGCGACCGCGCCAAGCGCCTGTCGGCCTGGCTGCAACTGGAAACCGCGCTCGAAAACGGCGAACTGGTCTCCGGCACCATCACCGGCAAGGTCAAGGGCGGCCTGACCGTCATGACCAACGGCATCCGCGCCTTCCTGCCGGGCTCGCTGGTCGACCTGCGCCCGGTCAAGGACACCACGCCGTACGAAGGCAAGACCCTCGAATTCAAGGTCATCAAGCTCGACCGCAAGCGCAACAACGTCGTGCTGTCGCGCCGCGCCGTGCTGGAAGCCAGCATGGGCGAAGAGCGCCAGAAGCTGCTCGAGACGCTGCACGAAGGCGCCATCGTCAAGGGCGTGGTCAAGAACATCACCGACTACGGCGCCTTCGTGGACCTGGGCGGCATCGACGGCCTGCTGCACATCACCGACATGGCCTGGCGCCGTGTCCGCCACCCGTCGGAAGTCCTGCAGGTGGGCCAGGAAGTCGAAGCCAAGGTCCTCAAGTTCGACCAGGAAAAGAGCCGCGTCTCGCTGGGCGTCAAGCAGCTGGGCGAAGATCCCTGGATCGGCCTGGCCCGCCGCTACCCGCAAGGCACCCGCCTGTTCGGCAAGGTCACCAACCTGACCGACTACGGCGCCTTCGTCGAGGTCGAGGCCGGCATCGAGGGCCTGGTGCACGTCTCCGAGATGGACTGGACCAACAAGAACGTCGATCCGCGCAAGGTCGTGACCCTGGGCGAGGAAGTCGAAGTCATGGTCCTGGAGATCGACGAGGACCGCCGCCGCATCTCGCTGGGCATGAAGCAGTGCCGCCCCAACCCCTGGGAAGAGTTCTCGACCAACTTCAAGCGCGGCGACAAGGTGCGCGGCGCGATCAAGTCGATCACCGACTTCGGCGTGTTCGTCGGCCTGCCCGGCGGCATCGACGGCCTGGTCCACCTGTCGGACCTGTCCTGGGCCGAATCGGGCGAAGAGGCCGTGCGCAACTTCAAGAAGGGCGACGAGATCGAGGCCGTGGTGCTGGGCATCGACACCGACAAGGAACGCATCTCGCTGGGCATCAAGCAGCTCGAAGGCGACCCCTTCAACAACTTCGTGGCCACCCACGACAAGGGCGCGGTCGTGCCGGGCACGATCAAGTCGGTCGAGCCCAAGGGCGCCGTGGTCACGCTGTCGGTGGACGTCGAAGGCTACCTGCGCGCCTCCGAGATCTCGGCCGGCCGGGTCGAGGACGCCACCACCGTGCTGAAGGCGGGCGAGAACATCGAAGCCATGATCATCAACGTCGACCGCAAGTCGCGTTCGATCCAGCTTTCGATCAAGGCCCGCGACAACGCGGAAACCGCCGAAACCATCCAGCGCATGTCTGAAGCCAGCGCCTCGTCGGGCACCACCAACCTGGGTGCCCTGCTCAAGGCCAAGCTGGACCAGCAGCGCGACAACGGCTGACGGTGTGACCAAGTCGGAGCTGATCGCTGCGCTGGCGGCCCGCTATCCTCAGTTGGCCGCCCGCGACACCGATTACGCGGTCAAGACCGTGCTCGATGCGATGACCCAGGCGCTTGCCTCGGGCCAGCGCATCGAGATCCGCGGTTTCGGCAGCTTCTCGTTGTCGCGGCGCTCGCCGCGCGTCGGCCGCAATCCCAAGTCGGGCGAGCAGGTGCTGGTGCCCGGCAAGCAGGTGCCCCATTTCAAGGCCGGCAAGGAGCTGCGCGAACGCGTGGACCTCGGCGGGGCGCCGGGCGGGGAATCGGACGCCGACGACGGCGCGCCGCAGCAATCGGAAGACACGCTGAGCGTGCCGTAGCATCCTGGCGGCCGCAGGGCCGGGCGGCAAGCCCGGCGCGGCCGTCCAGCGGCCCGGACAGGGTCCCGCGGGGGCAGGTCCGGTACGTCCCGCAAGGGGCGTACCGGCCTGCCCCCGCGCCGTTGCGGCGGGCGGGCGGCTTACAATTGCGGTTTCTCGAATCCTGCGGAGCGTCGCCATGCGTTACGTCGTCTGGGCCCTGCGCCTGGTGGTCTTCATCGCGGTCCTGATGTTCGCGCTGAAGAACACCGGCCCGGTGGCCGTCAATTTCTACGCCGACTACGTGGTCCGTGACGTGCCCCTGATCGTCGTCATGCTGGCGGTATTCGTGCTGGGCGCCGTGTTCGGCCTGCTGCTGACCGTGCCGGCCTCGCTGCGCCGGCGCCGCGAAGTCGCGCGCCTGCGGCGCGAGAACGAGCGCCTGCAGGCCGCGGCCGCCGGGACCGCGCCCGCCTCCGCTGCCGTGGCGCCGGAAACCATCGCTCCCATGTCGCCGCTCTGAGGGGTATCGTGGACTTCGAACCCTGGTGGCTGATTTTCGTACCCGTACTGTTCGCGCTGGGCTGGATCGCCGCGCGCGTGGACATCCGGCAGATGCTGTCGGAAACCCGCAACCTGCCCGACTCCTATTTCCGCGGGCTGAACTTCCTGCTCAATGAAGAGCCGGACCGCGCCATCGACGCCTTCGTCGAGGTCGCCAAGCTGGACCCCGAAACCACCGAGCTGCACTTCGCCCTGGGCAGCCTGTTCCGCCGCCGCGGCGAGATGGAGCGCGCCATCCGCGTGCACCAGAGCCTGCTGGCGCGCGCCGACCTGCCCGCCAGCGAGCGCGAGCACGCCATGCACGAGCTGGCCCAGGACTATCTCAAGGCCGGCATGCTGGACCGCGCCGAAAGCGGCTTCGAGCAGCTGAAGGACACCCGCTACGCGCTGCCGGCGCTGCGCGCGCTGATCCGCATCTACGAATCCGAGCACGACTGGCCGCGCGCCATCGAGGCGGTCAAGACCCTGCGCGGCCTGGTCGACGAGCCGGTGCCGCAGCTGGTGCACTACCACTGCGAGCAGGCCCAGGCAGCCATGGCGGCCTCGCCGCCCGACCTGGAGCAGGTGCAGGTGGCGCTGGACGCCGCCGACAACGCCGTCAAGACGGCCGGCGAGGCGCGCGGCAGCGCCGCCTCGTCGGTGCGCATCGCGCTGCTGCGCGCGCGCCTGGCCGCGCTCGAAGGCAACGCCAAGCGCGAGCGCCTGCACCTGGAATCCATCCTGTCCGGCCAGCCCGAATACGCGGGCCTGGCCGCCGAGGCGCTGTTCGCCAACTACCGCGCCGCCGGCCAGGCGGCCGACGCGCTGGCCCGCCTGCAGGCCCACTACGCCCAGCATCCTTCGCTGGACCTGTTCAACATCGTCTTCCGCGAGCTGCGCGCCCAGCAGGGCGTGGAGCCCGCCTGGGCGTTCGCGCGCAGCGCCCTGCGCATGCATCCCTCGCTGCTGGGCCTGGACCGCCTGCTGGAGGCCGAGCTGGCCGGCTCGCCCGAGGGCGAGCCGCCGGCCGCCAGCCCGGTGCCCGGCGCCGACCTGGCGCTGCTGCGCAGCCTGATCCACAAGCACACCCAGCGGCTGGACCGCTACGCCTGCCAGGCCTGCGGCTTCCAGGCGCGCCGCTTCTACTGGCAGTGCCCCGGCTGCAACGCCTGGGAAACCTATGCCCCGCGCCGCCTGGAGGAGCTGTCATGACCCGGCTTCCGGGCGAACAGGGCGCGGCCGGCGGCCCGGGCGGGGCGGCGGCCGGTGCGGGCGGGCCGCAGGGCAGGGCGCAGGCCGGCGAGGTCTTGGGATTTCCGGTTCGGGCCGTGGCGCGCGCGCGCGTGCTGGTGGCGGGCGACGTCATGCTGGACCGCTACTGGTTCGGCGAGGTCGACCGCATCTCGCCCGAGGCCCCCGTGCCCGTGGTGCGCGTGGCGCGCCGCGAGGACCGCCTGGGCGGCGCGGCCAACGTGGCGCGCAACGTCGCGGCCCTGGGCGCGCAGGCCACGCTGGTGGGCATCGTCGGCGACGACGAGCCGGGCCGGCACGTGGCCGAGCTCGCCCGGGAGGCGGGCATCCGCGCCGAGCTGGCGGTGGACGCGGGCCGCCCCACCACGCTGAAGATGCGCGTGCTGGGCCGCCAGCAGCAGCTGCTGCGCGTCGATTTCGAGGAA
>Ga0182748_1004126_pt1 | contig 11765 bp, 7 predicted proteins | sample eDN3rd37CKraftOP_FD_128877 | JGI IMG/M metagenome (GOLD analysis project Ga0182748, IMG submission 128877) | Enriched Organic Plus compost microbial communities from Emeryville, California, USA - eDNA 3rd pass 37_C Kraft OP (version 2) (version 2) ...
CGCACGCGGGCGCAACGTGGTCCATCCTGCCGAATGGCCGGGCGGCACGGAGTCGGACCTCGTTTCGCTGTTCGAGACGCTGGAGCACGTGACGCAACCCGAGGAGATGGTAGCGACCTGCCGAAAGGCATTGGCGCCGGGTGGTCTGCTGCTCATCACGGTGCCGAACGGCGCAGGCTCCGAGGTGCGGCTCCTGCGCGAGCGGTGCCTGCACGTGTTCGGCGGATCGGAGAATGTCGGGCATATCAACCTCTTCACGCCGCGCGGTCTGGAGCAACTGCTCAAGCGCCACGGCCTTGCGCCGCTGCTGCTTGACGGCCAGTTCAGCAATAACATCCAGCTCATCGTGGCGACATTGATGGCCTCGGCCGGAGGACGTGGCCCCGCGTTCCCCGAAATCGACAGGAACTGGCAGCTTCCGGCCGCCCTCGTGCAGCTTCTTGGCGCACTCGGTCCTGACTGGGCCGCGTTGGAGCGCGCTACGCTTCGCGCGCCGATTCTGATCTGTTTGGCCGCGCGCGCGGAGGACGCTCCCAACTTCGCTCCGGCAATCAACGCTCTGCGAGCGAACGTTGCGCAGAACATCGCGAGCAGCTTAGCCGCAGTGGGGCCGTTGTCGGCGGCTCCGGCCGGTCAGTCCATTTCGATGCAGATCCTGACCGGTCAGCGCGACGATACGGGTCTCGTCCTGCGTCGCGCCAACGCCATGGGCGAGTATCTGTTCGAGGGTAAGCGGGTCAAGCTGCCGCCTGGCCAGTACGTTCTGCGGGCCCGCGGATTTCTGGATAAGGGGCGGCTAACGGTCGGCCTGCTGACCCAGGACGAAAAGGCTTGGCTCGGCACGACCATGCTGGAGACCGGTGAAAGCCGCGGCGAAGTGAGAATAAGATTAATTGAGCCTACGAGGACGCGCCTCGTGGTCTCCGCTGCCAATCTCACCGCTGGTCCGGTTCACGGCTGGATCAGCGACATCGAGTTGGTCGAACTGTCCGCATCAGAAGCAGTCAAGATGGGACAATGAACGCTGCTCCGATTCATACGGCAGCCACGCGGACGGCGATTGTCTGCTCGGCCAAGCACTGGACCTCGCCGGTGCACTTGTCCGGGCACCACGTCGCGAAGTTTCTCGTGAAGCGAGGCTGGCGGGTGTGTTTCCTGTCCACGCCGACGTCACCATTGCACGCCGTTGCTGCTCGCCGCGATACGATGCACCGCGAGCGCCTGCGCATCTGGCGATCAGGGGGTGGCTACGATCTCGGCGGTCAACTCTATTACTACACACCGTTGACAATCGTCCCTCCCAGCCGAGTCAAGGGGCTCGATCATCCGTTCCTGTTCGGCTCGTGGGAGAGGATGACTTTGCCGCGGCTGCAACAGCACTTGACCCATCGCGGTTTCGGCCGGCCTGACCTCATGATCATCGAATCCGGACTAATGGCCCCTGCCTGGGAGGCACTCGGTCGCCCGCGGCTCGTGTATCGCGTCACCGACCGCAACGACGATTTTCCCAATATGCCTTCCGCGCTGCACGCCATGGAGCGGCGCCTCGCGAGCGCGGCCGAGCTCGTCGTCGTCACCGGCGACAGGCTGCTGTCCTATGTCGAGCGGCTCAAGCCCCGCGAGACGATGGTCGTAGCAAACGGCGTCGAGATCGAGCACTTCTCGCGGACCCAGCCGCAACCGCCGGAATACAGCAAGATTCCCGGACCTCGGATCCTCTATGTCGGCACCATTGCGGAGTGGTTCGACACCGAACTCGTTGGCGCGCTCGCCACCGCCTGCCCCGAATTTTCGTTCGTCATCATCGGCCCCGGCGACAACCGGCTCGAGCGCATCACATCGCTCCCAAACGTGCACATTCTCGGACCGCGCCCCTACGCCGACATTCCCGCCTACATGCAACACGCTTCGGTCGGCCTCATCCCATTTGCCCGCTCGGGCATGGAGGAGTTCGTCGACGACATCAACCCGCTCAAACTGTACGAGTACATGGCGGCGGGTCTGCCTGTGGTGACGACCGCGATCGATCAAGTTACCAAGCTGGGCGCGCCGGTGCATCAACTCAACAGCGCCGCTGATGGAGCGCAGACCCTCCGCATCCTCGCGGGTGACTCCTCCAACCGAACACTTGAGCGGGAATTCGCGGCGAAGTTCGATTGGTCATCGCAGCTCGCGCCCCTTGCGGCGCGGCTTGGCCTGTAAGCGGGGACCGGCGCGATGTGCGGAATCATTGGCGCGTTCAAGCCGCTGGGCGGCGAGCCCGTCTCGTCGAACGAAATTCTGACGTTCATGCGCGATCGCATGATGCACCGCGGACCCGATGGTGGTGGCCTCTGGCGGGAGGGTCGCCAGCGCGCCGTTCTCGGTCACCGTCGTCTGTCGATCATCGATCTGTCCGATGCGGCGACCCAGCCGATGGCGAACGATGACGGCTCGATGGTCCTCACGTTCAACGGCGAAATCTACAATCACGCCGAAATTCGCCGCGAGCTCGAGGCGACAGGCCGGTTTCGCTGGAAAACGGATCACTCCGACACCGAGACGCTGCTGCGCGCCTGCGAGCACTGGGGCGTGGAAGGCGCTGTCCAGCGCTTGGTCGGGATGTTCGCCTTCGCGCTCTACGACGGCCGTGACCCTTCCCGCCCGCGCCTTCATCTTGTGCGCGACCGCATCGGGAAGAAGCCGATCTACTTCATTCGGCGGCCAAACGGCGAGTGGTTGTTCGCCTCCGAAATCCGCGCACTCCTGGCCCACCCCGAAGTCTCGCGCGAGATGGATCCCGCGGCGTTCTGGCACTACCTGACGTTCATCGTCACGCCAGCGCCGATGACACTGTTCAAGGATATGTTCAAGCTGCCCGCGGCAACGATCCTTACGATCGATCATTACGGGCAGGGCCGCGCGCGCACCTATTGGGAATGCCGACCGTCCGCCGCGACCACATTGAAGGAATCGGACCTCTCCTACGAGGACGCAGTCGCCGAGTTCACGCGTCTCTTCAAGACCGCGATTTCCCGGCGCATGGTGTCGGATGTCCCGTTCGGCGTGCTGCTGTCCGGCGGCGTGGACTCGTCCCTCAATGTCGCGCTGATGGCGGAACAGATGAGCCGGCCGGTCTCGACTTTCACGGTCGGTTATTCAGAGTACGACGAGTTCAACGAATTTCAGCATGCGCGCCGTCATGCCGAGCGCTACGGCTGCGATCACCACGAGGTGCGGATCACCTCGGACGAGGCGATGCGCTTCTTTCCGCTGCTGGTCGAACTTCAGGACGAGCCGATCGCCGACAATGTCTGCATTCCCCTCTATTTCCTTTCCAAGCTCGTGCGGAACAGCGGCACAACGGTCGTTCAAGTCGGCGAAGGCGCGGATGAGAACTTCCTTGGCTATTGGTGGTGCGAGCATTACCGGAACAAGGAAGACACAATTTACCGGCCGGCGCAGCGCAGGGGGAAGCTGACCGCGCTCCAGCGCCTGGCGGCCGCTTCTCCGATTCCCCTGGGCGACGGAGAAGACAAGGAGATCCGGCTGCGCGCGCTTCGCGGGCAGCAGCTCTTCTGGGGCGGAGCCGTGTGCTGGTGGGGTGGCCTGCGGGAGCAGCTCACGCCCGACGCGGAGGCATTCAGGTTCAAGACGAGCTGTCCCGTTCCCGGCCTCCTGCCCCGCAGCTTCCTGGCGCAAGACAGTCACGCCGTGGTGGATCATTATCTTGGCGATTACGATGGGCGGCTGGCCGAGCCGGAGGTCCTGCAGAAGATCACGGCGATGGAACTGTCGCTGCGGCTGCCCGAGCATCTGCTGATGCGCGTCGACAAAATGACAATGGCACATTCCATTGAGGCGCGTGTGCCTTTCCTCGACCAGGATCTCGTCGAATTCGCGATGCGGTTGCCGTTGTCGTACAAGCTGGAGAACGGCGTCGGCAAGCGCATCGTCAAGACCGCGGCCGAACCGTATGTCGATCACGAGCTTCTCTACAGGCGCAAGCAGGGCTTCGGCGCGCCGATGGACAAGTGGTTCACCGAAGACCGGTTCGGGAAGAAGTGCCTCGCCGCCTACGAGCGGTCGCAGTTGAGAAAGCGCGGCTTTTTCAATGATGAGTATCTGCGCGGCCTCCTCCGCAACCAGGTCGAAGGCCGTATCAACTCTGGATTCCATCTCTGGACCATCATGAATGCCGTACTTTGGTACGAGCATTGGATGGACGGCGGCCTGAAGGATTTCTAGTGCTACAGCGGGACGACGCACCACCGCACATGTGCCCCGGCGCCCTGTCCGCATCCGGACCCATGCTTTTTGCACGGCCGGCTCCCATGTGCGGGTCGCATTGCGCGCTTCTTTTCAACCCATCAGGTGCTTTTTCCGTCGCTCGCTTCCAACGGCCCTACGAATGTGGGGCCTCGTCTTTTGCCGCGCGCAGATACGAAAGCTGAGGGCCCATGTGTGGGATTGCCGGCTCCATCGCATTGGGCACGAGCGCGACGCCCGTCTCGATCGAGATCTTGAGAAAAATGGCCGATGCCATGGCCCATCGAGGGCCAGATGGATCGGGAGTGTGGCTCCATCCCAACGGGCGTGTGGGTTTCTCGCATCGCAGGCTGTCCATCATCGATCTGGACGAACGGGCGGCGCAACCGATGCAGGATCGCGCGGGCGCTCTCACGGTGACGTTCAATGGCGAGATCTACAATCACCGCACGCTGCGCCGTGAACTCGAGGGGCTCGGACGCCAATTCCGCACGGATCATTCCGACACCGAGGTGCTGATCGAAGGCTACCGCGCGTGGGGCATCGCCGGGCTGTTGCAGCGACTGGCAGGAATGTTCGCTTTCGCTCTCCACGATGCGGACACCGGCACCGTGCACATCGCGCGTGATCGCCTCGGCATCAAGCCTGTGTATTTCACGGAATCGGGCGGGCGCCTTTGGTTCGCCTCGGAAATCAAGGCCCTTCTCGGCTTGCCTGGAACGGAACGTGGGGTCGACCTGGCGGCGCTCTATCATTTCCTCACCTTCCTTGTCACCCCTGCCCCCGCCAGCTTGTTCGCGGGTATCGCCAAATTGCCTGCGGGGCACGTCATCACAGTCCGACCGGACGGCGCCGTAAGCATTGAGCGATGGTGGAAGCCTGAACTCCATATCGGCAAGACGTCAGACGGCGCTTCGACTATGAGCCGCTCTGAGTTGGTGGCTCGGACCCGCGCATTGCTCGAGCTCAGCATGGACCGGCACATGGTCGCAGATGTGCCCGTCGGCGTGTTCCTGTCCGGCGGTGTGGATTCGAGCGCCGTTCTGTCGCTGGCGAGCCGCCGCTCCGAGCGGCCGCTGCGAACCTTCACCGTGGGATTTGCAGACGCCCCCGATCTCAATGAACTCGAGCAGGCCCGCAACGTCGCGCAGCTGCACGGGGCCGAGTACGATGAAGTCGTCATCGATGAGCGCGATGCGTTGGACAGCCTCGATGCCATCGTGCGCCACCAGGACGAGCCACTCGCGGACTGGGTCTGCATCCCTTTGTGGCACGTTGCGCAGCTGGCGCATAAGAGCGGCACCAAAGCCATCCTCGTCGGCGAAGGCGCCGATGAACTGTTCCTTGGCTATGCGAGCTATCAGCGGTTCCTCAAACTTGCGGAACGCGCCATGCTGCTTCGGCGGATTGCGCCGATTGGAATAGGCTCTGTGATGGACGCGGCGGCCGCTCTGGTGCCGATCGAGCGTATGGGGTTGCGCGGGCTCCTCGATCACGCAAAGCGAGCGATGACCGGCGGCGAGGTGTTTTGGTCCGGCGCGGTCTCGTTTTGGGAAACGCAGAAGAAGGCGATCCTGCAGCAATCCCCCGCTCCGGCGCCAGGCTGGCCCGCCTATGGCCTGCGCGGGGCCGGTCTTGATACGAGAAGCTCGCACCATGTCGTGGCAGAGCTTCTCGCGGAGGCGGAGGGGCGCGCACCGCATGACCGCCTGCGGGTCTCCGAACTGCGGCTGCGGCTGCCGGAACTGCTCCTCATGCGGGTCGACAAGATGACGATGGCGCACAGCCTAGAGGCGCGCGTCCCGTTTCTGGATCACGAGCTTGTCGAGTTCGCTTTGGGGCTCGATCATGAAACGCTGTTGAACGAGGGCATCGGCAAATCCGTTCTCAAGGAGGCCGTTGCCGGTCTCGTACCGCGCGAGATCCTGCTTGCGCAGAAGCGCGGCTTCGGCGCTCCGATGGGGCGGTGGCTCCAGGGGAGGATGGGCCACGAATTGGAGCGCATCGTCCTCCAGTCGGATCTAGCCAATCTTGCCTGCTTTGATAAGCGCGCCATTGCGCAATTGTTCGCCGCTCATCGTAAGGGACGCCGCGACCTGTCGCTGTTTCTGTGGCCGCTGATCAACGCGAGCCTCTGGTACGATCATTATATCGGTCGGAACGCCGCATGAAGGGAACGGGAAAACTTTCCGGAACCAATTGCCTGCTTGTTCTGATCGGTCCTGGCAGTGCGAACGATCCGGCCGTCGCCGAGTACGGGCCGTTCGACGACGTAATGTCGCTCGAGGCATTCGCACGCCTCGCGCGCTCCCCGTCGTTTGTCGGCAAACTTTTCAGATGGGACCGCGTCGTCGCCCTTGCTGAACGCATCGATATGGTCCCTCGACCGTTCGCTTTGGCTACGCTCCTGCGTGCCGTTTCACGGCGATCGGCCCTGCTAATCGACAGGCACGGCGAGCGGCGCGACGTCCGTAAGGCATTTTGGCAGGCTGGGCAAAGGCTGGCCGCCGATCGGTTGGCTGCCGCGGATGACCGGCGGAGGGTCGAAGCCCTCCTTTCGGAGCTCGAAGCCCGAGGCAGGGAGAGAGCCGAACGGCGGCTGCGGTTCGAGCGGCGCGGCCCGGTCCTGATGGTCCGGACAGACCTTTGGATCGGCGTGAAGTCAGGCGGCTCGGTCGCGCACACGGCAGGTGTTGCCAATGCCTTCGCCGAGGAAGGTATGGCGCCGATATTGCTGGCATTCGAGACGAACCCGATCCTCGCGACCGCGGTTAGGTACGAGCAGCTGCCTGCGCCGAGCCGTCATTGGGATCAGCCCACCTTCCTGCCGGCGGCGGCGAATATCGATCTTCTGAATGCAGTCGATGGTTCGATCGAGAAAAATCGGCCGGCGCTCGTCTACCATCGGTTGGCCTCGGCAAGCTTCGCCGCCGCTCTCGCCGCCCTGCGCCGCGGCCTGCCGCTCGTAATCGAATACAACGGATCCGAGGTCTGGATCGCCCGCAATTGGGGCCGAGGCACTACGCACGGAACCTTCTTTGAGCGGATCGAGCGCGCGGTTCTTCAGTCGGCGGATCGGATCATTGCCGTTTCGGAACCGCTCGTCACCGAGCTCGTCGCCTCCGGCATTCGCCCGGAGCGCGTGTCCCTGCAGCCTAACGGTGTCGACGCCGCGCGCTACCGGCCCGACGCCAATGGCGCCGCAGTCCGCCGCAAGCTCGGCTTCACAAGCGAGGATAAAGTCGTCGGCTTTATCGGCACTTTCGGCGCGTGGCACGGAGCGCCGATCTTGGTGGAGAGCTGGAACATTCTCCATTCGCGCAGTTCCGTTCTTCAGAACGCCAAACTGATCCTGATCGGTGACGGTCCGGAGCTGCCGCAGGTCCGCCGGCGCATCGAGGAATTAAGCCTTGGTCGTTCCATACACCTGACGGGACTCATTCCCCAGGCGGACGCCCCGGATTACCTAGCAGCCTGCGACGTGCTGATCTCCCCGCACGTCCCGAACGCGGACGGTTCTGCATTTTTCGGTTCTCCGACCAAGCTATTCGAATATATGGCGGTCGGGCGGGCCATCGTTGCTTCGCGGCTCGGGCAAATCGGCGAGGTTCTTGCTGACGAAAAAACGGCACTGCTGGTTCCCCCAGGCGAGCCGGCGCCCCTGGCCGATGCGATCGCCCGAACCTTGACCGATGCTGACCTTAGGGCGCGCCTCGGCGCGGCGGCGCGAGCCGAAGCCGTGGCGAAGCATTCCTGGCGCTCGCGCCTCGCGGACATCCTCGAGTAGCCGCACCGCGATCATCGCCGTGTACAATTCTTCCTCAGCAACGCGGGTCGATTGCGTCGGAGTTCTCGGATGATATAACGTCCCCGCTTCCGGGCCCCTGCGACTACGTTCTGAATCCTTCACCGCAACCTATACTATGTCTATTGAATTAAATACATCGCTCAACAACGAAGGGGCAGATCTTTCTGACCGCAAGTCGGCCCGTATTCTTGTCGTTATTGGAACCCGTCCGGAGGCCATCAAAATGGCCGGCGTCGTCAACGCGCTGAAGGCGCGCAACGACGTGGAATGGATGGTCTGCTCCACGGGCCAGCACAAGACCATGCTGACCGACATCTTGGTGGACTTGGGCTACCAGGCTGACGTCGATTTGGGGATCATGGGCGCGGCGTCAACGCTCTCCGACGTTGCGGCCCTCGCTATGCAGCGTCTCGATGGCGTTCTCGCCTCCTATCAGCCCGACTGGGTTCTCGTTCAGGGCGACACGACGACGGCCTTTGCCGGGGCACTCGCCGCGTTCTACAGGAAGATCAAGGTAGGGCACGTCGAGGCGGGCCTACGCACCGGCAATCGGTACAGCCCGTTCCCCGAGGAAGTAAATCGCAAGCTGATTACGGCGGTTGCCAGCCTGCATTTCGTGCCCACGGAGACCGCGCGGCAAAACCTACTGCAAGAAGGTGTCCCCGAGGCGGACATCAAGCTCACCGGCAATACGGTGATTGACGGGCTCCTCGCGACACGTGAGCGGGCAATGTCGGAGCCTCTGAGGGGCGAGATCGAGCGCGAATTCGACTGGCTTCGCCCCGGGCGTCGCCTCATTCTCGTCACGGGACATCGACGTGAGAATTTCGGCGAGGGTTTCCGCCAGATCTGTCAGGGGCTCGCGCGCATTGCCGAGCGCGAAGACATTGAGGTCGTCTATCCGGTCCACCTCAATCCGAACGTGCGCGGACCTGTGACCGAGATCCTTGGGAACAGATCTCGCATCCATCTCATCGAACCGCTGTCCTATACGCGGTTCGTCTATCTCATGTCGCGTGCACACATCCTGCTGACGGATTCCGGGGGCATCCAGGAGGAGGCCGCGTCGATCGATCGGCCAGCGCTCGTCATGCGTGACACCAGCGAGCGACCCGAGGCGATCCAGGCGGGGGCGGTCAAGCTCGTCGGAACCGATGCGGATCGCATCGTTGCGGAAGTCAACAGGCTGCTTGACGATCCCGCCGCGTACGCGGCAATGACAGGCAAAGTCAACCCTTATGGCGACGGCACCGCCGGGCGCCAAATCGTCGAGGCGCTAATCCAATGACAACCCGTAGCGGGTTTAAGACTATTTCGGTCATCGGGCTTGGCTATGTCGGCCTGCCCACGGCGGCCACGATCGCGACCCGCGGCGTTGACGTCATTGGGGTGGACACCAACGCGAAGGTTGTCGAACGTATCAACGCTGGAACGAGCCACATCGAGGAAACGGACCTCGACGTCGTGCTGCAAGCTGCGATCGCATCGGGCAAGCTGCGCGCGGTCGTCAAACCCGAGCCCGCCGACGCCTTCGTAATCGCCGTTCCGACGCCGATTACGCCCGCCAAGACTTCCGATCTGACGGCGGTTGAGGCGGCGTTCCGCTCGATCGCGCCCGTGCTCGCGAAGGGCAACCTCGTCATTTTGGAATCGACCTCGCCCGTCGGAACCACGGAGCGCATGACCGAGCTGCTCGCCCAGCTTCGGCCGGACCTGACCTTTCCGCTCACCCATCCGAACGCCTCGGACATCCTGGTCTCGTACTGCCCCGAGCGGATTCTGCCGGGACAGACCTTGCGCGAGCTCGTCGACAATTCGCGGACGACCGGCGGTCTCGACCAACGCAGCACCGAACGCACGATCGAGCTCTACCAGATCTTTTGCCGCGGCGAGCTGGTCGCGACCGCTTCACGCGCTGCGGAGCTAGTGAAGCTCGCGGAGAATTCCTTCAGGGACGTGAACATCGCATTCGCCAATGAATTGTCGATGCTGTGCGCCGATCTCGACATCGACGTGCATGCGGTGATCGCGGCGGCAAACAGACACCCGCGCGTAAACATCCTTCAACCCGGCCCCGGTGTGGGCGGGCACTGCATCCCGGTCGATCCCTGGTTCATCGTCGAGGCGCGGCCGGAACGCGCGCGTCTGATCCGCACTGCACGCGAGGTCAACGACAGCAAGACCGACTTCGTGTACCAGCAGATCCGCGCACGTGCCGATCGGTTCAAGTGCGCGAATATCGCCTTCCTCGGCTTGGCCTATAAGCCGGACGTCGACGACCTGCGCGAAAGCCCTGCGCTCGAGATCGTGGAGCGAGCGGCACGGGACAAGCTCGGCCATCTGATGGTGGTAGAGCCCAACATTGCAGAACTGCCGGCGGCACTGCAGGGCCATGATATCGAATTCGGCCCGCTGGATGAGACGATCAAGAAGGCGGACGTCGTGGTCCTGCTGGTCGCGCACAAGCCCTTCAAATCGATCCCGACCTCGGCCCTCGCCGAGAAGATGGTGATCGATGCCGTGGGGCTTTTTCGGAACGGCTGAGAAATCCGCCCCATCGCGCTGATGGGCGGGAAGCGCGGAGTCGTCCGGCCGATAAGCTGTCGGAGTGTAGCGCAGCCTGGTAGCGCACCTCGTTCGGGACGAGGGGGTCGCAGGTTCAAATCCTGCCACTCCGACCAGATCACCCCTTGAAAAGCGTGTTTCGAGGGTCTCCGCGCATCCCGGCGCGGACCATGCGTCGCGCCGGCAGGCCTGGCCCGCCGCCACGAGCTCCGTGTCCGGAGCGACACCCCCGACGATCAGCCCTGAAAGGCGTATGCGGGCCGTTCCGACGAGAGGGACGCCTTGACCTTCGCGGTGCCTTCGTCGGCCAGCACCTCGAAACCGCCCTCCTCCAGCACGTCGTAGCTCCTGCCGGCCACGACACGCGGATCGATTTTCGGACCGTCGACGCCCGCCGTCAGATCGGTGTCGACGAAGCCGACATGCAGGCCGACGATCCGCGTGTTCTGGGCCGCCAGCGTCATCCGGGCGTGATTGGTGTAGCTCCAGGCGGCGGCCTTCGCGATCGAATACGGCGTCAGGCCGGGGCTCGCCTTCCAGGACACGATCGACAGAGCGTTGATGATGGCGGACTGCGCCTTCGCCGCCAGCACCGGCGCAAAGACCTCGGTCACGCGGATCATGCCGAACAAATTCCCGCACGCGGCCGCGGCCATACGCGCGGAGGCGCCGGGCATGCTCGCGTATAATTTCGCCGCGGCTCTCCCTCCGCCAGACTCCTTCTCATTCGAGGACATGTGAAGACGGCTCACGCGGTGCGATCACGGCGCCGGAACCCCCGAAGTCTTGTCCACGGGCTCGGAATTCCGGACTGGCGTCGTCGATCGTGCCGATCGCACGGGCCACACGCCACGACAGGAGAAGACCCATGATTGCGCTTCTGACACTCGATCTCGCCGAGGCCAGCCGCATCATTCAGGCCGGCATGGCGCGCGCCGCGGCGATCGGATCGCCCAGCACCCTCGCCGTCGTCGATGCGAGCGGGACCATGATCGCCCAGATCCGCATGGACGGCGCGCGGCTCGCCAGTGCCGAACTCGCGGCCAGCCGTGCGGTGAGCGCCCTCACCTGGGCCCAACCCGGCGGCGACACCTACGGGTTCACCGGCCGCCGCGGCGGGCGCGCGGTCATCTTGCCGGGCGGC
>Ga0182748_1004136_pt1 | contig 11747 bp, 12 predicted proteins | sample eDN3rd37CKraftOP_FD_128877 | JGI IMG/M metagenome (GOLD analysis project Ga0182748, IMG submission 128877) | Enriched Organic Plus compost microbial communities from Emeryville, California, USA - eDNA 3rd pass 37_C Kraft OP (version 2) (version 2) ...
GTAATTTTGCGCGAATTATCGCAATCCGGAACCCACGTCCTCACCGGGGCACCATTATCGCCCGGGATTTGGAGGAACGAGCACGCCGCTCGCGCGTTTCCTTGCGGACTTCCCGCTGGCATTTCGCGAACGAGGAGGCTCGATCATGTGGCTGTCACTGTTCGGCATCGTCGGCTGCATCGCCCTGGCTCTCGGGCTCGGCGCGGTCATCGTGGATTCCTTCGGAGAGAAGGTCTGAGCATCACCCGTCATCGGTAGCGACCTTTGGGCGGCCCGCGGGCCGCCCGCTTTTTGCTCGGGGCTTGTCATTCCCGGGCGCACGCGGCAGCGTGCGGACCCCAAATGACGGACCCGTCCATGCCCGCGCTGATGCTGTCGAGACGTTTCGCGCCGCTGTTCTGGTGCCAGTTCTTCGCGGCGTTCAACGACAATTTCCTCAAGACCTCGCTCGTCTTCGCCATTCTCTTCCGGTCGGCGGCGTCCGATGCCGGGCCGCTGGTCACGCTGGCAAGCGCGGTGTTCATCGGGCCGTTCTTCGCGCTGTCGGGCCTCGGCGGCGAGCTTGCCGACCGCTACGACAAGGCGCGCGTCGCGCAATGGGTGAAATTCGCCGAGATTTTCGTCGCCGCGCTCGCCGTCGCCGGCAGTCTCGGCCAGTCGCTGGTCATTCTCTTCGCCGCGCTCGCCGGCTTCGGCGTGCTGGCCGCACTGTTCGGGCCGATCAAATACGGCATCCTGCCCGATCACCTGCGGCGGGAAGAACTGCCGGCCGCCAACGCTTTGATCGAAGGCGGCACCTTCATCGCGATCCTGCTCGGCACCATCGCCGGCGGGCTGGCCGCGCGCGGCGGCGGCGACGTCCGCGTCTTCGCCGTGCTGGTCGTGGGTTTCGCGTTTCTGTGCTGGTTTTCCGCCCTGCTCATTCCGCCGAGCGGCGAAGGGGCGCCGCATCTGCGGGTATCCGCCAATATCGCGGCCTCGACCATTGCCATGATCCGGCATCTCATCGGCGACCGGCGGCTGTGGTGGGGCGCGCTGGTGACGAGCTGGTTCTGGCTCGTCGGGATCGTGGTGCTGTCGCTGCAGCCGACGCTCATCAAGCAGATCGTCGGCGGCGACGAGGATACGGTGACGGCCTATCTCACGCTGTTTTCGATCGCCATCGGCCTGGGCTCGTGGCTGGCCGCCGCGATCGCGCGCGGACGCATCCGGCTCGGCACCACGGTGGCCGGCGCGCTGCTGATCGGCGCGTTCTCGCTCGATCTCGGATTTGCGACCTTCGGCGCTGACATCGCGACCGCCGCGTCCGGCCCGGCGGCGGTGTTTTCCTCGGCGCTGGGCCTGCGGACCGCGATCGGATTCTTCGGCCTGGCGGTCGCCGGCGGGCTGTTCATCGTGCCGGCTTTCGCCGCGGTGCAGGCCTGGTCCAATCCCGATTACCGCGCGCGCACCATTGCCGCGGTCAACGTGCTCAACGCGGCCTGCATGACCGGCGCGACGCTGGCGCTGGCTTTGCTGCAGAAGGCCGGCGTCACGGTACCGATCTTGTTCATGGCGGTCGGCGCGGCGACGCTCGTCGTCGCGGTCGCGATCTGGCGCACGATACCGAAGGCGGGGTGATTTGCGTCAGTCTCTCCGCTGTCGTCCCCGCGCAAGCGGGGACCCAGTAAACGCAAACCGCTCGGCTCAAACTGATGCAGGGGTTACTGGATGCCCGCTTGCGCGGGCATGACAGCAGAATATGGAGGCCTTATTTCCCCCGTAGCGCCAGCACGCGGTCGACCATCTCGCCGGCGACGCCGAGATAGTTGGCCGGGTCGACCAGTTCTTCCAGCTTCTTGCGGTCGGCGTGCTGGGCGATCTCCGGGTTTTCCGCGAGCAGGTCGATCAGCGGCCGTCCGGTCTTCACCACCTCGCGGCAGATGTCGTAGACGAGATCGTGCGCATAGTTGCGGCCCATCTTGTCGCCGAGGCCCATCATCACCGCCTCCGACATGATCAGGCCCTTGGTGATGTCGAGATTCTCGCGCATCTTCTTCTCGTTCACCTGCAGGCCGTCGAGCACGAAGCGCGTCTGCGCCAGCGCGCCGGCCGCCAGCATGAAGATCTCGGGCAGCGCGATCCATTCGATCTCCCAGGGGCCGGTCGCGCGCTCGTGATCCTCGATCATGGCCTCCAGGAGCGCGGCGACGAGCTGCTTCACCATCGCGGTCTGCGCGGTGATGTAGACCGACGAGATCGGATTGCGCTTCTGCGGCATGGTCGAGGACGAGCCGCGGCCCTGGTGGAACGGCTCGTACACTTCCTCCACCTCGGTCTGCATCAAGAGCTTCACGTCGAAGGCGATCTTGCCGCAGCTGCCGGTGACGAGGCCGAGGAAGCAGCCGACCTCGGCGATGCAGTCGCGCACGGTGTGCCAGGAGATCGCCGGCTGGCCGAGCTTCAGTTCCTTCATCAGCTCGACCTGGCACTTCAGCCCGTCCTTGCCGAGCGAGGACAACGTGCCGGCGGCGCCGCCGAATTCGCCCACCAGCACGCGCGCCTTGAGCTGGTTCAGCCGCTCGCGGTGGCGCTCGAAGGCGGCGAGCATGGTTGCCATCTTGTAGCCGAAGGTGATCGGCACCGCCTGCTGCAGGTTGGAGCGGCCGGCCATCGGCGTGTCGCGGTACTTCTTGGCGAGCGCGGCCAGCGCGTCGCAGATCGCTTCGATCTCGGTCCCGACCAGGTCGAGCGCCTCGCGGATCTGCATCACGGTCGCGGTATCGGTGATGTCCTGCGTGGTGGCGCCCCAGTGGCTCCACTCGCCGAGCCCGTCCTTGCACAGCTTGACGAGCTGCTGCACCACCGGCAGCACCGGATAGCCGATGCGCTCGGTCGCCTCTTTCAGCTTGGCCATGTCGATCTTGTCGGCCGAGCAGTGCTGAACGATCTCGTCGCAGGCCTCCTGCGGGATGATCTTCAGCCGGGCCTGCGCCCGCGCCAGCGCCGCCTCGAAGTCGAGATATTTCTGCACGCGGTTCTCGTCCGACCAAACCCGGCGCATCGCGGGCGTGGTGAAGATGTCGCGGAAAACTGCGGAATCGAGGATGGTCGAGGGCATTCGGGGCTCCTTTGGCGTCACCGGGCTCGGCATCGCAAACCGGGACTACCCGGCCTGCGACTTTCAATCACCCGGAAGTCGGGCAGGCCCGACCTCCGATGTGACCCCGCTTGCGATGGCGCCGCATTGCCTACAGAAGCCGGATGGCCGCGACAAGTCCGGGCGTGACGGTGCTAGACTGGGCCCGCCAATAGCCAGGGAGGCGAACCTCATGAACGTCAGAGCCCAAGAGCCGCGCGGTTTCGCGCTCGAAGCCGTGCACCCGAAGCCGGAAGAGGCGCACACCATGCCCTACGCGCCGGCCGTCCGCATCGTGGGCACCTGCGACCTGATGTTCCTGTCGGGGGCGACGCCCTCGCCGCTCTACCACAAGCATCCGCATGTGGACGAGGAGCACGTGCACCCGCATTCGATCGAGGAGCAGACCGACCGGGCGATGGCGGCGATCAAGCTGGTGCTGGATGAGACCGGCGCGACCTGGGGCGACGTCATCAAGGTGACGAAGTACCTGACCGATTTCCGCGACGCCGACGCCATGCACAAGACCATGGCCAAGTATTTCGGCGACTGGAAGCCGGCCAGCACCACCGTCTGCATCAATTCGCTGTCGTCGCCCGGCGCCCGCATCGAGATCGACGCGATCGTGGCGCTGCCGAGGAAGGCGGGGTAGGCACTCGTTCCGCCCTCATCCTGAGGAGGGCGCGTAGCGCCCGTCTCGAAGGATGGGGCGGCCTCATGCTTCGAGACGCCGCGCTTCGCGCGGCTCCTCAGCATGAGGCCAAGAACGACCGGCGCGCCGGTTTCTATCCCAACTGCTCCTTCATCCAGTCCGCGCTCTGCGAGCGCCAGCGGTAGGCGCGGTTGTTGGCGATGTGGTTGCCGTCCTCGATCATCATCAGCACCACCGGGCCCTTGACCTCGCGCGCCAGCCGCTCGGCGTCGGCGGCCGGAATGACGCGATCGAGGCGGCCGTTCACGATGAAGATCGGGCAGGTGATGTTGCCCGCGATGCCTTCCAGCGACAGCGTCTCGGCATTCTTGCGCGCTTCCTCGCGGGTCTTGCAGTGGCTGCGGATGCGGAAGGTCTCGCGCGTGATGTCCGGCAGGCTATCGAAGGCGGCGCCCATGTCGAACGGCCCGCCGAGCGCGATGCAGGCCTTGATGCGCTTCTCGAAGGCGGTGGCGCGCGGCGCGTAATAGCCGCCCAGGCTCACCCCCCACATGCCGATGCGGTCGGCGTCGAGATCGCGCCGCGTCTCGACATAGTCGATCACGGCCTTGACCGGCACTTCGTAGTCGCCGCGGATGGCGAAATCGTATTGCGCCTCGCCCTGGCCCGGGCCTTCGAACACCAGCGTCGCCAACCCGCGCGCCAGGAAAGGCGTCTCGTAGGCGTCGGTCTCTTCCTTGGTGGAATCGAGGCCGACCGCCATCACCACCACCGGCGGGCGTTCGACGCCGGCCGGCTTGCGCAGGATGCCGGCGAGCCGCTTGCCTTCGTAGGGAATCTCGACCCGCTCGCCCGGCGGGCTGAGATAGGGCAGCGCCAACTGGCGGCATTCGATCTGCTTCTTGTGCGCCGCCTGCATCTGCGCCGGATCGTGCGCGAACAGGAACGACGCGAAATGATAGTAGACGCCGGCGCGCTGCAGGCACTCGCCGGCGGTCAGGTAATGTTTTTGCGCGAGCGCTTCGCGCCCGATCGATTCGTGCAGGGCCGCGCGCTTCGACCAGGCCGCGCACCATTCGTCATAGGATTTCATCGAGGCGGTGACGTCCTCGAAGTCGGACAGGTTTACGCCGTTGGCGACGAAGCGTGCGCCCCAGTGCGCGATCGCCGCCTTGAGCATGGGGTCGGTGGACATGGTGGGAAGTCCTCAGCGGTGGGAAAACACGTGTCCGTTCGTCCCCGCGCAAGCGGGAACCCAGCGCCGGATTCCCGCCGCAAGCCGGCGGCAGCCGGCTTGCGCATCGTAAAGTGGCCGACCACGACCAGATCGAGGTCGGCGCGCGGGAATGAACGGAGAATTGGTTACGGCACCGGACACACAATCAACCCCTGTCGCCGCGCCGGTACCAAGGCATGAAGCGCTGCGTCACCCAGGCCACCAGCAGCTCGAAGCCGACGCCGAAACCGGCGAGCAGCAGCACGCCGACGAAGGCCTCGCTGTGGTGGTAGGAGCGCGAATTGTACAGGATGTAGTAACCGACGCCGCCGACCGAGAGGAAGAACTCCGCCACCACCGCGCCGATCAGCGCGCGGCCGGCGGCGAGCCGGATGCCGGCGAGCAGATAGGGCATCGACGACGGCAGCACGATGCCGGTGAGCATGCTCAGCCGATTGGAGCGGAACGAGCGCGCCACCTCCATGTATTCGCGCGGCACCGAACGGGCGCCGTCGGAGACATTGAGGATGATGGAGAAGATCGCCGCGAAGATGATGGTGGCGATGCGGGTCGCGCCGGAATAGCCGAACCACAGCGAGAACAGCGGCAGCACCACGATCATCGGGATGGCGTAGAAGCCGTTCACGTAATGGCGGATGGCGCGCTCCATCATGGGGCTGCGCCCCATCAGGAGGCCGATGACGGTGCCGACCACCAGCGCCACGGCCAGTCCCTCGGCGACCGCGGCGAGCGTGATGCCGGTGGCCTTGAGGAACGCGGGATCGGTGATGACGTGCGGAAAGGCCATGAGCACGGTGCTCGGCTTGGCCACATAGGCGGGCGCGAATGCGCGCACCACGAATTCCCACGTCCCCAGGATGGCAATGCCGGCGATGAGCCGCGGCAGCAAGGAACCGGATGCGCGGGCGGTGCGCGGCGCCGGCTTGGCGGCCGATGCGGCGGGCGCGGTTGAGACGGCGACGGTCTGTTCGCTCATTTTCTTTCCTGGCGCGTGATCTTATCCGGCCTTGCTTCGCCCGCCGGAGCGGGTTTCGCGCAGGCGGGAAACCGGTATCCGCCCCCGATCGCGGTCGGGGACATGCCTTCCGGGATCATGCGTTACTGCCTCCAATGCGCGAAGCGCTGCTCGATCGCAAGGCCGACCCGCATCAGCCCGACGCCGATCAGCCCGATCACGAAGATCGAGGCGAACACGCCGGCGGTGTCGAAATTCTGCGAAGCGCTCATGATGAGCTGGCCGAGCCCGGTCGAGGACAGGAAGAACTCGGCCGCGATCATGCCGACCAGCGCGCGGCCGATCGACTGGCGCACGCCGGTCATGATGTAGGGCATCGTGTAGGGCAGCATCACCTCGCGCCACAGCGACCATTCGCTCGAGCGGTAGGACTTCGCCACCTCGATCAGTTCCGGCTTGAGGCTGCGCGCGCCCTCGATCGTGTTGTAGAGCACGGGAAACACCGCGAACAGGAACACTACCAGCACCTTGGGCGCGAAGCCGAAACCCATCAGCGACAGGATGAAGGGGATCAGCGCCACCATCGGCGTGGCGTAAAGAATCATGATGTAGGGCTCCAGTCCGACGCGCAGCACGCGCACGCGCGCGAACAGGAGGCCGAGCGGCGCGCCGACCGCGAGCGCCAGCACGAAGCCGGTCAGGAAAAGCTCCGCCGAATCGAGCAATTGGCGGATGAATTCGCCGGTTCGCGCCAGCTGCCAGAGCTGCAACACGGTTTCCGAGAACGGCACCATGAAGGCCGCGCTGGTCGAGCGCCCGGCGATCTCCCAGATGGCGATGCCGGCGAGAATGCTGATCCAGAACGGCGCCTGGCGGCGAAGGTAGGTATTGAGCACGGGCTATGTCCACTTGAGGCGTCATCGTCCGCGAAAGCGGACGATCCAGTAACCCCAGCGTTGCGAATTGTTCGCCATGTCGGGATTACTGGGTCCCCCGCTTTCGCGGGGGACGACAGTCATCGTTTGTTGCAGCGAATCGGCAATCGCCGCGTGACTTACTTCACCATCGCATTGGCGTCTTTCCAGACGCTGCCGTCGACGAAATTCTCGTAGGACACCGGCTCTTTGTCGGCCTTGATGGCGCCGATCTTCTTCATCAGCTTGGCGACCGCCTCGATCTTGTTGCGCGGCAGGCCGTCGTCCTTGGCCGACCAGAAGTCGATCGCGAGGAATTCCTTGAGCGCGAGCTTGTTGACTTCCTTGTTGTGGCCGGTGACGGCGGCGGCCTCGGCCACGGCGTCGGCGTTCTTGGGGTCCTGCATGAAGCGCGCGGCCTCGATCAGGCCGGCCACCGCGCGCACGACCGCGTCGCGGTTCTTCGCCAGGTTGTCCTTGCGAACCACCAGCGTCAGATAATGGCTGGTCGGATTGGTGTTCTTCATCGCCAGCAGGATGTTGACCTTCTTGCCCTGGTGCTGGATCTCGGCGAGGTCGTCGAGATGCAGAACGGCATAGTGCAAGCGCCCGGCCACCATGGCCTGGCCCGAGGTCGAGCCGAGCGCGACCTGCTTGATTTCAGGGAGCTTCACGCCCGGGCAGCCGACCAGCATCGAGCGCAGCGCGACCGAACGTGCACCGCCGATGGAGTCGACGCCGACTTCCTGGCCGGCGAGGTCCTTGCAGGTCTTGCCGCTGTCGGTGGTGCCGACCACCCAGTCCGGGTTCGCCATGCCGTAGACCGCGACCAGCGGCACATTGGCATTGGACACCTGGTTGATGACCGGCGGGGTGGGTGACCAGGCCATGTCGATATCGCCGGCGACCACCGCGCGGGCGGCGGCCGTGCCGTTGTCGAACGGCCGGATCTCGACATCGGCGCCGTGCTTCTTGAAGAAGCCCTGCTTCTCCGCGACATAAGCGATCGTCACCGAATAGATCGGCGGCACGCCCGGCACCGCCAGCGTCAGCTTCTTGCCCTGCGCGGAAGCCGGCGCGGCTCCCAGCATGAGCACGCCGGCGAGCGCGGCGCCGGTCATCAGCGTGAAGGTTCTACGAAGCATTCAATCCTCCCATCAGCTTGTTTGAGCCATTTCTTGTCCGTCAGCCCCTGCATCAGCGCTCGAGCACGAATTCGGCCTCCCGGGCCTCGCGCATGAGCGTGCTCCATACCCGCTCGCGCAACTCGGCAAAGCGCGGCTCGCGCAGCGTGTCGCGCGTTCGCGGATGCGGCAGGTCGATTTCGATGATTTCGTGGATGCCGGACGGCCGGCCCTTGAGCACGATCACCCGATGACCGAGCAGCACCGCTTCCTCGATCGAATGGGTGACGAAGATCATGGCGGTCGGCCGCTCTTCCCAGATGCGCAGCAGCTCGAACTGGAGAATCTCGCGCGTCTGGGCGTCCACCGCGGCGAAGGGCTCGTCCATCAGCAGCACGTTGGGGCCGACGGCGAGCGCGCGCGCGAGCCCGCAGCGCTGCTGCATGCCGCCCGACATCTGGTAGGGATAGGCATGCTCGAAGCCGGCAAGGCCCACGAGCTTGATGAATTCCGGCACCCGGCGCTCGATCTCCGCCTTCGGCGCGCCCGCCATGCGCAGGCCATAGGCGACGTTCTCGTACACCGTTTTCCAGGGAAACAGGCCGAAATGCTGGAACACCATGGCGACGCCGGCAATCGGCTCGGTGACGCGCTGGCTCCCGACCAGGACCTCGCCATTGTCGAACGGGATCAGCCCGTCGATGCAGCGCAGAAGCGTGGTCTTGCCGCAGCCGGACGGACCGACGATGGCGACGATCTCGCGCTCGCCCACGTCGAAGTCGATGCCGCGGAAGACTTCCAGGCTGCCATAATGCTTGCCGAGCCCCCTGACCCGAATGCGAGGTTCGCCGCCGGAGCTTTGCGCCGCGGCAAGGCCGGGGCGCTCGAATTCGGCGGCTGTGGTGCGCGGCGTCGGCATAGGCGTTTCCGTCCCTGATTTTTTATTTGATCGTTCAAGTTTTTGTCTTTTTCGACGCAACGGCGCAAGGGTGCAGCGAGAGGACGCCGTTGCATCGCGGCGCATGTTGCCGCAATCGCGCCGCACGGGCAACGGCCGATATGATTTCGGTAACCTTGCCCGAGTCTTGACCGGCGTATCGTATTGCGGTGCGTCAGCTCATCGGGATGGGCAATCGCCCCCGATCGGGGCCGTGATCGGGGCCGTGTCGGCGCGTGGTCGGCTGTTAAGCTGAATCGATCGTTACCGTCCGGTCTTCGTTACTACCCAGTATTGTTAACGGATGGAAAGGTTACCCTAAAGTTCATCCGTTTTCAGATACGAAGCGTAAACAATACGAATTCAGGGCCTCTTCAGCATAGTCCGAGATGCCTTCGCGCTTTTAGTAATTGAATACTTCCTCATCCTTAGTGTCGTTCCGACAAGCGCAATGCGAATTTAAACGCGTCAAACGGAACAAACATCGTGCGTGCCAGCACCATCGTCATGACCGGGTTCGCCGTCGTCTTCGGCCTGCTCGCCGTGTTCATCGCCCAGGTCTGGCTCAACAACCAGGCCAACAAGCAGGCGAAGAATTACGAGACGCAGAAGCCGATGCCGACGCAGACCATCGTCGTCGCCAAACAGCCGTTGCGTTTCGGCACCGAGCTCAACGCCTCGATGCTGCAGGAAGTGTCGTGGCCGGCCGATGCCGTGCCGGCCGGCGCCTTCACCAGGATCGACGATCTGTTGTCGAAGGGCCGCCGCGTGGTGCTCGCCGCCATGGAAGCGAACGAGCCGGTGCTGGCGCTCAAGATCACCGGTCCGGGTCAGCGCGCCACGCTGTCGGCGCTCGTGCGGCCGGGCATGAAAGCGGTGACCATTCGCGTCAACGACGTGGAAGGCGTCGGCGGTTTCGTGCTGCCGGGCGACCATGTCGACGTCGTGCTCACGCGCCAGCTCGACAAGGGGCAGGCCACGTCGGAAGTCGTGTTGCAGAACACGCGCGTGCTGGCGGTCGATCAAAGCGCCGATGAACGCGCCGCCAAGGCGGCGGTCGCCAAGTCGGTGACGCTCGAGGTCACGACGGTGCAGGCGCAGAAAGTGTGGCTGGCCACCTCGGTCGGCAGCCTGTCGCTGCTGCTGCGCAAGGCCGGCGAAACCGAGCAGATGCGCACGCGCATGGTCACGCTGAAGGATCTCTTGTTCGGCGATACGTCCGAGGACGCCCACCCGACCACCAAGGTCGTGGTGATGCGTGCGTCGGCCAAGCAGGAATACACCGTCCCTGTCGAGGGCAATCTCGCTGCTTTGGGGAGCAGCGCGGCGCTCGCGGAGACGGAGCGGAGCGAGGTCGCCCGGTAGGGACCCGGGCATGGGTGAAGGCAATTCAAACGGGTGGGGAGTGTCGTGCGTAACAACAACGAATATGCGGCCGGTTTCGACTGGCGGCGATCGGACAGGATGTCGAGGCCCGAGGGCCACTGGCTGCGCGATGCGGCGGTCGCGCTGAGCGTCGCGCTGATCGCGGCGCTGCTGCTGATGGCGGGCGAAGCGCGCGCGCAGTCGCCGCGCCTGGTCCAGATCAGCGGCACCCATCGCACCGCCATGGTGACGGTGGCGATCGGCAAGTCGCAGGACGTGCGCACCGACAAGAGCTTCATCGACGTCATGGTCGGCGATCCGGAGGTGGCCGACGTCAATCCGCTGACCGACCATTCGCTGTCGATCCTGGCCAAGAAGATCGGCACCACGCGCGTGTCGGTCTATTCCGAGGGCAAGAAGCTGATCGGCATCTTCGACGTCGAGGTGACCTACGACATTACGCGCCTCACCAACGAGCTGAAGCGGCGCTTTCCGCGCTCGGCCATCGAGGCCTCCACGGTGAACGGCCGCATCATGCTGTCCGGCGAGGTCACCGACGCCGCCACGCTCGACAAGGCCGTTACCATCGCGCGCCAGTTCGGCCCCGAGATCATCAATTCGGTGTCGGTGATGTCGCCGCAGCAGGTGATGCTGGAGGTGCGCTTCATCGAGATTTCGCGCACGGCCAGCCGCGAGCTGGGCGTGCAGTGGAACCGCTTCGGCGAACACAGCGTCACCAATATCGGCAACCGTACCAAGGACCTGCCGATCACGGCGCCCACGGGCCTGAGCAATGTCACGGAATCGAGTGCCGGCCTGCTCTCCGGCGCGGCGCCCTTCGGCTTCCTGCTCGGCCGCATCGTGGCCGGCGGCGCCACCACCGACATCATGATCAATGCGCTCGAACAGAAGGGCATCGCCCGCAGCCTGGCCGAGCCGAACCTGGTCGCGCTGTCCGGCGATACCGCGAGCTTCCTGGCCGGCGGCGAATTTCCGATCCCGGTCTCCTCGCAGAACGGCCAGGTCACGGTCGACTACAAGAAATACGGCGTCGGGCTCGCCTTCACCCCGACCGTGCTCGGCAAGGGCCTGATCAACATGAAGATCGAGCCGGAGGTGAGCCAGATCGACACCACCCATTCGGTCGCGGTGTCGAAGGACATCGCGGTGCCGGCGCTGACCGTGCGGCGCGCCTCGACCACGGTCGAATTGCGCGACGGCCAGAGCTTCGCCATCGGCGGCCTGCTGCAGAGCGACAACCGCAACCAGCTCGAACAACTGCCCTGGCTCGGCAACATGCCGATCCTCGGCGCGCTGTTCTCGAGCCGGTCCTACATGAAGAACGAGTCGGATCTCGTCATCATCGTCACGCCGCATCTGGTGCGCCCGGCGCGGCCCGGCGACCGCTTGCGCACGCCGGCCGAAGACTCGCTGTCGCCGAACGA
>Ga0182748_1004138_pt1 | contig 11742 bp, 13 predicted proteins | sample eDN3rd37CKraftOP_FD_128877 | JGI IMG/M metagenome (GOLD analysis project Ga0182748, IMG submission 128877) | Enriched Organic Plus compost microbial communities from Emeryville, California, USA - eDNA 3rd pass 37_C Kraft OP (version 2) (version 2) ...
GAGCCTTACGAGCCTCTGCAGCAGCGGCGCGTGCTTTGAAGCGATCGACACGACCTTCGGTGTCGATAATCTTTTCTTCACCCGTAAAGAATGGGTGAGAAGCGCTGGAGACATGGACCTTTACCAATGGGTATTCGTTGCCATCTTCCCATACGATAGTGTCATCGCTCGCAGCGGTGGATTGGGTTAAAAAGGCAAAACCAGCAGCGTCGTCCGAAAAGACGACCGGTCGATAGTTTGCCGGATGCAGGTTACTCTTCATATCTGGGCTATTGTACCTCTTCTGAAATAAAATGTCAAAGGGTACAAGCGGTTATTTTATGTAATTAGTTATTTTTCGTTGTTTTGTTCTTTTTCGTCATCATGATGCCGGTGCAATAAACGGGCGGCGGCTTTGCGTAGACCGCGTCGACGTGCATGCTCGGCCTCAATTTTCGCATGAAGTTTGTTGAGTGCACGTACGGTATTGGGGTTTTGTACTAGCAACTTGAATTCTTTGTCCAGCTCCTCAAGTTCCAGATCGCTCAGGTCTTCCAGACCTACATATGTGTATCGAGCGCCCTTTGTGGCTCGGATGAGCTCATCGAGCTTCAACTGGACTGCTTTGCTGTCTCGGTTCTGGGTATTTTGAATCAAAAATACCATTAGGAAGGTGATGATTGTTGTTCCGGTATTGATAATCAGCTGCCAAGTATCTGAGAAGTTGAATAAAGGACCAGTACTAGCCCAAACAATAACGATGAGGATTGCGCCGAGAAATACCGTTGCACTACCGGTCCAAACGGATATTTTGTTTGCTACGATGCGGAAGACTTCTTTCATTACCATGATGCGACTAGTATAGCACTAAAGCTTAGCGATATTCCATAGGATTGACACAACTTACTACCTCTGTTATGATTGCTGGGTAATAATTTTTTAACGATACAGCCGTTAGCAGACTCCTTTCGTCAATAGACGGATGGGCTGGCGGCGAGGCAAAAGGAGTTATCATGTCCGTACAAGTCGATATCAAGGCTTTGTTCGAGGCTGGTGTTCATTTTGGACACAAGACCAGCCGATGGCATCCGAAGATGGCGCCATATATCCACAGCAAGCGTCAGGATAGTCATATTATCAACCTAGAGAAAACAGTCACTGCTCTCGAAGAAGCATTGCCGTTTCTGACGGATGTTGCGGCTCAAGGCAAGCAAATTCTGTTTGTCGGCACCAAAAAGCACGCCAAAAGCATTGTGAAAGAGGCTGCCGAAAAGGTTAATCAGCCATATGTTACTGAGCGCTGGATCGGCGGTATGCTGACCAATGCAAACACGGTAAATCAGCAGATCAAGAAACTCAAGGATCTTGAACGACGCCTGGAAAACGGCGACCTGGAAAAGCGTTACAACAAGCTGGAAGTTCAGCGATTCCGCGAAGAAGTTGAAGAATTGAATGTCAAATACGGCGGCATCAAGAATATGAATGGTCGTCCGGGCGCATTGGTTGTCGTTGACGTATTGGCTGATGCCGGTGCAGTCAAAGAGGCGAATGTGTTGGGCATCCCAGTTGTTGGTGTTGTTGATACAAATGCCGACCCAACTCCAATCCAGTATGTTGTTCCGGGCAACGATGATGCAATCAAGGGTACTAAATTACTACTTGATTACTTCAGTGCAGCAGTCGCTGAAGGCGCAACCAAGAAAGACAAGGGAGGGGAGGCATAAGGTCATGTCAGTAAATATCGAAGACATCAAGAAACTGAAAGAACTCTCGGGTATCGGTCTGACCGATGCAAAGGCAGCTTTGGTTGAAGCTGGCGGTGATTTCGACAAGGCGCTTGAAGCTCTGCGCAAAAAGGGTCTGACCAAGGCAGAGAAGAAGGGTGATCGCGAGACTCGCGCCGGTATTATAGAAAGCTACGTCCACTCAGATCGTATCGGTGTTGTTGTCGAAGTGAACTGCGAAACAGATTTCGTTGCCCGCTTGCCTGAATTCAAAGAATTTGCCCATCAGATCGCTATGCAGATAGCTGCTATGGCACCGAAGTATTCAACCATGGAAGATATTCCATCTGACGTGTACGAAGCAAAGAAGAAAGAATTGCTCGAAAGCGAATCTTTGAAAGACAAGCCTGCAGATATGGCTGAAAAGATCGTCGAAGGTCAGCTCAAAAAATACTTTGCTGAACAAGTTCTTAGTGAACAGGTATTCGTACTCGACGATAGCATGACCGTCGGTGAGCGCATCAAAGAACAGATCGCAAAGAGCGGCGAAAACATTCGCATCAGCCAATTCAAGCGTATCGAGCTTGGTGTAACCGAATAGCGTAGCTGTTCGGGTCATAACAAAAGACGACTACTCTAGGGTAGTCGTCTTTTTGACTTTTTATAGTACTTATGCTATTATAGTATACAAATAACTCAACATAAACAATGTCCGAATTTGCACCCTCAGTAAACCGAAACCATATCGACGAATCAGAACGAGTTCATGATGTACGTCTGGCGCATCTCGCGGCGCTCGTCGTCGAGGCATCTATGCGTTCCGATCTTGCGGAAGTGGCAAAAGCGCATGTTGCGAGTACGGGTGTCGAGAACCCTAATACTTATGCGCCGAATCGTTTTCGTATCGGCGAACAAGTAGTGCCGGAGAATAGCGATTCCGTTTATCGGCAGATTCAAGAGCCAGGGATCGATGATCTTGCTGAATCCGGGGTAGTGCGAGGTGCAAAAACTGCAGGTAAACCAGCAAAAACAGAAGGGCATACAGTGTATTGGAATAATGGCGAGACAGGCAAAGGTTCTACGCTTGGTCAAGGTTTTGTTATCGAGGCGCCCCTCAAAGCTGCAGAGCGCGGTTGGGTGAGAGCGGATGAGGTTACTGGCATTTATACACGCGATAGCGATGGTCGTGTGAAGAACATATTGCCTACCAAATAGCTCGTAGTCAATATCGCTTTTATTGTGGCGGTCATGCTAAAATATATATAACTATGTTTAGTACAGACCCCTATGAACTCAAGATGGAGGCTGCAATCGAGCATTTCGAGAGCGAGCTTCGTAAAGTCCAAACTGGCCGCGCGCAGGCGAGTATGTTAGATGATGTAAAAGTTGAAGCGTATGGAACGACCATGCCGCTGAATCAGGTAGCGAATGTGACGGTTCCAGAGCCGCAGCTACTGCAAGTGACGCCTTTTGACCCGGCTAATCTTGCGGCAATCGCGACGGCGATTCGCGATGATCAATCGCTCGGACTAAACCCATCCGATGATGGCCGCGTTGTTCGCGTACCTGTGCCTCCGCTCACCGAAGAACGCCGACGCCAATTGGTCAAACAACTAGGAGAAAAGGCAGAAGAAGCTCGTATTAGTCTCAGGAATATTCGTCAGGACGCTCTGCGCGAAGCAAGGCGCATGAAGGAAGCAAAAGAGTTGACTGAAGATGACATGAAAGCGGTTGAAAAGGCTATCGACAAGCTGATGGCTGACTATCAATCAAAAATCGAGGATATTTTTAAAGCAAAAGAGCAGGATATCCTGAAGGTTTGATATGGAGATAATATCAGGCATCATCATAGGATTGCTTGCGCTGACGTTTTTGGTTGTTGTACACGAACTCGGTCATGCTATTGCGGCACGACGCAATGGTGTTGTTGTCGAAGAGTTTGGTATCGGTTTTCCGCCGCGCGCATGGAGCAAGAAGCTTAAAAACAAAGTTCTTTTCAGCTTGAACTGGCTGCCACTTGGCGGTTTCGTGAAGCTTCAAGGTGAATACGATGAGGCTGACAAAAAGGGTGATTATGGAGCAGCGAGCTATTGGGTAAAAACCAAGATTTTGCTAGCGGGTGTAGCTATCAACTGGCTGACGGCAGCCGTACTTTTGACAGTTCTTGCGATAACAGGGCTGCCGCAGGTAATTCCGAATCAGTTTTCCGTAGAGGGCGACACCAAGGTGTTGTATCAGCCGGTACAGCTCGGCGCTTTGAGTGCTGATTATCCTGCCGCAAAGGCCGGTTTGCAACCGCGCGATAAAATCCTCCGTTTTGCCGGACGTGAAGTCAAAACAACGCAAGCCTTTATAGATTTAACACAAGAATACAAAGGCAAAGAAGTGGAGGTAATCTACAGTCGCAATGGTAGCGAGGGAACGGCTAAAGTTAAATTACGCAGCGAAGGTCAGACGGTCTTTGGTGCGAGCATATTGCAACCGACCGAAACACGATCAACATGGTCGGCACCTATCGTTGGATTTGTAACGACAGGGCAGTTAACTTGGGAAACTTTCAAGGGAGTCGGTCAGCTGGTTGGCAATTTAGCGGGCGGCATCGCGCTGCAATTGGTAGGAAACGAGGAGCAGAAAAAGGCTGCAAGCCAAGATTTGGCAGCGGCGGGCGATAGTGTTGCCGGTCCGGTAGGTATACTGGGCGTGATTTTTCCGGCAGCCCAACAAGCTGGATTAACGTCGCTTGTTATGCTGGTTGCGGTCATATCGATTGCGCTAGCGGTAATGAACGCGTTACCGATACCAGCGCTCGATGGCGGTCGTTGGTTTACGATGACGGCTTTTTATCTAACGCGCAAAAAGCTGACGAAAGAACGTGAAGAAAAAATTCAAGCAACTGGTTTTTTGATATTAATGGCACTCATCGTGCTTGTAACGGTGGCGGATGTTGGAAAAATCATTAAATAAATTCCGACTTATGACAAAACGGCAATCGGGGCGGGGTGTCGATCGTAATACCGAAAAACCGCAGTATCAATGGCACTATCTCGTCGTATTGCCGGCATGGGTATTGTTTTCGTTCATGGCAAGTATCTTGCTTACATCGGGTATTTTGTGGGTGTTGGATTTTATAAATCTATCATTTGAATACTGGTTTAAGCCATCGGTTTATCAGGCGATTATTTCTTCGTTTATTTTTATCTTATCGATCACAATTACCATCGGTGTGCCGTATTGGTTGAAGCGGCAAAAAACAACACTAGATGATCTGGGTCTTGCCAAGCTTATGACTTGGACGGACATCGGCTTGGCGCCGGTGACCTTTATTGCGTATCTACTGACTGTCGCAACCGTGATGGGTGTCGTCGTAACGGTTTTTCCTGATTTTCCTATCAACGAAGTACAAGACACGGGATTTAGTCCGTTTGGTTCGCGTCTCGATAGCATGATGGCATTTCTGACGCTTGTCGTTGTCGCTCCGGTCGCCGAAGAGGTACTCTTTCGAGGGTATCTGTATGGTAAACTAAAGAGGTATGTGCCAGTAGTGTGGGCAGCAGTTGCAACAAGTGCATTGTTTGCTCTCGTACATTTTCAATGGAATGTTGCGCTCGATGTTTTTGTGCTCAGCTTGTTCCTATGTGGACTACGAAGTTTGACGGGAAGCATATGGGCGAGCATATTACTGCATATGACCAAGAACGGGGTCGCATATTTTATATCAATGAGTCCGTTCATTCTCGGAGGATAAATGAGAGTAAGCCAGTTATTTACCAAAACCAGCAAAACGGCACCTGCCGATGAGGTAGCAAAAAACGCACAGCTATTGATTCGTGCGGGCTATATCTACAAGGAAATGGCAGGCGTATATACATTGCTGCCGCTTGGTTTTCGCGTACTTGAAAAACTCGTCGCCATCGTCAAAGACGAGATGGACAAAGCTGGCGGCGTACAGATGAAGACTTCGGCTCTGCAGAGCAAAGAAGTTTGGGAGACGACGAATCGTTGGGACGACGAGGTCGTCGACAACTGGTTTAAGACAAAGCTCAAGAATGATACCGAACTCGGTTTGTCTTTTACGAATGAAGAAGCTTATTCAAATATTGTTCGTAACTATGTGAAGTCATACAAAGACCTGCCCATTTATCTCTATGATTTCAAGACGATCTTTCGTAATGAACTTCGCAGCAAATCGGGCATCATGCGCGGTCGTGAGTTTTATTGGAAGGCATTGTATTCGTTTTCGAAAGACCAAGCTGAACACGACAAGTTTTACGAGCGCATGCAAGAAGCGTATAGAAACGTTTTTGACCGTGTCGGTATCGGCGATCGAACCTATATGACGTTTGCATCCGGAGGTACGTTCTCGAAGTATTCGCATGAATTTCAGACTCTGTCTGATGCGGGCGAAGATATCATTTATATTGACGAGGCGAAAAATATTGCTATTAACGAAGAAGTCTTTAATGACGAAGTTCTTGCAGACCTTGGAGTAGATCGATCCAATGTTGTTCAAAAGAAGTCTATCGAGGTAGGTAATATCTTTTCGCTTGGATATAAATTCTCTGAGCCTTTTGGGCTAACATATACTAATACAAACGGCGAGGCGATACCTGTATATATGGGATCGTACGGTATCGGTATAACACGTTTAATGGGCACAATCGTAGAAGTTCTTTCAGATGATAAAGGTATTGTTTGGCCTGAGGCGATAGCGCCATACAAGGTCTACTTGGTGCGAATTGGCGGCGAGGAAGCGGTCAAGCATGCCGATGAACTTTATGAAGAGCTGCAAAGTAAGGGTATCGAGGTGTTGTATGATGATCGTGATGAGCGGCCGGGCGCGAAATTTGCCGATAGCGAGCTTATGGGGATTCCATATCGAATAACTGTTAGTGATCGTTTGATTGAAGCAGGTAAGTATGAATTCACCTCAAGAGTAAGCGGTGAAACGGTTGAATTGACACGTTCGGAGCTGTTTGTTAAACTGGGGTAACTAGTAGCTAGGAGGGGCAAGTGCTGAGCAGTTTGAAACTCCGGCACTTTTTAAATAAATGACAAAGGATGTTAGATAAATGAAGAAATTATTTCAAATTACCGAGGAAGGCAAAAAAGAGCTTGAAAAAGAACTCGAAGAGCTGAAAAGCCGTCGTGGTGAGATTGCAGATAAGATTGCTGATGCTCGTGGTTACGGTGACCTGTCAGAGAATGCAGAGTATGATTCTGCTCGTGAAGAGCAAGGGCTCGTAGAGAGTCGTATTGCTGAAATTGAAGATATTCTGTTGAATGCGACAATTATTCCAGCGACCAAGAGTTCGAAGGTTAAACTAGGTAGCAAGGTCGAGCTCAAGACAGGCAACAAGACTGTTACTTATCATATCGTCGGTCCTGTTGAAGCAGATCCGGCAGAGGGCAAAATTAGCGACCAATCTCCTATCGGAGATGCTTTGATAGGCAAGACAGTTGGTGACACTGTCGAAATCAAAACACCAAAAGGTGTTATCAAATATCAGGTCGTCAAGGTCGGTTAGGTTTGAGCCGTATTCCTAATAGCCTTGTTTGCTAGTTTATCTTTTGTGCTTTTCTTGGAGGGGACGTAAAATTCAACCCGCGGTTCATCATGCGTACCGTATTGGCCTGGCATCATGGTCGGGATAGGGTTAACAAGGCGTTCAAGACGTTCGTCATTTATGTCGAGCTTGTTATAATCGACATCTTCTTCGAGCTTTCCAAAATCCAAGAAACGAACAGCGTGGCTCGCCATAATATCGCGACCTTCGGTATCGTTGCCATTATCTATCAATTCAATTTCAGAGTAGGCATGAAAGAACGAGTCACTACGACCTGATTTAAGCAAATTGAGGGCACGTATCGCACGGCGTTTTACCATAGCTAAATGATCTGGCAGCTCACGAATTGCCGCTTCGTAGGCTTTTTGTAATGTCTCGTCGCCGAGCATTTCGGATGCAGTAGCAAGACGAAAGATATCTTCGCGAATAGGAGGATGGTTGAAACTTTGGTTGTCTAGAATCTTTGACTGAATATTGAGTTTTTGACATGTCTCTTTTGATAGAACATGGCTAGCAAGCTCAGTGGTAGCTTCACGCAGTTGTTGTTGATATTGTTCTCGTTGTTTTTTGTCGTCCTGTGTATTGCGGAGACGGAGTAAACAAGCGTCTATAGTGTGCGTGATATCATGCAAATCCATGACATCCATCTGTGACAGGTCGAAATCATTTTCGGAAGAGAGTTCATCAAAAGATGCGGCAGCAGTCGATTCGGTCGATGTTTCTTTAGGTGCGTGTTCGATTTTCATTTTTCGATTGCGCTTACGGTTAAAATTATAGCACATTATATCTATAAAATCAATAAGCTTATGCTTGCATAATACCGAAAACACCTCTGATAGTGTATAATTCTCATATATGGCAACACTCCAGGATTATCGCAATGAACGGCTACGGAAGCTCGCTGAGCTGAAACAACTTGGTGTTGATCCGTATCCAGCCGAATCACATCGTACGCATGGTGCGGGCGAAGTGGTCGCAAAGTTTGATGAACTACAAGGTCAAATAGTCACTGTAGCAGGGCGCATTACGGGCTTACGTAAATTCGGCAAACTGGCGTTTATAGTCGTCCGCGATCAGAGCGGTCAGGTGCAGCTTTTTTTGCATGCGCCAGATGTAGCGCCGCTGGATGCGCCGAATGGTATTGTCGGTATGGAGCAGTTACCACTGCTTGATACGGGTGATTTTGTCGAAGCGACAGGTGAAGTCATTAAAACAAAGACAGGTGAAATATCAGTCGGCGTAAAAACGCTCCGGCTGCTCACTAAGAGCCTGAGGCCTATGCCGACTGAATTGACAGACAAAGAACAGCGGCTGCGCCGCCGTTATATTGATATGAACGTCAATCCAGATGTGCGCGAACGATTTGTGCGTCGCAGCAAGTTTTGGCAGGCAACGCGCGATTATTTGAACCAGAATGGATTTATTGAGATCAATGTTCCTGTGCTCGAGCATACGACTGGCGGCGCTGATGCGAACCCATTTGTTACACATATGGATGCATTGGATCAGGATTTTTATCTTCGTATCAGTCATGAGCTACCGCTCAAGCGTCTGCTTGGCGCTGGTTTTGAAAAGGTGTACGATATCGGTCCGCGTTTTCGAAATGAAAATTACAGCGATGAGCATTTGCCGGAACATGTCGCAACCGAGTTCTATTGGGCATATTGCGACTGGCAGCAAGGCATGGCATTCCTTGAAGGTTTAATGAAGCATGTGCTCAAGGAGACCTTTGGTACGTTGCAGTTCAAACTGGGCAACTTTGAGGTTGATCTGGAAAAAGAGTGGGAGAAATGGGACTATGCCGAGACGATCAAGAATCGATACGGTATCGATATTTATGAATGCAGCCTAGAAGATGTTCAAAAGGCACTAAAAGACAATAATCTTGAAGTTGAGAATGCCAACAACAAGGCTCGCGGTATAGATAAGCTCTGGAAGAATATTCGAAAAGACGTCGCTGGTCCTATATGGCTTATCAATACGCCGCTATTTATCAGTCCATTGGCAAAGAAGAATCCCGATGGACGTACTACACAGCGGTTCCAGGCGGTGATTGCCGGTAGTGAGCTTTCGAACAACTTTTCCGAATTGAACGATCCGATCGATCAGCTGGATCGTTTCGTTGAACAGCAGAAGATGCGTGATGCCGGTGACGAAGAAGCAATGATGCTCGACATCGATTTCGTAGAGATGCTGGAATATGGTATGCCTCCTGCGTGCGGTTTCGGTTTCAGTGAACGCTTGTTTTGGGTATTTGAAGGTGTGACGGCGCGAGAGGGCGTGCCGTTCCCGCAACTTCGGCATGAAATCGACGAAACGACGAAGTCGATATACCCAGATGTGAAACTAACATAGGGGAGCACTATGGCAAACGTACATGAATATGCATATTTCGACGGCAAAGTCGGACTATTTAAAGACGCTAACTTATCAATTGGCAGTTCGGCGGTATTGTATGGATTGAGCGTGTATACCGTATTTTATGCAATACCCGATAAAGGCAATTTTCGGGTATTCAGACTGGAAAAACATTACAACCGCTTGCGATTATCGGCGAAAATTATCGGATTGGAATGGCCTAAAAGCCTGGATTTCGAAGCATTTAAGCAGATTACCAAAGAGTTATTGAAGGCAAATGGTCCGACAGGCGATGTTTTTGTACGTGCGACACTGCATGCCGATGGGCTCGTGCCTGGTACCAAATCGAAGGGCGTGCATACGCAGCTGAGCGCATTTGTCTATGATGCGGAGCCGATTGTTAAAAAAGAGGGTGTGCGCTTGAAGACTAGCCAATGGCGGCGAATCCCCGATAATAGCATTCCATCGCGAGCCAAGGTGAACGGCGCCTATGTGAACTCTGTACTTGCCAAACAGGATGCGCTCGATGCCGGATATGACGATTGTATCTTTTTGGATTTATCGGGTCATGTCTGCGAATTGTCGGCAGCTAATATCTTCATGGTTCGCGGCGGTACATTGATCACGCCTGATACCAGCAGTGATTTGCTGGAAGGCATCAATCGGCAGGCTATTTTGGAAATGGCACGAGAGCAGGGGATATTGGTTGAAGAGCGTGCGATCGATCTGACGGAGCTCTATATTGCCGATGAAGTGTTTGTTTGTGGTACTTCGGCATTCGTCGCAAGCGTTTCAGAGATTGATGGCCGTATGATTGATGGTCCGGGTCCTATTACGAAGAAGCTCTCCGACCTTCATTCGTATGAATTAAAAAACGGTGATATCTTATAATATCACCGTTTTCGTTGTAAGCCAGGGGATTACTCTTCTTTGAGCGTATCGTTAGGGTTGTCGATATTGTCGACCAAGTCGCCGATCGCAATATCAATATTGTCCTGAACGATTTCCATGTAGTTCGGAACATGTTGGGCAATCCATTCGCCAATTTCATCGTCGTTGCCACTTTCCTGAAGCTTCACGAGTTCGTCGAGCTGCTCGTCGTTCAACGATGCAGTAATTTCGCTGCCAATCATCTCTTCGATTTTTTCGTTGAGTTTGGCGAGAAGGGTATCGGCGTCTTGATTCTTAACGTCAATTCCCAAGTCAGTGAGCGTTTGTTTGGTGACGTAGTCTTGCATGGTTATTTTCCTTGATTATTTGTTGTTATCGACGAACGGATAGGTGACCCTGAGCTCCGGCGCGAGCACCACTAATGGCTCCGCTTACCGCGCCTTTGGTTGCGCCCTTTGCTTTCAGTGCGAAACGAGCGGTTGCTGCACCAACTTTTTTGATTCGGCTTGTATTCCAATATTCACGTCCAGCTTCTTTGATGGATGCCAATGCTTCACGTCGGACAGCGCGGCGGCGTTCTTTGCGCTCATTGGCTTTTCGGTGACGACCGCGGGCCTTGTTCGGATCATTGGCAACTAGTTCCGCGAGATCGATGCCTGATTCTTGTTTTTCGGCTTTACGCTTGATCGATTCGGAATATTCGCGCGCTTCGCGTTCGAGGCGTTCCTGTGCACGTTTCATGTTTTCTAAAGCGCGTTTTTTGGCGCGTTCGCGGGCGGCGAGACGACGTTCGCCGATGGCGATACGTAAATCCTGAATCATATCGAATGGTTTTTCGATGGCGCTGCCAATCGCATTGGTAGCACGGTCTATACCTCTTACGGCGCGGTTTTTGGCATTCCGGACTTTATCGACACCAGCCTTCAGTCCAGATTTACGGTAAGCGGCAGAGCCGATACGGCGGATAATACGTTTGGCCATGCCGCGCAATCCGCCTTTTTGTTCGTATTTGTCAGCAGCTTTTCGAAGAATATCTGAAACTCGGTTAGTAGAGGAGGTAAAGAGGGCATCATAGTGCGACCAGTCAATTTCTTGACCGCGACGCTTATTTTCAGCGTATGCTTCATCTTCGAGCTGTTCTTCGTAATCTTTTTGCCAGTTAGTCAATTCTTCGGCTGTAACGCCATCTCGTATGATATGACCTTCGCGGCCGTCATGCAGTTTGC